>Ga0182024_10002751_pt1 | contig 43194 bp, 45 predicted proteins | sample P32metaG_FD_120480 | JGI IMG/M metagenome (GOLD analysis project Ga0182024, IMG submission 120480) | Permafrost microbial communities from Stordalen Mire, Sweden - P3-2 metaG (Illumina Assembly) | ecosystem: Environmental > Terrestrial > Soil > Wetlands > Permafrost | place: Sweden: Stordalen... | reverse complement strand
CGCTCCGTCTGGCATGTGACGTATACCGGCAAGTAGCCGCTCGCGCCTAAAAGCAAAAGCCCCGCGCGTTGCACGGGGCTTTTAACATTCTCAAACTCAAAGGCTACGAACCGGATCCTGGCAGCCCGTCGCTGCCAATTCCGGCGATGGTCTGCCGCATGTACGGGTGCGGGTTCACCGGCGTGTTGTGGATGCGCACCTCGTAATGCAGGTTTGCGCCGGTAGTGCGGCCGCTCATCCCCACATAGCCGATCACCTGGCCCCGCACCACGTTCTGCCCCGCCATCACGGCAAAGCCGGACATGTGCGCGTAGCAGGTCTCCACCCCATTTCCATTGTCCAGAATCACCTCGCGGCCGTAACCGCTCTGTACGGCGGCCGACTTGACCGTGCCGTCGGCGGTGGCGCGGATGGGTGTCCCCGCCGGCGCCGAGATGTCGATGCCGGTGTGGAACTCACCCTCGCCATTGTGCAGGACGGGGTCTACGCGCTCGCCGAAGCTCGAGGTGATCGGCCCGATCACCGGCCACAAGGACGGCGCCTCAATCGATCCGATGGAGGCATCCATGCTCCCCATGCCCGAAAGCGGCCCGAAGGGCGAAACCCCGTCGATCGCATGCGTCGCCGCGCCGCTCAGCGCGGAGTCGCGCAGGCTGTAGAACGTGCCCAGCGACTTGTAGTAGTTATCCTGGCTCAGCCCCGCGGAGGCGGTGTCTGCAGCCAGCGGAGCGCCGCCAGCTTTGCTTTCGCTATGCCGCCCGGTCAGATGCTGCATCGGAGCCGCCAGCTTGTTGGCCGTCAGCCCATACAGCGCCGAGACCTCAGACGCCAGCGAGCCCAGCGAGGCCGCCTGCACATCCTTCTCGTGCTCCTGCTTCTCCAGGTGCACATAGTCCTTCTTGAGCGCATCATGGTCGGTGCGCAACTGGTTGAAGCTCGCCGTCTTGATCAGCATCCGTGTGTAGGATCCGGCCAGCCCCGCGATGGTGAAGGTCCCTATCACCGCCGCCGCGACAAACACATACGCATAGTGCAGCGGCAGCGGCACCTTGCGCACGCCGCCGTTCTCGTCCCGGCTCACCAGCAGCAGATAGTGCCGGCTCTTCAGACTGAAGTGTTTTGCACTCAAAATTCGGGAACCTTTGCGTCCTGAGGATGCGCCGCCCGCCCGCAGACCACGGGCAAAACGGCAGAAAGAGAGCGACCCGGTCGAACGAAATTCCAGCGATCTCGATTCGTGACTACCGGCCGGCTACCGCGCTCTTTCGTGGACGTTACCTATGAATCTTAACAGTCACCCCGGACGAGCGCAATCGTTCGGACCGTCGAATCCCCCCTAAGTGGTAGAAACTTGCCCTCTTTCCGCAAAAAACTTCAAAGTTGGGGCCGATGTGCGCCTTCTCTTCGCCTTACTTCCGCGCGCCCAAGCCCTCTATCGGCTGCGCGGCGTATATCCTCAACGAGTCATGCAGCCCTTCGGCGAACTCGCCCTGATTGAGGAGATCCGGTCCGAACAGATCCGGTCCGAAAAGCTCCGGCTGCAACAGAGCAAGGCCGGGCAAATCCGCGCCCGGGCAGGGAAGCCGCCCTCCGGCCGCGGTGCCGCCCGCAATCTCATCCTCGGCATCGGCGACGACTGCGCCATCCTGCGCCCGCCGCGCGGCCACGAACTCCTCGTCACCACCGACTTCACCCTCGAAGGCCGCCACTTCCGCCGCGACCTCCACCCGCCGGAGTCGGTCGGCCATCGCGCCCTCGCCCGCGGACTCAGCGACCTGGCCGCCATGGGTGCGCGTCCCGTCGCCGCGTTCCTGTCGCTCGCTCTGCCCTCGAATCTCGTCCAAAACTCTACGGCGAGGAGCGCGAGCGCCAAGCTCGATTCACCGCGAGGCGCGTCAGCCGAGCGGACAGTCTGGCTCGACAGGTTTCTCGACGGCTTTTTCGCACTCGCCGATACCCATCAGTTGCCGCTCGCCGGTGGCGATCTCGCCGAGTCACCGCTCGCCGTCGCCGACGTCATCCTTACCGGCGCTGTCTCGGAGGGCCGAGCTCTTCTTCGCTCCGGCGCCAAGCCCGGCGACCTCATCTACGTCACCGGCCAATTAGGAGCAGCCGCCGTCGGCCTCGAGCACCTCACCGCACTCGCCGCCGCACTTAAACGCGAGCGCTCACGTCAGAAGTCATCGCCGCTTCCGCCTATTCCGCCTCGCCTCAAGGCGCTGCTCACCCGGCATCTTTACCCCACGCCGCGCGTCGCGCAGGGCCTTTGGCTCGCGCGCAATGCGCTGGCCACCGCCGCCATCGATCTTAGTGACGGCCTCTCCACCGATCTCGCCCATCTCTGCTCTGAATCCGGCGTCGCCGCTGAGCTAGACGCGGCCGCCCTGCCCTTCGCCAATGCCGCTATACCCGTTCAGGTTCTCAATGGCGGAGAAGACTACGAATTGCTTTTCACCGCGCCACCCGCCGCCCGCATCCCATCGAACATTGAAGGCGTCGCCGTCACGCAAATTGGCCGCATCGTTGCCACCGGCAAAAATGCCCCTCGCAAAGGAGCAGCCAAAGCCTCCGCCTCACCTATCACTCTCATCACGTCAAAAGGCACAGTCCCACTCACTCCACAGGGTTGGCAGCACTTCTCCTAATTCAATTTCTCTAGAAATCAATATCTCCGGCTTCCCGCAGACCCGGTGCAAAGATTCTGCGCTGCTCCCTCCGAAACCATTTCCGATCTACCCTTTTCCGATCTAGTTGATTCGCACAAACTCTACACGACGGTTATTGGCCTTACCGTCGGGCGTGGAGTTGTCGGCGATCGGCTTGGTATCGCCAAAGCCCTTCGTCGTGAGCCGCGAGGCGTCGACTCCCAACTGGACCAACTGCGCCTTAACCGCATCGGCACGCTGCTGTGACAGAGTGAGATTGTGTGCGGCCGTTCCAGAATTGTCGGTGTGCCCGTCGATCTCAAACTTCAGTCCCGGATTCTGCGAGAGGATGCGCACGATCTGGTTGAGCGTGCCCATGCTCTCAGGGCGGATGGTGGCCTTATCCACGTCGAAGTTGATGCCGTGGGTCACGATCTTCGCATCCGTAAACGTCTGCCCGATCATGTTCATGCCGCCGCCGCTTGCAATGCGAACGTTGGTAAAGACCAGGGGCGCATCCTGGCTGCCAATGCCGCCAACCTGCAGCGAAACGGGAACAGTATGCATGTCGGGGATGACAAGAACGCGGTACTGATCGACATACACCTTCATTTGCGTTTTGTTTACGGCGACGGCGATGTGATGCCATTTGTTGGTATACGCGTCGCCGGACATCGCCGATGGAAGGTTTGCGCTGAGCGTGTAATCGTCCGCGCCCTTCCAATCCAGGTCATTCGCAGTGACGTTGAGTATGGCTTCACTGCCACTGTCGGTTTCGAAGAAAATATCCAACCCGTAAGCGTTGGGCACCATAACCGTGTCAAGCTCCACGGTGAATTGATCGCTGAGATAACTCTTGTTCGTGACCCGGGGGCTCACACGCACATAGTTCCCATCGGTAAGCAGGAACGAGGGAAAACCTTTGGTAGTGTTCATCACGCCCTGGCCGCTCACAAGCTCCCAACGGTCAGGGAATTCGCCTTGCTGCGTGGTTGAAAAATCGTCGGCAAACAGAATCGTATCGCCGGGCGTGAAGTCGTAATTCTGATAAGCCTTGATGACGGTTGAATCGACAGCGGTTGAATCGGCAGCGGGCGCAGATGGGCTTGCCTGATTCGCTGTCGCGGCAGGAGCAGTAGCTGAGGCCGGCGCGGCTGTGGCTGCCGAGTTGCTCGGCGTAAAGTGGGTCAACTGCCCTTGTTCGCTGTTGATCTGCTTCACCAGCGCGGTCACCGCAGCGTGAAAGGCCTTGCCGATAGCGGAGTTATCAAAGTCCGCACCGCCGGAGCTGATGCTTCCCAGGCCAGTACTTACATCGCTCCCGATTTTGCTCTGCGAACAGTTTCCGGTCTGTTGAAAGCTGTCAATTTTCTGGCCGGTCGAAGTGCTGTATAGGTCGGCCTGAAGGGTCACGGTGGCTTTCACACTCGTCTTGCTGCCGCCGAGGCTGATGCCGCCGAAAGAAGGCAGATTCGCGGAGCTGGAGGACTGTTGCGAGTCTGCTTCAATGATCGTGCCGATCAGCACGACGTCCACACCCTGTGCCTGACCAATCGCAACGGCTCTTGCAGGATCCAGGCCGTTCGGGCTAAGGCTGGGATCAAGTGTGAGAACGACACCCACGAGCTTGGTTGACTGAGCGATCTGAGTTTGAACGGCGTGAGACACAGAGTCGGCGACATCTCCCGAGTTAGACCCGGTATTGTCGGCGAATGGCAATACGCCCACCTTGAATTGGCTGCCCTGCGCGCTCACCCTGAGTGGCAGCAGCAGCGTGAGGACCGCAAACAATGCGGTGATCACGGCGAGAGCACCGGTTGTTGGTTGTTGCCTGCGAGTGCTTTCTTCTGGTCTCGTCACAATACGTTCTTGTTGATTCGTCACAGTCGTCGACTCCGAAGCTGAGCGTTCGTGTTCCACAGATTTTTTCGGGGGACCCTGGGGGAATTCGGCAATTATACTCGGCCTGCAAGCGCGAGGACAGCGTAAGTTGAGGGATAGTTTTGGATTTCCACCGGGAGCAGCGAAAGCGTTCCCGTCACGCGCAACCGTCGCCGCTGCGCGGATCCTTCCCGTCAGCTTCCGCCGACGCTCAAGCACTTATTACTGTACATTCTGTTATTTCTGTGTATACTGAAATCACAGTTCGAGAGGTTCGCTCATGACCCTGTCCAACGCGGCCCGCGAATTCATACTTCACTGGGGTGAGATGGGTAACCGATGGGGCGTCAACCGCACCGTCGCGCAGGTACACGCGTTGCTCTATCTGGCGTCAGAGCCCCTTACCGCCGAAGACATCGCGGAGACTCTTTCCGTTGCTCGCTCCAACGTCAGCACCAGCCTGCGAGAGCTGCAGAACTGGCAACTGGTGCATGCGACACACCAAATGGGCGATCGCCGCGACTTCTTCTCTACCTCGCATGATGTGTGGCAGCTCTTCCTCACAGTGCTGCAGCAGCGTGTGGAGCGCGAGATTCAGCCCACCATCGCCGCGCTGGGCCGACTGCTCACGGAAACACGTGCGGAGAAACAGCCCCAGATAACTGCGCGTATCGCCGATATGCACGCCTTCCTGCAAGAGATGAACGGCTGGTACCGGCAGATAGCCAAACTGCCGCCAAGCACTCTGCGCCGCCTAGTCGGCCTGGGCGCAGGCGTCACAAAGTGGCTACCGGGACGGCGCGCCCCGAAGGGAGAGAAATGATCGTCGCAGACCTCAGCACAGTCGGTGAACGCATCGCACAACCCACTGGAGCGGCGGAGATTTCACCGCAGATTGGCCTCGAACAGTACTACAGCGAGGCTGGCCCGGATTACGCCGCGTGGAGTCCCGAGTTCAATATGCATTTTGGTTTCTTCCGCGCTGGCGCAAATCCCTTCGACCGCGAAGCGATGCTGGAGCAGATGAATGTCGAAATCCTCGAGCGGTTGCGGTTGAATGGGATCGCCGAACCGCAATTGCTGGATTTTGGCTGTGGCCTCGGCGCAACGCTGCGCAGTTTTGCTCGCCGCCTGCCGCACGCGCAACTGCTCGGCCTGACAAAGGTCCCGTGGCAGGTGGAGCAGGCTCGCGTGCTCAACGATGCCGCCGGTTGTGGCCGTCGCCTGCGGATCATGGAAGGCGACTACGAAGCAACCAATCTGCCGTGCGCGAGCTGCGATGGCATATATGCACTTGAAAGCAGTTGCTACGCACATGGCGCAGGCAAGGACGCCTTGCTTGCTGAGGCGTACAGGCTGCTGCGTCCTGGTGGGCGCTTCGTCGTTGTAGACGGATTTCTCGCTAGCCGCCGGTTCGCGAACGCATTGCAGCAGCGCGCATACCGCAAGGCCTGCGAGTGCTGGGCTATCGAAGAGTTCGCGCAGCTTCACCAGTTCACAGCGCAGATGGATCAACTTGGCTTCACCCGCATTGCCGTTGAGCACTTGCAGATGCGTGTCGCGCCTTCGGTCGCGCACATCCCTTGGGTCACGCTGAAGTTCCTGCTGACAGATGTTGTATTCGGCAAGCGCAAGATGACCCGCGCACGGTGGAACAATGTGCTTGCGCCTGTTCTGCTGCCGTTGGTCAGTGCGCCATTGGGGCCTTTGACCTATTGCATGATTACGGCTACCAAACGTTAAATGCGGCCGCGCTCGTTAGATGTTGTCCACGAATCGCAAATTCGCCCCCTTGGTCTCTCGGCCTGTCGGTCTGTTGACCGCTCGGTCCCTCGTTCCCTTGGTCCCTTGGTCCCTGCACTTCGGCTCGAAATGGCAAACTAAATTACATGAAGAAACTGGGCTTCCTCTCCTTCGGTCACTGGACTCCTTCGCCGCAATCGGAAACGCGCTCCGGTGCCGACGCGCTCCTGCAGTCCATTGACCTCGCCATCGAGGCTGAGCGCCTCGGCATGGACGGCGCCTACTTCCGCGTCCATCATTTCGCGCGCCAGCTCGCATCGCCGTTCCCGCTGCTCGCGTCTGTCGGCGCCAAAACCAAAAAGATTGAGATCGGCACCGCGGTCATCGACATGCGGTATGAGAATCCTCATTACATGGCAGAGGACGCCGGAGCTGCGGACCTCATCGCTACCAGCCGCCTCCAGTTGGGCATCAGCCGCGGTTCACCGGAGCAGGTCATCGATGGCTGGCGTTATTTTGGCTACCGCCCCAACGAAGGCGAAGACGATGCGGCCATGGCCCGCCGCCACACCGAAGAATTTCTTAAGCTGCTCGACGGCAAGGGCTTTGCAAAGCCCAATCCGCGCCCCATGTTTCCCAATCCGCCCGGGCTTCTGCGTCTCGAGCCATTCTCCGATGGATTGCGCGATCGCATCTGGTGGGGCTCTGCTTCAAATGCCACCGCCGTGTGGGCTGCCAAGCTGGGAATGAACATGCAGACCTCCACTCTCAAATTCGACGAGACCGGCGAGCCACTCCACATCCAGCAGGCAGCGCAGATTCGCGCCTTCCGCGCGGCCTGGAAAGAGGCCGGCCACGCTCGCACTCCGCGCGTCTCTGTCAGTCGCAGCATCTTCGCATTAATCAACGATCGCGACTGCGCTTACTTCGGTCACGAGCGCAATGAAGCGGACTCGATCGGCTTCCTTGACGAAACCACGCGAGCCATCTTCGGCCGCAGCTACGCCGCCGAGCCGGATGTTCTGATCGAACAGCTTAAGAAAGACACGGCAATTGCGGAGGCGGATACGCTCCTGCTAACCGTCCCCAACCAACTCGGCGTCGCCTACAACGTCCATGTCATGCAGGCGATTCTGACCCAGGTCGCTCCAGCCCTCGGCTGGCGTTAGTCGGCAGGCGCTAATTGGCTGGCCCTGGAAAATGCCTCCTGGGCGCGCAGGCCAACTACTCCTCTGTCCTTCTTTTGTTTTCAACCCGCAACGGAAAGCCTCTTGGAGACCGCCCCCACGGGGGCTCCCCATGTGGGCTGCCTCTGAGCAGAAGTGCTCAGCTTGTGCGATCCCTGGGAAAGATAATCGCTGTGAACATGTTGGAAAGCAAAGAACCGAGGCCTTTGCAAAAGCGCTCGCGACGTTGGTTGCGTCGCGCACAAGGGCCACGGCGCCCGGGCTGAGCACTCTCGTAGATTAAGCTCCCTTACGGTCGCAAGCAGCGCGTGTTTGAGGACCGGGGAACGGGGACTCGCCAAGGCATTCGTTCTCACCTTTTACTGAACACCACCCATGCTGGCAGGAGATGAAGATGAAGATTCTCGTTATAGGCGGTACGGGCCATGTTGGCTCGGAAGTGGTGAAAGAGCTCCAGAAGCGCAAAGCGGATGTTCGTATCCTCGTTCGCAAAGAGGAGACGCATGCACCGGAGGGGGTTCAAGTTGTGGTGGGCGACCTGCTCGATCCAGTCTCCGTGGAGAAGGCGCTTCATGACGTCGACAAGCTCTACTTGCTGAACGCCGTCACTCCCGATGAATTGACGCAAGGCCTCATTGCGTACGATCTAGCCAAGAAGTTAAAGCTGAAGCACATCGTTTATCACTCGGTCTTTAGAGTTGAGCACTTCAAGGATGTCCCGCATTTCGCCTCTAAACTGGCTATCGAAAGCGCCTTGCGAGAGTTTGATGTCCCATTCACAATCATTCGTCCCAATTACTTCTTTCAGAATGATGCGTCGCTGAAAGATCCAATGACGAAGGCAGGAATCTATCCGATGCCCCTCGGCATGGTGGGAATCTCGGCAGTAGACATAAGAGATATTGCTGAGGCAACCGCGATTGCTCTCACGTCTGACGGCCACATCGGAAAAACTTACAACCTCAATGGTCCAGAGGCGCTGAGTGGTCCTAAAGTGGCTTCCATCTGGAGCGGGTTGCTTGACAAGGAGATTCGCTACCCTGGTGACAATATGGACGCCTTTGAAGAGCAGATGAGAGAGAGCGCCCCGTCCTGGTCAGCGTTCGACATCCGCATGATGTTTCAGGGATATCTGGAACGCGGCTTCGTAGCAGAACGCGGAGACCTCGAAACGCTGACCAAATTGCTTGGACATTCGCCTCGCCGATATGAAGACTTCGCCCGAGAGACCACACTCGCGTGGCAGCAGAGCCCGGAGCTCGTACTGGCTTCTTAGCTCCGACAAAGCTATGAACGCGATGAGCTGTTTTTTTTCGCCCTTTCAGGCTAGCGATGCTGCGGTGACAAAATTTGCCACCGCGGCGTTGCGGGCTTCAACCGAACTTAGTTGTAAATCAATCAAAAACAGCAGAGTCGAGCAAAAGGAGAAACACCATGAACGGCAGCTCAGCCATCTTAACGCCACCAGTTTCAACGATTCCACTCGACGATCTCAACCGCTCGCTGACGCTTGCCCAACCGGACAAGGACCAGAACCTGACTCACATCGGCATGGTGGGAGATACCTACACATTGCTTGTCACGGGCAATGCCACCGCTGGACGCTTTTGCCTTATCGATATGCATATTCCGCCTGGGGGCGGCCCCCCGCCCCATCGCCACGATTTCGAAGAGACCTTTATCTTGCTTGAAGGCGAACTGGAGGCTACGTTCCGTGGGGCAAAATCTGTCATAAGAGCGGGCGATACAGTCAACATTCCATCGAATGCACCTCACCAATTTCATAATTCTTCCGCAAAGCCGGTGCGCCTCTTGTGCATCTGCTCACCGGCTGGCCAGGAAGACTTCTTTCTTCAGGTCGGCACTCTCGTCGCAACTCGGACGACTCCACCGCCCACACTCGACGCGAAAGCTCAGGCGGAGTTCAAAGCCAAATGCGCGACACTCGCCCCGAAATATCGGACGGAGCTCCTCCAACACGCCTAAGCTCCATTGGCAAAGACCTCCACCCATTCCGGCCCGCTAGCATCGCCAGCCCCGCTGCTTTTCGCTGTCAACCCCTCCCCACCCGTTTCACCCCGCAACCCCTTCAAACCATTGCCCAAAGACTTTTCTCGAACTTTGCCGATTATTTCTGCGATTTCTTCATACTTGTATTCAGTCACGGTTGGGTGACGGTAGGGCGGCGCTGTGATGGAGATTCCGGCTTGGGCAGCTGGCATCGCCTCGCGCCGCCCTCTTTTTCGCAGATCGTTCTTTCAACGGATTGCATTTGAAGCGGAAAGGAAATGAAAACGATGAGTCTCAAGGTACAAAAACACCTGCAACCAACTTGAATCCATGTGTTTGCGTGGCTTTGTCCCTGAAAATAGGTATGGAAGGTATGCATACGGTATGGAAAAGGTATGAGGACCTCGCTTAAGTCCTGCGCAATCAAATATGGAGGTAGGCAATAATATACTTGACACACAAGACGAATTGCGCTATGCTTGTTCTTAGATTGAGGTTGAGGGATATGAAAAAGCCTGTAACTCTTTCGCAAGCAATTGTTTACTTCGGAGACACGGAACGCGCTTTCGACTATGCCAAGTTTCTCCGCTGGCCCGATAGCAAGGTTATATGCCCCCGCTGCGAGTCTGAAAGCAACTCGTTTGTGCAGACCCGGAAACTGTGGTTCTGCAACGGCTGCAAGAAGCAGTTCACCGTCAAGGTTGGCACCATTTTTGAGGATTCCCCGATGGGCCTCGACAAGTGGATGACGGCAGTCTGGATGATCTGCAACTGCAAAAACGGAATCAGCAGCTACGAAATTCACCGCGCCCTTGGGATCACGCAAAAGTCGGCATGGTTTATGCTTCACCGGATTCGGGAAGCGATGAAAGACGGATCGGTTGTGAAGATGGGCGGCTCTGAGGGCGGCCCCGTGGAAGTGGACGAAACCTTCGTCGGCCCCAATCCCAAAAAAATGCACGCGGAAAGACGCCTCAAGGTGAAGAGGATCACGAAGGACTTGTCCAAAGCTATTGTGTTCGGGATGGTGGACAGGGACACTCGTCAGGTACGCGCAAAGGTGGTTCCCAACGTCAAGCGCGAAACTCTTCAAAACGAGATTCTCAATAACATCGCTGGCGGCTCGACAGTCTACAGCGACGGCTACCAAGCCTATGATCGCCTCGCAGCCGAGCAGTTCATTCACGAAACGGTAAACCACGTTCACGAGTATGTGCGCGGTCAGGTGCATACTCAGGGCATCGAAAACTTCTGGAGCCTGTTGAAGAGGGGATTGCGCGGAACCTACGTTGCCGTCGAGCCGTTCCATCTTGACCGCTACGTTTCGGAGCAAGTGTTCCGCTTTAACAATCGCGCCACGAAAGATAACCCGCTCACCGACGAAGATCGCTTCGCCCTTGCCATGAGCCAGATCGTTGGCCGCCGCCTTACTTACACCCAACTGACGGGTCAAGGGGCGGACTGACACGCGCATGGCGCGTTGGGGCCGTGGAAAGCGCATCAGTGCTTCTTCTCTTCCGAAACAGCCTTCTTCTTAGGCTGTTTCTTGGGTGACTTCGGGGCGCGAAAGAGCTTGCTCATTGTGGTTTCAAAGTTCTTTCGCGCTTCTGCTCCACTGCGATATTCGCCTTTCATCTCTAGTTCCCCAATTCTTGTCGATACTCAATCAGGAGATTCTTTTCGCTGACCGCTTGGCCGTAGAGATCATCTTCAATCTTTTCCTCGTTCGTTGAATCATCTTTACTTTCTGTATGCAGTTTTGCGAAGCACTCTCCGTAGGTCTTATCCGGAACTTCGCGCCCCAGATAATTAGAAACATCTGAATACCATTTCTGCTCGTCCGCTGCAAACCTTTGGGGGGTCTTTTGCAAATCGTAATCGGCATGAATAAAGTTGTTGGCATTAACTACGAACTGGTCAACTGCACCATTAAAACCCCGTTGCCCTTGCGGAGTGAGGACCCTTGCGAGGTCACCGGATTGGCATGGATTAACTGAGGCCCCTGGCTGCTCATTGGGCGGCATAGTCAAGCGGTCCAACCCGCAGGCTAAAGCCAGAATGAGCACCGATATTGCTATAGGCCACCCAATTCTCGGCCTTTGAATGTTTCTAGCCAAAATCCAGACGACCGCGATCACGAGAACAGCAGCGAGATATAGATCAATGCGTGAGGCTGGAATGCTCACAAAACCTCGCACTTGAAAAAAGTTTGTGAGTAGCCATCCCGAAAGGCCGAGAAGAAACGCAATGATTCCGCCAGCGCGGACGCCGGGGCGTTTCCAAAGAGGGATTTCGATATCGATAGGGAGTGCCGGAAGCACTTCCCCTTCAGGGGCCAGTTCTTTAACTTCCATCTGCTCCGGCTCTTCAGGCATAGCTCATTGTCCGCCCATCCGTCTTGTGCGTCAAATATATTATTGCCTGGAGGTAGGCATGAACATACCTGATACACCATGAGGTATGATTTGTGCAGAAAATGAAGAAATCGACATTCTTCCCTTGCTGGAGGATGCGCTTCCTCTTGGCGATGGCCTGATCGCGATGCTCAAGGCCTACATGGATCGCGGAGCGAAGCGCGGCAGCAAAGACGAGGTGATGTGTGTTGCCTGCGTCATCTTCAAGCCGGTTGCTTATAAGCAATTCGTGAGGGACTGGAACCGCATATTGGCCGCGTGGGGAGCTGATGAATTCCACGCGAAAGAGTTTTTCCCAGGTTCCGGCCAGTTCAAGAGAGACACACCTCAGAGACAGGAGTTGTATCTCGAACACTCAAGGCGAATTCCCGAAATCATAGCTAGATCGATTGCGCGGATCATGATTATCTCTTTTCGCCCGGAAGAATTTCTGGCGATGGCGTCTCAGGAATGGAAAGATCAAATTGGCACTTGCCTGCACTCTTTGGCGACTCAGATTTGTCTCTTGGTTAACGGGGATTGGTTGAAGGAACCCGGCATGGATAGTGAATCATTCGCCTACTTTATGGAATCAGGTGATCCAGATGAGGCGGAAGTCGTCCGGGCCGTGTCGCACATGAGGGCGCACAAAAATACCGGCCAGCACATCAAAGCCAAATCCTTCACCACTGTAGACAAGGGACAGGCGCGTGGCTTGGAAGCTGCCGATTATGCCGCGTGGCAATGGAACAAATACTATATTGAGAGTGATAGCTGGACAGATCGAAGCAGATGGCCTAGAAAAGACTTTTTGTCCCTTATTGATGGGGTAGCGAGTAGCAAGTGCAAACTACTATTTGGGACTGGAGACAACTTGAAATACTTCTTCAATCTCTTCGACTACATGCTCAAGATAGACCCTTCCGATCCTCGGATTGCGCTAAGATAACGCCATGAAGCCGCCGCCGAACAATCCGGAATTCGAGCGTTTCACCGGAGCCATGCGCCGCATTATGACGGTATCTAAAACAGAGCTAAACAGGCGCATAGAAACAGAAAAGCGGAAGCCTAGAGCCTCCGCTTCCCGCGTTTCTGTCGTCGCATCCAAACGGGCCACTTAGACAGGTCTCGTTTCTCCCACCTTGCCGGTCAGTTCTGCGTAAGTCAGTCTCTTCCCTGAAATCTGCGATACTGCCAGCGCGAAGCGATCCGCGTCATTCAACGGATTGTCTTTTGTGGCGCGGTTGTTATAGCGAAACACTTGCTCGTCCAAATAGCGGTCCAAGTGAAATGGTTCGACTGCGATGTATGTTCCACGCAAGCCACGCTTCACAAGGCTCCAGAAATTCTCAATCCCCTGAGTGTGCACCTGACCGCGAACGTACTCGCGGATATGGGTCACAGTCTCATGGATGTACTCATGTGCCGCAAGCAGATCGTAAGCCTGATAGCGGTCAGAGTAGACGGTGGAACCACCCGCAATCTGATTTAGAATTTCGTTCTGCAAAGTCTCGCGCTTCACATCGGGAACGACCTTGGCCCGAACCTTGCGTGCATCCCTGTCCAGCATCCCGAAGACAATAGCTTTCGGATAATCGTGCATCCCTTTCTTCGCTTTCAGGCGTTTACTCGCGTGCATGGTTTTGGTTTTCGGGCCGATGAAAACCTCATCGACTTCGACCGGCCCACCATCCTCGCCCAGTTTGCCCCAGTTGCCGTCTCTCAAGGCCAGCCGGATGCGATGCAGCATAAACCACGCTGATTTCTGAGTGACCTTCAAATCCCGCATGATTTCGTAGGAGCTAATTCCATTCTTGCAATTCACCACGAGCCAAACAGCGGTCAGCCATTTATCGAGCGGGATCGGCGAATCCTCGAACACGCTCTGAGTCTTGACTGAGAATTGCTTGTGGCAGTCCTTCGCCATGCACTTCCAGATGCGACGGCTGGACAAGTAGGAAACACGCTTACCGGCGCAATGTGGGCAAACGACACCATCCGTCCAACGCATAGACGCTACGAAGTCCACACAAACGTCAGGATCGGCGAAATAGCGGGTTGCTTCGAGTAGGCTTTGAGGAAATTCACAGGCAGTTTTCATGGCAAACCAATCATGTCAGAATATATATGGTGTGTCAAGTATATTCTTGCCTGGAGGTATGCCATACCGGGGGAGGGGGGACATCAAAAAAAACGCCGCGCTCAGTCGGCCAAACGCACAATCGCCTCCGCAACCGCGTCCGGAGTAAGCGCATCGACATTGAGCGAGACATGCGCCATGCGGTAGAGCGGCAGTCGGCGCTCGTAGCGGCTTGCGAGATTCGCCTCATCGGCCAGCACCGGCCGCAGACCTTCGGTTCCTTTGCAGCGCGCGAGCGTCGTCGCCAGTTCGACTTGAAGGTGCACCAGCAGTGTTTCGGGATCTTTGAGAAGCAGCTCCCGTGTCGCTGCATCTTCTATAGCGCCGCCGCCCAGCGCCAGAACCAGTCCGACGCCACGCGCCAGGCTCGCAATCGCCTCCCGTTCCCGCCGTCGAAACGCCGCCTCGCCTTCGCGCTTGAAAATTCCAGGAATCGTCGCGCCGGCTTCAGCCGCGATCACATCGTCCACGTCGACGAAGCTCCAGCCCAGCCGGTTGGCCACCAGCGGACCGACAGTCGTCTTTCCCGAACCCATGAATCCGGTAAGCACAATCCGCCGCAGCCGAATCTCTCGCGGCGCGACGAGGAACGGCAAACTATGCGAATGCTCACCTTTTTCCGGCGCTTTCATTCGTTCCAGTATAAGGACACTAAACCCACGCCGTGGCGAGCCGGCCTAAACCCGGCGTCGGAAGCTTAAGCTTGTCGATGCGATTTGCGAAGTAAAGGTCGTTAAGCTCCGCGGCGCCGAGTTGCTCAAAGCGGCTAAATCCCGCGCGGACGAACTCCTGGTCGAGCTGCTCGGGCGTGAAAAGCAAGCGGAATGGCTCTCCGGCTTTTGCGACGCGCCGCGCCAATGCGTGAAACGTCATGCGATGGATGAGGTTCAGCGCATGTGGCGAAACGGCGTAGTCGAAGCTGACGGCTGTTCCAGCAGGAAGCGCGGCAATCGTATCGAGAGTGGCCCGGAAGGCCGGAAGCGTGAGGTAAGGCACTACACCGAGCCAGCCGAAGAACCCGGGCTTCGTCGCGTCGAATCCCGCAGCGTTCAAACCCGTCGCCAAAGTCATGTGTTCGAAGTCGAGCGGAACAAAGGTGAGATTTGCGGGCGCGGCAATCGCGGCGGCAGTGAGCAGCGCGCGCTTCCACTCCTGCGTTGCGGGAAAGTCAACCTCAAAGACACGCAGCTGCGGGAACGGATTGCGATAGGCGAAGGTGTCGAGGCCGGCGCCGAGAAGCACATACTGCGCCACGCCGTTGGCGACGGCCGCGGCCAGGCGGTCTTCAGCGTAGCGGCTGCGCGCGGCCATGAAGGCGCGAAAGGCGCGCGCGAACGGGTGCATCTCGCGGACAGCGTCGTAACTGAACTCGGGACCAAGCAGAGGAATAGCAATTGGATCTGCGAGGACGCACGGCCGGTCGAGAACCTGATGGATGGCGCGCCGCTGAGCCACGCGAAGAGCAGTTCTGCTGGCGCGGCCAGTCTGCATGATCAGGAGTTTATCTCACGACTCAGGATCGCCTGATTAGCGATACGCGATTCACTGCCCCGCTACGCGCGTAAACGTTATTGGCCCGGTTTGGTTCGACAACGTCATCGAATTCGGCCCATTGAACGAATACGCGTATTCGGAGCCGGGCGGCTTCGGCATGTTCACCAACCGCTTTACATTGCAAACTGGGTTGTTCGGAATTCCGCAGGGGACAAGGACTATCCTGGTCTTCGGCGACCACTGTGTGACGGTAAAAATGATGCTGTTTGGCGCGACCAGCTGGTACGGACCAGCTTGCATCGTCTGCACGCCGCTCGTCGTCAATCCCGTCTGGTCGTATTGGCCGTTCGACATGAACGTAATCGTGATCGTTCCTGTCGAGACCGTCGTGCGCCATTGGCCGATAAGGCTTGACTGAGGCGCCGGCGCCGCTTGCGGCGACTGCGGCAAGAATGGGGATTGCGGAGCTTGTGGTCCTTGTCCCGCCTGCGGCCCTTGTCCCGCTTGCGGCCCGCAGCCTGTCGCCAGACTGCATGCCAGAATGGCCGGAAGAATCACGCGCAGCCGCGCGTTGCTAATCTCCGCTGAAAAAATGGAACTTTTCATATACACCTCCTTAGATTTGGAGGGGGGACGCAAAAATGATAGCACCGGGCGTTTTTGAGCGGAAGACAGTTTTTCTCGCTTGACGGAATTCGGGCCGGCCTGAAAGCGGCGCTTCTCAAGCGCGACGCGCTTCGAGACTGGCGCGTATGCTGGTTGCCATGAGCTGGACGAATGGCTGGACCAACAATTGGATTCCCTGGGCGCTGCTCTCCGCCGCATTTGCCGCGGCCACTGCGCTGCTGGCCAAAGTGGGCGTGGCGCAAGTTGACTCGAACCTGGCGACTGCACTACGCACAAGCGTGGTCGTCGTATTTGCGTGGGGCATCGTGCTGGCGCTTGGCAAGCACGGAGAGATTAGTTCGCTGGACCGGCGAACCATGCTGTTTCTCGCGCTGTCAGGATTGGCGACGGGGCTGTCGTGGCTTTGCTACTTCCGCGCTTTACAACTCGGGCCGGCTTCACGCGTGGCGCCGCTGGATAAGTTGAGTGTGCCGCTGGTGATGGTGTTCGCGTGGCTGCTGCTGGGCGAAAAATTAAATGCCGCAGCGTTGATCGGCGGATTGCTCATCACAGCGGGCGCGATGGTGATGGTGTTTGGATAGATCGTGCAAGCTTTGGGACGATTGATGACCGGACGGGTCTAACTGTCAGGGAGCAAACCGGGAGCAAATCATGCCGAACATTCGACCTGCGGAAATCCGGGATTGCGCCGAGGTCGCTCGCCTTCACCTGCTGCTCTGGCCCGAATGCGAAATTGCCGAAGAGAAGCAGCATATCGAGGCGCTGCTATCAACCGGAAGATGCGGAACCTTGCCCGCCGCGGTCTTCGTCGCGGAGGCCGCTGACGGCACACTGGTCGGATTCCTCGAAACCGGCCTGCGTTCGCATGCCGATGGGTGCGACGTCTCGCGCCCCGTAGGATTCGTCGAGGGCTGGTTTGTGCAACAGGAATATCGCAAGCTTGGTTTGGGCCGCGCACTGATGCTCTCCGCGGAGAATTGGGCGCGGCAGCAGGATGCCATCGAGATGGCCTCGGACGCTCTGATTACCGAGGAGGGATCGCACCAGGCTCATCGTGCTCTGGGTTATGAAGTCGTCGACCGCTGCGTGCACTTTCGCAAGTCTCTCTGACCCTTTGGAGCTTGGCAGCGGCGCGCACGCTCAGGCAAAGCATAGACAATCCGTGACTATACTGAAGTGAGAATGACTCGCCGATTGCTTGCTTTAGGGTTCGCGTCGCTGTTTTGGTGCGTTGCCGGTTGCGGCTATCACACACTCGGCGCGGCAACGCATCTCCCTCCCAATATCAAAACGCTTGCCGTGCCCGTCTTCGCCACGCACACCGAGGTCAGCGGCACCGAACAGGCATTTACTGAAGCGGTCATCCGCGAGTTCACCACGCGCACCCGCTTCCGCGTCACCGCCGACACAGGCGATGACACCGACGCCGTTCTCCACGGAACAATTCTGAAGCAAACCACAACCCCGCTCACCTACAACTCCGCCACGCAGCAGTCGTCGAGCTTTCTCATCACCATCGTCGCATCCGTCACGCTCACCGCTCATGACGGCAGCGTTCTATACCAGAACAACAACTACGTCTTCCGTGAGCAATACCAATCCACAACCAATCTGCCCACATTCATCCAGGAAGACCCGGCCGCGATTCAGCGCCTCTCCAGCCAGTTCGCCCGGCAGTTGGTGGCCGACGTCCTTGAAGGCTTCTGACGGAGTTCCCAAGCCGCTCACTTCTTGATTCCTGACTGGATTTCCGCGCTGGTCACGCGCGCTAAGGGGCTGTATTCTGGAGCCGCATGACGAACGCGGCGTTCAAGCGCGCTCAAGCGGAGTGTGGACTTTGACCGGTTCTCGCTGGGGTGTGGGATTCAGCTCCGTTGCGCGCTTTGTCGCGGAGATTGAAGCTGCCGCCGCAGGCACGGGCAAGCTTCGCGCAGGCTACGTACTGGCCGGCGACGAAATCTTTCTCCTCGACCGCTGCCGCGCTGCCGTACTCAAAGCCTTCGTCCCACCCGACCTTCGCGACTTCTGCCTCTCCGATCTCGATCTGGCTTCAACCTCGATTTTTGAAGTGCTGGACCGCGCACAAACTCCCTCGCTGATGGCGCCATTTCAGGTGATCTTCATCCGCAACGTGCGCCAGCTCTACACCCGTGGCACAAAAAAGGAAGAATTCGCCGCGCTCGGTCGCTACTTTCAATCGCCTAATCCGCAGGCGCTGCTTCTGTTCATCGCAGACTTTCTGCGCATCCCCGCGGACACGCGCCGCATGGACATGGACGACAAGAATCGATTCGAACGCTTGACCGAAACCCTCGGCCAGCATTGCGGCATGGTGGAGCTGGCACGCGTGAGCGACGAAGACGCCATGCGCTGGGCCGTGACCAAAGCGCAGGAAGCAGGCCTGCGCCTGGAGCCAGACGCCGCCCGCGAACTAGTTGACGCGCTCGGCGCGGACATGATGCTGGTGTCGTCGGAGCTCGAAAAACTTTTGCTCTACACTTCTGGCCGCGGCCGCATTACGTTGGGCGACGTGGAGACCATGGTGCTCAGCGCCAAGCAGCGCACTCTTTACGAACTGACTGACGCCATCAGCGCCCGTGACCGAGTGCGCGCACTCGCGCTGCTGCAGGGCCTGCTGAATAGTTCCGACGCAGGCGAGGACGCCGCCATCGGCCATCTCTATATGCTGGCCCGCACCTTCCGCCAAATGTTGGTGATCCTCGAAAAGAACGTGCGCGACTCGCGTGCCATCTGGCAGGCACTGTGGCAGGGCTTTCGTATGCCGCCATTCGCCGCAGACGACCTGATCCGCCAGGCGCGCCGCTACAAAAGCCGGCGCGAGCTTACGCGCGCGCTTCGCCTGGTAGCCCGTGCCGACGTTGAGTTGCGCTCGTCGCCGCCAGACAAACGCCTGGTGCTCGAGCGGCTGGTTTACGAGCTTGCTTCTGAACCCAGGCCCTCGGCGACACTCTGGGCCACGGCACAGCTGTCATTCGAGAGCTGACGCATCTCCTCCACTGGTGCGTACTCCTTCAGTCAATCGACCGTAGAAGCATTTGATACTTTTGCTTTGTGTTTGGTCCGGTTATGTTTCCTTTGTCCGGACGCCAATTGCCGGACAGGTGCCAGGATCGATCCCTCGCTCACCCAGGTTCCGAATGCAAGGTCTTCCCTTTCCGAATGCGCGATATGCGACTCCCAAAGAAGCCCGAGCGGCTCGCGCGTCAACAAGGCATCGCTTCTTCGGTTCCAGTAGACATCCGTACGCCTGATTTGATCCAGCATCCATTCATGGCTCAGCGCGTGGATTCCCAGCCCCGGATAATTTGCAGCCGCCATCATCCCCTCTTCCAACATAAAATGCGAGCGCGTTATCCGCATGAGCTCTTTCAGCCTGCGAGTCCGCTCGCTGACGTCGCCCCCTTTGTTTGCGTTGAAGTTGATTTCCAGCAGAATCTCGGCAATCTCCTGGTGGTCGCGGCCAATCATTCGAATGCTCAGATCGCTCACATGACTCATCTCTTCCATGACACCTTTCTCCTTTGAGATTTTTTGGGATCGGCTGAATCAACACAGGATCGAGCGGGTCTCCGTGATGGAGAAAATTCAACCTGCCGGGTGAAGAACGGGAGGAGCGCCTTATTGAACGGAAGGCTGCCAAGAGCGATGTGCCCTCTCTTTTTTCTGGCCGTGATTTCTTGGTCCAACTGGAGACGCGGAAATGCTTCACCAGTCAAAAGCCAATGAAAGTCTCATCGGCACCAAGTTGAAAAGCCTTAGGCCAGTCCAAAGTTTTTTGTCGCCCTCTGCGAGGCCTGAGCAACTCCTGCTCTGTCAGCAAATTCCGTGCTCGCGATTACTCCAGCAACACCGCCGGCTCCGTCTCCTGGCCGCGTGTTGTTAGCGTGATGGCCGCAGCCAGAATCAGCGCTCCGCCCAGCCACGCCAAGGGCCCCAGCTTCTCACCGAGCAATTCCACACCCAGTATTGAGCCGAGCGCCGGCTCAATGTTCAAAAATACTCCCGCACGCGACGCCGGCACATGGTGGATTCCCCAGTTCCACAAGAGAGTCGTGGTTGCCGTGCAAAGTATTCCACTGATCGCGAGCGCTGCCCACGCTTTCGCGCTCACGTGGGCAAACGGCATCGGCTCGACACTCCGGTGCGCGATCAAGGCGAACAGCCATGTGCCAACTGCCAAAATAATCAGCATCGCAGTGCCCGAAAAGATGGTGTATGCGGTCACCACGCGCGGACTGTGCGTCTTCATCAGCTTCTTGCTCAGCAGAATCCAGGCCAGCGCAATGATCAGCGAAGTAATCACCAGCAGATCGCCTGCGAGCGAAGGCGTCTCGTGTCCAGTCGTCGCCCGCGTTCCGCCCAGCGTCACCATGGCCACACCGGCCGTCGAACAGAACAGCGCCAGCCAGCCCACCCAATCCAACCGCTCACCGGCAAACAAAACCGCTGCGGCGGCCAACATCACCGGCATCACGCCCACCATCAGCGAGGCGTGGCTTACCGTTGTAAGCGCGAGGCCGTGAAACTGCAGCAGGAACTGAATGGGAATGCCGAAGAGCGCGGCTAGCAGCAACGTCCGCAATTCACTTGCGGTCAAACGGACGCGATGCGTCAGCAGCACCGGAGCCATACCCAAACAGGCAAAGAGAAAGCGGTAGAGCACCATATGCTCCACGTTCATCTCGTTGAGTGCCAACCTTCCCCAGTAGAAGCCAGTGCCCCAAAGCGTTCCGGCCAGGGCGCAAGCGCAGTAACCCAGAAACCTGAACCTTGCGCCGCTCGTTTCTGCGGCTAAGTTCCGCCCGTCCGTCGCACGCTCCGCCATCTCTCCTTTACTCTCGCACACTGTCACACGCGCGACGGGCGCCGGGTTCGAAGATTCGACAAGTTGCGATTGGCGATTCGTTGTACGCTCGGGTTGTGCTTTCGATTCAGTGCGTGAACGAATTAGCTCCGCGCACTTCCACCACCATACCCGCATCGGAGAGAATACTCATCGATGGTCAGATGGCTTGGAATTATGCGGCTGGGTGATCGGCGAAGCGCAATCCGGGCCCACTGTGTCTGGGCTCTCTTGAGCGTTGTCGCTCTGGGTCCGTCCGCGGCGCAAAATCAGATTCCTCCTGCGCCGGCGCCAAACTCGACCGCTTCTTCGCCCGACGTAGACGCACCGGAGCCCAAAGCATCACCACCCGTTAAAGAGCGCTTTCTGGTCGATCGCTTTCCCGACAAGCCATCTCTGCCGCCGGCATTCACCATTCCCGTAGAGCCACTGGGCTTTACCGCGCCCAGCGCCAACTATCTGGGAGCGCGGAATACGGTGGCTTCCCTTGATTTCCTGGATGAAAATCGGCTGCTTTTAACTTTTCGCATCCCCGGCCTATTGCGCCGCGATCCCACTAACAACGCGGAAACCAATGAGCGCCAGATTCGCGCGGTGTTGCTGGCATTGCCCAAGGGTACGGTCGAAGCTGAAGCCACCTGGACCGTCCACGATCGAGTCCGCTACCTTTGGCCGCTGAAAGACGGTCATTTTCTCCTCCGCGACCGCAACAACCTCTTCGAGAGCGACGCCTCACTCGCTTTGAAGGCGTACCTCGACTTCCCTGGTTCTCTGCTTTGGCTTGAACTCGATCCGGAACAGCATTTTCTCGTCACTAACTCCCGCGAACCGGCCGCCAAGCCCGCAAAACCCGCTGCTCCTGCAGACGGATCTTCGACTGCCGCCTGGAAGCCCGGAGAGGTGTCGAGCCCGTCGAGCGCTTCAGCCACCATCACCTCCGACCAGGATCTCCCCGCCGATGCCAGCCAACCCGATCTTGTGGTCCGCATTCTTCGCCGCGATTCGGGCGAGGTTATGCTCGTCAGTCGTGTTCGCGCCGCTGTTCATCTGCCCATCAATTCCGTCGGCTACCTTGAGAACCTCCGCAGCCGCGGAACAGAGTGGATTTTGAACCTGAGTTACTACACTGGCGGAAGCAAGATGCTCGGCCGCGTCGCTTCAACTTGCGAGCCCGACGACGAATTTCTTTCGGATCAGGAGATTCTTGCCACGACGTGCGGGTCAGGCGGCGAGAGCGGCCTTGTGGCTGTGACTACCGCAGGCAAGACGCTTTGGGAGACGAAGGCTCCGCCCACCGAGGTCTGGCCACAACTGGTCGTCGCGGCCAACGGTTCGCGCCTGGCGTGGGAAACACTCGATGCGACCCACTCGATCTACGCTTACGCACCCATGGACGCGGGCGATGTAAAGGAGCAGTCTGTGACCATTTTTGACGCGGCCAATGGTGACATCGAACTGGTTTCGCCAGTGAGCCCGATCCTCGACGCCGGCGGCAATGTTGCCATTTCGCCCTCTGGCCGCCGTGTCGCGCTGCTCAATGCGGGCGCCGTCCAGGTCTTCGAATTGCCTCCACCGCCGCCGCTGCACGGCGAATCGGCTTCTCAGCCGTAGCAATCGCTTTCCCTGGGCTAGTCTGCCCATTGTCGATCAATTCTATGATCAGGCCCTCTGACACAGCGGCCTATGACACCTGTACTCCCGTGTACCTTTGTCAACAGGCCCCATCGTGGGCGTTTTTAGGTACACTGAGCGACGGGGGTTTGATTCTTGGCTTCTGCTGTCGTCCACTACACGGCTTCGGCGCTTACCGACCGCGGTCGTAAGCGCGCTTCCAATGAGGATGCATTCGGTATTTCCAATGAGTGCGGCGTGTACGTTGTCTGCGACGGCATGGGCGGCGCGGCCGCAGGCGAAGTCGCCAGCACCCTGGCAGTTGCCGAGGTCATGCGGCTACTCACCGATCGCGCTGGCACCAGTTCCCTGCCTGGCGTCAATTCCCTGTCTGCCGAGGCCGAGCAAGCCGTCGCCGCCGCCAATCAGGCAATCTTCACGCGCTCGCAACGCAACCAAAAGTTAAGTGGCATGGGCACAACTCTCGTGGCGCTCCTCGTGGAAAATAGCCACGCATGGATTCTGAACGTGGGCGACAGCCGATGCTACCGCCTGCGCAGCTCCCACCCCGACTCCCACATTGAGCAGATCACGCTTGATCACTCTCTGGTTGAGGAGCAGATTCGCCTCGGACAAATGAGCCGGCTGGAAGCTCTCCACTCGCCGCTCAAGAACGTCATCACCCGCGCGCTGGGCACGCAAAGCTCCGTCAGTCCCGATGTTTTCGAACTCGAGACTGAGGCAGGCGACCTTTTTCTTCTCTGCTCCGATGGTCTCACTCGCGAACTCTCCGACACTCTCCTCGATTCCATTCTGCATCTCGACTTGCCGCTTGAGAGCCTATGTTCGCGCCTGGTCGCCGCGGCCAATGAAGCCGGTGGCCACGATAACATCACTTGCCTTCTTGTCCGCGCTGAAGCTTAGGCCATTCTCACCTGGTGCCTGACGTCACGATATCCAGGTCCGTTTCAAACTGGAGCTTTGCGATAATGTCTTCCACTTGGGCGTTTGCCGCGTCACGCTGCTTTTCCAGATCTGCTTGATCCTTTCGCGCCGTCTGCAGCGAATCCTCGGATTGGTTCAACTCGTCGACAAACCGCTTCGCGGCGTCGTTGCCCTTCAACGCGGTCAGGTTATCCCGGTCGCGGGCCTCATCGGCCGCCAGCGCGGTCTGCTTCTTCGCGTTGTCCTGGAGTTTACCCTCGATATCGTTCAGCGCGGACTGGGCATTGATGAGTGGCCACAATTTCTCTTCCAATTCGGGCGAGTATTTGCTCACGTTCACCAGGTACTCATCGCGGAACTGACTCTTCCTGATGTCGATGGTTTGCGACAGGTCTGCGCGTTCCTTGATGTGCAGGTCAGCCGACTGGTGCGGCTCCACGGCTACGCGGAACCGGTATGAAGTCGCCGTTGTCTCTTCGGGCTTCACGTCGGAGTCAAGCTTGGAATTCTCCTCCTTTGTGTGCTCCACCACCACGGAGCGCGTTTCGTCGGCGCCGTTTGTCACGGTGTAGGTGTTTTCCGTGACCTCGCTCGTGGTCTCGACGAAAATCCCCTTCTGCATCGCGATATGTCGCAGCGTCCGCGTATCGTTCGTAATGCCGCGATGCACTTTTACCGCTTGATCGACGGCATAGGAAAGCAGCCGCTTTTCGCCCGGATGAATCGGATCGAGCAATCCTTCGCCCGCAAACTCGCCGTTCTCGAAGATCGAGAAGCTGCCCGAATCGAGCGTGAGCTTCGATTTGTTCTCGAGCCAGAGAGCGCGCAGAGGCGTGGTGTCTGTGTCGCTCCACAGGGTGACGTGGCTCGCCGGCAACTCCTGCTGCAAGATGGGAACCATTGCCGACTCGTTTTTATGGATTGTCACCGGCTGGGCGATTGCGTATTCAAAGAAGTCGTCGAATGCGTTGGTGGAAACATCGCCCTGCTCGATGGCGTCGCTGGCGCGATATACGCCGCCGTTCTGGTATAAGCCTCCGCCGGCATTTCCGCCGGAGCCGGGTCCGTAGCCTGCGCTGGAGCCCGAGGCGAGGGCACCCATCGAACCTCCCGCGGAATTGACCGTCACCGACTGCGATACTGCACCCGGTACCGCTCCAGCGCGCGGTGCGAATAGCTTCGCCGACATCTCAATTTTGTCGGCCTCAGTCGTCTCCGCCGCCTCATGCGTCTGCGGCGTGGTCTGCGCTTCGATGGCAATCGGAATCTCGGGCCTGCGCGTGTAGATGGGCTGCGAAAGCGGCTGGATGAAGCTTTGCGGCGCGCCGGCCACCAGAGAGAGCTGCACATTGTTCCAGTCCACGCCCACGGTGTTATCGACCACGGCCCAGCCCTGTACGGTGGCGTCGTCCCCGCCCTCACGGGGAAACACAATGCGATAGGTCGACTTCCAGACCGGCACTTCGCTGATGTAGCTCACCTGGAGCTGTCGCTGGCCCTGGCCGCGATCTTCGAGCGTCAGGTGGCGGCCCTGCAGGTTTTGCGCTGATCCAATGATCTCGAGATACGAGGCAAACTGTTTTTCAAGCGACGAGTCGAGCATGTACACACTGAGCGCGTCGGTAAGTTCGGCGGTGCGCAGTGCCCCATCGTCGGTTTTGACGATGAGATAGTAGCGATCGTCAGACGTGCTGCCGTTCTTGTCCGTCACGCTGTGCGATTCGATGTTGACGAGCCGCCCGGTGAACGGCGCGCCCGCGCCCGCCACTTGCACCCGCTGCCCGCGCAACGCCGTGTAGATGGTGGGCGTGTCCGCGTCGTCTTTCAGGCCCAGCGCCAGTGAATCCAACTGCTGCTCGACGGGCGTGGTCGAGTTGTAGCTGACCGCGCTCACTTTTCCGCCATTGTTGTCGAGTGCCGTTAAAGACTGCAGCACATCGTTCAACTGCGATGACGTGAATTCGATGGCTACGCTCTGATCGCCGTTAACCTGGCCGGTGTGCTCAAAGTATCCGACACCGTTTTTGTAGAGCACGACCTTGCGCACGGGTAGATCGCTTAGGGCGCCCTGCGAGTTTGCAGATCCCGCGCTCGCCGCTGCGGGCGCTGGTTTTGGCGTTGGATGTGCGGTGTTTTGGGCTGCGAGGCGGATGGCAACAAGAGCAGTGAGAGCAGTGAGGATTGTACAAAGCAAACGGCGCATGGCTTCTCCTTGGGGCGCGGCTCTACCGCCGCCCGATCGTAGAACGAGAGCGTTTGCGGAACTTGCAGAAGGTTTTCTGTCTACTTTTGACTCCGCCGTTGCGAAAAAGGTTCCAGGGCGGCTCGGTATTTCTCTCAGACTGTCGTTCCCAGCCAGCCTTTGTCATTCTCATGCAGGCTGACTCATGCGGAATGGCTCATGCGACCTTGTTCACGCAGACTGGCTTGCAATTTTGCGCAGTTGGCCGAGGTGATTCAGGTCGTGACCGGCCATGGTTTCGACGACGGATTGAAAGGTCATCGTTCCGCGCTCGGGATGCGTCATCATTCGGCTGGCTGCACCGGGCAGCGCGTCGCGAATCAATCGCAGATTCCATTTGCGCAGCGCGGAGAAAGCGGCGAGCGCCTCGGCAGCCGGAACTCCTGAGTAACGCGCGGCCCACTTGTCCTGATCGAAAGGCTGAATTGTGGGCCCATCTTCGGCCAGCGTCTGGCGGAAACGGAATGCGAAGACAATCTCGCAATCGGCAAGGTGGCATACGATCTCGGCTGGGCTCCACTTGCCGGGCTCGGGCGGCACGCCGATTCTGCTCGGACCAATCGCGTTAAGACGCTGAGAGACAGCATCGGCAGTCGAGGCGAGAATCTCGTCAATCGGTCGTCCATCAAGGAAATCTTCGTACGGGTTGAGTTGGCTCATTGCATTTGTCTCCGCTGAGGAATTTTGAATGAAGAATCCCGGAGGCGCTACCGGCTTCGCTGGGCCGGTTCTGCTTGGCCGGTTTTGCAATGATAAGCGAGCGCCGAGCAGGGGCCCGATTGGCGATGACGTGACCCGCTGCAGGGCGATCCGTGGACGTAACTGCGTTCCTGGGTGGTGGATCAGTTTGAAAGAACTTTCCCTCAGGGGCTAAAGCCCCAGAATCATTTTGCTCGGTTAATGTACGGGCTGAAGCCCGTACACTTCAAACTGCCCCACTTCCCGTTGCGGCGCGGATTTGCTTCAAACACCCGGTTTCGGCGATACTTAGTTGTTGCGATATGTGTGGCCGGGCGCGTCGGTCTGACCATTTTGCCAGCCACTGTGCTGGCCATTGTTGCGCAAAACTACAGGTGGCTTTCCCGCTCGCAGAGCGAATGCAGGATTAGAATCCTGCTGGGAAGTTCCCGGTTCACCTTACTCAAGCTCAGGAATTCGAAAGGAACTGATTCATCGTGGTTATGATTCGTTTGGCGCGTTTCGGCGCCCGCAAGCAGCCGTATTACCGCATTGTCGTGATTGAGAAGGACCGCGCCCGCAATGGCCGCTCCATCGAAGTTGTGGGCACCTACAATCCCCGCACTAACCCCGCCAGCGTCGACCTGAAGCATGAGCGGATCTCCTACTGGCGCAGCAAGGGCGCGCAGCTTTCTTCGCGCATGGAGAAGATTGTCGCCAATCACCCGGTGGTGGCTGCGGCCGCTGAGCCAACTGCAGAAGCCACGGCCTGAGTTACGGACTAGGCAGGTTCAGGGGCAAGATCATGACCCAACTCGGTACTGTGCAAGTTGACGAACTGGTCCGCGAGATCGCGCGCGCGCTTGTGGACGAGCCAAATTCCGTGGAAGTGGAAGCCGTGAGCCGGGGCGAAAATACGGTTCTCAGTCTCCGCGTGGCGCCGCAGGACGTGGGCAAAGTGATCGGCAAGCAAGGGCGCACGGCTCGCTCGGTGCGCACCATTCTGGGCGCGGTGAGCATGAAACTGCGCCACCGCTACACGCTCGACATTCTGGAAGAGGACGACGAGGAGTAGGGTGTATCGATCGATTCACCCTGGCTTGGTTTCTACCTGCGCCGTCATCGCGCGTGGCCGGAGGTAACTGTGCCGGAAGCGGCTGACTCGTGGGTTTGGCTGGCGCGGATCCGCCGGCCACAGGGACGCAAAGGCGAAGTCTTCGCCGAGATTCTCACTGACTTTCCCGAAAAGTTTGCAGAACGGAAGCAGATTTGGCTACTTTCACCCCAAGAAGCTACGACCGCTTCTCGGGGACCCCGACTGCTTGCGGCGGACGCGCCTGCGAAGTCAGGCTCGGCGGCCGCGCGGCCAGCTGCGCAAGCGCCGCGGCAGGTGGAACTCCAAAACCATTGGCTGCACAAGGGCGGCGTCGTGCTGCACTTCGCGCAAGTGGATTCGATCTCAGCGGCTGAGTTGCTGGCGGAATTGATCGTTGCGATTCCGCGCGCGGAGCGAGCCGCTCTGGGCAGCGAGGAGGTCTACGTCGGTGACCTGATCGGCTGCGTGCTTGTGGATGTTGGCGGGGCGGAGCCGGTTCGCGTGGGTGAGATTGAGGACGTGGACCGGAGCGGAGGAGCTGCGCCGCTACTGGTCGTGCGCGGCGCGAAGGGCGAAGTGCTGGTTCCGTTTGCTAAGAGCTATCTGCGCAAAATCAACCTTGAGGCGAAGCGCGTGGAGATGGCGCTGCCCGAAGGCTTGACTGATTTGAACCCGCCCGGCACATCCAGGGACGGCGAGTAAAAGCCTTCCTACTCGATTGGCTCATTGGTACAATTGACTCCGCCATAGGGATCGGCGCGGATTACATCGGTCACATCCGTACAAAACCCGCGTGGATGCCCATACTGCGGCTTGTCCGGCACCGCGGTTACCTGAAAGCCTGCGTTCCACTCAACGCTGGGTTCGCCCGACGACGTGCAGTGAGAGATGGTGAACGTGTAGCCGGACTTTTCTCCAGACGCGAGTCGATCGTCGATCAGTTGAGCCGCCTGTGGAGTAGGTTGACCGGTCTGAGGGTTTCCTCCCAGTTCCGAGAGGCTGCAGGCGTAGCCATTGGCCGGGTAGGTCGATTCGTACATCACCTCCGCAGTGACGATGGTGCGGAGCGACGCGATCGCCACCGCCTCATCGGCCTGGCGTCTGGCCCGCAGGAGGGCCGGAATGGCGACGATCGCTAGGACGGCAAGGCTGACGAAAAAGGGAAAAATGGCAGCCGCCAGCATGAAAGAGGAACTCAGCGCAGCTGCCTGGTGGCCAACGCGCCCCAGTCGCGCGATGCGCGCGACGGCACGACCGATGGTTGCGGCGATGACCAGCAGGCCCAGAACTGCGAGGGGTATCACCACTGCGGCCTCGAGCATCCTCGGCAACAAGCCCACGCACAGGCTGAGCGCCAGCCCCGCCACCGCGCCGAGCAGAGCCGTCGCGGACGGCCGGCGGCTTTTTTTGAGTTGCTCTTCCGTTACGTGCGCGAGAATGAATTGCCGTCCGCGATCAGTCGCTCCGGGTACGCCCTCCGGCAGCGTATCCAGATTTGCCTTGAGTTCAGAAGCGGTTCGCCCAGAGCGGAGGCTTTCCGGATCGCCATGAACCAGCCGGAACGGAACATTTTGGCTCTCCGGCCCGGCGACAGCTACGATGATCTGCCGCCATTCCTCGTCTGGTCTTCGAGGATCGACGATGAAGATGCACCGCTCCACTCCCATCGTCTGCAAGGTCATCTGGATTTCGAGATGCACGTGCGTCGTCAGGTCGCGACAGTCGATAAATACGATCCGCGTTTGTTGATACGTCTTCCATAGCCGCGCCATCCAGTCATCGCCGGCTTCCAACTCCATGAACTTGCTGCCCGCATAGCGAAGGGCCACGAGACCCGGCGCGAGAAAACGAAGGAACAACGACGTCTTCTTCTTCGGCGGCCTTATGCCCGACAGCCTGTAGCCGGGCCCGAGGATGGCGGCGAGTTCGACACGCAAGCGGGCGGTGTCGCGGTCGGTTCTGAAGGCACGTAGATAGATCGCGTTCGGCTTGCCGGAAGGGAGTGCCAGAAGCCCGACGCCCAGCAGACCTGCCCCCGGAAGCAGAAGAGCGAGCGCGGAAACCGCGCCAATGGTCCCGACCAGAGCGGCGCTCACAATGGCCATTACAACGGCGAGCACCACGAGCACACCACCAGCCCCAGCCATGAGGCGCGCGATCAGGCGCCCAGGATCTGCCAGGGGCTTGGTACGTGAAAGCGGATCGGATTCAGGAGTCATGACTTTCACCTTCATTGCGATCTTCTCTGAAAACATCCTGGCTGAATTTGCAATTGCCTGTCGACCCCGCGGGCTCCTTTGGAGGCGTCAATTGATGCCGTCAAGGTACCCCCTGCCGGGGGTCGAAAACCACCCCGAAAAGGCCGATTTATGGCCCAAAAAGGGCGAATTTGGCCCATTTTTCTACGTTTTTCGACCGCGACTTTGAAGAAATTTTACTGATGATAAAGGAGTTAAGGTCACTTTGCACCAAACGCAGTGCAGGAAAAAACGCTTTGTGCACGAAAAAGGCGATTTTCGCGCTGCAAAGCCGAGATCGAAACGCGAACTCGGCGAGGGTTCGGCGCCCGGGACAAGGCAGGTCTTGGATGATCATGGAACGAGTATGCGCCGAAGCGAGAAATAATCGGCAAAGTTGACGCAAGTTTTGTAGGTGCGTTTTGAGTGGCTTGCGGCGGGACGACGAGACGAGCAGCTTGACAACAAAATAGGGGAGTAGCGAGTAGCCAGCCGGAAGCGGAAAAACTGAAAGGCAGGGAGCAGAGTGTCGTGCCGGGCGGGTAGACGGATGCGCCAAGCGATAATGAATTCGAAAAGGCGGGGTGAGAGTCACCCCTCACGAACGACGGTCGTTTGCCGAGGATTGCGGGAGGGGCAAGGAACGTGGGGACAATATTACCGCTGGGAGATGCATCGCGACGGCCGCGCGGCTTTGCGTGGGTGACTGCGCTGATCATCGCGGCGAACGCATGGGCGTTTCTGCTGGAGCTCGAGGGCGGAGACGCGTTCGTGGATCGTTGGGCGGTGATTCCGGCGCAGATTACGAGCGGGCACGGATGGATAACGATCTTTACCGGGATGTTCATGCACGCGGGGTGGCTGCACATTCTGGGCAACATGATTTTTCTGTGGGCGTTTGGGCCGGCGATTGAAGACGCGATGGGGCGGTTCCGCTACCTGGCGTTCTATCTGATGGGCGGCGTAGTGGCAATGCTGGCGCAAGTGGCGGGCAGCCCGGCATCGACGGTTCCCTGCCTAGGCGCGAGCGGAGCGATTGCGGCGGTGATGGGCGCGTTCATCGTGACGTATCCGCGGGACCGCATTCGAACGCTGGTGTGGATACTGATCATCATCCGCGTGACGTATATCCCGGCGGTGGTGCTGATCGGTGTGTGGTTTCTGATTCAGTTGCTGAATGCGGGATCGGTAGTGAACGTGCAGACGGGCGGAGTGGCTTACCTGGCGCATGTGGGCGGATTTTTGTTTGGCGTGGCTACGGCGCGGCTGTGGAGGCGGAAGGCGACTTACGGCTATTAGCTGCCAGCTTTGAGCTGCTGGCTTTCGGCACACGAGGACGGGGCCTGTGCTTTCCAGGGTCTCAAAATCGAGACCCTGGGCACCCGGCGAGCGGCCGAGGACTGTGCGTCGACAGTAGCGCGAGCTTCTATCATCTAAAACATGCGGTTCGACATCGTCACGATCTTTCCGGGGTTCTTTGACAGCGTGTTTGCGCACGGGATCGTTCGCCGCGCCATCAAGGAGGGATTGGTGACGGTGGAGGCGCACGATCTGCGCGAGTATGCGCATGACCGGCATCGCACGGTGGACGATCGTCCGTTTGGCGGCGGCGAGGGGATGGTGCTGAAGCCGGAACCGCTGGCGGAGGCGCTCGAGGGGCTCGGGGTGCGCGCACATTTGCGCGGAGAGATCAGAGATCAGAGATCAGAGATCGAAGACACGAAGACGCGGGTAATTTTGTTGTCGGCGCAGGGGCAGCTCTTTACGCAATCTATCGCACGCGAGTTGGCGGGGCTGGAACGCGTTGTGCTCGTATGCGGGCGGTACGAGGGCGTGGACGAGCGCGTCAATGAGCTTTATTGCGACATGGAGCTTTCAATTGGCGACTACGTGCTGAGCGGGGGCGAGCTGGCGGCGGCGGTCGTGGTGGATGCGGCGATGCGGCTGATTCCCGGCGTGCTGGGCAATGAGGCGTCGGCCGAGTATGAGAGCTTTGGCGCGCCGGATTCGGAAATCGCCGCGGAGATCGATACAGATGTTGGGGGAGTTCCGCGATCGCAGCATGGCGCGGGAGGGTTGCTCGATTATCCGCAGTACACGCGGCCGGCGGAGTTTGGCGGGCTGCGCACACCCGAAGTGCTGATGAATGGGGATCACGCGGAGATCAGGCGCTGGCGACGGGAGCAGCAATTGCGCAAGACGCTGAAGAATCGGCCTGAGCTGCTGGAGCGCGCGACGCTGAACGCGGAAGATATGTTGACGATTGAGAGAATACGCGGCGAGATTCGGCTTTAGGAGTTGCGCTGAGTGTACGCGGTCCTGACGCCGAGAATTTTAAGGCCGAAGGGACGCTGAGCTGAAGGTAGAGCTTTCCTCAGGGCGAGTTTTGTTGGCTCGACCCCAAAAATTTCCAGCTAGCATCCCTACGGGTGGCTGCCGGTTTAACGGGCGATGTTGACGACCAGGTTCATGTCGACGGGCGTGGGTTGGTTGTCGACGGTGGCTGGCTTGAAGTGGAACTCGCGAACGGTGTCGATGACGCGAGCGTCCCAGAACTTACTGAAGGACTTGGTGACCTGGATGTTTTCAGGCTGACCCTTCACGTTGACGGTGAGCGAAAGGCTGACCTGGGCATCGGTTGGAATAATGTCGTTGGAATATCCCGACGGAATTTCGAGGAAGGCGGAGTTGACGAGGACCGGCTCAGTGACGCCGGTGCTAACGCGAATGGGGGTTGGGGCAGAGGCGTCGTCCACGGGTGTGCTGGCAAAAGCCGCTGCAGGGAGAACAAGCGAGGAGAGCAATGAGCTGATCGCAAGTATACGGCGCATAAAGTACCTCCATGGCGACTATAGTCACCGTCACTATTGTTATCCTAGTGAGATACGATTGTCAACGACAAAATCTGAATTTTTATTTTTCAACTACTTAAATGCAATAGAACGGCTGAATTGTTAAATTCATCTCACAATTTGATGTAATTTTCCACAGGAGAAAGCTTGCGCAATAGCGGGAGGAGCAGCAGCCGCGGCCGAGGGGTTGGGGGACCTTGAGGCAATTTTGGGGGCGATTTCCGGTCAGGTTGAGAGCGCGGGCGGGGACGACCGCACCACAGCCGGCGGGACACTGGCGCTACACACGAAGGGTGGCTAGCTGGCTAGAAGGGTTTTACCGGTTCGGGCTGGACGGAGTTAATTTGGCCGATGGCGATGGCAGCGACGTAGAAATTTTCGCCGCGTGTGGGTGAGCCGTCGAGGCGGCGCAGCATGGCGAGCTGCCCGGCGTGGGTAAGTGCGTCGGCGACTGGGCCCTGCATCAGGCGCTCAATAGGCGCATGAACCTTCGAGGTTGACGCGAGATAGGCGTCGAATGCTGAGAGGGCGGCAAAGAAACGCTGCTGCTCCTGCGGCCATGCGATGGGTTGGGAGTTGTGCCACCCAGGGTTTCCCTGAGCCATGGAGAGCGCCCAGTGGAAAAGGTCGCCCATGTGGGCGAGGATCTGCACGGGGCTGCGGCACGCGCTGTCAAAGTTGGCGAAGGATTCGGGTGCGTATTCCAAGGCTCGAACGGTACGGTAGGCCAGTGTGGCAAGGGTGTGGCGAAGAAGATCCCGTTTTTCATCCATTGCGGAACTATATCGCACGGCATGGGAGCCTAAACATAGGTAAAATGAGGGGCCAGCGCATGAGGCAGATGGCGGCAATCTTTGATAAACTAAACATTCTGACTTCAATCGCAGGAAAATAACATGTCAATTCATCCCGTAATGCAGCGCCTGGCCGACAAGCTGAAGCGCACCGATTTGCCGGCGTTTGTGCCCGGCGACCAGATTCGCGTTCAAGTGAAGATCAAGGAAGGCGATAAAGAGCGGTTGCAGGCCTTTGAGGGCCTGGTGATCGCCATCAACCAGGGCCCGCAAGGGACGTTTACTGTGCGCAAGATGAGCTTTGGACAGGGCGTGGAACGCATCTTCCCCTACAACTCCAAAGTGGTGGACAAGGTGGAGCTGGTGCGCAGCTATAAGGTGCGCCGGGCGAAGCTGTTTTATCTGCGCGGGCTGCGCGGCAAGGCGGCGCGCCTGAAGGAAGTGGACCGCGTGACGGGTAAAGTGCGGGTGTAGGACCAGTTCTTAGTTCGCAGTTCATAGTTGTCGGTGAACGCCGATTCGTAGGGAGTGACGGACAATTTCCAACGCATGAGAAACCTCGGCTATGGCCGGGGTTTTTTGTTTCGCGATTCCCTGCACCGTGGAAGCGACTTTGAGGATTGCGCGGGCCGGCTCGATTGCTATCGGGATCGCCAATTTTGGTTGGCTGCCGACGCGCGACCTAAGCGTACCGGCGATTCACTCGCTGGTTGTGGGATCTATCATTGAGCGAACTTGGGCAACGGAGTTTGCCGGGAACCCTCCCTGCGCGGCGTGCTCGCGGACGGTAGCTTCGTCCGGGGCGATGTAGATGCAGTAAATTTTGTTGTCGGTGACGTAGCTCTGGAGCCACTGGATGCGCGGCCCCATGGATTGGAGCACGCTGCAGGATTTCTGCGAGATGGCGTGCAGTTGATCCGCGGTCAGTTTTCCGGCGCCGGGAATTTCCCGCTCGATGACGAATTTGGGCATTGCGGATAACCCTCCTGTATTGGTGGGTAGGCTAACATCTTGCCGCGGCGTTTTGTTTTTTTTCTATACTGTTCGCATGGCGATTGCAGCGACACCGGCAACACCTTATTATGCGGTGATATTTACTTCCCTTCGGACGGATGGAGAGAACGGCTACGGGAAGATGGCAGAGGCGATGGAGAAGCTGGCGGCGACGCAGCCGGGATTTCTGGGGATCGAGTCGGCGCGCGAGGGCCTCGGGATCACGGTGTCGTATTGGGAGAGCCTGGAGTCAATTGCGGCGTGGAAGCAGAACTCGCGGCACCTCGCGGCGCAGGAGCGGGGACGCGACAGTTGGTATGAGGAGTTCAAGGTACGCATTTGCCGTGTAGAGCGCGATTATGGATTCGAGCGGTCGAGCTCGGGCGGGCAGATTTGAGCGGGGTTGATCGATTGAGGTCCGGCTTTTCCACCTGACGATTGCGCGAGAACTCAAGTTGGACTTTCTATACTGTGCGCATGGCAATGACTGCGAGAGCTCCGGTATGCGGATGGGCGCTGGAAAAGGCGGCGCGGCGAGGTGGCGCGCGATGTGTTGCCGGCCTGGACGAAGTGGGGCGCGGGCCGATGTTCGGGCCGGTGGTGGCGGCGGCGGTGATTTTTCGCGAGGGCTGCCGGCTGCCGGGCCTGACGGATTCAAAACAACTCACAGAAAAACAGAGGAACGAATTTGACGCGGCGATTCGCGATTGCGCCGTGGCGTCGGCGATTGCGGCCGTGGATGTAGAGACGATTGATCGGATCAACATAAGGCGGGCATCGCTGCTGGCGATGCGGCTGGCGGTGGAGCAGTTGGCGGCGGGGCCGGATTCGCGGGGGCCCAATTATCTGATGCCCGACTTTCTGCTGATTGACGGACGCGACACGATCGAGTGGCCTTGCGCTCAGCAGGCAGTGGTGGGCGGGGACGGCCGGAGCGTTTCGATTGCCGCGGCGAGCGTGCTGGCGAAAGTGCATCGCGACCGAATGCTGGTGGAACTGGATGCGGTTTATCCCGGATACGGTCTGGCGCGGCATAAGGGCTACTGCTCGCAGGAACATTTGGAAGCGCTGCGGCGGCTTGGGCCGACTCCGCTGCACCGTAAGAGCTATTGGCCGGTGGCGCAGAGGATGCTGTTTGATTGAACGGGATTTCGACTCCTCTTAGTCCTTCGCACCGGTCGCCCCGCTCATGATGACAAAGAGTTCGTTGGACCATCCCCAGCATCCCCAATGCTGGACGCCTGTGCAAACGGCCATTGCGCGAGACGGTGGGCGCGGAAGAGATAGATGAGCGTGCCGCTGATGGCGATGGCGATGGCGCCGTAGAGCTCGAAGAGGCCGCTGCCGCCTTTTGTATGTGCGCGGCGAGGATCGAAGAGCATGAAGGAGAAGCCGGCCATGGCGACGAGCGGCGGCAGCGGGTAAAGAGGGATGCGGAATGGGCGCGGGAGATCGGGACGGCGGATGCGGAGAAGGATGACTCCAATTTGCTGAAGTGAAAACTGGAGCAGGATGCGCGTGATGACGAGCATCGTGATGACTTGCGCGAGCGAGAAGAAGCAGAAGAGAGCGCCGACGAGGCCGAGAGCGACGAGCGAGCGGTGGGGAATTCCATGGCGCGGGTGGACGGCGGCGAGAAAGCTGAAGTAGTTGCCATCGCGCGCAGCGGCGTAGGGGACGCGCGAGTAGCCGAGGAGCAGTGAGAAGACGCTGGCGAAGGCGGTCCAGATGATGAGCGCGGCAATCAAGTAGCCGGCCCAGCGGCCGAAGGCTGAGGCAGCAATGTCGGCGACGAGCTGGACGCGAAGTGCGGCGGATTCGGCCGCGTTGGTCGCGGCCGAGCGCACCGAGGGGAGGGCCGCGAGGTCCATGAGGACATAGAATGCGGCGACGAACAGGATCGAGAGCAAAATGGCGCGGGGAATGGTGCGTTCGGGCCGGCGGACTTCGCCGCCGAGAAACGTGACATTGTAGTAGCCCCAATAACAATAGGTAGCGAGCAGCGTGGCCTGGGCGAGGCCGCCGAGAGAGAGTGCGGTTGAGAACGTGGGAGCCTGCGGCATGTGCCAGCCGCCGGTGGCTGCGGCGTGGGCGAATCCTGAGACGATGACGCCGGTGAGTGCGGCGATGACGCCGACGAACAGCACCCAGGCGAGACGCGTGATGGAAGTGAGATTGCGATAGAGGAGCGCGGTGACGAGAAGACACGCGGCAGCTGCGGCGAAGTTGAAGTAGTGGAGCGCGGGAAGAGCGGTGATGGGCGCCGAATTAAGATGGGGCCAGAAGAAGGCGAGAAAGCCGGAGAGGCCGATGCAGCCGGATGCAATGGAAAGTGGCGCAGTGAAGCCGACCTGCCAGACGTAGAGAAAACTGAGCCAATTACCGGGACCTTTGGGGCCATAGATTTCCTGGATAAATGCGTAGCTGCCGCCGGCGCGTGGAAAGGCTGCGCCCAGCTCTGCCCATACGAGGCCGTCGGCGATAGCGATGACCGCGCCGAGGGCCCATGCCCAGACGGAGAGCCTATAACCGGCGGCCGCGATGATGAGCGGCAGGGTGATGAATGGGCCGACGCCGATCATTTCGAGCATGTTGAACAGGACGGCGGAGCGGAGGCCGATGCGGCGCTCGAGTGTGGCGGGAGTTGAGGATGGCTGCGACATTTGCTGTTATTGAGGTTATTACGGCGAGGCACGAAATCGCGGGGAAGCGAGTGCGGGCGGGGACGCCCGCACGACAGCCGGCGAGACGCCGGCGCTACAGGGCGCCAGCGGGGATAGCGCGCATATTCGCGGTGACGGGAATCGCGGTCGATGTCGGCGGAGGCTGGATGACGACGGAGATTGACGAGTTAGAGGGCGTTCGATGAGACTGAGTGGTCAAGCAAACGTGTGCATAGCGGAGTTTTGGGCATGTTGGAGAAGAACAGACGTAATAGAGCGAGGGTTGCCTTGGGCGGCGCGGCGGGGCGGACACCTCGGCAGATGTCGCGACAGCTCTCGATTAAGGACATCGCGCGGCTGGCACGGGTGTCGCATCCGACGGTGTCGCGGGCGCTGCAAAACAGCCCGTTGGTGAATCCGGCGACGGCGGCGAAGATACGCAAGATCGCCGAGGCCGCGGGGTACAGGCCGAGCGCGGTGGCGCGCGGATTGGTGACGCGGCGAACGCGAACAGTTGGGCTGGTGGTGACGACTGTGGCCGATCCGTTTGCCGGCGAAGTGGCGTGCGGAATCGAGCAGGCGGCGAACGATCACGGGTACGCAGTGTTTCTGGCCGATTCAAATTGCGATGCGGAGCGCGAGCGCAAAGTGGTGCAGGAGTTGGCGGAGCGGCGCGTGGATGGGATCATTGTGACGTCGTCGCGGGTGGGCTCGGATTATCTGCCGATGCTCGCGCAGTTGAATGTTCCCATGGTGCTGGTGAACGACCAGTATCCAGGTGAGTTTGTGCACTCGGTGATGATCGCGAACGAGGATGGAAGCCTGGCTGCGACCGAACATCTGATCGAGTTGGGCCACCGGCGAATTGCCTACGTGGGCGACCTCAGCGGCTACCAGACAGATACGGAGAGACTGAAGGGATATAAACAGGCACTGGCCAAGGCGGGAATTGAGTTTGCTCCGGAGCTTGCGGTACTAGGCGATGGGCGGCCTGAGGGCGCTCTTGTGGCAGTGGATAGGCTGCTGAAGATTGCCGATCCGCCGACAGCAGTGTGCTGCTACAACGACATGACTGCGCTTGGAGCGATGCGTGCGATTCGCGCTCGCGGGCTGCGCGTGCCGGAGGATGTCTCGGTGACGGGATTCGACGATCTGTTTTTTGCGGAATATCTGGAGCCGCCGCTGACCACGGTGCGACAACCGATGCGGCGTATGGGCGAGATGGCGATGGAGAATCTGTTGAAGCTGATGGCGGGCGAGGATTCTGTGGCGCAGATAAAAGTGGAGGCGGAGTTGATTGTGAGAAGTTCGACGGGAAGAGCGCGAGCGACCTACGGCCTCGCAGTCGAGACCGAGGCCGCCCGAACATCAGGTGCGGGGCGGAGAAATGGGTGAGGGCGGAGCAAGGAACGGCGGGCCGGCGCAGTTGACGCCGCTCAGCGTCTTCTGCAAGGACACGCCGATCATTCCGGCGATTCGCAAGCCGGATTTTGTGGAGCAGGCGATCGCGTCGCGAAGCAAACTGATTTATTTGCTGACGGGCGATCCGGATAACGTGGAGACGATGATCCGGAAGATTGTTGCGGCAGAGAAGATTCCGCTGGTGAATCTCGACCTGCTAAATGGATTTTCGCGCGACAAGTATGCAGTGAACTACCTCAAGCGCGTGGGTGCGCAGGGAATTATCTCCACACATCTCGATCCGCTGCGGCATGCGCTGGCCATTGGGCTGTACGGAATTCAGCGGACGTTTCTGCTGGACTCGGGCGCCATGGACACGATTTCAAACCAACTGAGGAACACGCCGGTGCATGCGCTGGAGATTTTGCCGGCGCTGGTGGCTCCGAAGATGCTGGCGCGGGTGCGGGCGATCTCGCCCGATCTGCCGGTGGTGGGCGGCGGGCTGATCGAGACCATGAAGGAAGTGGAAGAGCTGCTTGCGCAGGGATTGAGCGCGGTGTCGACGAGCAACCCAGTGATGTGGTTGAGATAGTCCTGGGCTATCGGGTGAGCGAATAACGCTGCAGGATCTCTCAGGTTTCAGGATGTCCTTCTCCGTTCTTCCCCTCAGGTGCATAGTTTCTCCGAGCGGCACAGTCCTCCCGAATATCCTTGAAATCAAAGGGGAAATGGTCGAGACTGGTCTTGTTAATTCTCGCGACTTGTCGGCACAGTTCTCCTTCTCAAATTTCCCTGCCCCACAGCCGGGCAAACTAAAGAGCAACGTCCGCCTCCCCAGGAGAAAACGGTTTGGATACCACGCCCAAAGACTCGCAAGCCGGCGCGGCCGCCAGTTCCTCAACGGCGTGGCGAAAAATCGGACAGTACGAGGTGACTGGCAAGCTTGGCGAGGGCGGGATGGGCGAGGTGTACCGAGCGCACGACGCCAAGCTCGGCCGCGACGTGGCTTTGAAGTTACTGCCCGCCGCGCTGGCGCATGATGGACAGTCGCAGGCGCGCCTTGAGCGCGAAGCTCGCACACTGGCCGCGCTCAATCAACCGAACATTGCAGCCATTTACGGCCTGGAAGAATCGCCGGGCCTGCGCGCGTTGGTGATGGAGTTGGTCGAAGGAGAAACTCTAGCGGAGCGCATCCAGGGAGCGACGAGAACGGGCGCGAAATGTCTCTCTGCCGAAGAGGCGCTGCCTATCGCGAAGCAGATTGCCGAAGCGCTCGAATATGCGCACGAGCGCGGCGTGATCCATCGCGACCTGAAGCCAGCGAACGTGAAGATTACGCCCGAGGGCACAGTGAAGGTGCTGGATTTTGGGCTAGCAAAAGTGCTCAGCGATCAGGACTCGGCGGCGCCGGTGACGGCGGCAAATTCGCCAACGCTCAGTGCGCTGGCCACACAGGCCGGGATCATTTTGGGAACTGCGGCCTATATGGCGCCGGAACAGGCCAAGGGCAAGCCAGTGGACCGGCGGGCCGACATCTGGGCGTTCGGCTGTGTGCTGTTTGAAATGCTGGCTGGGAAAAAAACTTTCGAGGGCGAGACGATTTCGGATTTGCTGGCCGCTGTGATCCGGGGCGAGCCTGAGTGGACAGACCTGCCGGAAAAAACGCCGCCGGCGATCAAGAGACTGATTCGACGCTGCCTGGTGAAGGATCCGAAACAGCGCTTGCGCGATATCGGCGATGCGCGCATTGCGATTGAGGAGACGCTTGCGGGGACGGCCACAGATGCTGAGGGAGGCATCGCCTGCGCGCGAAGCGCAGAAAGCACAAACGTGTCGCGCTTTCGGCGCGCCCTGCCGTGGGCGCTGGGGGCAGCCGCGATCGTTTTTGCCGGCATCGCGGCGTGGCTGCTGCTGAAACCGGTGCCGCGGCCGAACGTCATACGCTTCCCACTGTCGCCGCCCGAGGGCACGGAGTTTCTTGACGGTGGCGAGATGAGCATTTCACCCGATGGCCGCACGCTGGCATTCATCGCTCAATCCGGACAGGACAAGCCACCTGTTCTTTGGCTTCGCCCGCTCGACAGCACGACAGCTCAGGCGATTCTCGGAACCGAGGGCGCCGAAGTGCCGTTCTGGTCGCCGGATGGCCAGCAGATCGGATTTCAGGCAGGCGGCAAACTGGAGAAGATTGCGGCGACAGGCGGCGCACCGCTGACGCTTTGCGAAGAGGACTACCCCGGCGGAAGTTGGAACAAGGATGGCGTGATCCTGTTTAACAATCACAACAAAATTTACAGCGTGCCCGACACGGGCGGCGAGCCGACGCTCGTGGCTACCCCGGACGCCACGCGTGGAGAGTTTTTCCAGTTGCCCCAGTTTCTGCCCGACGGCCGCCACTTCATTGTCCAGGTGCGCACCGGTACAGCGGGCACGGACTATATTGCGACAGGCTCGCTGGACTCGAAGACGGTGGAACGATTGACTTCAGCTACCACTAACGCACTCTACGCTCCGCCAGGCTACTTGTTCTATTTGGATCAGAGCACGCTGATGGCGCGCCCATTCAGTGCGAAAGCACTGAGCTTCACCGGCGGGGCGGTACCGGTCGCTCAGAACGTTGGAATGTACTCAAGCGCATTTTACGGATACTTCTCTGTCTCCCCGGCAGGCATGTTGGCCTATGAAACCGTGCCAGCCGTATCTACGAATCAAATGACCTGGTTCAGCCGTACAGGCCAGAAGCAGGGTGCAGTCGGCCAACCTGATGTTTACGCAACGCCGGCGCTCTCGCCAGATGGGTCCAAGCTGGCGGTCGCGGTGGGAGCCCTGGGCAAGCACAACATCTGGGTTTACGACCTGACGCGCGGAACGGGCTCGCGCCTCACGATCAGTTCGGCGGACGATGTGAACCCCGTGTGGTCGCCGGACGGAAAGCAGATTCTGTTTAGCTCGAATCGCGCAGGCCAGTATGACATTTACCAGCAGGCCGCCGACGGCCTGGGCAGCGCTGATCCGGTATTACAGTCGAAAGACCAGGACAAATATATCAACGACCTGACGACGGATGGCCGCTACGCCATTTTCGACAGAGGTGGCGCCTCAAATGGAACGGCGCTGTGGACGGTGCCGTTGTTTGGGGATCACAAGCCGTCGGCTTTTATTGATGGCGGCGGATTCAGGGCTGTCAGCGCGCAATTCTCATCCAACGGGCGCTTCGTTGCCTACGCGTCAAATGAGACGGGAAGAATCGAGATCTACATACAGACATTTCCGCAACAAACCGGAAAGTGGCAAATCTCAGCGTCTGGCGGGACAGACCCTACGTGGCGGCGAGACGGCAAGGAGCTGTTTTTTCTAAGCATGGACGGAAAGCTGATGGCAGTCGACGTCAATACCAACGCGGGGACTTTCCAGGCTGGTATTCCGAAGGAGCTTTTTCAGTCGCAGGCCATCCCACCCTGGTATTGGAAAAACATTTATGTTCCTTCGGCGGACGGCCAGCGGTTCCTGATGATTGCACCGGCGATCGAGGCCAAGCCTGCGCCCATTACGGTGGTGGTGAACTGGACGGCGACGTTGAAGCACAGCGGTGGCAACTGAACGGCAAGAACTGCGGTCAATTGTTCCGGTCTACTCCGTATCGGGGTTGGGCAGGATGATGTCGCGGATGATGGAGTTCATCTCGACGACGGCGGAGATGAACTGGCGCAGGGTGCGGCGAGTCGATCCGAAGGTGTCGAACTCGTCGGGCGTGAGGCCGTTTTCTGAGTAGGCGCGCGCGAAGTCGGGAAACTTGGCGAGCAGTGTGTCGACGATGTGCGGGTCGACGGGATTGTCGATGCGCGGAATGACCTCGATGTCGCTCTCGTTGTAGCGGCGCTGCCAGACGCAAGGCGGAGAGATAACGACGTCGCCGCCGATGAGCTCGCTCCAGTGCATGTGATTGCGAAAGGCTGCGGAAAGCAGACGCAGGCGATAGCCGCGCTGGCGATAGATTTTGTAGGCCTTTTTGAAGACGGCCACTCCTGCCCATTCGAGGTAGCCGGGATCGACGGAGAGATTGTGCTTGTCATGCAGGACCTTAAGCCAGTCGTCGAGCCGACCGACCATGAGCGTGCAGACCGGGCCCATGGTTGAGATCTCGAGGCCCTCGGCTTCACGGCGCTTGAGGCCACGCTCGACAGCCTCAGCAACGGCGAGAGCCTGAGGCAATGTGAAGCTGACGGTGGCGTTGATGCTGATGCCGCGATACGTGGCTTCCTCAATGGCGGGAATGCCGGCGCGTGTGGCGGCGATTTTGACGATCATGTTGGGTGCGAGCTGCGAGAAGTGGACGGCCTGAGTGAGCATCGCCTTAGTGTTGCGGTAGTTTCGCGGATCGGTTTGGATTGAGAGGCGGCCGTTGCGGCCCTTTTCGCGCTCGAATATGGGCAGAAGCAGGCGCGCGGCGTTCGCGGAGATTTCTTCGACGATACGCCAGGCGAGATCGTCTTCGTTCAAGTCGGGCTCGGCGGCGGCGAGTTCGAGGATGCGCGGTTTCCAGGCGGCGAGTTCCTGTTTCAACACCGCAACAGCGATGGACGGGTTGCAGGTGGCACCAACTCCGCCGTGCGCAATGGAGTAAGTGAGATCTTCGATTGAAGCCGAGTCGTTCCACAGACAGGTCGGGGTGGTCTGCGTCATTTTGTGGAGCGGGCT
>Ga0182024_10002750_pt1 | contig 43205 bp, 35 predicted proteins | sample P32metaG_FD_120480 | JGI IMG/M metagenome (GOLD analysis project Ga0182024, IMG submission 120480) | Permafrost microbial communities from Stordalen Mire, Sweden - P3-2 metaG (Illumina Assembly) | ecosystem: Environmental > Terrestrial > Soil > Wetlands > Permafrost | place: Sweden: Stordalen... | reverse complement strand
GAGGAGCGCGAGGCGATCGCTCTTCGCTACGGCGCGGACCTGACCATGCCGCAGATCGCCAAGCTCACCGATGTACCGCTCACAACGGTCGAGGGCAGGATCTATCGCGCCCTTCAAAAGCTGCGCAGGCAGCTCGAGTGAGCTGCCTGCGCGTGCCCCCTCGTTAGCTCGTGACTGTGAAGACCTTGCCGGCAGCAGTGCTGCCGTCCGGGTTGGTGACCGTGACGGTCACCGCTCCGAGAGACGCGCCCGTGCTGATCGCGAACGTCGCCGTGACGTTGTTGCCAAATCCCGCGACGTGACTCAGGCCGATCCCTAAGTTGTTCGTCTTGAGGGTCGCGCCGGGCTCGAAGTTCGTACCCGTGATCGTGACGGCCTCTGTCTTGCCGCGCTTGCCGCTATTCGGGAGCGCACGGCTGACGGTCGGTGCCCCGTTGAGGTAGAAGATCGTGGCGCTGCCCGATCGGCCCGTCGTCGGGTTGGTCACCGTGACCCTCACCGGACCGGTGCGTGCTCCCGTGCTGGCCGTGAAGGTCGCCGACAGCTCAAATGGGCTGATGTCGTGCGTATTCGTGACGGTGATGCCGGGGTTGTTCGTCGACACTGTCGCGTTGGGCGCGAAGAACAGGCCGAAGATATAGACGGTCTCGCTTCCACCCTGATCCTCCGCAAAGGGCAGTGCGAGCAGCGGCAACGGCGAGAAGGGCGGGTAGTACTGGGCGTAGGCGGCGTTCGAGTTGCCGTTGCTGAAGCCTCCCGCCGCAATGCCACCGGCGGCCGTGCCACCGAGTAGCAGGACCGCCAGGGCAACCACAAGTCCTCGTGAACGCATCGCCAAACCTCCTGTCAAGCGGCCCCTCACGCTGGCTCGACCAGAGATCCGCGCCATCGTCCGCACCTTGAGCTGGTCCATCTCGATCTCCGAGAACGTCGGCCGCGCGTCTTCCAGCCGGTCGGCGACGTCGCGAAGTTCGTCCGGAAGGTTGTCGTCCAGCCCCATGTCAACTACTTATACGTGCGAGTGGCCCGATTCCCAACTCGGCGACGTCGGGCGGGCGCGTGCGCTGGCCGAGCCCGAGGGTGTCGAGCTGCGTGAACGCGCGCTGGAGCTCGTGCGGCGGGCGCTAGCCGGCGAGGTGGGGGCGGCGGCGCCCTGGGACGGCCTGCTCGCGGCGGTGCGGGCGCGTGGAGAGCGCGTGCGGGTCGAGTTCGAGGAACGTCAGAGGGCCGAGCTCGAGCTGCTTCCCAGTCGCGATCGCAAGCGCGCAGAGACGGAATGGGGGAACGGACCAAACGCGCCCGCCGACGTGTCGAGACCGGGGCCCTGGAGTTGGCACTCGATCTGGTCGAGACGTGGCTGCTCGATCTCGCCGCACTCGCGTTCGGGGCCGTCGATCTGATCCGGAACTGTGACCGGCTGGGCGAATTGTGGGCCGACGCAGAGGTTGGTCGTGGCGCCGATGCGAGCGCCCTGCGCCGCGCGGTCGACTTGGTTGAGGACACGCGCCAGGAGCGCGCTTGCGCTAGGCCTGTGGCGAGCTTGACGACGGTCAAGACGCGCAGATCGCGAAGGCCTCGTTCGGCACGCCCGAACTCAATGGGATGGACGACTCAGCGGTGGGCCTGTGGCTTCCTTTGAGGTCCAGCTCGGTGCGACGGGCCTTGATCTCGCTCCGATTCTTGGGCCCCACGCCTGGCGATGCTCAGGGCTCTCGCCAGTAGCATCCAAAGCCGATGACATGCTGGGAATGTGCGTCAATCGATTTGGAGGTCAGGCTCGGACGGATTCGATCAACCCTCAGGTGATGTCCACTGGGGCCACTGCAAACGGCCGCTCCGAGTTCGCCGGTGAGCCGCGGGGCAACTGGTAGGCTCGGGCGCGATTGCGGGTACACGTCACCAGCGCCGGCTCAGACCCGGCCACGGCGCTGCACTGCCAGCGCTTCCACGACCTGGCCGCCATGGACGTCCATGGTCGGCATCAGCTGGAGCCCGATGCTGAGCGGGCCGACGCGATTGTCTTCGCCGATGTCAACCTCCACCGGCGGACTGATCCGCACGGGGCCCCGCGCGCGGACCTATTTCGCCGCTTCCCGGAGCGCTGCTTCAGCTACGAGGTCGGTGATGTGCCGATGTACACGCTCCCGGGCGTGTATGTGTCCGCTCGCCGCCAGTGGCTGACGCGCCTACCTGTACTTGGCGGCCCGTACATTCGGACAGTCACGCAGATGCCGCCCGCCAGCCAGGAGCCGTCGCTGCTGTACTCGTTCCGTGGCTCGCCGAGCTCGCGCTTGCGCCGACGCGTACTCGCCCTGAATGACCCGCGAGCGAAGATCGAGGCGGGGCAGGGCCCGTGGGATCCTGGGACGGCAGCGACCGAGGTGGCGATCGGTCAGGTTCGCCACATCGACCTGATCCAGCGCTCGAAGTTCGTGCTCTGCCCGCGCGGACAGGGGCCGTCATCGCATCGGATCTTCGAGACGCTCGCGGCCGGCCGCGTTCCGGTGATCATCAGCGATAAATGGGTGCCACCGCCACGACTCGACTGGGAGCGCGGTTCTGTGCGTGTCGCCGAGCGGGACATCGCCCGGATTCCGGAGATACTTGCGGCGACCGAGGCCCGCTGGCCGGAGCTCGCCGCTGGGGCATCTTGTCTGGCCCACGAGTTCTCCGATGCCCACATGTGGGATCACGTCATGGAGTCGATCGCGACGGTTACGGCTCGACCGCGACCTGCTCGCCCGCCCTTCTCCATCCGCGCGCTGGTCCTCACCCGCCGGACGTGGCTGGCAGCCGGGCCGTTGCGAGCGCGACTGCGGGAGCGCCTGCAGGCCGGGATTTAGCTCACGGCGCGGTGGCCGTGAGCGTGTTGGCTGGCCTCGATTGCGCTCGCGCGCGGTGCGGGCTTCAGGCGCGCACCGCGGTATCTGAAGATTGGGGGGTGCTGGCGCGACCACGAGCGCTGGGCGCTGCCGGCCGAGGACTGGCGTCGCGATCGCCGCCTTTCCTAGAGCGGCTGCTGCCGCTAGGGTGAGCCTTGGGTTAGCCCGATGCTCAGATGCGTGCACCTGTTGATGGCGCTGGTTGGGTGGTGGGGTGCTCAGGCTCGCTGGTGCGCGCGCGGCCTCCGCGTCGGGTTGCACACAGCCGGCGTGCGGCGATCGAGCGTGTCGACGTCGCGGCTCACCCGGCCACGGCTGCCGCAACGGCCAAGCTCCTGCTGCATGCGGGAATCGCCTGCTGTGTTTGACCACTACATCTGGAAGTCGTTCAAGGCTGGTGACCTGCACGGCTTCCTGAATGCCTTCACGATCGCCAAGGCCGCCCTCGCCGCGGTCTTCGTCTACCACGAGGTGAAGCTGATGGTCACCGACGGGACGGCAAGCAAGCTGCTCTCCTTCCTCGCGACGCCGATAACGGCCGTCGTCGTCAAGTTGGAGTCGCAGCAAGAGCTTCGTGATCAAGGAGATCACGCACTCGCTGTGGGCGGGCTGAGCTGATTCTTGCCGAGGCCGGTTGGGCGGCGTCAGACGCTTGTCCGGCGGCGCCCAAGGGCCTCCGAGATAGTGGCGGTCAGCGCGGTCCGGAAGTTCTGGGCGGAGAACCTCGCGGCCAGGTGTGCGATCTGCTCTGGGGGTGTCTGGAGCTCGTCTGATTTGTGGATCGCCTCGAGCAGGCTCTCAGCGTCCTGGCGCTTGAAGAGGACGCCGGAGATGTTTTCCTGCACGGTCTCGAGCGCTCCGCCGCGCGCGAACGCGATCACGGGCTTGCCGGCCGCTTGTGCCTCCACGGGCGCAATCCCGAAGTCTTCCCATCCGGGCATGCAGTAGGCACGGCACTGCTCGAAGAGCTCGGTCACCTCGTCGTCGTCCAGGTGTCCGTGGAACTCCACCGTCGGCCCTGCCCGTGCCCGCAGGTCCGCGAGCGCCGGGCCGGTGCCCACCACGTCGAGGCCGATCCCGGCGGTCGACGCGGCGTCGACCAACAGGTCGATCCGTTTGTGCTCGACCAGACGCGCGACGCTCAATAGGCGCTCTCCGCGCGGACGCGGCGTGAACCGCTCGACGTCCACAGGCGGGTAAACGATCTGCGCCTCGCGGCCGTATGCAGTAGCGATGCGGCGTTTGATTTCAGCGCTGTTGGCGATGTAGAGGTCCGGCTTGCGTGCCGCAGCAGCGTCCCAGTACCGCCAGGCGCCGAGTGCCGGCCTGAGCAGCCGGCGGCCGGTCGGGGCGGCGAGGTACTCGCCCCAGAGCCACCTGGCGGGGGAGTGGCAGTAGACGACGTGGAACGCCTGCTCGGTCGTCCGGACCGCGTGCGCCCAACCGGTCGAACTCGATACCACCACGTCGGCGTCGAGCTTCCCCAGCGCGCGGAACCCGAGCGGATAGAGGGGAAACAGCGCTCGGAAGCGCTTGTCAACGGGCAGCCGGTCGAGGGGGGAGGTGCGCACATCACGGCTCTTGAAGCGCGCGAAGGTTGACTCGGGGCGATACAGCGACGTGTAGACCGGTGCGTCCGGCCACATGTCCGACATCTCCAACACAACCCGCTCCGCGCCGCCGCGCTGGTTCAGGTAGTCGTGGACGATTGCGACCTGTCCCAACTCGTAGCTCGGTTCGGTCGGCGTCACGGTCGCCGAAGGATCGCATCTGGCGCGCTCATCCTCACTTTCCGGCAGTGGCAGCAGGGCTGGCGATGGCGAGTCTCTGCGTCCGCCCAACCCAGCGCTGGGCCGCGTGCGGTGGGGCCGCTGCAATTGTTATCTCACTCTGCCTGCTGCTGACCGCGGCCCATTTCCCCAGCGATGTCCTGGCCGGCTGGCTCGTGGCGGCCTGTTCGACGGCGCTCGTCAGCCTTGGCATCGCTGTGCACGGCTGGCTTCGGCGCGAACCTCTCTGACCCCGCGCGGCTGGCAGTCTTGAGCGTTGTCTTCAGGAGGAGAGCATTTCGAGGAGAAGCGCCGCCGTCTCCTCAGCCTCGCCGCGGGTGCCCTTGATTGCCCGCGTGTGCTCGGTCGCGCGCTCGATCGCAGCCAGCGATTCCTGTGGGCGTGACTGAGCTGGCACGGCGCTCTCGAGCAGGCCCAAGATGGTCCGGGCCCGACTGAGCGGCGCTATGTCCCAGCCAGAGGCGGCATCAAATCTCAGGAGCGCGACCAAGACTACGCGCGCCGGGCTCGTTCCGACGGTAAATCCGAGGTCGGCGGGGCGCTGTCGGTCAACGCCAATCGCCCCGTAGCGTCGCGACAATGGCCGCGGGTACGGCCGGACAAAGCCGCGGCTGTCGACCGGGGCATACTCATCGGAATAGTAATCGGCGCCCGCTTTGCCGAGGGCTTCGACAATCGCCGTCTTTCCGGTGTATGTAAAGCCGGGTAGGACGATGGCGCGGCCTTCGCGTGCCACGCATCCGGCGTGTAGGAACACAAATTGACGCGCATGCTCTGCGACCCACAGCTCCAGGTCTGACAGCGCTGCTTCCAGGGCGGTATCGGCATCTGGGCGGGCGCCGAGATGTTCCCCGTTGACGCTCGCCCGCCAGTTTAGGTCTCCGGGGCAGACCTCCCATGAGCGCTCAACCTGGCCGCGGCCTGGGCGGTAGGAGTCTGGGAGCCGCTCGCGCGCCATCTCCAGCACATATTCGTCGGCCACAAGCTCCACGAGGCGGCCATAGGCACGCAAGACGAGGCGGCCCCTCATCGCGCCCTCGCGGTCAGACCACGTCGCCACGTGCGCACACGACTCCTCCACGGGTGATTGCTGTTCCGCAACACGAACAAGGTGACATCCGTCCAGATCAACCGAGCGAGCTGGACCATGCTGCTCGCCGTGCTGCTGCGAGTTGAGCGCATCAGCACCTGACCCCGAAGGATCTGGCCGTGGCTCCGGGCGATTGGGCGGAAATGCTCAAAAGTGGCCAGCAGCGTGCTCCACAACAGTCCATTTCGCAGCAGCGCTTTCAGAGCGTGCTGCGGAACCGGGGTTCCAAGCACAGCTGCCGTCCGTTGCAGCATGACGCCGACGACGAGAGCCAGGCGCGCCTGCCGGGCGTGCTCGATCAAAGTCGCCCACTGGATCTGGTCCTGGCGAACCAGGGCGTCGAGGTCGGCGAGCCAAACCAACCGATCGCCACCGGAGATCGCTGCGTGCAGGGCTACGTAGGTACAGCTGTCCTCTGGATTGAGTGCCAAGATGCTGCCGCCCAGCATCGGCACGCTAATCGCACGCTGCAGCAGAGGCTCCGCGGGAAAGCTGAAGCGCCTTCGCACGTCTTCGTGGTGAACCAGGTCTGCGTGCAGATCGACGACCACACCTGAGGGTAGGCCGAGCGCGAGTTCTCCTATTCCATCCGTGCGTGGCCAACCTTCGGGCTCGAGAACCACCGCCCCGTGCCGCCCCAGTTCGTGAATTGCACGTGCCATATCACCGGGCCCCACCAGAACGTCGAGGTCGACGAACTCACGATCCTCGTCGGGATACGCCACGGCGACCGCGGGCCCCTTGATCACCGCGTGACGCACAGATGCATCCTCCAGCCAGCCCGAAACCTCGACCGCAGTATGTGCGATCCGCAGCGAAAGTGCTCGGAGACGGCGTGCCGCGGCCTTCAGTTCGCCAATGCGGGGAACAGCAGAGGCAGGTCCATACGCCCGCCTGAGCACGAGGACAACCCCGTGGTAATCGGCGGCCGCGACGAGCCGGGGCGTCGGCTCGGGTGCGGTCGCCGCGTCAAAGCGCCGTCCCCGCAGCGCTTCGAGGAGCACGCGCGCCGCGTCGACGTCTGTGGCCTGACCGGCTCGCACCACTCAGCCCGACTCGTCTCTGAAGGGCCGGCGCATGAAGGCCGCAATGATAGTTGCAGGGGGCCTTGCGCAACAGCACCGGCGTGATAGAGTCAGCGCTTCCGCGGCTCGCGAGATGGGGCGTGTGGGATAACCGGCATGTGCCGACACGAGAGCGGCGCGTGGGATAGGACGTTACGGAGGACATCGTGGGCGAATCTCATTGGGGCAGGATGCCTGAGCGCAACCCGAATCTGGAGAGCCGGAAGTTTGACGACGAGTTCGTCGTGCTCGACACCGAAACCAATCAGGCGCATGTGCTGGAAGGTTCCGCTGCGCTCGTTTGGCAGGCGATCGAAGACGGCTCCACGGTCGACCTTCCTGACGCTGAGGTCGACGAGGTTGTCTCCGAGTTGGCCGAGCGTGGATTGCTGTGGACGGACGTCTTCTCCCGTCGGACGCTGCTGAAGACCGGTGCTGCCACTGGCCTTGTGCTGGCGGGCATCGGCACGATCGACCTTCCGTCCGCCATGGCGCAGACGAGTGCAAGTCCGATAACGGTCACGACATCTAGAACAGTCACCGTTCGTGGCAACGGCGTGGTCAACTTCACGATTATCGGAGGCGGGGGCGGCGGTGGTAGCCAAGGTAGCGCCGGCACCGGCAACAACGGGGGAGCCGGCGGTCAAGCGTTGGTTACCTGCGGGACCATCACGAACAAATCCAGCAGCACGAACACCTTCATAGTCCAGATCGCGAGCGGCGGCACTGGCGGCACCGCCGACAGTACCGTAGGTACCGGGGGTTCCGCAGACAACGAGGCAGGGACGTTGACAAACGCCGCCACCAAAGGAGGGTCGGGGCAGCTTGGGTCAAGCTCGGCTGGCGGTGGCGGTGGCGGTGCATCGGTGATCTACGACGGGACTGCCACCGCGGACGTCATAGTTGCAGCAGGCGGCGGCGGAGGAGGAGGAGGAGGCCACGGCTCCCCAGGCAGCACTGGAGGTACCGGCATCATCGCTGCGGCGCTCACGGCGTGCGCGGCGGGAACTAATGGAAGCGGCAGCGGTAACCACGGCGGGCCGGGGGGAGGCGGCGCCGGGGGAGGACCCGGCAGCGGCGGCACAGGGAGTGGTGCTGGAGGCGGTGGTGGCGACAGCGACAACCCGAGCGCTGGCACCAACTGGACGATCAGTGTTGTCGCGGACACCGGCACAACTCATACTGAGAATCAGGTTCCAACATCTCTCGTGGACCCCACAAGCGGCAGCAATACCGTCAGCACGAATTACGGCAGCGGTGGTAACGGGGCGACGACCAGCAGCGGCATCGGTGGACAGGGGAATCCCGGTGCAGCCTGGTTTGCCGGGCAGGCGAGCTGATCCAGATTTCGCGGTAGCGGGCTAAACTGCGCGGGGCTAGACTTCAGCCGACATCGGTTCGCTGCTTCCAGCCCTTGGTCGGAAAGGGTCGGCATTTAAGGTTTCGCGCGCGCCGACCGAAACGATAGTTGACGCCATGCCTTCCGAATCCAACACGCTGACGCTCCGCGACTACCTGGTGCCGATCGTTAAGCGGCGCTGGATGATTGTTGCGCTCGTCGTCACCATCACCGCGATCGTGAGCGCGTACTACGCGACGCGTCCCTTGGCATACACCGCCAGCACCAAAGTCTACATTGGCCCCCAGTCTAACCCGGCCCTCGGCGTGGGCCCGACAGAGCCGAGTCCCCAACTGGTCGCGGATCAGGCGGCGCTGCTGACCTCGACCGAAACTGCGACACAGGTCGCCAAGGCTATCGGCTACACGGGCTCGCCGGCTGCTCTCGCAGGCTCGGTTGTCGCCACCCCGTCGACCACGACGAATTTCCTGTCTATAACTGCACACGCCCCTTCTTCAGCCGAGGCGGCTCAGTGGGCGAACGCGTTCGCCCGGCAGTTCATTGCGCAGAACGCGTCCAGCCAAGTCGGGGCCGACAGCAAGGAGATCGCCGCTCTGACAAAGCAGCTGAAAGCACTCCATGGACCGACGACCGTCGCGGAGCGCCAGTCCCTCCAGCAGCAGATCCAGCAGTTGCAGATCACCAGCAGCACAGCTGTCGGGAGCGCAACACAGGTCGATCCAGCCAGTGGTGGTGTCGCCGCCCGTCATTCGGTGGTCGAGTTCGGAGTGCTCGCCGCGATCGGGGCGCTGGTCGGCGGCATCTTGATCGCGTTTCTCCTCGAGCGCATGGACCCGCGGCTGAAGGGGATCCAGCACACGGAGATGGTCTTTGAGCACCCGGTTCTGGCGACCGTTTGGCATGACGACGGCATCGAACATTTCGTCGACGGCAAGCCTGCTCTTTCTCCACGCTCAAGAGAGGCGTTCAGAGATCTCCGGATCGGCCTGTCTCTGGCCGGGGGCGAAGACATGAAGACGATCGTCGTCTCTAGCGCCGTGCCCGACGAGGGCAAATCGACCGCCGCACGCAACCTGGCGCTCGCTCTAGCTGAGAGCGGCCGGCGTGTCGTCCTGGTAGATGCCGACCTACGGAAGCCCGCTCTTCACCGCGGCCTTGGTCTTGAACCCCGCAGTGGTCTCGCGGAGGTGATCGTCGGAAACCGGGCGTGGGCCGACGTCATTGCTGAGGTGCCAATCGGTGTTCACTCGTCGATCACGCAGCCCGGACCCAACACAAAGCGGCCTGAGCAATCGCCTAACGGGATCGCTCATTACGGTGAGAGTGCAACTGCCGTGCTCGACGAGAACACCTCCTACGTCGGGGAGGCGGCGGCCGAAGTCGCAGGTGACGATCGCAGGGCCGTGATGCCAAACGAGAAGCCGGGTGCGCTACCCCGCGGCTTCAAGGGACAGCCCGCGCTGTTCTTCATCGGGGCGGGCAAGAAGGCGCCGAATCCGCAGGGGTTGCTCGAATCGGAGAGCTTCCGCGTGCTTCTTGACGACCTGACGCGCACGTTCGACAACGTCCTTATCGACAGCACCCCGCTGACGCTCGTCAGCGACGCCATCCCAGTCGTTCGCAACGTCGATGCCGTGCTGCTCGTGGCACGTAGTAGCACCGACGCACGCAGCGCGAGGCATGCGGCGGAGATTCTTAAGCGTGTGCCCGACGTGAATGTCATTGGACTCATCGTCAACGATGTCCCCGAGGCCGCGGCGGCAGCATACGGCAAGGGTTACGGCTATGGCTATTACGGCTACGGCTATGGGCATCGGTACGGGGGATACGGTTACGGCTATGTGGGAGACTCGGAGGAGTCAACGAACGGCTCTTCTCCTCAGAAAGCGTCGGCCTCTCAGATCTATTTGAGACCCCCTGAGCGCGCTCAAAGCGGGACACAAGATGCCGACATCAGCGATCCGCGCGCCTGACGCCGGCATCGCGCCCTCACCCCCGACGCCAGCGAACCAGGCCTCTCCTACAGGGCCTTCTCACATTCAGCGGCTTCCAGACTTCCTGATCCTCGGCCAGGAGCAGTGGGATCAGGTCGAACGGCGCAACCAGCTGCTGATCCAAGCGCTCGCCAGGCGCAACCCCACCGCCCGATTCGTGTTCGCGGAGCGCGCGCTGAGGCCACGCCAGATTCGCGAATGGCGGTGGCCTCGGCCGGTGCAGGTTGCGGCGAACATCTGGACGGTGAAGCTGATCCGGCCGCTCCCAGACCGGGTCTGGCCGCGTCTGAGCGATAGCGCGGAGGCGCGTCAGGCCACCCGTGCTGCGCGTCTAGCCGGGCTTGACAGGCCATACCTTTGGACCCAGGATCCTCACGCTGCGAATCTCCTGGCGCTGCTTCCAACCGAGGGCCTTGTGTATGACCTGACTGACGACTGGGCGGCGTTCGAATCCAATCCGGAACGGCGCCACCGCGTGCAGGCTCAGATAGACAAGTTGGCACGTGCGGCCGACGTCGTGCTCGCTTGCTCCACACGGCTCTGCGAGGCTGGGGAGCGCGCCGGCGCACAGGCCCAGCCCGTCTACCTCCCGAACGCGATCGACGGCCTGGCAGAGGCGGGACCGATTCCGGTCGAGCTGGGCCACCTACCGCCCCCGAGGCTCGGCTACGCGGGCACGTTGCACGGCTCGCGGCTCGACGTCGACCTGCTCGTCGAGGCGGCAGCGCTTCGCCCCGAATGGTCGTTCGTGCTCCTCGGACCCGACCTGCTGGAGCCCAGTGACCGATGCCGGCTCTTCGCAGCATCAAACGTTCACCATCTCGGCACCCGACCCCACGCCGAGGTGGCGCGCTACCTCAGCGGCTTCGATGTGGCGCTCGTACCGAATCGGGTCACCGACTTCACCGAGAGCCTCGATCCGCTGAAAACCTACGAGTACCTGGCCGCCGGCGTGCCCGTCGTCGCGACGCCAGCCGGGGTTTCGCCGGAGCTTGCCGCGCACGTTGATGTCGCGTCGACGCCGGCGGCGCTGATCGCAAGCGCCGAGCAGCTGATCGCCAGCGACAGCCCCGCCCTCGCGGCGGCGAGGCGCGCGCTCGTGGGCGGGCAGACGTGGGATGTACGTGCCACCGCGGTGGAGCGGACGCTTGGACTTGACGGCTCCCTTCCGACCCCAACCGGCATATCGGTGCTGATCGTGAGCTTCAACACGCGCGAGCTTCTGCGTCGTTGCCTCGCCTCGCTGCGGGAGCAGGATCGCCAGGACGTACAGACGGTTGTCGTCGACAACGGTTCAACCGATGGCAGCCAGGCGATGGTCAGGACCGAGTTCCCGGAGGTGGAAGTGCTCGAGTTGGAGGAGAACCTTGGCTTCGCCAAGGGCAACAACGCCGGCTTGATGCACTGCAGCGGTGAGTTCGTCCTGCTCCTAAACTCCGACGCGTTCCTGCACGGCGGGGCGATCACGGCGATGGTCGATGCGGCGCGTCGCCATCCCGGCGCTGCTGTGATCGGACCGCGGCTGTTGAACAGCGACGGAACGCTGCAGCGCTCCGCGTGGCCGTTCCCGGACCCGACGCGCCTGCTCCTCGAGGCGGTTGGCCTTCACCGCATTTTGAGACGCACGCCGTTCTTCGAGGATCTCGGAACCTGGAATCACGACGAGGAGCGGCGCGTAGACTTCCTTGCTGGTGCCTGCCTGCTCCTGCGGTCGACGGCGCTTGCGGAAGTCGGAGGCTTCGACGAGCGCTTCTACATGTACGCCGAGGAGGCGGATCTCCAGCGACGCCTGCGTGCGCGCGGATGGTCGGTGATGCTGACTCCGACGGCTGTTGTGACTCATGTCGGTGGCGCCTCGGCGACTGGCCAGGCAAGCCGCCTGAGCCAATTCTATGGTGGCCAGCTGCGGTTCCTGCGCAAGCATCGCGGTGGCGGCGCGGTTGCGATTGCTCGCATCTCGCTTCTGATCGGGTCCCTGCTGAGGCGGCGCTGGGCCTCAGCGCGGATCGCTGTGACCGTGGGCCGGCTCAGCACGTCCGAGATCACGTCTACCTGGGTCAGCACCGGCATCTATGACAAGGAGCGCCGACGGTGAGCCCGGTCCTGCTCGTGGTGCTCGCCCCCTTCGCGGTCGGGCTGGTCGTCTGGGCGATCGTGGACCTCGAGCGCTACCTGATGTTCGCCGTGCTCACCTCGATCGTGTTTCCCGCCAGTCTCGGAAAGCCGGGCGGCGCCAACATCGCCGCCGCGGACGTGCTGCTCCTGCTCGCGCTCGTGAGCTGGTTAATCAACAACGCGGTCGGCAACGCACCGGATCCGATGGTCCGCGGCAGCAAGCTCATCCTGGCCGGCGTAGCGTTTGCCGCGATCCAGGCGGTTTCGTTGATCTGGACCACCAATCCGCACAGGACACTCCAGTTCTCGATTCAGGCGTTCGAGCTGTTCGTCATCTTCCCCGCTGTGTTCGCCTCATTGCCACGGAGCGTGCGGATCGTCGAGAAGGGACTGATCTTGTTTCTCGGGGCGACAGCGGTGCTGGCGGTTGCCCTGTTGTTCGTCTACGCGACCAATCCCACGGCGAGGCAGGCCGGGACATATCTTCCCGGCATGGGGAAGAACCCGGCCGGTAGTTACGAGGCGTTCGGTCTCGTCATCGGGTACGCGTTGTTCCTCCTGCGGCCGCGACTCCGGTGGTTACTGGTGCTCGTCGTGTTGCTCGACGCAGGTGGCCTCGTCGCCTCCGCTTCCCGTGGTGCGATGCTCGGTGCCGCCGCCGGCATCTTCGTGGTCAGCTTGATCATGCGCCGCGGAGCGGCGGCGGCGGCGATGGCTATGCTGATCCTGGTCGCCGCGTACTTCGTCGTGATCGCACCGGGCGAGGCAGCCAAGACGGCCCACGCCGGTGCGTACAGCTCCGCGAGCTTGAGGCTGCAACTCTGGGGCGCAGCGCTGCACACCATACACCTGCACCCGTTCCTCGGGGTCGGTGCAGGCGCATACTACGATTTTCGCAACGGCCAATCGGACCCAAACAATACGCTGCTGCGTACCTGGGCCGAGACTGGGATTCTCGGGTTGCTTGCGCTCATGTACCTGCTCTTCGTGTACTCCCAGATGGTGGCCCGCTGGCGTCGCCATCCCGATCGCTATGCTGCCGCACTGGCCGCCGCCTGCGCCGGCGTCTTCATGGTGCAATTTATGCACAGCGAGGTGGACGTCTCATGGGTACGCGGTCTCGGCTCGATGATGTTCGCCTCGCTGGGTATGACGATCGCGCTCGAACGGCTGACCGAGCACGAGACTGCACCTGCCATCGACCCCGCGACGACCGAGGCGGTGCCCGCCAGGGCCGCCCCTGGCGATGAGCGCTTGCGCGCCAGAATTGGGATGTCTAGCGAGTAGCTGAGCAGAGGAAGCTCGTCGCCGCCAGCGGGTGCAGGTCCGGTCTGAGCAGCTGCCAGGACACTCGATCGTCGTACCCGCCAGCGTTACCAGGCGGGGCGGTGGCTGCTCTCAAATGCTCCGTAACGCTGGCGTACGCTTGACCCGGCCGTTGTCCTCCCACAGGACCGGTGGCGATCCGGGCGGGAGCGACGCTAGCAGCTCGGGCTCAGTGCCTTCGGTGTCGATCTTCAACAGATCGACGGAGTGCCCTTCCTTTCCTTCCACTCGTGCAAGCTCCTCGCGAAGTGCGAGGACGGCCACCTCAACTTCAGCGCCGAGGTCCAGTTCGTCGCTAAGTCGACCGTACCTGCCACTGTCATCGAACGTAAATCGAGCCCGCGTGGCGACTGGACCGACCGCGGCCTCGACAACCTCGTAGCGTCGCTCGTACCCGCTCAGCGTCTGGCGCAGGCGGGGGATGTTCTCGGGGTTCGGCTCGTAGCACCAGACTCTGGAATCCTGGCGGCGGGTGAGCCAGAACAGCGCTGCGAGGCCGATGTTGGCGCCGATATCGATAACCAGTGCGGGCGCCTCTTCGCCGTAGTCCATGCGGCAGAAGATCTCGTTCACCGTTAGTAGATCATGGCGGCTATAGAGACGGACCGGCACCGAGCCTGCCGGCGTCCTGAGCTTGACGTCCCACGGATAAGCCCCTCGCTGGCTGAGGTAACGTCTAAGCGTCTCTGGCCCGGGCTCCACCTTGGTCAGCAGGCCCCACAGCGCCCGCCAGTGTCGGCGTTCGACCGGCGCTTTGAGGATCCAGAATATGTCGCGGTCGAGGATACGCGGCGTCGGCATGGTGTCCTGCATCATCGCACCTAGGACCGGTACTAAATGGACGGGGGACCTCCGTGCCCAACCCCGGCCGAACTGATTGGCTCCCTTCGAGCTACGCCCGGCCGAAAGACAACGCGCACCGCGTGGCCGTGCCGTCGGAGTAGCGCACGATCTGGTTGCCGGGCATCGTGGACCACGGCGCTCTGGCCCAGGGGCAGCAACTAATGGCTCTCAGCGCTCCCGCCGGACGCGGGGCAGCTGCTCGTAGAAGTCGAGCATCGAGGCCGCGGTTGAGCGAAACGAGTACCGGTTGGATGCCCGAGCGCGCGCTGCTGCGCCGATCCGTTCGGCGCGACCGCGGTCACTCAGCAACTCGCAGATCTTGGACGCCAGCGCCGGCGGGTCGACCGCCTTGACCACCATTCCTGAAATCCCGTCCTCGATGAGTTCCGGGCTGGCGCCAGTGTCTGTGACGATCACGGGGAGCCCGTAACCCATCGCCTCCGCCGTAGCCATTCCGAATCCTTCGTTCGGCCAGGTGTTGACGTAGACGTGACCCTGGGCGAGGATCGGGCCGATCTCCGGCAGCCAGCCAGTCCAGTCGATTGCCGTTTCGAGGCCTAGTGCTCGCCCCTGTGATTTGAGCTCGGCCTCCGCGTGGCCAGCGCCGGCGACCACGAACCGGCAACTCGGGAAGCTGTACCGCACCAGCCGAATAGCATCGAGCAACACATCAATGCGCCGCTCTCGCTCAAGCCTGCCGGCCGTCACGACGACCGGGCTCGCGGCGTCGGCACGCGCGACTCGCGCTCGCTCAGCATCTACATCCGAGGCCAGCCTGACGCCGGAAGGGATCACCGCGAGCGCAGCCCCGACGGCATCTCGGCGCTCCCTTGCGGCACCGGCGGCCGCGTCGGAGACACAAACGTAGCCGTCGAGGCGGCCGTTGATCAGCCGGTGCGCCAACAGCGATGTGTGTCCGCGCCAACCCGGCCTGGCCGCCGAAGCGGGGCGCACGAAATGCTGGGTCCGCACGAGCGCCGCCCGCTCGAGCACCGCCAGCCCCAAGCCGAGGACGGCGGAGCGTCCGTCGTGGACATGCACGATGTCGGCGTCGCCGCGGAACTCGCCGAGGATCGGCCGCAACGGCACGCCTGCTGCCGTAGCCTCGCGGCGGAGCATCTGCGCCGCCCGCGGACAGGTTAAGTCCGCCTCGCAGCCTGCCGCGCGCAACTCGGATACGAGTTCGAGAACGTGGCGCTCCGTGCCCGCGAATGCAGTGGATCTGACTACGTGGAGCACGCGGAGCGTGCGATCTGAGTCGCGCTTGCGCCCTGCGGCGTTGCCGGGCACGTCGGTCACCGCACCCTCCCGGAAACGTCGTCGTAGGGACCGGCAAGCCTAGCGCACGCAGCGAGCCGAGCGCTCGTCGAGCCCTGTCAGCAGGCGGGTGGTTGCCCACGAACTGGATCACCACGAGCACGCGGATTCCCAGCCTGTTGATCGAATTTGATCGTTGATCGGAGTAGGGCGTGAACGATCGAACCTGCTGCGCCTCATAGATCGCTCCGGCGGGATGAGGACGGGCGCCGGTGGTGCGCGAGCAATGCAGGACGGCGCCCCGGTGCGAGGGCTCGTCGTACGGTAGCCGGCGCGGACTAGGTACCCCGCGACAACACCGGCGGGCGCCCAGGCGCCGGCGATCACGACCGACCGAACACCGCGGGGGCCCGACGACCCCCGCGGTGTCGGTGGCGGCAGCGGACCTAGTCACGCTCGGAGTCCCAGCTCGCGCGCGACGCGCCGGTACACGTCACGATGCGCCTCAGCCATCAGCTGGATCGTGCGGCCTCTCGCAACGGCCATTCCATCGGCCAGCTTGTCCGCAGAAAGACCGTCAAGTGCGCGAAGGATACCGTCCGCTAGCGCGTCCGTGTCATCCTCCACGAGGCTGCCGTGCGGGCCGAGCACCTCCGGCAGTGAACCGGCGGCAACGGCGACGACGGGAACCCGGCTGGCCATCGCCTCTTGCGCGGGCAGGCCGTAGCCCTCGTAGCGTGACGGGACCACGACGACCGCCGACGAGGTGACGAGATCGACGAGTTGGCTTCGCGAAACCTTGCCCATCAGGTGGACATTCGGCATACCGTCGAACTGCGACGTCCGGCGTGGGTCCGGCGGGCCGCAGAGGACCAGGCCGACCTCGGGGCGCGCCCGGTGCACGATCGGCCAGGCCTGCGCCAGCAGGCGCAGGTTTTTCCGAATCGATGCGCCGCCGCTGTGGAGGACCCAGCGCTGGGGGAGACCGAGTGCCTCTCGCTCCTGACGCGTCAGCGATCGGCCCTTCAGGAACACGGGATCCAGGGCATCTGGAATGACATAGACGGTGGCCGGCTCGAACATGCTCCGGAGCTCGCCCGCGGAGAACTCCGACGGGCAGATCACAGCGGCGGCTCGGGAGATCGCTCGTCCAGCGTGCTTCGGGAAGTTCCCCTCGTCAGAGAAGCGGAGTGGGGCGAGATCCCGCACGGTTAGGATCTCGGGGCCTAAGGACGGGGGAAGCTGCAAGTCGAGCCGGTGGACGAGGTCCGCTCCGCGGTAGGCGAGGCGGCCGACAGCCAACTGCACAGGCCAAGGGCTCGCCGCGACGCGGCCAAGGGGGATCCGGCGACTCGACGCCACAGCGTTACGTCGTCCCGTGATCGAGATGTCAATCACATTGAGGTCGGTTGTTTCCTCGCACAGGCCGGCGAGCAGGGCAGCGTCTGCCAATTCCTGGCCCATCGGGCTATCAGACTGGCGGCGGGCAAGGCCGATCGTCAGCGCGGTGCGTGTGGCCATTAGGTCTCGTAACGATACGTGGCAGTCGCGCACTAGATAAATCTGCGCGATTGCATGCGTCGTCCGGACTTGAGTACGAACACTTAGCGAGCGCTCAAGGCGAGGCTGTGTGTGACTGCCCGCCGTACCGAGGACGCCAGATCAACACTAACGATCCACGAGAGGTCGACAACGAACGCGGGAGCGAGCTTGATGGGACCAACGCGATCCGGCGAGTCCATCGGTCGGCCGGCCACGATTGTCATCCGATCCTGTCGCCCGTCGTTGGGCGTGAATCGCTGATACCGTGGGTGCGCCACTCACATGCGTACCAATCAGCTCAGCACGAGTTCGGCTCCAAGACTCGAGAGGATCTGGGTGGCGCCATATTTCTGTGACTTTTCAAGGATCGGCGGGTGACGACGGCGCCGGCCATTTTCGCGAGCTCCTTTTACCCGCACGTCGGTGGAGTGGAGGAAGCGGTTCGGCAGCTCGCCACCGAGCAGCTGCGACGGGGCATCAACCCGGTGGTCGTCACAAACCGATACCCGAAGACGTTGCCGGCTCGCGAACGCGTCGATGAGATCGCGGTGTCACGATATGCGTTCCGCGTGCCTGGAGCCCACTGGCGCCACCTCGTCGGCTGGGTGGGAGCGGCTGCGTCAACCCACGCGCTGGTGGCCCGCGAGCTAAAGGCGTACGGCGCTGACCTGGTTCACGTACAGTGCATCAGCAGCAACGCGAGCTACGCACTGAGTTCGAGCCGCGCCCTTGACGCCCCGCTGGTCGTGACGATGCAGGGCGAGTTGACGATGGACGCCTCACAGGCGTATCAGCGGTCCTTCTACCTGAGGAGGCTATGGCGTCGCAGCCTGGACGCTGCAGACGTCATAACCGGTTGCTCGCAATTCGTTCTGGACGAAGCCGAGGAGGTATACGGGAGCTTCTCGGGACGGGCGCGTGTGATTCCGAACGGAATCCGGCTGTCTGAGTACACCGGTGTGCCCCCCCGCCCCACGCCGGCGCCATATGTCTTGGGCATTGGCCGGATGGTGACGCAGAAGGGATTCGATCTTCTAATCGAGTCCTTCCGCGCACTGAGCGCTGACTGGCCGGAGCTTCACCTTATCCTCGCTGGGGATGGGCCAGCCCGATCTGGACTTGAAGCGCAGGTCGAACGTTTGGGGCTTGCGACACGGGTGGACTTCTACGGCTCGGTCGGGCACGAGCGTGCAGTCGAGCTGCTGAAAAATGCGGAAGTGTTCGTGCTGTCCTCCCGCCACGAGCCGCAGGGAATCGTGGTGCTTGAGGCTATGGCCGCTGGAACCCCAGTAGTGGCCGCGCGGGTCGGCGGCGTACCCGAGATCGTCCGTGACGGAGAAAATGGTCTGCTGTTCACCGGGGGAGATGACGAAGCGCTCGCGGCGGCGATCCGGCGCGCTCTCACGGACGAGGCGCTTCGCGGCCGCTTGGTCGCGGCGGGGCGGGGATCCGCCGCGAAGTACGACTGGGCACCAACGACCGACGCGTACCTCGCCGCCTACAAAGATGCAACCCGATGAAGCGGGTGTGCGTTATCCACAACAACGTCGACCAGGCGACGGCCATCGGAAAGCTCGCGTCCTGGGCCGTCACCACGGCCTTGGATGCAGATTTGCACGTCACTGTGGTCGCACGGGATCTCGACCCTGGGCTGCAGGCGGAGGTCGGATGGAGGCGGCTCTTCGTGCCGCCGCGACTCCACGCGGTCCAATGGGCCGTCGCGCGCCGGACGGTCCTGCATGCGCTGCGCGGTGTCCAGCACGATGTTCTGCACGTCTATCAGCCGCAGATCGCGGCGCTCGCCGATACGTGGCACGTCGAGTTCCTGTCGCGCGTGGCTGTGGAGACTGGAAGTTTGCCGTCCGGCGTCGGGCTGCGGTCGCGGCTGGCGCGAGCGCAGCGCATCGCGGTCGCGCACATGGAGGACCGTTATCTGCGTGATCTTGGGGCACGACCCACCGTCCTATTTTGCAGCCCGCTCATTGAGCGGCACTTCACACGCCTATACGGCACGCCGGTGCACCGAGATATCCTCCTGAATCCAGCATTTGCCCGCAACCCAGTGTCGGTCCCTTCGCGTACCAGCGCGCGGCGTGGGTTCGGGCTCCCCGATGACACGAGCGTTGTCGGGTATCTCGGCGGCCTTGATGAACGGAAAGGGTATCTGGAGCTGATATCGGCAATGGCTGGGCTCCCCGACAGGACGGTTCTGCTGATGGCCGGGCCGGGATCTGAAGGGTTTTCCGCCCCTGGGCTCGGCGTGCGCGTGAAGTCCGTGGGCAAGCTCTCGGATATGGCGGCTTTTTGGGCGGCGGTGGACATACTCGCGGTCCCTAGTCGGTTCGAGCCATTCGGAATGGTTGTGACCGAGGCCGCGTCAGCGGGTGTTCCGGTGGTGGTGACTCCTGAGGTCGGGGCCGCTGAGTTGGTACGCCAACATCGCGCGGGAGAAGTAGTCGAGAGTGCAGACCTCGCGACGGGGATAGCACGGGTTCAGGCAGACGTGACCGCCTATACCGCCGGCCTGCGGTCGCTCGCCGCCAGTGTGTCCTCGGAGTCTCTGTCAGTGTGTCTGCTGGAGGCATGGACTGCCGCGGCGGCACGCAATGCTCGGCGTGGCGGATCCGGTAAGACACGCAGGTGCTGATACCTGTGGCTCGTTCTGGAAGGTGTCTACATGGTCACTCTTGGAACCACAACATCGACCTGCAGAATCCGATCAGCCCCACGAAGCTGCGTTGAGGTCACCGTCAGCGGCATCGGGCATCTCCCTGATGCACTGAGCGCTTCACTTGGCAACCTCGGCGACCGACGCAGGTGACAGTGTCCGAGATTCAGGTGTTTCGGACCGGGCGAGTCCCACCGCGCAGGCGTACTACCCGCATCTGCCGCCTGCTCTTATTGTTGCCGTATCCCGGTCCGCTTCACGCGCGCGGGGACGCCAACTGCAAGGCTTGCCGCCGGTACATCCGAGTTGACGAGCGCGTGCGCGCCAATCACGGCGTCATCGCCCACGGTCACACCGCGAGTCACAGTGGCTTTCGCTCCGACCCACACACGCTCGCCGATCCAAACGTCGCCTTGCAATATGCGGCCTGACTTCGGTGGAAACGCTGGATCGTGATCGTGATCACGGACGCTCACGAGCTCTCCGAACATCGAATCGGACCCGATCATCATCTCTCCGCTGGCAGCGAGGATGCAGTTACCGGCGATGAACACGCCATTCCCGATGGTCATGCTGGCACCTGGGCCGACGTTGAGCGAAGTGACTGCGCCGATCTCAACATCGTCACCGATGATGAGTCGTCCGCCAGGAGCGACAATACAGCGCACCCCGGGGCCAAACTTGACGCGGGCGCCAAGTTGAGCGTGACGGCCGAAAAAGGCGGCACGGGCATAGGCGAGAACGCGAGCCCACATGCACGCTAATCGCTGCACTGGTCAGATCGTAACCGTTGGGCCCAGCTGCCGCCACTGGGGGACGGTCTTCGCCAAGGAGGATGCGGCGCCTCAGCCGACGCTCGAGTTCAGACCAAGCGATAACTCCAACTCGCCGCCAACGCGCCGGTCGGTGTTCAGCAACTAGACACGACCTGAACACTGCAAGCCGCCGAGAACCCCAACGAATTAGACGGATCCACTTCATCAAGAGGTGCTTCGGACTAGCGGCCGCTGTCACCGACAACGGCGCCGGTGCGAACACCGATATATCGCGATGCACCGTTTACATTTACTACTAGGTGGCCCCAGCCGCCTAAACTCACCACCGCTGCAAACCGGATTTACGGCGGCTAAGACACGCCACCATGGGTGCGGTAGTGTGCGCGGATGCTTACGCGAGATCAGATCAAACGCCTCGTTCCCCGCGCGGTGCGCGATCAGCTCCGCCGTGGCGCTTTCAAGATACGCGCGAAACGAAGCAGCGACCTCGACGCCCTTGCTATCTACTTTGGGACGGACAAGAGTCCACGGGGACACAACTACACCCCGCTTTACCGAAAGCATCTCGGCCCGCGGCGAAAGACGATCTGTCGGATGCTGGAAATCGGTGTAGGTGGCACCACGCCTTTCGATGGCTACGAAACGCTGGCTGGCGGACAGTCGCTTCACATGTGGAGTCGTTACTTCCCGAATGCGACGATCCTCGGGATCGACATTTATGCTAAGTCGGTTTCCGGTCCACGCATCCGCTTCGAGCAGGGCAGCCAGTCGGACTCCGATTTCCTACAACGCATCTCGCGCAACTACGGGCCATTCGACTTGGTGGTGGATGATGGAAGTCACATCGGGGAAGACATCGTCGCCAGCTTCAACGTCCTCTGGGATGCCGTAGCTCCAGGAGGCTTCTACGTGATCGAAGACCTTGAGGTCGCGCATCACCCAGATTGGGGGGGCGGACCTCCAGGCACTCCGGCCCCCGCGGTTGAGATGCTCAAAGCAAAGCTCGATGACACGCTCCGACGTTGGGACGATCCTTCCCAACCCCCGATTGCTGGCCTGCACATCTATGGCGAAATCGCATTTCTAGAGAAAGCATCAACTTAGCTTCGGCGTTTGTGAGCGAGGGCACGGCCGCGAGCCGACGCTCGACGGCCAGCATGCTCGCACTTGACGGTGCACAGCCGAACACAAGGCGTGGTGCAAGAACGCCGTCCTGCCGATCCCCGGTGCTCCGGTGAAGGCCAGCGTCGAGCTGAGGCCGCCGACCGCATCGGCTAGCTGCTAGCGGGCTGTCCGCGCTGCTCGCTGCGGCCCTCGACCGACGAGCATGAAACCGATTCTGGCAAACACTACTAGTAGTGTGCTGCCGCATTAATTCGGTGGCAGTGGGATAGGTATGATTTGTGCCTATCTCTACCGCCGTTCGGTTTGAGCTCACCGGTGATGAGCGTTCATCACCAAGGCCGGGTCCGCGCACGCCCGTCGGTTGCTGGTTGAAGCGACGCACAACTACCTCCAAACGCCGCCGATCACCACAACGCGCCCCCGCTGCCGGGTCGGCCAGGACGCAGGATCATCGACATCGCCTGGCGAGCGCATCGGCGCCTCTACGAACTCTGCCAACACCTCCACCTCGAGCGCGTCAGGTCCACCGGTCTGGTGACGATCGCCGTCGCCCGCGAACTCGCCGCGTTCCTCTGGGAGGCTGCCAGCCTCGATGTCTGACCGCATACAAGCGATCGCTCTCGGGAGGCTGCCGGGGAGAGCGCGAGCAACCATGAGGACCCAGCACCGCCGCGCAAAGCCCGCGACCACGGCCGTGGGCAACGGGCCCGGCCAGCCACGCCAGCTTAGAGACAGCGAGCCGCGACGAATACCGGCTCTAGACGTAGCGGAAGCTCTTCCAAGCACTCGGATGTCCAGTCTGGTCCCCGGTCAAGCAGGCTGGAGCTTCCACTCGTGCCGTCCAGACAGCTACGCACCGAGGTCAGGTTCCTCTGGGACAGTGCCATTCGCCTGAATTCAGCGGCTTGACTAGGATTCGAGGTCGTGGCGCCTGTCTCCGTGATCGTTCCTGTTCACAACGCGGCTGAGTTCTTGGAGCAGACGTTGCGGTCCCTCCGTGGCCAGACCGATCCGCCACTGGAAATCGTCGCCGTCGACGACGCCTCCACCGATGAGTCCGGAGCCATCATCGCGCGGCTGGCGGCCGAGCCGGGGCCACCCATCCGCGTCATCCGGAACGCCACTGCTGAAGGAGTCGCTAGGGCTCGCAACCGCGGCGTCCTGGCCGCGACCGGAGAGTGGATCGGGCTGTGTGACAACGACGACCTTTGGCATCCGCGACTCCTTGAGCTGGCAATGCGGCTGCAGAGCAAGCATCCGGAATCCAAGGCGGTCGGCGTCGACAGTCTCGGATTCGCCCTCGCCACCGAGCGGTCGTCCCTGGAGGCTCACCAGCGCGGCGGTATGGTCACAAACTGGGTAGAAGGTGCTGACGTCGTTGCCGAACTAACGCCGACGGTTGGCCATCTGGAGAATCCACCCACCCGCGTGGCCACGCTGGCCGATTTCCAGCAGGACACCGTCTTCTCGACGACCCAGCTGGTTGTCGAGCGCTCCGAATATCTGATTGCGGGGGGCTGCGCGCCTTGGTGCCACCGCGCGGACGACTGGGTCTTGTGCGGAGTCCTTGCCGCCCGTGGCTCCGTCCCCATCGTGAACCTGCCGCTGATCTTCTACCGGATCCGATCGGGCTCACAGTCGCACGCACTGGCCGAGAGCCACCTGCCGCTGTTGATGGCTAACCTTGCTCTGCGGTTCGGGGGACCCACGCCAGATGTCCGTGCGAGCGCTCCTCTTTACCGGCACCTCGTCACCAACCAAGCTCGAGCCAGCGGCGCGACCGGTCGCGCTCTCGGTCTCGCTCTTCTCGGCGGCGGCTTCTCTCTCCGTGAGTACATCGGGATCCTGAAAGCCGGACGCCGAAGCACCCGATAAGGACTTATCCACTAGGAGATCGGTCGGCTAGCGGTCACCTGCGCGCTGAACAGCACGACCTCTGGAAGGCGCGAGCCAGCGCGATCAGCTGCCACTCGCCCGAGGAGAGCGACTGGCCAGGCTCGTGCCCAGGGAGCCTGCCTTGCGCGCAGCCGCGCGTGCTCGTGCTGGACGAGGCGACCTTCACCTCGATCTGTTTCGGAGGCGCCACGCTCGTCGGCGGTCGCGTGGTGGCGGGGGCTCCCGTTGGCGAGGGCAGGTGGCTTGGCCTGCCGCTCGCCATCAGCTGGTTGGCTCTCGCCGTCGGGGCCGGCGGAGTGCTGGCGGCTGCGCGCTCGCGACGAGCCGACCCGATCTCACTACTGCTGCTCGGCGACGCGAGTCTGGTCGGTGGATTGATCGACCCGCAAGCCCCCAGCCCGACTTGGCAGGCCCCTGCCGGCCACGGCCCAGCGGGTATTTCGTGGTTGCACAATTGACCTGGGCGGTACTCGTCGTCTGGGTTGCCGCCACGCCGTCGCACGCGAAACCGCTGCGGATTATCGCAGCGCTTCTCATCGCCGGCTCGCTGTGCATCACGGTCGCGCGTCATTGGCAGACTCCGTTTGATCACAGCAGTCAGCATCTGTCCGCCTTCTCACAAGCATCACCTCGGACACGAGCGACGATCCCAAATTACCATGGCAGGTTCGGGCTCACACTTAGTCGTCGGAGGGGTCGACGTCGTCACGGTCAAGAAGGCGTGGGCCATAGCCAGCTGGCAACTACCGAGCGTTACTTGCATGGCCGAAAGGCCGGCGAAGTGCACGCCCGTGTTCTGGAGCGGATCGGTGCTTGAGCCGCACCGATTGCACGCAGCTCGACCGCACGCGGTTTGGGCCGATGACGTAGCCGGGCCGTCACAAGTCGGCCGCCTGGGAGTAAGTTGTAGGCGACGTGAGCCAGCTTACGGTTCTGCCCCAAACGCGTTAGCTGGGGGCGGGATAGGCTTCTGCCGATGAAACTCAGAGATCAGGTCGCGCCCCGCATGTGGGTCAACAAGGCGCTCGCTACGGCCGGGTTAGAGGTTCGTCGAAAGCCGCAGGTGCTCGTCAGGTCACCGCACGAACTTACCCTCACGCCTGATCTGCTCGCCTCAGATCTCGCTATCTGGGCGGCCGGTACTCAACTCACCGTCGTGCAGATAGGCGCATACGATGGATCAGCCAACGATCCGGTTGACGCGATCCTGCGTCGTTTTGACTGGCGTGGAGTGCTTGTCGAACCCCAGCTAGAGCCGTTTGAACGCCTGGCGGCTCGGCATGCTGGCAACGAGAATGCGTTCCTTCTGAATGCTGCTGTGAGCGACACTGACGGTGAGCGCGAACTGTTTACCGTCAAGGAAGGACCCGACTGGACCGGGCAGGTTGCGTCATTCAATCGTGACCACGTCGAGAAGCAGCGACGTCAGCTTCCTGCCGGTTCTCCCTTCAACATCGTCGCCACGAGCGTACGAACTTGCACCTTCGACACGCTGCTCAGCAAGTTCGATGTCGATCACGTCGACGTGGTCCAGATCGACGCTGAGGGCTACGACTACGAGCTCCTGAAGCTGTTTGACGTTCCGCGTCGGCTGCCAGCCATCGTGAACTACGAGCACGTTCACCTATCGTGTCGTGATCGTGAAGCCGCTGCGCAGCTTCTGGTCTCCAGTGGCTACAAGGTCGCTATGACGTTCTCCAGCGGCGACACCATCGCCTATCGACGCCCCAATTAGAATTAGATCTAGGGATTGGCTGTCAAAAAAACGCACCCGACCACGCGGCATCAAGGCTCGGCTCGACAAGCATGAATTCGATACGTGTAGACGGTTGAGCTGCCAGCGACGCCGTACGTAGCGAAACTCGATGTCGTGAGAGGGCGCAACCCTGCTAGTGGAACCATTGTTACTGCGACGCAGGACCGCGAGTCCGGGAACTTCCACGCAAACTTTCTGAACACGGTGAGGAGCCCCGTTGTGACGACCGCCGGCTCGTTCGCGTGATAACCAACCCAGTCGAACCCTGCATTGATCTGCCTCGCGGGAATGCCATCAGTGATCATCGCTTGGGCGGCTTTCCATTGAGCCCCATCACGAAGCAGCCCGTTCAAAGTCACCACCAACGAGAAGCAACTGAGACCGACCAGTATGCTGATCGCGACTCTACCACCCACCGGGGACGCCCAAGATGATGTTCGATCATTGTCGACCTCAAGCGAATTGCCCCGGCGACAGAGCGCTGCCATCGGAATTATGAGTGGAATTAGATAGCGATCTTGAACCCCTTGCCCGGCGAGGATTTCGATTCCGGTTCCCGCCACGGTCACGTACGCAAACCAAGCCAAGAGGGGATCGAGGTAACGGAGTCTGCTCGATAAGATGGCCGGCAACACGGCGGTCGATGCAATCCCGACGATGTCAAGGATTGCCATCACACCAGCTGGGAATATCACCGGCGCCCCATTATCGTTGCCCCCCGCGTAGGCGCCGGTATTTCCAATGTAACTTCCCAAGAAGAGTTGGCCGTGTAAGTGGACGAGGGTTCCTACTCCCAAAAGGATTACGAGCGCGCCGGCACTCAGGTTAAGTCTTGTGAACCGGATCCCGCTCGTCAGGATCGCGACTATTGGGGCAGCTAACAACCCGAATGTGAAGACTCCGGCGATCGTGTTCCAAACGAGCGTGTGGACCGATAGCCCGACGGAGCCCGGGTCACCAAAGGCGAGATGTCGTCGCCACACTTCGAACACTCCGAATGCGATCAGGGCGGCGAGCACAGACGATAGGGCGAGTCTCTTCTCCGGCCACTGGCGCGCGGCGACGATCCCGAGTGCAACGACGACCGCAAGATCTTGCTCTCGGATGGTGGCGCCCCACACACCGAAGGCTAGGCCTAGAGCGAGGAGTCCGGGCGAACGCTGCCTGACTGCTCTATCGCCGACCGTAAGCGAGACAACGACGGCGAACAACCCAGGTATGTCCGTCATGTACGACGTCGCAAGTAGTCCAAAGCCTGGAAACGCTGCGACTGTCGCGGTTCCAATGAGCGCAAGGCGGCGACCAATGTGTTGCGAGAGAAGTCGGTATACGAGCAGCAGTGTCACGGCCGCGAGGAGCGCGACTGCCGAGTTCTGCACGGAGATCCACCTACCGAATGGCCCAAGCATTACAACTTGGCCGATCAGCGACGCGCGATTCCACCCAAGCAGCTTGATCTCGCCCGTTTCTGCAAATGTCTTCGTGATCAGGCTGTACGACCACGTATCGTTGTGCGGGATCGACAGACTTCCGGACACCGCCGCCACCGCGACCGGAATTCCTACGGCGAGCATGACAACGGCGACGAGTCCCACGCTCGTCCGCCAACGCGAGTCTGCGTCAAGAGCACCGAGTGTTCTCACGCCGGACGACTGCGCTATCAAAGTGATGCGTCCCCTCGAATTAGCGTTGGTCAAGCAGAAGGCTTATTGGCATGCGGGTCACTTCATGTACCGCTTGTGTGTGACTTTGTGCAAATAGCGCGCCAGCCTGGGCTAACACCGTACTGAGAGCCGCCACAGGAGAGCCGCGACAGCAGGTTACCAACCTGTAGCTTGAGCAGCCAGTGGATCTCGTCCTTGAACGGATCAAGCTTCGACGCGACCAACGGTCGCTTCTACTGCGGAGACTGCCTGGGCGACCGAGCTCCGGGCGCTGCACGACCGCCCCTGATAGGGTGCGTTTCAACCGGCAGAGGACGGCGAGTACTCCAAGCGCGACGACATACCTGGTGAGCCGTGACGGTAGTTGGCGCGTGGGGACCGGTTGCGGGTATGAATCAAGTCGTTGTTGTTGCCTTCGTCGCCTCGTGTGAAGTCAGCTGACCGGCTTTCAGGGTTGCCGATGATGTCCCTGTGGTCAGTAATGTACGCTAGGTACGTGGTTTCAGCTGGCGACGACTCCGCAGAGCAACACAGGCGGACACCGGGCGTTAGCGCGATTCCCGCTGTTGACGTTGATCTCGTGGTGAACTGCTACGAGCGGACTTACCGCGAGCTTCTGCGTTCCGACCGACTTCGTCAGATTGAGCGCGACTGTTTGGTCCGCTTTCGCTCGCTGATCGTGCTCATCAACAACGTGATCGATCTTGACCATGTGATGGAACTGGCCCGTAGCCGTGTAAGCGACGGAAGCATCTCGAGAGTCATGCGCGTTGACGAATTACTTCCGCCAGCGATCGCGAGCACCAGGATTCCGGCACGTCTACTACGTCACCACGGCTACTTCCTCGACTACGGCCTGGCGATGGCCTTCGCTGGCGAGTCGGCTTACGTACTTGGGTGGGACGCTGAAGTCCGGCTTGAAGCGCCGCACTGTTGGCTGGTAGACGCGCTGGAGCTCCTTCATCGGGACGATCGCGTCTTCAGTGCCGCACCGCGATGGCCTGCTCGCGAATTCGACACGCTCGACCACGAGACATGGGCACACGAGGGTCCGTGGGCTCTCAACTACGGGTTCACAGATCAGCTGTTCCTCGTGCGTCGGTCGGAGCTTCAGCGACCGATCTACCGAAAAATCGCGCCAGCGGCCTATTGTCGGCATCCCGAGCATCCGTGGACCTTCGAAACCCGCCTCGAGGCATACCAGCGGTCGAGTGCTAGGTACCGCGCTACGCACCGGCACGCTCGGTACACGCACAACGACACGATCCCCGTGCTGTCTCGCGACGGGCTCGAGACGAAGCGTGACCGTCTTCAACGCTTGGTCCTCGCCGGCGTAGGTCGCCGTCTCGAACGGCTTCCAATCAAATCACCCCGGTGGCAAGCCATTCCTTAGTGGTCAATTTCGTAGTTGAGAGGAAACGGTGCGAGCGGTCCGGGCGGCTGCGCGTCGGCGCGGGCGCGTCATCGGGCGAATTGGAATTCCCCGACAGCGCAAGCAGATACGGAATGCAGGCGCCGATGTACCGAGATCTGCTCGTAGGCGCGGGTTACTGAGCTTAGCCACTCACTACGGTTCGATAGCCTGCGCCAATGGTTGTCGCGAGACTCACCGCGGTGCTTGAGGGCGCCGGGATTGCTACGCCGCTTCGCAAGCTCAGCAGGATTGGTCGGACTGCCGCATGGAAGGCCCGGTATCAGCCACTTGGAGCAAAACGCGCATTCGCAGCGATCCCGTCGGGTGCGAATCTGCATCTTGGGTGCGGCGACGACCGCCTGCCCAACCGGATCAATATCGACACGCGCGCGACCGGTGCGACCGACATCGTTGCGAACCTCAGTCGTCCTCGCTTCAGGTCCGTTGACTCGGTCGTCAGCAACGCATTCTTCGAGCACGTCTACCGCAACGATCGCCTGCCGCACCTGCAGGCCATCAGGGAAGCGTTGTCGCCAGACGGGTGGATGCTCTATCTCGGCCTCCCCGATTTCCGCGAAGTCGCGCGCCTCTACCTAGAGGGACAAGTAGGGAACGTCTCGCCGCGCTTCGATCTTTTTGAGGTATACCGGTGCACCCACGGCGACCCGGAGCAAGAACAGGCTGAGGGATGGTGGCTGGGGCAGCTACACAAGGGACTGTTCGACCATGAAGAGCTCAATCGACTTCTGAGCAACGCTGGGTTCGGCTCGTGGATCGTAGGCAACTATCCCTACCTCGGAGAACCACACCCGGTTAATCTCTGTTTCTACGCGCGCATCGACGGCGATGCCTCACCAGAAAGAGCGATCGATGCGTGCCGTGAATTTCCGCGGGTCCTAGATCCAGCGACAATCTCCTGGGCCACCTAGGGCGTCAGGGCCCAGCTACCCCTATTGGAGGATCGGGTGGCTGCTCATTCCATGCGCGGCAGGATGATCATCAGCGGCTTCCGCTCCTTAATCGGCGCCAACGTGTCCAACGGATCAATCCCCCGCAAGTAAAGCGCGGTCGTCCCAGGGTTTCTATGCCCGACTTGCCGCCGCGGTTGTGGTCGTGTCAAGAGACCGCGGCTTGTGATGCTTGACCGTGGGGGCTGGGAGGCACGGGCTTCGTCACGACAGCCCTGTCCGCGATGCTGCACCACCTCCCGATGATGACGCGGCTTCCGATGCTTCCTGTCGTGGGTGCGTCACACACATACGGGATTGCCATACGAGCGAAGGCCCACCCCGATGACGCCTTACTCCAACAACAACGTCTCGAAGCTGTCCTGTGAGGCGGCGCGCTGAGCATCCATGCGCGGCGTACACGCTTCAGCCGTTCAAATCAGGGCTCGTGTGGCGAGCAGATTACCTCGTCGCGAGTCCCGCTACGAGCTGGGTGAAAAGAGCTAGCTTGGCCGCGGGTGCTCCGCCAAGCCGATCTTTGCCAGTAGCGACGTCAGCAGCGAGAGCTTGCGGGATCTGCCTGTGCTCGCAACGATCGCCATGTCTTCGGAAGTCAGTCGCATCGCGGGGAAGCGGCCGATCAGGACGCGCAGCGTTGCCAATGTCAGCGCGATCACGCCAAGGATCGCGATCGTGGCTGTGCCGTGGAGGCGGATGGAGGCGACGGCGGCGAGTGCTCCGAGTCCCAGCCCTGCTCCGAAGAGGCGCAACTCTCTAACAACTGTGGCCGGCCGGAGGCTGAGCCGGCGGCTTACAAGAAAGATCATCCACACCAGACTTATGACCTGAGCGGCGGCATTGGCGGCGACCGCCCCCCACAACCCGATCAGCGGCACCAGTGCTATTACGAGCGCAGCGTCGGCCACCAAGCAGACCGAGTTGATCTTCAGGACCTGTGCCGCGCTCCGGGTCGCAAACGCAAACGCGGACAATGGACCCAGTGCGGTTTGGAGGCTGCTGACCAGAGCAAGTGAGGCGAACGGCCCAGCAGCTCCGGCGAACGCCCGCCCGTAGAGGACGCGGATCATCAGGATGCCCATGGGAACGAGCACGCAACTGGCGAATGTTCCAAACATCGCGGTGATCCGCAACGCCCGTTTGAACACACGAACGGCGCGTTCGCGGTCTAACGCCACGAGACCGGCGGCGATAGGGGTGAGCGGTGCCATCGTGCTGTCGAGGATTGTGGTCATCTGGCCGGCCAGCCCTGTGATCACCGTGAATATGCCGGCGGCCGTGAGCAGTCCATTGGCGCGCAGGACGATTACCTCGCTGCGGCCGTAGACAAGCGTGGCGACTAGAGCGCCCACGCAGGCACTGATGGCGTAGACCCAGAACCCTGGGGTTGGCCTGAACGCAAGCCGCGGCGAGAAGAGTGCTGCCCGGTCGTCCGAGGGCAGCCGGACCATCGCGAGCAGCGGAGCGAGAGGCGAGGCAACAAGGACCACGGCCCAGGTCGTGGCGGCCCGATGTGTGGCGAGCGCTGCGGTCATGAGCGCCATCTGGCCCGCTGTGCCGGCGATGATCGAGATCCGGGCCGACAGTGCGTTGCGCGCGGAGGCGGTGTTGATCACCGTGCTGGTCCCGAATGCCGACGTCAGCCAGACTGAGACGGCGCCAATGATCGCAACCGCGGCCCCAGAGCCGGCGAGCAGCCATGCGGCGCAGCCGGCGGTTACCGGTCCCGTGAGGAACAGGTGGAACCCGGCACAGCAACGGATCAGCTCTCGACGCTCGTCCTTTGCCTCGCGGGCCGTCGCCGAGGCGAGCCACTGGACAGTCGCCTCGCTCCAACCGAGGTTGGCCGCAGTCCCAGCAACGGTGAAAATCGCCGTGTAGGTGGCGAAGCGGCCCAACCCATGTGTGCCAAGGGTTCGCGCGAGAACCACGTTGGCGGCCAGCGCGACCGGAATCCCCAAGACCGTTGCCAGGAGCGTCCAAAGTGAGCCGTGTACGGCGTCACGCCGTACACGGCTGAGGTATCCGCCGCCTTGCGTGTCAGTCGGCACGCAACTACACAACCGCGGCGGGCAGCTCCATGGTCGTAAGGTTAGGCGTTGCGGCGCCCGGAGGCACGCACCTGACTACCCGCCGCAGGAGAGGAAGGCTACGTCACGGCTCGAAACGTGACCTCCTCACTTTGCGGTGCTGGTGCGGCGCCCACCGTTTGGTCGATGATCACGGAGGCTTCAGCTGCGCGAATGCTCCACGTGTTAGCTGCAGCGAAGGCTTTGCGTTCTGCCGAACGACTTTCTTGCAGGTACTCGTGCTTAAGAGCAGCCACGAAGGCCGCGGCACCGGAGGCAGTTGTGACGAATCGGCTCGTCCTGCACTCTTCGATATCGGTGGCGACCACTCGCTTGCCAAACGACAGGTACGAGAAGACCTTCACAGGATTGATCGCGTCTGAGATCGGGGCCTCGCGGAATGGCACCAGGCAGACGTCGGCAGCGACGATTGCACGCTGACCCCCGAAGCCATCGACGGAGCCGGTGATCCTGACATTTGGCAATGTTCTGAGGACTTGCGTCTCCCGCTCGCGGTCATGGTTGACACGCCCACAAAGCAGGAACTGCCAGTCCGGCATCGAAACCGCCACCGCCGTCAACAGAGTCAAGTCGACCCGGGAATCAATCGTCCCGAGGTACGTTGCCACGGGCCCGTGCAGCCCGAGTTCTGCTCGTACGTCGGAGTAGGAAAGCGTCGACTCGAGATCCCGTTCATCCGCAGCGTTCGGAAGTCTGATCGGTGCTGCTCCGAAGGTGCGCATCCGCCGCTCGAGCGAGGCGGCGGTGGCAATCACGATGCCGGCACGTTCAACACAGATTCGCTCTCGACGTTCGTGCGCAGCCTGCTCGCTGGGGACAAAGCAGGGGTCCATGCAGTCGTAGATGGTCGCCGCCGGCGAAATGTGATCGAGCAGCTCCGGGCGAGGTGTCTCGAGCCAGAAGACGTACGGCGTCAGGCCCTCTCTTCGCAGAGCTCGAGAGAATAGGGCCGCGTCGAGCCGACGTGTGAAGCGTTTACAGAACTCTGGCTGCCGAGCTGCCGACAGGCCAAACGCGGCGCGCAGTACATACGACCCGTTGGGAAGCCTCTCCATTCGCGGCAGGAGCGAGCCCTTCCGGCGCCGCTCGAGGAAGACCACCGGCCGAAGCTGCGCCATCCGCTCGAACAGCCGATTCCTGCCCGGCCAGTCCTCTTCCGCACTGTCCAGCACGACACCGAAGATGACCGGGAGGTTGTCCACTCGGACCGGGCCAGTGCGGGTGCCCGGACGCCGACGGGTCGACCAGAGCAATGCTCTCACGTGGCTTCGGCACGGGGAGGCCGCGACGTCACCGCGCGATAGCACTGCTCGATTTGTGGGGCGACGACATCTATGGCGAACTTCTCAACCGCTCGTTTCCGTCCGAGCAACGCCAACCTGTGCCTGAGGTTTTCATCCTCGACCAGCTTTTCGAGACCGGTGGCGAGTGCCTCCACGTCATAGTCAGGCACCAAAACGGCTGCATCTCCGACGACCTCGGGGATCGCGCCTGACCGAGTGGCCAGGATCGGAAGACCGCAGGCCATGCTTTCGGCCAGGATCATCCCGAACTGCTCCTGCCAATAGGGCGTGCTCAAGCTCGGCACTGCGATGAGATCCGCTGCACGGAGGAACGTCGGCAGGTTGCCGTACGCCGTGTGCTCGAGCAGATGCACGCGGTCCGCGACGCCCAGTAGACGAGCTGCACGCTGAACTCGCGGCTTCTGCGCGCCATCTCCCATGATTGCCAGGTGAACTCGAGGATTCTCAAGGCTCGCCAGGGCTCGAACGAGCTCGACGACACCCTTCTCACCGATCACGCGGCCGACAAACAGGGCAAGCAGCACATCGGAGCTGAGGCCAAGCGTCTCGCGCACAGGAGCCCGAGGCCCGTCCGGTTCAAACCGCTCGCAGTCGATGCCCGGCGGGATGACGCTGATCCGTTCAGGCTCCACCCCCTCGTCGATCAGGGCTCCGCGGGCGCTCTGAGACGTCGCGATGAAGTGATCAGCGCTAATCACGGCACGGCGCTTCATGGCGGCCACCGTTGGATCCTCATCGCCACGGAACGGGATGTTCTCCCAGCAGGTCAAGATCACATGGGCGCTGGTCTTATTCGCAATCTCCAGGACCTGCTGCGTTAGAGGGAACGCGATTTCCGCCGCGTGGAGAATCGTTCTGTCCCGCGTTGCCCAGCCCAGGCAAAACAAGCGGTCCGGGTGTGGTAGCCGAAATCGGTGCCAAGCCGCCACCCTCGCTAGGCGACGCACCGTGGGGTATTGATTCAGGGCAGGCAAGAGGCGATAACGAAACCGAATCGTGTCCAGGTCGTATAGCGGATCTCGACGGCCCACCGCGAAGAGGTCGAGCCGCTCCGCGACTAGGGAGTAGACCTGCATCTCGAAGGGATTCAGCGCCTCGCCACGGACCACGGCGACCCGAGGGTCCTGCGCGCGGTGCAGGGCGGTCACGTTCCGGCCACCCATTGAGCCACGCTGGCCACCATTGGGCCCGCGGCGCCGCGGCTCCCGAGGAACGCCGCGCACACTCCAGCCAGAGCGAATGCCGCGGATTTCCGACCGCGTCTCGCCAGCGCTGCTCGGCCGAGCGGTCGAATTATTCGGTCCGCAAGGAACCGTGGGAGGTATCGACGTTGCCAGCGGGCGTGGAAAAGAACCCCGTTCCGTCCGTAGTAGTACGCGCCCAGCATCGAGGCCGCGCCGCTCCGAAAGCTCCGTGACACCTTGTGGCGGAGAACGGCCTCATAGGCGACCAGCAGGGTCACGCCGTGCGACCGTGCGCGTAGCGACCAGTCGCTATCCTCGAAAATCAGGAAGTAGTCGGTGTCGAAGAGCCCAACTTCGGTCCAGATGTCTCGGTGCGCGATAATGCAGCAGCCGCTCAGGATCTGAGAGTCCCTGAGCCCAGTTGGCATTGGGCGGAGCTCATCCGGCCGGAGATGACGCGGCCACCCCTCGTCCAGGATCCCTCCGGCGAACCAGGGAACGTCGGGATCGTCGTTGTAAACGATCAGAGGACTCACGGCGCACCCAGCGTTTTCGAGAGCCGTTGCGGCTAATCGTTCCACCATTCCTGGCGTCACGACCGTGTCATTGTTGAGGATCATGATCAGGGGGGAGGTCAGTTCGAGAGCTCTCCGCAGTCCCACGTTGTTGCCTTCGGCGAAGCCGAGGTTCGCCTTGTTGCGGATCAGGACATCAGCGAGACGTGAAGCCGCGATCTCTTGGTAGGTGTCGTCCGTGGATCCGTTGTCGACGACAATCGTGATGGAACCGGGCGCATCCCGTTTGAGGGACTCGAGGCACGCAAGGGTGTCTGAGGCGTTGTTCCAAGCCAGGATGACAACGGACATCTCCGCGTGCTTCGGATTGGCCAGCTCAAAGGAAGGCATGTGCAGGCAGGATAGATTGCTGCCTCCGTAAGGCCTACCGATCGTGTCACCGTCCTTCGGCCGTCGACACCAGGGCTTGCTCTTTGGGCACGCCCGCACGGCGATGCGCACTCTGATCAGGCCAAAGTTTGCGCCGATGTCGGCGAAGCTCGTGCTCGGGATTAGGAGCGCCACCAGCAGATCGACTACCTGATCCTCGTACTCACGCCTCCAGAACGCCGCCGTACGGATCGCAGGCCGGAGCCACTGACGGACACCCTTGAGGGCCCTTGACACCGCCAAAGGCTTATCCAGCCCTGGGCACTCCCCCCGAATGCGCGACTGCGGCAAGGTAGAATTGGCGCGTGGGGGCGCGATCGGAACGGCTGCTTGGCCTGGATGGCCTGCGCGCATTCGCGGTGCTCGCGGTGTTCTTGTTCCACTATGAGCAGCCGCATATCAGCGGCGGCCTGCTCGGCGTCCAGACGTTTTTTGTCCTGTCTGGGTGGCTGATCACTGGCATCCTTGCCAAAGAGCACGCTCGCGCGGGACGGATTAGCTACCGCCGATTCATGTCCCGCCGCTTTCTGCGGCTGGTCCCGGCGCTCGTCGTTGTGACTATCGGTTGCGTCATCGCAGCCGTCGCTTCCGGATCGACAGCCCAGATCGGCTGGTGGGCACCCGGAGCCATGCTTTACGTGAATAACCTCCTGATCCCACTGAATCATCCCTCTACGTACCTGTCGCCAACCTGGTCCCTCGCGGTCGAGATGCAGTTCTACGTTGTCTCGCCCTTTGTCCTCGCCGTGTTGCTTCGGCGTGGCCAGAAGGCGGCGTCGCGGGTTTTCGCGGGGTGTGCGGTCACGATGATGGTGGCTATCGCCGTCCTAGCCTTGATCCTCCCATTGCAGTGGCTCTACTTCCCCGGCTTGGGGGGGGTATGCGGCTTGCTCGCCGGCTCAGCGCTGGCACTCAGGCCAATGCGGGTCCGGCCGGTCCTCGGCGTTGGAGCGTTCGCTGTGCTTTTAGGCGCCTGCTTCGTGTCGCCGGATTGGACGCACAAGGCTTTCTGGCTCGGATGGGTTCAGCTGAGCACGCTCGCATCCATGATCGTCGTGGCGTGGTTGTCCTCGTCGCCCGGCGGCGCGTTTTCCAGCAGACCGGCCGTCTGGATAGGGCAGCGCAGTTACGCGATTTACCTCTACCATGTGGCAGTTCGGGTTGTGCTCCTATCGATTGTTTCGCTCTCCGCGTCGCGCGTCACGCTGATCGGTCTGGTGATCACGCTCGCTCTCGCAGCTCTGAGCTATCGACTTGTCGAGTTGCCATTCCTGCGGATCAAGCGCCGGTACGAAGCCCCGATCAGCCCTGAGCCAGACGTCGAGCCAGCTGTCGCGTAGGTCACACCTGGGCAGGTTGATCGACGTTAGAAGGACTTACCGGTGATTCGGCGAGGCGTTTGTCAATCCCCAGGGACGATCCTACCTGTTTTGCGGGTCTCCGGTTGAGCGGGGGGGAGGGGTGAACTGATGGGACGAGCGCGGGATCGTCGATGGACAGGGCGCGCTCGACGTGCTGCTCGAGGCGCGTACCGCGGTGCTGATCGCGCACCGGCTGACGAGGGCGATGAAGGCCGACCGCATCGTGGTTGTCGACGACGGCCGTATCGTCGAGACCGGCTCGCACGACGAGCTGGTGGCCGCCGCCGGGCGCTACGCCGCGATGTACGCGACGTGGAGCCCTCAGAGGAACTCGCGAGTTAGGCGGTCTCCAGGTAGCCTGGCCCGGATGGCTAGGCGAATGGCTCTCGCTGCTCCGGAGGGCGATGGCGAGGCCTTACTCAGGCTGATACGGAATCGATCATCTCGGGACGCGCCGGGCCGGATCTGGTCGGGCTGGCCATGGCGATCCTGCTCGCCCCGGCCGCCGTCGTCTACCTATCGTTCAATGCGGGCGGTTTCTTCCCGGTGGCGTCCGGGATCGTGGCGATCGTCTGCGCCCAGGCGCTGCTCCTGCGCACGCTCATCGCCGATCACCCGTTCGAGGGCTTCAATTGGCGCCTCGGTGTCCCGCTGGTCGCGCTCGCGTTGTTCGCTGCCTGGGAGCTCGCCTCGGCGCTGTGGTCACACGCGCCGGCTCGCGCGATCGACGACTTCGACCGCACCCTGCTCTATCTCCTCGTGTTCGCGTTCTTCGGCTCGTTTGCCTCCGACGCGGCCCGCGTGCGCTGGCTGGTCCGCGGTCTGGTCGCCGGAATCACGGTCGTCTGTCTGCTCGCGCTGCTGTCCAGGGTGCTTCCGCACGTGTGGTCGACGCGCCTGTCATACGCATCCAGTCGCCTCAACTACCCGCTCACCTACTGGAACGCGGAGGGCCTGCTGGCGGCGGTCGGCCTGGTCCTCGGCTTTCACCTGACCTGCGACGGCGAGGAGCCTGCGGTCGTGCGGGTCATCGCAGCCGCCCTGCTGCCGGTGATCGCCGCGACCCTGCTCTTCACCTTCTCCCGCGGCGCGGTCGGGGCTACCTGATCGAACTCCCGGCCCGCGCCTCCGGCGCGGGAACTGGACCGAGCGTAACTAGCGTCCGCGCATACGGTCCGCCTAACATCGCGCGATGGCGTCTCGTTGCAGGCCTCATAGCCGGCGGCACCACCGGGGGCGGATGGTATAGGGGCGGCGGGAGTCGGGTAGCGGCCGTCTCAGCGAGTCGCGGTCGCCGTTCCGGAGATCTACGGCACCGTCTTGCCGGCGTTGAGCACTCCGTCCGTCCGCTACCTTCGGAGCTAGTCGCCGGCGGATGCGCGGTGAGTCGAGCGACAAGCTGGGCGAGAAAGGTGGCACGAATCGGTATTGGGGGACGTAGGCATTGGGCAGGTGAGAGAGGAGCATGACCGGCCTTCGCGTGCTTCGGCCGTACCACAGCGCGGTCGTTGACGAATATCGCCAGCGGGATCGGCTCCTGCGATCGCGGCACGGCCACGATGTGCACGTCGTGTGTCCGCCGGCGTGGCCTGAGGGGGGCCACCTCGCGCGGCCCTCGCCGGATCCCGACGTGCCTGTCCACATCGTGCCGGCGCGCGGCCCGAAGCATCCGAACCTGTTCTGGTACAGCGTCCCCACCCTCCGGAACGTGCTCAGATCATTGAGACCGGACATCGTCGACCTGCACGAGGAGCCGTACAGCCTCGCTGCTGCGGGCGTCCTGCTGGCGATGCGGCTCGAGGCTCCAAGCGCGAAGCTGTGCGTTTACTCGGCGCAGAACCTGCCCAAGCGCTACCCGCCGCCGTTCTCCGCGATCGAGAAGCACACGCTCTCGGTCGCCCGCGCGGTGTATCCGTGCTCGACCGAGGCAGGAGACCGTTTGCAAGCGCGCGGCTTCCGCGGACCGATCCACGTGCTCCCGCTCGGGGTGACGCTTCCTCCTTCGATGCCGCGCGGCGGCGGACCGATCCGGGTCGGCTTCGTCGGCCGGCTTCAGCCCTACAAGGGAGGGCTGATCGCGGTGCGCGCGTTCGCGGCGGCCGCCGCGGATTCCAGCGCCACGCTGGAGATCGTGGGCGCCGGCCCAGAGGAGACCGCGATGCGCGATGTCGTCGTCGAGCACGGGGTCGACGATCGGGTCGCGTTCGTGGGCGCTCTCCCACAGGATCAGACGCTCGAGCGGATGAGCACTTACGACATCGTGCTCGTGCCGTCGTTGACGACGCGGACGTGGAAGGAGCAGTTCGGTCGCGTGGCGGTTCAGGCGATGGCCCACGGCGCGGTGGTCGTCGCCTCGGACTCTGGTTCGCTGCGCGAGGTCGTGGACGGCTGCGGCGTGCTCGTACGCGAGGGCGATGTCTCGAGCTTCGCGGACACGCTTCGTGACCTAACCCGCGACGTGACGCGGCTCGGCGAGCTGCGGGAGCAAGCCTACCGGCGGGCGGCCCAGCACTTCACCTGGGAGGCTATCTCGGACGGGGTCGACGCTATGTACCGAGGTCTTGTCGAGTAGGCACACGGGCAACATGACGAGCGGTGGGCCTGATTACCGGCACGGCGCCATGTCCCGTGCGCCGTCATAAATGCCCGCAGTCGACGTCGACTGAGCACGTCGATCGGAGGTGAAGGTTCTCTACGTTTCGCATACCAGCCTGGTGAGCGGCGCTGAGCGCGCTGGTTCTTGACCTGCTCGCCCCTCTGCCCGATTCGGTGAGCCCGACCGTTGCGGGCCCGCCTGGTCCGTTGGCCGATGTGCTACGGCTGACGGACGTTGACGTGGCCGAGCTTTCGGCGATTTCAGGCGGCTTTCGCCCGCACCCCTGTTCAAACGCCGACGACCGTGCCACCCAACACGGGTGGAGGCTACGATCTTCCGATATGTGGGGTCTGGGGGCGAGCGCGGCGTGAAGGTCCTGTTCGTTTGCCATTCCGGCGTCGTCAGCGGAGCGGAGCTGGCACTGCTTGACCTGCTGGACGCCCTACCGGAAACGGTAAGCGCCACGGTTGCATGTCCTACCGGAGAGCTACAGGAAATGCTCCGTGCACAGGGTGTCGATTTCGTCGATCTCCCTGAGGCGACCGGGAGCCTACGCTTGGATACCCGACAGTTGGTCGGAGCCATCAGCGGCATCGTTCGCTCGGGACGGGCACTCAACCGGATCGTCCACGAGCTCTCGCCCGATCTGGTGCACGCCAACTCTGTGCGCGCGGGGCTGGTCGCCGTGAGTGCGAACACGAGTCGTAAGGCGCCCACGGTCGTTCACGTTCACGACGTGCTGCCGCGGAACCGCGTGGCCGACTGCGTCCGTCACATCCTGATCAGGCAGACGGACGCGGTCGTTGGGGTATCGGTTTACGCCACCGAGCGGTTCACGGAGGGCAGCCGCGGCGCCCGCACCTACACCTTTTACAACCCGCTGAACACCGACCGGTATTCGATGATCGGCGAGACTCGCGAACAGGCAAGGGAACGCGCAGGGCTTCGTCCCTGGGGTCCGCTGCTGGGTGTCGTCGCCCAGATCACGCCATGGAAAGGCCATGACGTCGCTATCAAGACCCTGCCCAAGGTGTTGGCAAGCCATCCGGATGCGCGTCTGCTCATCGTCGGCTCTCCGAAGTTCGCCGGACCGAGCGTTCGCTTTGACAACCGCAGGTACCTGCTGGAGCTCGAACAGTTGACGAGCGACCTGCAGCTAGATGGGCACGTTCAGTTCTTGGGGGAGCGCAAGGACATCCCCGCGGTTATGCGTAGTCTGGATCTGTTGCTCTGCCCGTCCTGGGAGGAGCCCTTTGGGCGCAGCGTGATCGAGGCGATGGCGGTGGGAACGCCCGTGGTGGCCACGGAGGTGGGCGGCCCCAGCGAGATCATCCGGGACGGCACGGACGGGCTCCTGCTGCCTCCCAGAGACGTGGACCAGTGGTCGCGGGCGATCATCTCGCTGCTGGACGACCCAGCGCTCCGCTGGAGCTACGGGCGGCGCGCCGCCGAATCCGTGCGGGCACGCTTTGACCGGCGGTCCTACGCCGATCAGATGGTGGCGATGTACGGGGAGCTGACCGCCGGCTACATCGCGAAGCCACCGTCGAGCTCTGCATCGGTGCGCCCGCTGCGGATCCTGTTCGTCGAGCACGGAGCCGAGATGGGCGGGGCCCAGCATTCGCTGCTGGAGCTGGTGCGTGCCCTGACTGCTCAGCACATGGTCGCGCTCGCCTGCCCAGAAGGTCCACTCGCGACCGAGATCCGCAAGCTCGGCGTCGAGGTGATTGCCGTGCCGCCCAGTCAGTTGACGTTCAGGCTCGGCTTCCCAATCACCCTGCTCGAAGCCTCCCGCGCGATCCTGGCCCACCGGGCGATGCGGGCGGCCGTGCGCAGCTGGCGTCCCGACGTCGTTCACGCGAACACCCTGCGCGCCGGTCTGCTGGCCTCTCGGACACGCGCCGCGCCGCTCGTGGTGCACTGCCGGGACCTGCTTCCCTCCGGACCGGTGGCCGGGTTGGTCAAACGAACGATCCTGCGGCGCAGTTCGGCCGTCATCGCCGTGTCACGAACCGTCGCCGCGCGCCTGACCGGAAGGCGGCCGCCACCGATACCAGTGTTCGTTGTGGACAATCCGGTGGACACCGCGCGCTTCGATCCAGTCGCGACCGACCGACCTTCGGCGCGGAAGGCGCTCGGAATCACGGGCGGGCCGGTGATAGCTGTGATCGCGCAGATCACGCCGTGGAAGGGTCAGCTCCGGGCGATCCTGATTCTCGCCGAGCTGCGGAGATCCCACCCCGATGCCCGGCTGCTGCTGGCAGGAGAGACCAAGTTCATCGGCAGAGCCACCTCATACGACAATCAGGCATATGAGCGCGAGCTGAAGTCGGCGATCGCAGAGCTTGGCCTGGAGAGCTCCGTCGACTGGCTCGGGGAACGTCAGGACGTTGAGACGGTTCTGGCCTGCTCGGATGTGCTGCTGGTTCCGTCCACTGAGGAGCCGTTTGGACGCACCGTCATCGAAGCCCTGGCCATGAACATCCCGGTTATCGCCACCGATGCCGGTGGACCCGCGGAAGTCATCCGGCCGGGCCTCGACGGCTACACACTCCCGCCCGATGACCTTGGCGAATGGGTTACGGCGATCACCCGGGTCCTCACCCAGACCAGGGAGTCCTCACGCAGCTACGCGATCGAGCGCTTCAGCACTGAGCACCACGCCGAGCAGGTCCTCTCGGTCTACCAGAAGCTTCTCAGCGCCACCGCCGCGCCCTCTCGCCGATGATCGTGAGAAAGACTGAGTTAAGGCAGCTGCCGGGTTTGCGCCGCGGTCAGACGCCGCGCCCGCTGGCCACGACCGCGGCTGTGCGGACCAGAATCTTGATGTCGTTCCAGAGCGACCAGTTGGCAACGTACATGTAGTCGAGCTTGGTCATCTCCTGTATCGGGATGTGCATGGCGCCGAGTGTCTGCCAGTGACCGGTCATGCCGGGGGTGATCGTCAGTCGGCGCCGGTCCAGGCCCTGGATCTGGTTGTCCTCGTCGAGGATCAGCGGACGCGGGCCGACGAGGCTCATCTGGCCGCGCAGCACGTTGAGCAGCTGCGGAAGCTCGTCCAGTGAGTTCTTGCGCAGCCGTCGTCCCACGCGGGTGATGCGGGGGTCCTCGCCGATCTTGAATAGGCCGACGTTCTCATTGAGCGCGTGAAGCTCGGCCTTGCGCTGCTCGGCGTCGATGACCATCGTACGGAACTTGAGAATCTCAAAGGCCTTACCGCCGCGACCGATCCGGGTCTGACGGAACAGCACCGGCCCCTCAGACTCGAGCTTGATCAGCACCGCGATCAGCACGAGCAGCGGCGCACAGAGGATCAGCCAGAATCCGGCGCCGGCCAGGTCCAAGCAGCGCTTCAGGACGGCGGACGAACGCGTCAGGCCGAAGCGGGGGACGCCCAGCAGCGGGAGGCCCCAGACCTCGTCGAACACGACCGAGCTGCCGACCGCGGCGAGCACGCCCGGGCAGATGGTGACGTGAACGCCCGCCGCCTTGGCAGAGCGCACCAGGTCAAGCGTCCGGCCCTCCGTGAGGGCGTCACCGGATTGGACGATCAGCCTGTTCAGGGAGAACCGCTCCGCCAGGTCATGGATCGCCCGCTCCGCCAGCTTCAGCTGGTTGCCGGCGGCGGCACCCACCAGCTCGGCGTTCTTACTGTGAGCAAGCTTGGTCTCCACCTGCCTCGCGGTCTCGAAATCTCCGAAGAAGAAGCAGCGTTCCGGGGGGGTTGCCCAGTAGGCCAGTTCGCGTGACAGGGTGCGGCCGATGACGATGAAGACCAGCAACGCCGCCCAGAGCTTCAGAAGCGGCCAGCTGCTCGGTGCGCCGATCACGAAATAGTGGCGTGAGAGCCAGGCGAGCATCGCCACGAGCGTCGCGAGGTTCAGCAGCCGTGGGAACTCGTCCAGCGTGCTCTTGCGGATGACGAGCTCATCACGGTCATACAGTCCCTGAACCTTCGCCAGCAGCACCGTGAGCGGCACCACCAGTACAACGCCCCACCGCACGCTGTACGGCGACACGACCGCGATGGCGACCCACACGGCGAGCAGCGAAGCCAATACGTCGCCGGCGACGACCGCCCTGCGAAACAGCCTGTCGCGGTCAACGGTCGCGAGCCCCATGCGCCGGCCTGCGCGCTTCGAGGTTTCGTTGCTTACGGATTGGGTATCACTGCCAAAGCGATACCCGGATCGACGCTC
>Ga0182024_10002749_pt1 | contig 43207 bp, 44 predicted proteins | sample P32metaG_FD_120480 | JGI IMG/M metagenome (GOLD analysis project Ga0182024, IMG submission 120480) | Permafrost microbial communities from Stordalen Mire, Sweden - P3-2 metaG (Illumina Assembly) | ecosystem: Environmental > Terrestrial > Soil > Wetlands > Permafrost | place: Sweden: Stordalen... | reverse complement strand
GACCTACGGTCCCTTCGTCATGAATACCCGCGCCGAATTGCAGCAGGCCTTTGATGACTACGAAGCAGGCCGACTAGGCCAGATTCCGGCTGATCACATTTAGGTCGGCTGGTCGCGGTGCACCAGGAAGGTGCCCGTCGCCCGGCTGACCAACTGACCTTGCTCGTTAGTGATTGAGGCTTCCGAGTAGGCAATCTGTCGGGTTAGTCGCACCACGTCACCGCGCACCAGGTAGTGCCCGTCACGAAGGGCGGGCCGCAGGAGCTCGCTGGTCATCTCGATAGTGGCCTTGGTTCGATCGCGCCCTCGGAGCGCGGCATTTATCGCGAAGTTCATCGCGGCATCGAGCAGGACACCGTGCACGCCGGCCTGCACGGTACCGTGGGGATTGCACGCTAATTCACTCGGAATGAACGTTCCACTGGCCCACCCGAGGTCTTCTCCGTCCACACCGTATTTTTCAAAGGAACCGCCCAGGACGTCCACGATGGCCATCCCTCCGTCGCCCAACCACCGATCCATGTTCTTTGGTTGCTCGGTCATCCCCGCGACGATAGCCCAGGGCCTTGACGTTTGGTCGACGCCTAGGCTGCACTCGGTGGGACGAGCGATGCAGCGAAAGGGCGAGCAATGCCAGTTGCGGTGATCGTGGACGCCGTGCGCACCCCCGGAGGCAAGCGCAACGGAAAACTAAAGAACTGGCACCCGGCCGATCTCGCCTCCGAAACCCTCCGAGCCATTGCCTCGCGCAACAACTTAGATCCCGCGCTGGTCGACGACGTCATCATGGGCTGCGTCTCCCAGGTCGGCGAGCAGGCGTTCAACGTTGGTAGAAATGCCGTGCTCGCGGCCGGCTGGCCCGAGTCCGTCCCGGCCACCACCATCGACCGCCAATGCGGGTCTTCCCAACAGGCGCTGCACTTTGGCGCCCAGGGCGTCATGGCCGGCGCCTACGACATCGTGGTGGCCGCCGGCGTAGAAGCAATGACCCGCGTGGCCATGGGAGCGTCGATCGGCAAAGACGCCGGCTTCCCTTTTGGACCACGCGTCTTTGAACGTTACGGACCTCAAGGCGGGCTTAAGAACCAGGGCATCGGCGCCGAAATGATCGCCGACCAATGGGCACTATCACGCGAGGACTTGGACGCGTTCTCCGCCGAGAGCCATCGCCGCGCCGCGCAAGCGACCCTGGAAGGTCGATTCGAGCGAGAGATCCTGCCCGTGTTCGTTCGTGACGAGAATGGTCACGCCACCAATGAACTCATGACCAGTGACGAGGGGATCCGTGGCGACTCCACCGTAGCGACACTGGCCAACCTGAAGCCGGCCTTCAAAGAAGGCGGCAAGGTCACGGCCGGCAACTCCTCGCAGATCACCGATGGCGCCTCGGCCGTCTTGATCATGAGTGAAGAAAAGGCCCGTGCACTGGGCTACACCCCGAGGGCGAAGTTTCACACCTTCGCCCTGGCCGGCGTCGATCCGGTCACCATGTTGACCGGCCCGATCCCCGCCACCGTCAAGGTCCTGGAGCGGGCCGGACTGACGCTCGACGACATCGATCTCATCGAGATCAACGAAGCCTTCGCGTCGGTAGTCCTGGCCTGGCAAAAGGAGCTCAAGGCCGACCTTTCCAAGGTCAACGTCAACGGCGGGGCCATCGCGCTGGGCCACCCCCTCGGCGCCTCGGGCGCCAAGCTGTGTGCCACCTTGCTCAACGAATTAGAACGCACCAATGGACGCTACGGCCTGCTCACGATGTGCGAAGGCGGCGGACTGGCCAACGCCACCATCATCGAACGAATGAACTAATGGTCACCGATGAAGCAGGGGCCGCTCGGCGAACTGCGTAGGTTAGCGGAAGCGAGTAGCGAGATAAAAGGCCGAGAACATTGAGACCAGGCCCACCACCAAGTACCAGCCCGACACGGAACCGGGCAGCACGCCCAGGTAGTTAAGGACAATGATCAGCACGCCGAGGCTCAACAGGCCCACCAACAACCAGCCGTACCAACGCGGGCTGTGCTCGGAGTTGACCGGCTTGCGAACGGTGTAACTGCCCCGACCCTCGGCCGAGACGTAGCGTCCCATTTCCTTGCTCTTGCGTCGCTTCTGCCCGGTCTTTGCCATAGGACACGATGTTACTTGGGGCTAGTGCGACACCTCGGATCAGTAACTGAGCGGGCCGGGACAGACCGTCAGGTCCACCGTGGAGCCGTAGGCAGCCATAGTTCCTCCCACCGGGGTCTGACTCAATACAGTGCCCGGCGCCTGAGTGGGCTGACAGGTGCCTATCGGTGCGGCACTGAACGCGGCCACCAGATGCGAGCCCGTCATCGACGATTGGGCCGTATTCGAATCAAAGCCCACCACGTTGGGTACCAGCACCATGCAGACACCCGTTGAAGTAATCAATTCGATGCCCTCACCACCCTTTACCAGCGCACCGGCGGCCGGCACCGAACTCACCACGTCGCCCACCGGCTGCGTATTCGAACAGATCGTGCCGGTTTTTGCGCTCACCGAAAGTTGATACTGGCCGAGCGCCGAGGAGGCCGCCGTCACCGTGTCACCGGTGAGCGACGGAAGCGGGAAGGGCGAGTTCGGTGACAAAACTATCAAGATGACCGTGTTACCGGTTTGACTCTTGGTGAGGGCCGCGGGGATCTGGGCCAGCACCACGTTGGGATTACCGTGCGTCGCTAAGCGCAACTTGTACCCTAATTTATCCTGGTGCAAGGTGCTCTCGGCTTGCAGCAGCGTCATACCGACCAGTTTGGGCACCGTTACCGGGGAGAAGGTGTGACCGAGACTGACCTGCAACGTCACGGTCTCGCCCTTATGGATCGTCGCGCTGGCGGCCGGAACAGTTGAAAGGACGGTGAACTGGGGTTTACTCGAGGAGACCTCTTTGGTGGTGCCGATCTGCAGGCCATCCTGGTGCAAGGTCAGCGTGGCCACCGACACCGTTTGGCCAATCACGTTCGGCATCGTGGTGACCGTTTTAGGCCCGGCGATCAAGTAAAACGCCAAGCCCGCGCCGGCGAGCAGCAGGATAATCGCCGCGGTCCAAATCGCTGTCGCGTAGTTCCTCTTTCGCCGGCGAACGTCTCGGCGCGGTCCGGCCATCATGGGCACCGCCTGGGTTCGATTTGCCCCCGACACCGCCGCCACGGCGCGGGTGGCGTCCGCCCCGAAGAAGGCGACCTCGTGACCGGCCGCCCGAACGGGCTGTCCTTCGCTAAAGCGCAGTAGATCAGCGCGAAACTCGTCGGCCGATTGGTAGCGCTGCGAGGGCGATTTCGCTAACGCCTCCATCACGATCGCTTCGAGGTCCCCCGGCACTTCTTTATTGAACTGCGAAGGCGGCGGGACCGGATCATTGACGTGCTGGGCGGACACCGCGACCGGTGAGTCGCCGATGAACGGCGGACGGCCCACCAACATCTCGTACAGCACCACGCCCAGTGAGTAGACGTCACTACGACCATCCACCGGTGCTCCCGATGCCTGTTCGGGCGAAAAGTACGTCGCGGTACCCATGACGGAACCGGCCTCGGCGAAAAGGTCTTCACTAGACACCGCTTGGGCGATGCCGAAGTCGGTGACCTTCACTTGACCGTCACTGGTCAAAAGGATGTTGCCCGGCTTCACGTCACGGTGCACGACGCCGCTGCGATGGGCGTAGCCCAACGCCGACGCGACTTGAGCGCCGATAATGGCGCAGCGCGCCGGCGTCAGCGTGCGCGATCCACGAAGTTCATGATCAAGTGACGTGCCATCGATGAGTTCCATGACAATTAAGTACGTGCCGTTGTCCTCACCCCAGTCAAAAACGGGAACGATGTTGGGATGAGAAAGATTGGCGGCCGCCTGAGCCTCTCTTCGAAACCGCTCCACGAACAGTGGGTCGGCGCTGAGCTCGGGATAGAGAATCTTGAGCGCCACGGCCCGGTTGAGCAAAAGGTCCTGGGCGCGGTAGACCATAGCCATGCCGCCGCGGTCAATGAGATGGGTTACCTCATACCGATTTGAGTAAATTCTGGGGTCGCTAACGGGCTCCATACGGTGTTCAGCCTACGCCCTCAGCCCCAGAAACACGGTCGTTAGGTGGGGCACGTCGTCGACGTGCCGGTCGCCGGAAGCCCGGCCTGCATCGCCAAAGCGCCTTCGATGACGCACTTCATAATCGGTCCGGCAATTTCAGCGCCGGTGGCGCTGTAGTTCTGATACGGCACACTGACCGCGACGGCAATGGTGGGGTCGATCGCCGGTGCGAAGGCGATCATCCAGTCGTCGGTGTCATTTTTGAGGTTGTTGCCCACCTGCGCCGTGCCGGTCTTGGCGGCGACGTCGTCGGCGGCCAGAAAACCAACCTGCGCGGCCGTGCCGATTTTGACGACGTTTTCCATGAGCGGCACAATGAGCGCGGCCTCTTGCGAGGTTAAAGGGTGCTTCCAGATGGAGTCTTTGTAACGCGTCACTACCGTGCCGTCCGGTGCACTGATATAGGACATGAGATGCGGAGTCATGATGATGCCGCCATCGGCGATGGCCGACGCCACCAACGCGTTCTGCAGGGCGGTTACGCTCACGTCTTCTTGGCCGATCGCCGAGTAGGCCAGAAACGGTGGATTGGCCGCCAAATTCGACTCCGCGGGGAAAAACGACGGCACGACACCGGGCAAGTCAACGGGTGGCACCTCGTTGAAGCCGAAGGCGTTCGCTTCGGCCGTCAAATCCTTCGCACCCAGGGCCAAGCCCAACAGCGCATAACCGGGGTCGCAGGACTGGGGCAGCATCTCGGTCACCGTGCCCCCGCACGCCACGTGGCCGTCGTTGTAGAGCAAGCTGGTGGTGTCGGGAAGCTTCGTAAAGACGATCGGCGCGATGTACTTGGTCATGAGCGCTGGTTGGTACGCGACGATCCCGGCGGTGGTGATCACTTTGAAAGTGGAACCCGGAAAGAAACGCTGCTGCGTCGCCATCAGGCCCAGCGGAGGAAATCCCTCTTTGTCCTTGATGTTTACGGCTTTCCACGCCGCTGCTTGGACGCTAGAAGTAAAAGAGGTAAAGGGAACCGGGTTAAAAGTGGGGTTCGAGTACATGGCCAGGACGTTGCCGGTTTTGGGTTCCACCGCCACCACTGACCCGTCTCTTCCTCCGAGGGCGCTTCTCACGACTCTCTGCAGCACGGGACTGAGGGTCAGCGTGACGGAGTCGGCTCCCTTGGACGGCGCCAAGACCTGTTCGAAGCTCTGGGCTGGCAGCGAGTGCGCTTCAAGATAACTGTTGTACTGCGCTTCGAGCGCCCAGTCCCCTTGTGACGTGGAAGTAAAGCCCACCACCCCGGAAAACAGCGCGCCGAGGGGATAGATCCGCCGCCAGGGGTTCACACGACTGGACGTCGCCACCGACTGAGCCAGCACCGTGCCGTCCGCGGCGAGAATTTCACCTCGTTGGTACTGGGTGGTGTTCGACGACGCGTTTCGGGGGTTTTGAATTGATGCATTGAGCGCCGGAGCGTGAAAAAACTGAACCCACACCGCTTGGGCCGCGATGAGCACGAAGAGCAATAAAATTATGGTCGCCAGAACGCTTAACCGGCGCGACACGAACTAGCCCGTCGCTTTCTTGATCGTCGTGGTTGTGGATTTAACGGTCGTGGAGGTGGATTGTATGGTCGTGGTGGTGGATTTATTCAGTGTCGACTGTTGTACCCGCCACATGTTACGAATGTGCGTCGCGTATTTCAGTGCATCGGTCAAGGTGGCTTCGCTAATCGTCGCGTCCAGCGCCTTTTGGTCAGCAGGGAGAAGTTGCGTGACCGGATAGGACGTGTCAAAGACCCTCACGGGCTTGAACCAGAGCACGCCGCTTGGCTGCCCCTGATAGACGGCGATGGTCCCGGCGTCGTTGCCAATGTAATACGTTGAATAGGCGTACCAATGCACAATCAACACGGCACCGACCAGTACCAGCGCAAAGAGCAAAGCGCCAGCCCAGACGCGCCACGTGAGGCGATGTTGTCTAACCGATGAGCGCGCGGGAGTAGTGCGAGAACTTTGCGATACCGGCGGCGGCCTGGTGCTCACCGTCCTTTTTATCTCCGTAGTGGCGACACTCACTTCGTCAAACTCCAGCAGAATCACCGAGATGTTGTCGTGGCCTCCGGCCAGGTTGGCTTCGGTTACAAGTTGGTCTACTGATTCCTTGAGCGGCGTGGGCGAACTCGCCAGTCGTGCCAATACTTCGTTCGAAAGCTCATTAGAAAGTCCGTCACTGCACAGCAAAATTCGGTCGCCCGGCAGCGCGTTCAGTGATATCACGTCAATTTCGAGCGTTTCTTCAATGCCGAGCGCTCGAGTGAGTTGATGGCGACGCGGATGTACCTTGGCCTCTTCGGCAGTCAAGCGCCCCATGCGCACCCACTCCTCAGCGACGCTGTGGTCTTCGCTCAGCAAACGAAGTGCGCCGTCACGGACTTGGTAGGCGCGGGAATCTCCGACATTAAAAAGCGTCGGCGACACCAGACCATCGTTATCCCGAGTCAGCCCCACCGCAACCACCGTCGTGCCCATCCCAAAGCGCTCCGAATTTTCGCGCGCGTCGGCCAAGATCGCCCGATTGGCCGCTTCGATCGCCATGTAGAGGCCTTCCACCGTGGGTCTCTTGTGAAACTCGTCGCGCACCAGCTCGATGGTTATAGCGGCTGCTACTTCACCCGCCGCGTGACCACCCATGCCGTCAGCCACTAACGCCAAGATTTCATCCGCGAAGATTGCGTCTTGGTTGGTCTCGCGCACTACCCCGGTATCAGTCGCCGCGGCGTAACGCCATCGCGTCAACGAACCACCTCAAACAGAACACCGCCGACTTGGACGATGTCCCCGCGATCCAAGTGGACGCGACCCTTAATAAGTTCCTGGTTGACGTACGTGCCATTGGTTGATCCCAGATCCTCAATCGAAAGATCGCCGTTGTCGTTCGCCACTCGTGCGTGACGAGACGAGAGATACGTGTCTTGAAGATTGATGTCGCAGTCTTGACTGCGACCGATCGTGACCGCCCGATCGACCGCCACCCGTTCGCCGGTTCGATCGAGCGGTTCAATGTATTCCAAACCGAGCGCTGATCCGCGACGCCGACTGGGCGCCGCTGGGTCGGGTGACTTTGCTTGGACCGAGGCCACCCGCAAGACGCGAAAGAAGAAGAGGATGGCCACCACCATCACCAGTACCTGCAGCGGACGAACAACCGCCGCGTAGTTCGCCGACGCGGCCAGGAGACTCAAGCGAGCTCAATCCTCAAATGGAGCGTCCCTACCGTAATATCGTCGCGAGGTGACAGCGAAACGGCCGATATTCGATGGCCGTTCACGAACGTGCCATTGGTTGACTGCAGATCGCGCACGGCGACGCCCTCGTTCGTGCGCCACACTTCGGCGTGACGCCGAGAGACGTTGGAGTCGTTGATAACCACGTCGACGTCGGGACTTCGTCCAATCACCAAGGGCCGGTCCCCAAGAATGAAGGCGCGACCATCGTCGGCGATAAGGCGCGGTTGGCCTTCGCCGCCCACGAACTCCGTTTTCACCGCCAGGTTGCCGGCCTTCAGATCATCGTCGATGAAGACCTCCACTTTCACCGGCCCGACGAAGTTGTAGCCCTCGCTCACGGCGTGTTGGCGAACTGTCTCTTCTAGCTCGGCGATCAACGCTTTCTGAAATCCATCGAAGCGCTCCGCATCAATGGGTCCCAGCCAGACGCGCACGTGGTTGGCTGAAAGGGGACCTTGACTAGATAATCGGCGCGTGAGGTCAACCTCGCGGATGATCCGTGCGCCAATTTCTATAGGTTGCAGCGAGGTTTTGAAGGGGCGCGAGAGGGACCGCTCAAATATCCGCTCGAGGCGATTTTCAACTTTTTTCAGAACCATGGCACTCTTTACTGTACCGGCCACCCGATCACTTGCGGGGTCGCAATTGCCAGTTCCAGCCGTTGGACTATTGTTGCGAGGTCTCAGGGCGAGTGGCGGAATTGGCAGACGCGCAGGCTTCAGGTGCCTGTATCCGAAAGGATGTGGGGGTTCAAGTCCCCCCTCGCCCACGACTCGCTTAGAGCGTGGTGTTCTCTCGATCCCGCTCGAGTCCATCAAGAATCAGATCCAGACCAAACTCGAATTCTTGCCCGTAGTCGTAGTCCGGCTTCAGAACATGCTCCACGGCAAACTCAGTCAGGCGTGGGTACTCCCTCGGCGACATCTGCCTCATGAACATCTCTGCCATTTCAGCGGTCACTTCCCCCGCTTGAAAGGGCAGACTGGCCTCCTGCTGCGCGAAGCCATAGATATAACTGTCAATGAGAGAAAATGCGTGGGCCGTCTGAATGATCGAAAAGCCGGCGTCGCGAAGAGTCCCGATCACGGCGTCGTGGTGTCGAAGCGTCGAAGGACCCGATGAAATCCGCGATTGCATGAGGGTGATCGCCCAGGGGTGGCGCGACAGTGCCTGGCGAGTTGAGACCGCCCGGGCCCGCATCGCGCACTTCCAATCCCCATTTTCCGAAGGCAGCTCGATCTCGCTGAAGACCAGGTCCACCATGCCGTCGAGGAGCTCTTCCTTGTTGGCCACGTGATTGTAAAGCGACATCGCTTCAACTCCGAGGGCTTCGCCCAACTTGCGCATGCTCAGCGCCGCAATCCCGCTCTCGTCGGCAAACGCTACGGCCGCTTCGAGGACTCGCGCACGACTAAGCGGGATCCTGGGCCCCGTTTCTTCCTTACCCGAAAGTGCCATTTTCAATTTCTCCACAAATCACTTGACATACTTACGATGTAAGTGTACAGTACTTACATCGTAAGTCACCGACAGCGAACGAGGTCACCATGAAGACGAAGACACAAATCACGCGGGCGCCACACGGCTCGGGGAGTGGACGGGAGTCTGGGGATCGAAGGGCCAGCGGCCAATCGATCCGTCGGCCCAGCTTTGCCGCCGGAGTGGCCCTTCTACTTATGGCAGTCTTGTCAGGCTTCGGCTACCTCATCGCCGTCAAAGGGCTCGTGACACCAGGTAATGCCACGCGCACCGCCTCAGACATCACCGCTCACGAGGGCCTGTTCCGTTTTGGAGTCCTGAGCCTCTTCGTCGTCGTCGCTCTTGACGTCGTAGTCGCGTGGTCGCTTTATCGAGTGTTCCTTCCGGTGAGCCGCCGCCTGTCGGCAGTCGCGGCATGGATCCGAACCGCCTACGCAAGCATCTTCGCCGCCGCCATCGGTCAACTGACGGGCATTCCCGGTCTTCTTCGAAGTCACGAGGCTCGTGCCGCTGCTTCCACGAGTCAGTTGCACGTCCAGGCACTCCGGCGAATCAGCTCCTTCACCAACATCTGGAACGTCGGACTCATCCTGTTCGGCTTTTACCTTCTCGTCCTCGCCTACTTGGCTTACCGGTCAGGCTTCATTCCGAGGTTTTTGAGTGTCCTGCTCGGAATTGCCGGCTTCGCATACCTCTTCGACAGCGTGACGGCACTCACGGTACGAGCTTCCGATACCCCGCTTTCCTCGGTCTCGGCCGCGGGCGAGTTCCTATTCGCGCTCTGGCTCGTCATCCGAGTACGCCGTCTCTTTCTTCAAGTAGAGCCAGACCACGAAGACCCGACCATTGCCGCCAGTTGTAAAGGACACCTCACGTCCTCGAGTCATTCCCCAAAATCCACAACCCCAGTCAACTCTGGCCTCATGGCCACCAGGTAAGGAAGATCATGAACGCTTATCCAGTTGTCTTCGACGTCGAGCGACCGGCGACCATGAGCCGAGCACACGTATTCTTGCGGCTACTGCTCGCAGTACTACTGGCGTGCGCAACCGGCGCTAGCGGTGGCCTCGGATTGCTCTATCTGGGAATCCCAGTTGTTGCCGCGATCTTCATCGCCCGAATGGGCGGTGAGCGCTACGTGGCCGAAGGTGCCGAGCGTGCCAGCCGCTGGCTTGAGATCGCCGTTGGATTTCTCGCCTTCATGGCGCTGCTCACGGATGAGTTTCCCGGCAGCGGAACCTCCGTACGGTTCCGCGCCGAAGGTTCAGGCTGTCCCACCGTGTCGTCGGCCCTCTTGCGCATAGTGCGAGCAATTCCCAGTGCCCTCACCCTCGGGCTCCTCAGCATCGTCAGCGGAGTCGTCGGTTTGATCGCATCACTCTCGATTCTCCTCCTCGGGCGTTACCCACAAGGTTGTTGGAGATTCCAGCTCGGATTCGTTCGCTGGGAGGCTCGCCTTCTCGCGTACATGGCGTCGATCATCGACCCGTACCCACCGTTCTCCTTCGATACCGAACCAACGCACTGATCCAGCCCGCGGACCCAATGAACAATTCTCCACCGAACTTGATTGCGGAAATCGCCGAGCAAGGGCGATCGAGTACGCAGCGGCGCCAACGATCAACACTGCGAAACCGGACCAACTACCGACCACGTTGGCCCGTCGAAAAACGGCATCACAAATTATCCGGGTGTAACAAAGCCAGATTCATACGCAATCACAACTAACTGGGCACGGTCCCTCGCGTTCAACTTCATCAAGATGCGGCTCACGTGAGTTTTCGCGGTCGGCGTGCTCATGTGAAGCTCATCCGCTATTTCCCCATTTGACCTTCCCTCAGCAACCAACGCGAACACCTCGCGCTCGCGCTCGGTCAACGTTTCGATCACGTTAGTGGAAGCTGACCCTTTGACTTCTCTCTTGGAGAACTCCGAGATCAGTCGCCGTGTCACGCTCGGTGCCAACAACGCATTACCCTCTGCAATGATTCTGATTGCCGCCAACAACTCTTCTGGAGGGGTGTCCTTCAGCAAGAAGCCGCTCGCCCCGGCACGCAGGGCGGCGTAAACATATTCATCAAGGTCGAACGTGGAGAGGATTAGGACACGTGGAACGTCTCCCTGGTGTTCACCCGTAATCAGGCGCGTCGCTTCAATCCCGTCCATCACCGGCATACGAATATCCATGAGCACGACGTCAGGCGATGTGGTCCCAACCACGGTAATGGCGTCTTCGCCGTTGGACGCTTCGCCAAGCACCTCGAGGTCGTCGGCGGAGTCGATGAGAACCCGAAACCCCGCTCGTACGAGAGCCTGATCATCCACCACCACTACCTTGATGGTCATGGCGCCACGGCACCCATGGGCAGTAGAGCCCTCACCTCGAAGCCGCCGCCATCGATCGGCGCCGCCGTGAGTGAGCCTCCGAAGACCCGAACCCTCTCTCGCATGCCGATGATCCCATGACCCGCCCGAGCGTCGCCGCCATCGTCTGTCGAAACGGCGTCGCGTTGAGCACCGACTCCCCCATCATCAACCACGCACACGGCCAGCCCACGATTGTCAAAGGTGATGTCAACGGTGGCACTCGTCGCACGTGAGTGCTTTCTGATGTTCGTCAGGGCTTCTTGGACGATGCGATAGACCGTGAGGTCCATGCTCGGTGACACTTCCACGACCTGTCCTTGAACCTGATAGGCCACCGCAAGCCCCGTTGCTCGTAACTCGTCGAAGAGCCGATCGAGATCGGCGATGCGCGGTGCCGGCGTGCGACTGGGCTCATCGAGGTCGCCGCGCCGCAAGACTCCCAACAAACCGCGCACTTCTTCCAAAGCCGAGCGGCTGGTCGCCTCGATGGCGGCGAGCGACTTTCGAGCCTCCTCGGGCTGGGTGTCGAGGACGTGTCCGCCGACTCCAGACTGTACGGCAATGACACCAAGACTATGGGCGATGATGTCATGAAGTTCACGAGCAATCTGGAGTCGCTCCTCGATGACTGATTTTTCTGCCCTGGCAACTTCCTCGCGACGTCGCTCTTCAGCTTGATGCGTCTGTCGCGCGCCGTGGGCCCGTCTGGTGCGAACGCTATCTCCCACTATCCACGTGGCACCAGCCACCACGACGTTGAAGGAAGAACCTCCCCCGGTCGGCCCCTGGAGCGCTGCCACACCGAGCGACGCCAAAAGTAGCAGTTCGACAGTTGAGAGCGCCATAAGCGAGGTTCGTCGATCAAATTGAACTACGACACTGTAGAGAGGCAGGGCCACCATGGGTACACCAATGAAACCTTGGCCCAGCATGGTCGAGGCCGCCAAGGCGGCGGAAACTGTCAACAGGACCGGCATCGGATACCGACGGCGCAGCGCGATAGGACCCGACGCCAGGCAGAGCGCCACGAGCAACCAAGCGAAGTGGTGCGGCAGACCTTTCTCGCCTCGATCCACCGTGATGATCGCCAATCCGCCTAAGAAGAACAGCACGCAGAGCCCAACGTCGATCAACACCCACTGGCGCGAAGTGACTCGCTGCAAAAACGGGGGTCGCGGAGGATGGGTCTCCGTGGGTATCGCCATTTCTCGACGTTACTAATACGACCGTTCGCGCGCATCATCCGCAAGTCGTCGCTTCGGTACGCCTCGGGATGTACGCACGACATCCAAAAGGGCTGGAAAGTTACGTCGCTGGGATGAAACATTTCTATCCCTTCGGCCGATGACTCGGGCGCCGCGTTTCGACATTCTGGAATAGGAGGTCACGTTGACCTCTGAGCCATTATCCAGGCACCACTCACTAAGGAGAGACCAATGAACTACACCCTCAAGAAAGCGGAACGAAACGCACCGGGAACCACCAGCGCATCTGCAGATCGGGACCACTTAATCGCCTCGTTGCCCGAGGAATCCCTCGACCGGACCGGCCGCGTTCGCCGACGACTGCTCGCAGTCGCGCTGCCCATTACGGCGCTGCTCTACATGGGTGCGGAGGCACTGAATCCCAAGGGGACGGATCAAGTGATGACGACGACGGCCGTCGCGCTCAAGGTGCTGCCCATCGCGGCGAAACACTCCAGTCAGCTCTATCTCTCGGGTTCGCTCACGGAAATCGCACTCGCGGGAATCGCCATTTCGTACTTCGCGATTGCCACGTTGGTGAGACGACGTAGTGCAACATTCGCCATCGTGGCCGCGACAATAGGAGCGGTCGGCGCCTTCTGCGGCATCGTCGCCAACGTGTTCGGCGGTATCAATCTTGCTGCTGCCTCAACGGCAAACTTGACGCAGCTCCAGGCCGCGAGATTCCTCACCACGTCATTCAATTCCGGTGCCGGTAAAGCTTTCTTCGACGTCTACGCGTTCAGCGAATTATTGGCGCCGGTCCTCATGGCCGTGGCCCTGTGGCGGAGCCGACTGGTTCCACGCTGGCTGTCAGTCGTATTTCTGGCGGGTTTTGGTTTGGCCGAACAGACCGCGTCGGTCGGAGTTGTACGTGTTATTGCTTTGATGGCGCTCTTTGTCGTATCGATGGTCCTGCTCGCAGTACGGGTCTGGCGATCCGCTGGCTCGCCGGCGACCGCGACCGCCGCGAAAGCAAACTAGACCGATGGCCGCGCCCAAGGAGTGACGAACGACCTCATCACTTCTTGGGCGCATCGGCAAGATGCTCAAATCGGTCGTTATTCGCTGAGCGGGATCGAGAAAGGGAAATTCACCTTCTTGGCGCCATGAGCGTTCTCGTCACGCAAGGCGTACGATCGCACCTATGACAAACCGCACCCTTAAAAGTGTGCGGGGAAGTCCGGAAGTAACCGAGATGGTTGAAACATCATCTCAAGAGGCGCGAGTCCCCCTCGCCCACCGCAAGTCGTCCGCCTCACCCGGCAAACGGATGCGGCCCGTCAGTAACTCGGTTGATCCGATCTCGTAGCACCGTGTCGGCAGTCTTGCCGCGCGCGTACCGGCGCGTCATCGGCGCAAGTGACATCATGGAGGCCTCGGGTCAACGCGGGCTCGAACGAGTCTGGTGGACACCCATGTCAAAGCGACCGATGCGACCGGAAGACCTGAAACTGTACGGCAAGGTCAACGATGTTCGATTCTCTCCCGACGGCCAGAGTGTCGCCTGGGTCGAGATCTCACTGAACCTCGACAAGGACACTTCGGCCATGGTGATCAAGATGGCGCCGAGCGACGGTTCCCACGAGCCTCGCGAATTCACGCACGGACCCCGTGAGTTCTCGCCGCGATTCTCCCCTGATGGTCGCTACCTCGCCTTCCTCGCCGCCACCGATGGCCCGCCCGCGGCGTTCCTCGCGCCGCTCGACGGAGGCGTGCCGCTCAGGGTCTGCGCCCCGGGACCCGTCGCCGAGATCGCCTGGTCGCCCGATGCCAGTCGGCTCGCCCTGGTCGTAGCCACCGGGCTCACCGAACCTGCGCCCAGCGACCCCAAAGCTGGTAACGCGCCGCGCGTCATCACCGGCGCCTTCAACCGTCTCGACGGCGGCGGATTCCTTGAGGGACATACACACTTATTCGTCTACGACCCGGCCGATCAGAGTGTTCGCCAGATCACGCGAGGGAACTACAACCATGTCAATCCATCGTGGTCGCCCGACGGCTCCACGATCGCCTACGTCACCGATCGGTCCCGCCAGCGCCACGACACTTTAGGCCGCGGGGAGATTTGGAAGGTATCCATAGACGGGGGGCGCCCGGAACGAGTGACCGGTGTGCTCCGCGACGTCGAAATGCCATCGTTCTCACCCGACGGTCGCCGCATTGTCTTCACGGGCGTTGCGCACCAGCACGACTGGGCGGGCCGAGATCCCCACTTATTGGTCGTTGACGCCAGCGGCGGCGATCCCACGGTGATTGCGCCAGCCTTCGATCGACCCAGCTACGCGGTTCGCCCGGCCGCCTGGCTCTCCAACAGCGAGGTTGCCTTCGTCGCGCTCAGCCAAGGGTCCGCGGTCGTCGCACGCACGCGAATCGGCCAACGAGGGGCCTCGATCGTGGCTGGCGGTGACACCCAGATCGAATCATTCGACGTGCACGCGGCAAGAGGGGTGCGCCGGCTCGCGGTGTGCTCGGCATGGGTCGACGACCCCGGCGACGTCTACGTGATGTCACTTGACGAACCCGACGCCGCGCGCGTTCGCTTGAGCCGCTCGAGCGACGTCATAAGGAATGAAATCACGCTTGCGCCGGCCCGTCGCCGAGTAATCAAGTCGCACGACGGTCTACCCGTCGAATACTTCGTGATGGAGCCGCCTCGCGATTCCCCGGGGCGGCGCCAAGGAAAGCCGCCGCTCTACCTTCACATCCACGGAGGGCCCAACGCATACAGCCCTCTCGCCTCGTCGTTGCCCTTCTACCAGTCGTTGGTCGCGGCCGGTTACGCCGTCATCCTTCCGAATCCCCGCGGCTCGATCGGCTACGGCGAGGAGTTTGCGCACCGAGTCGTTGGTGACTGGGGTGGCGAGGACTACCACGACCTGATGGCTTGCGTCGATGACATGGTTCGCCGGGGGCGAGTCGACGAACGGCGCCTGTTCGTGGGTGGCTACTCCTACGGCGGCTACATGTCCTCGTGGATCGTCGGCCAGACGAACAGGTTCAAAGCGGCGATCGTCGGTGCACCTGTCACGAACCTCATCAGCGAGTTCACCTCGAGCGACATCAGCACCTTGCTGGGCGACATCGCCGGTGGCGATCCTTGGCGAGATCGCGAAATGTTTCTCGAGCGCTCGCCGGTCAGCCACATAAACAAAGTGTCGACGCCCGTGTTCATCCACGTCAGCGAGGGCGACCTGCGCACACCCACCGGGCAGTCCGACGAACTGTTCGTCTCACTGCGCTTCTTGGGCAAGGAGGTCGAATATGTGCGCTACCCCGGTGGCAGCCACGGGGCAGTCAGCACGCTCGTAGGGCCCCCGTCGCAGAACGTGGATCGAGTCGGGCGAATCCTCGACTTCCTCGCACGCCACGGCGGCATCCGCGTCAAGGGAGCCGAACGAACCCGCGACCACGCCAGCGGCTGACCACACAAAAACGCGCGACCCTCTCATTGGTTTCACTCCGATGTTGAGTCACGAGGTGTTGGCACCCACGCACCCTGACAAACCGCACCTCTGACCGGGTCCAGTCTGGCCAGTCGGTAACCGAGGGACCTAATGAACCTCAGAGGAATCTCAAGTCCCTCCTCGCCCACCATAACTACCGCGACTGCAAATCTTGCAAGATCCCTAAAGTTCACCTAATCACTAAGTGCCCCAGGAACCTCGGAACCTCAGACCTCCTCGCCCACAATCCCGACGTTGTTCTCGACCTCGAACTCCGACCCGTCTCGCGAGAAGATGCCCGAAGTGAGGACCAAATCGATCATCACATCACAACGACGGACCTCAGCACCTCTCCGCGCTCCATTCGGAGAAATGCCTCCTCGACGTCGCCGAGGGCAATCGTCTCGGTGACAAATCGATCGAGGTCGAGTCGCCCCTGAAGATAGAGATCGACCAGCATTGGGAAGTCACGCGACGGCAAACAATCCCCGTACCAACTGGGCTTCAGTTGGCCACCTCGCCCGAAGAAGTCGATCATCGGTAGGTCAATCCGCATATCGGGCATGGGCACACCAACTTGTACCAAGATGCCCGCGAGGTCCCTCGCATAGAAGGCTTGCTCCATCACCTTGGGATTGCCCACCGCCTCAATGCAGACATCCGCACCGTGCCCGTCGGTCAACCTACGTACCGCCGCGACGACGGCCTCACTCGAGCCGTTGACGACGTCGGTGGCTCCGAACTCACGAGCCCGATCGAGTTTGCGCGGATCAAGGTCGATCGCAATGATGGTCGTTGCCCCTGCGAGGCGCGCGCCGGCAATCGCTGCGCAGCCCACACCGCCGCAGCCGAACACCGCCACTGAGTCGCCGACTCCCACCTCGCCAGTCCGCATCGCCGAACCGAGTCCGGCCATCACTCCGCAGCCCAACAGGCCGACGGCTTCCGGCCGAGCCCTCGGGTCGACTTTGATGCACTGGCCTGCCGCCACCAGTGTCTTCTCCGCGAACGCTCCGATTCCCAACGCCGCCGACAGCGGCGTCCCGTCGATCAGCGTCATCTTCTGTGATGCGTTATGAGTGGCAAAGCAGTACCAGGGCCGGCCTCGCCGGCAGGAACGACATTCTCCGCACACCGCGCGCCAATTCAGCACGACGAAATCGCCGGGCTGGACCGACGTGACGTCAGGCCCGACTTCGTCTATTACGCCCGCGGCCTCGTGTCCGAGAAGAAACGGAAATTCGTCGCTAATGCCGCCCTCGCGGTAGTGCAGATCGGTGTGGCAGACACCGCACGCCTGGGTGCGGACGACGACCTCACCCGGCCCCGGATCCGGCACCACTACAGTTACCAGCGATACTGGCTCCCCCTTGGTCATCGCAACGACTCCTTGGACCTCCAATGCCATCGTGTGCTCCTTGTCGATTTTGGCGTAATTGTATAGTGGACTTCTTCTGAATCGAGGGTTGTGTCGTGGGCGAAGATCAATGTATGGACACCTAGAAAGGGTACGGGTTCTTTCGGTTGTAACCACGGTGGCGAATCTCATAACAAAGGCCCCAGCGTGCGGCGATTTTGGTTGAATTGGTCTGATTTATTGAATTGGGTGAGTGGTAGGCGACCTTTCCACCCATGTCAATCGCCTGAGGCTGATTATGCTTGAGAATAATTTACCCTCCGCCAACAAAATTGGTAGCATTGGGCGAATGGTCGCCGTCCTCATCTGGGCGAAAGGGTTTACATGCAAACTGCTTCGAGCGAGAGAATCCGAAGTGTGGCTGAGGTCGTCCTTAGTGACGCGGCCCAAAGGGGACTCCTCGCAGGTAGTCGCCTACCTACGGAGCGCGACCTCGCCGAAGGCCTTCGACTTACCCGCTCGACGGTGAGGAACGCGATGGCTCTCTTAGAAGCCGACGGCGTTGTATCGCGAGAAGTCGGTCGAGGAACCTACCTTCGTCTCAATCCCGGCCTCGGCGGGGAGACTCTCAAAACACGGGTACTTATCCCGTCGGCCACCGTGAAGGACGTCGGTCCCGCTGACGTCATGGCTGTGCGTCAACTTATCGAACCGGCGGCGATGTACTTAGCGGTAACCCAAGCGACCGAAGAAGATTTTGAGGAAATGGAGCGGTGTCTTCAAGGTCGAGCGGACTCTTCGAACTACGAAGAATTCGAAAAGTGGGATCTCGCCTTCCATCGTTGCTTGATCGTCGCCTCACACAACGCCCTTCTATTTCGAATGTATCTCCTCGTCGAAGTCGCCCGGCAGGGCGAGCTGTGGGGAAACCTGAAGCGCCGGGCTGACTCCGATGAACGGCGCGGACATTATAACGATCAGCACAAACGAATAGTGACGGCGCTTCGTAATCGAGATGGTCGTGACGCATACGATGCAATGTCAGCGCATCTCAACACCGTTGAGATCAATCTAGAGATGAGTGCGCGAACTTAACGCAAAGTCAGACCAACGTCCTGGGCGAATGCGGGCCATTTTCGCGGGTCGGAGCGCTGGATCGAGTTGGCGATCGAACGTCGTGGTCACTACAATCGCCTCATGAAAACTGACCACCGCTGAGTGGATGGCAGCAGGCGAAACGTGAGCGCGCGCATGAGTAAAAGTATGAAGAGCGTTGAATGCATTACCTTGTTCGTCGATGATTTGCAACTCTCAAAAGCATTTTACCAAAACGTATTCGATCTGGTGGTGGTGTACGAGGACGACAACTCCGCCGTCTTTAATTTTGAAAACTTGAGCATAAACCTGCTGGTAAGTTCCGCGGCTCATGAACTCATAGAGCCCGCAACCGTAGCGGATCTCGAAAGTGGCGCTCGCTTTCAATTCACCATTCCCGTAGACGACGTCGATGCCACCTGTGATGAACTGGCCGAACTCGGTGTGGCGCTGCTCAATGGCCCCATGGACCGACCGTGGGGAATTCGCACCGCCAGTTTCACTGATCCCGGTGGACATATCTGGGAGATCGCGCAGTAGTTGGTCGCGCGTAGCCGTCGACCATCGGTAACTGGAAGACCACCGCTTTCGAATGCCGCGAGCAGCGAACTGTACGATCGATTCATGCCGACCACTTCGCCGTCACCACCGCTGCACGACTCGCTTTCGGCGCGCGAAGCGACCCGCATTGCGCTTAGCGCGCAGGGCCTGCGAGGTCCGCGACTTACCGGCGGGCCGGGCGCACTGGTACATCATCTGCGCGGCATTCAGCTCGACACCATCTCCGTGTTGGCCCGTTCACACGAACTCGTTTCCTACGCCAGGCTGGGCGCCGTGCCGAAAAAGAAAATCGAAGAGGCCTACTGGGGGCGAAGGAGCAGCACCTTTGAGTACTGGTCGCACGCCGCCTGCGTGCTGCCTTTGGATCTCTGGCCGGCCTTCGGGGCGAAACGGCGAGCCCGCGCAACGCGCGGTTTTCGGTGGCACCAACTACAGGACCACCAACGTAGTTGCACCGAAGTGGTGGATCGCCTGCGCGACGCCGGTCCCCTAACGGCGCGTGAACTCGGGGGTGCCAAGCGGGGAGGAACCTGGTGGGACTGGTCCGAGGTCAAGATCGCGGCCGAATGGATGCTCGACGTGGGCACGGTCGTCTGCCGGCAGCGACGCGGCTTCGAACGCGTCTACGACCTGGCCGAAAGGGCCATTCCTGACGCCCTTCGCGAGAACGAACTCGATGACGAGACGTGTGGTCGGGTGCTCGTGGAGTCGGCCGGTCGCGCGATGGGAGTGGCCACCGTCGCCGACCTCGCCGCGTACCACGGACTGCACACCAGATTGGTCCGCTCCGTTCTCGCCAACACGTCCCTGCGACCGATTCGCGTAGAGGGATGGCGCGATCAGGCCTACCTCGCCGATGGTGCCGAAGCGGGCCTGCGGTCGGGGTTGCGCGGAAGAACTGTCCTGTTGTCGCCTTTTGACTCACTGCTGTGGGATCGAGCCCGACTGGAGAGACTTTTCCAGCTCACCTATCGTCTCGAGGCCTACGTCCCCGCTCCAAAACGAGTAGTCGGCTACTTCGCCATGCCGGTACTTTCCAAAGAGCGACTGGTGGGTTTGGTCGATCCCAAGCGAGTGGGAACCTCGTTGCACGCCCGCCACGTCGTCGTCCACGACGCCAGGGCGGTCCATGAAATCGCTGACGCTCTTAGAGATGCGGCGACGTGGGTTGGTTGCGACGACGTGGTCGTTGAACGCGTAACCCCGCGAGTCAGCAGCGACGCGTTGCGGGCGGCGTTACGGGGCTAGTGCGCCACCGAGCGAGGTGACGTCAACGCGCGGGCGCAAAGACGGCGGTGCTGACCGCGTGCCCGTCTAGACGGGCAGCACTTAAAGTTGATGGGCCGCAAAAAACGACCACATCAGTGAGTTGGCGCTCAGCGCATTGGACTGGGGACCGAGAAGATTGGTGACCGCCGCGGGCATCGTGGGTCCCCCGGGCCATTCGTGGCCCTCGCCCAGCACTTCGTACAGTTGCACCGCGGCGCCCTTGGCGCAGTGTGCGTAGGTGCTCAGCACCGCGCCGGGCGACCTGGAGACGGTTGGCACTTGCGAGCAGTGATCCTGCTTGGCCCAGTCCTTTGCCGCCGTCTTTACCGAGTAGGACCAATAGGCCTGTCCCTCGCCAGCGAAAGGATCAACGAGATCGTCCGATCCGTGGAAGGCAATGATCGGCACGGCCCGCTTGGCCGGACAGGGCCTGGGGTGGCGTAACCCGCTCACCGGGGCTACCGCGGCAAACAGTGTTGAGTCGTCGCACGCCAGCTGGCTGACCTCGCGGGCGCCGCCGGAGAACCCGGTGGCGTACACGGCCAACGGATTAACGCAGTACCTATGTTCTAATACGCCCACCAGCGATGTCAGGAACTTCACGTCATTGGCCGACCCAGCCGGCACGGCACGGCCCCCCACCAGGGGAACGCCCGGGATATTCCAGTCAAAGCCTGAGCCATCGGGAATCAGGGCCTGCGGGAAGGCCACGATGAAGTTCTCCTCGTCGGCCGTTTGGTCCATGTCAGTGAATACGTCCTGTTCGGCCGCCGTGCTGCCCGAACCGTGCAGATTAAGTACCAAGGGCAACTTGGTTGTATTGGAGTAGCTCGCCGGCACGTGCACAATCACCGTTCGGTTGAACCCGTCTATCTTCAACGAGAGAATCGCCGTTTTCGGCGAACCAATGCCGCATCCCGACGACACGTCCTTGGCGCTGGAGAGCGTCGCTGCTGACGTGGCAAGACCAATGCCGCCAAAGGAGAACGCCAGCACGCACGGCGCCACGAAGGCAATGATCCGGCCGCGCCGACACGCCCGTTTGCTTACCGCGCCCTTCAACTCCGTCGTACCCATCGGACACCCCTATCGATATAGGCAATACTGTTGCATAGTCCGAGACATTACGCAACCACGTTGCTTATACGCTAGAGTGGCGCCATGTCAGACGTACCAAGCGCGCCAAAACTCTTTGGCGACTTGCTGGCGCTGGCCCGGCGCAGCTGGGTCCGAGAGATGGCGCACCGTCTCGACCTGCTGGGACACCCCGATTATCGCCGCAGCGACGCCGTCATTCTTCGCTGGCTTGGCCACGGACCGGTGCCGTTGAGCCACCTGGACGAGACACTGGGCGTGTCTCGACAGGCCGCTCGAAAGCTGGTGGAGGGGCTGGTGGTGCGACGGTTCGCCCTGGTTGAACGCGACCAGGGCGACGCGCGACGGCTCAACGTTGCGCTGACCGCCCAAGGCGAGGACTACGCCCGCGACGTCGTCAGCGTCGTGCTGGCGCTCAATGAAGAGCTCGACGTCAAAGTGGATCCCTACGATTTGGTGGTGGTCAAGGCCATTCTCAGAACGGTGTCTACGCTCTATGGGTGTGAATGAGAGAATGACCCCTGCCTAACGAGACCGAGACCAGTGGGCCGAGCGCCGATCGGGTGGAACGGGTCCTTCGAACCCTGGGAAAGACGGACCTCGACAAGCTCCCGATTGACGAGGGCATGAACCTGGGGCGGGTCAGCATCGTGCATGGTTCCCACGCCGAAGTCATTTGGTGTCACGACGACGGACGCGAAGAGCTGTCAACGTGCCAATTCGCCACCAACTTGAACCTGCGACCGGTCGCCGGCGACTGGGTCACACTTCGTGACGGGTACATCGTCGCGGTGCTTCGTCGAAGGAGCGCTCTGCGTCGTCCCGACCCCAATCTGCGTGACGTCCAGATCCTGGCGGCCAATTTGGACCTCGTGCTGCTGGTGGTGCCCATCGACCGTGGCCTGAACGTACGCATGCTGGAGAGATTCGCGGTCATGGCCTTCGACAGCGGGGCTCGTCCACTGGTCGTGCTCACCAAGGCCGACGGCACTAGCGACGCCACCGCGCTGGAAATTCAAACGGAGCTGGCCGTACCGGGTGTTGACATCGTGACCACCAGTTCGTTGAGCGGCGAGGGGATCGAGCAGCTGCGGCGGCTGCTGCACGAGGGCGTAACCGCGGTGATGCTCGGGGCGTCCGGGGCGGGCAAGACATCATTGCTCAACGCGCTCGAGGACCGCGACGAAGCGACGCTCAGCGTGAGTTCCAGCGGAGAAGGCCGCCACGCCACCACCACGCGCAAGCTTTACCGCCTCTCGTCAGGCGGCGTGCTACTCGATATTCCCGGCATCCGTCTGGTCGATTTGATGAGTGGACAGGATGGCGTCGACGAGACGTTCAGCGACATCAGCGAGATCGCCACGCGATGCCGCTTCCGAGACTGCGCCCATAACGGTGATGAGGGCTGCGCCGTGCAGGCGGCCGTCGATTCGGGCGAGTTGCCCGCCAGCCGACTCGAGAACTGGCGGCTCATTCAATCGCAAATGTCGAACCAAACCCGACGTCGAGATCCCGCCACGTCGGCGGCCAAGCGAAAACGTCCAAAACGCAGCAGCGGCTAGGAAGAGGCGGTTACTAAGTTGGTTCGTGCGAGTTTGCGAACATTCGTTAACGCCGTTCGATCAGGTCCATGTACTCGTCGCGCCAGAGGTCGAAGTACTCCTCGGGCAGTAACACCGCGTGGGTTGGATTAAGGGCTTCCACGAAAGGCCGCTCGTGACTCACCGCCACGATGGTGCCCTTCCATTGATGCATCATCACGCCCAGTGCCTCAACGCTGGCCGGGTCCAGGTTGTTGGTCGGTTCGTCGAGCAGGAGAAGGTTGGCGTCCGAGGCGGCCAGTATCGCGATGGCCAATTTCGCTCGTTCGCCGCCGGAGAGCGTGGCGGGCATCTGGTGAGCCGCCGAACCCTTTAGACCAAAGGCGCCTAGCAGCGCCCGTCGCTGCACTTCGGTCACTACCGTGGCGTTTTCCAAGTGATCGAGCACGCTCTTGGAGAAGTCCAGTTGTTCGTGTTCCTGGGCGAAGTAGCCGACCTTGACGTTGGCGCCGAACCTCACCACTCCGGTCTGAGCCTTCTGCGTGCCGGCGAGGCAGCGCAGTAGTGACGATTTGCCGGCGCCATTCTTCCCCACGATCAGAATGCGGTCCCCGCGCCGAGTGATGAAGTTGACGTCGCGCAGTACTTCCATTGATCCGTATCGAACGGCGACGTGCTCGACGGTCATCGGCACGTCGCCGCTGCGTGGAGGGTGGGGCAATTTGAAGACAACTTTGCGTTCCTTCTTGGTCACCTCAACGTGACTGTCTTGGAGCTTCACCACTTTGCGGTCGAGCACCTTGGCCAGACGCGCCCGTTTTTCCGTCTGACCTCGCATGCTGTTGGCCAGCGTCTTCATGCGCGCGATCTGTTCGTCCTGGTGGGCTCCGAGCTTCTCTTCACTTAGTCGGCGCGTCTCTTCTTGCTGCAAGAACTTGGTGTAGTTGCCCTTGTACTCGCGCATCTGTCCGTCGCGCAAGGCAAGCACCCGATCGATCGACTTGTCAAGTAGGGGAAGGTCGTGGCTGATGACTAATACCGTCCCGCGGAACTGCTCCAGCTCGTCAAAGAGCCAGCCCTTGGCCGACTTGTCAAGGTGGTTGGTCGGTTCGTCAAGGACCATCGTCTCGGGCTGTTCGTAGAGCACGCGCATAAGGTCGACCCGCCGGCGCTGTCCACCCGACAACGAGTTGAGATCTTCCAACAGCAGTTGCTCTGCGAGACCGAGGCCGTCGGCCAATCGCGCCACCTCGGACTCCGCTTCGTAGCCGCCGCGTTCTCGAAAGGTCTCTTCGAGGCTGGTGAAACGTTCGATCGTCTCTTCGGTCGGATCGGCCGCCAGGGCGTGGCGGGCGTGTTGCATGTCGGCATCGATCTGGTCGAGGCCGCGCGCCGAGAGCACGTGCGAGAGACCTATGGGCTCGACGCCCAGCCCGCCCGCGACCGGCTCTTGGGGCAAGTGGCTGAGCGTGCCTTGATGTTGCACCGTACCTGTAATACGTAGATGCTCGGGCGTGTTGCCGAGCAGCACGCTCAGGAGCGTGGACTTGCCCGCCCCATTGCGACCAACCAGTCCGACCTTCTCACCATTGCCCACCGTGAACGACACGGGGCTGAGAATACGACGTGCGCCAATCTCTATACCCAATTCCCGGACTATTAACATTTAGAGTCTCAGTGACTCGGTGGTAACAGTCAGTTCATCTCGACGCAGCAGAGGCGTGTACGTGGTGAGCCCTCGGGTGTGTGCTCTCACCAGACGCCCGCGCAGGCGCGCGGAGTCTGGATCGGACACGTTGTCTCCCGCAAAATGGCGTGGCCCTATCACGTCAGTGTGCGAAGTCATATCACCCATGATAGGAGTCTCCGGTTGAATGCTCGCCCGATGCTCGTCGTAGCGGAGAAAACGGGGATTGCTCGGCGAAGAGTCTGCGCCGATACGCTCGACCGATCCCTCGTCGCAAGGCCGTCAATCAGTTCGAAACCGCCGGTTGTGGCACGATGACGAGGTGAGCGAAGCTTTTTTTGTCGACGTCTGGAGCGACGTGGTCTGCCCCTTCTGCTACCTCGGGACCCGTCAACTCACCACGGCGCTCGAAGACTTCGAGCAGCGCGACAGCGTGGTGCTTCGCCACCGAGCCTTCGAGCTCGATCCACGGGCACCGGCTGACTACGAATTGCCGCTCGATGAGTTACTGGCCAAGAAGTACAACATGCCCCTGGAGCGAGCTCATTCTCTCAACGAGAAACTGGAGAGCGATGCGGCGGCGCTCGGCATGTCGTGGTCGATGAAGACGGCCCGGCCCCCGAACACCTTCGACGCTCATCGTCTCATCGCTCTTTCGGCGACGCAAACTCTTGGCGGCGCCATGAGAGAGCGACTTTTCCGCGCCTACTTCAGCGAGGGTCGGTTGCTCAGTGACCGCGACACCCTCAGTGAACTGGGCGAGGAAGTGGGGGTGGGAGGCGTCGATGAACTTTGGAGCGGCGACGACTATGCGGACCGCGTGCGCGGCGACGAAAAGCAGGCGCAGGATCTGGGCATCACGGGAGTTCCGACTCTGTTGCTCGACGGCAAGTTCATGGTCGTCGGTGCCCAGGGCTCAGAGCAAATTCTCGATGTCCTAACGCGATCGTGGGCCCGCCGCGAGGCACTACTCTTCTGACTCGGCCGGCACCACGGCCGCAGTCGCGACGGTGTGGCCTTCGTCGAGGTTCATCACCCGCACGCCGGTGGCGTCACGACCCTGCGAGGAGACCTCGCGCACGGGGGTACGGATAAGAACGCCGCCGCTGGAGGCCAGCAAAATCTCATCGCCCAGCTCCGCCATAAACGCCGCCACGACAAATCCGCGCGCCGCCGTGAGTTTGATGGCGCGCACGCCGAGACCGCCGCGACCCTGACGATTAAAGCGTTCGGTCTTCACTCGTTTGCCGAATCCCGTGTCAGTCACCAGGAAAAGATCGGCGCCCTCACGGACCACGTCTAAGGCAATGGCCTTGTCGTCCAACTTCAGTTTGATTCCCCGCACCCCGGTCGAATCGCGACCAACCTCGCGGACCTCTTCCTCGTTGAACCGAATCGACATGCCGCGGAAGGTAACGACCATGAGGTCGTCGTTTCCACTCGTCGCGACCACGCGAACGACCTCGTCGCCGTCGCGCAACTTGATGGCGATCCATCCTTCGCGACGAGACTTGTCGTACTCGCTGAAGGCCGTCTTCTTGACCGTGCCGTCAGCCGTCGCGAATACCAGGAACTTGTCGTCCGGAAAGTCAACCGTCGTGACGATGGCTTGAATCGACTCGCCGGGCTGGAGGTTCAAAAGATTCACCACAGCCGTGCCCTTGGCGGTGCGCTCCTTCATCGGAATCTCGTGGCCGCGTAGACGGAACACCCGACCCCGGTTAGAAAACAACAGGACGTAGGCGTGCGTGGTGGTGTGAATGATCTGCTGGACGAAGTCCTCATCCCTCAGTTTCGCCCCTTGCACGCCGCGCCCGCCTCGCCCCTGGACTCGAAAGGAGTCCGCCGCCACCGATTTGACGTAGCCGGCCTGCGTCATGGTGATCACGATGTCCTCGTCCTTGATGAGGTCTTCGACGCCCAGTTCGCCGGGATCATTCACTATCTCGGTAACCCGATCATTGGCGTACTTGTTGCGAATAACGGTTATCTCGTCGGCGATGACCTTACGTAGCTTGGCGTCGTTGGCCAAGATCGCCTGCAGTTCCGCGATGGTCTCGCGCAACTTGCCCATCTCTTCATCGAGTTCGCTGCGACCAAGCCTCGTCAACCGACCCAAGGTCATGTCCAAGATGTGATTGGCCTGCTCTTCGGAGAATTCAAAAGGTGTCGTCATCAAGGCGCTACGTGCCGCCGGTCGGTCGTCAGATCCGCGAATGGCCGCAATGACCAAGTCGAGCATGTCGATGGCCTTCAGCAGTCCTTCGACGATATGAGCCCGGGCTTGAGCCTTGCGCAAACGGAATTCGGTGCGACGCGTAACGACCTCTACTTGATGGGCAATGTAGTGAGTGAGCGCCTGGGCCAAGTTCAGCGTGCGCGGCACTCCGTCCACCAGGGCCAGCATGTTTACGGCAAACGTCGTCTGGAGGGACGTGTTCTTATAGAGCTTGTTCAGCACCACGTTGGCGTTGGCGTCGCGCTTTAGACGGATCACCAGGCGGGCCTTGCGCCCGGCCGAGTCGTTCTGGACCGCGGAGATTCCGTCGAGGTCGCCATTCTTCACCAGGTCGTATATCTTCTCTTCGATCGCCTCCACCGACACCTCGTAGGGGAACTCGGTGACCACGATGCGCACGTCGTTGCGGTTCTCTTCGATTTCGGCGACGGCGCGCATCTTTATGGAGCCGCGCCCTGTGCGGTACGCGTCGAGGATCCCCTGTCGTCCAAGGATCTGGGCCCCGGTTGGAAAATCTGGTCCCCGAACAAAGTTCATGAGGTCATCAGAGGTGGCGTCGGGGTTGGCCAGCAGGTGCAGCGTGGCGTCAATCACCTCGCCCAGATTGTGCGGCGGAATCTTCGTCGCCATGCCCACGGCAATGCCCTGGGATCCATTCACCAACAGATTCGGATAGCGCGACGGCAGCACGATGGGCTGCTGAGTGGTGTTGTCGTAGTTGGGCTCGAAGTCCACCGTCTCTTCGTCGATCGAGTCGAGCATTTCGAGCGCCAGAGGCGCGAGTCGACATTCGGTGTAGCGCATGGCGGCCGCACCTTCGTCCGGACCGGTGCCGCCAAAGTTGCCGTGACCGCTAATGAGCGGATGACGCATGGCAAAGTCCTGCACCATGCGCACCAGGGCGTCGTAGATAGCGCTGTCGCCGTGAGGGTGATACGTACCCATCACCGAGCCGACCACGCTCGCGCACTTGGAGTAAGGACGATCCGGACGCAGACCTTGGTCGAACATGGAATACAGGATTCGACGGTGCACGGGTTTGAGACCGTCGCGGGCGTCAGGCAGGGCCCGAGAGACGATGACCGACATGGAGTACTCGAGGAACGATCGTTCCATCTCCAGGTTGATCTCGATCGGTTCGATGTAGCCGACCACCTCGTCGCCCGGTGGCGGAGTGTCGGCGCCGGTGCTGCCTTTGCGTGCCATGGTGCGTCGCTCCTAGATGTCTAGGAAGCGAACGTCTTTCGCGTTGGTTTGAATGAAGTGGCGGCGCTGGGGCACGTCGTCACCCATGAGAATCGAGCAGACCTCGTCGGCCAGGGCCGCCTGCTCTACGGTGATCTGAAGAAGGGCTCGTTTGGTGGGATCCATGGTGGTGTCACGCAACTCGTCGTAGTCCATCTCGCCCAGGCCCTTGAGGCGCTGGAAGTCGTTCTTATGATTGGGGTTGTCCAGGAGAAATTTGGTCTTCTGCGTTTCGTCGCCGAGGTAGACCTTCTCTTTTCCGACCAGGGTCGAGTAGAGCGGTGGCTGGGCCACGTAGATGTGGCCGTTGTTCACTAGTTCGGTCATCTGACGAAAGAAGAACGTCAACAGCAACGTGCGAATGTGGCTGCCGTCAACGTCGGCGTCGGCCATCAAGATGATTTTGTCGTAGCGAACCTTAGTGACGTCGAAGTCCGCTTCGACACCGGCTCCGATGGCCGAGATGAGCGCCTGGATTTCCGTGTTCTTCAATATTTTGTCCGAACGGGCCTTTTCGACGTTCAGAATCTTCCCTCGAATAGGCAGGATTGCCTGGTTGCGCGGATTTCGGGCGTCCTTCGCCGAACCACCGGCCGAGTTGCCTTCGACGATAAACAGTTCGCATTCACGTGGATCGTTCGACGAGCAGTCCACGAGCTTTCCGGGAAGGCCGGCACCGTCGAGAGCGCTCTTGCGTCGGGTGAGGTCGCGGGCTTGACGCGCAGCCATGCGCGCACGTGAAGCTTGGACCGCTTTGGCGACGACCTGGCCCCCCTCTTTAGGATTCTCCTCCAGCCAATCGGCCAACTTCTCATTGGTGGCGCGCTCGACCAGCGACCGTATGGAAACGTTGCCAAGTTTGCTTTTGGTCTGACCCTCGAACTGGGGCTCGGCGAGGCGTACCGAGATGATCGCAGTAAGGCCTTCGCGAATATCCTCACCCAGCAGGTTGTCGTCCTTCTCTTTCAGAAGACTGCGCTTGCGGGCGTAGCGGTTCACCACGTTGGTGATGGCCTTACGGAACCCTTCTTCGTGCATGCCGCCCTCAATGGTCGAGATGCCGTTCGCGAACGAATGGATGCTCTCGTAGTACCCGGAGTTCCACTGGAAGGCGACTTCGACTTCCTGGCCCTCTTCAGCCTGCTCATAGAAGCCGACTTTTCGAAAGAGGGACTCCTTGGCGTTATTGAGGTGACGAACGTAGTCCACGATGCCGCCGTTGTATTTGAAGGTCTCCTTGGCTTCGCGCCCTTTGCGCTCATCAACGAAGCGAATCTCTAGTCCCCGGTTCAGGAAGGCCATGATCTGCAAACGTTCGGTCACGGTCTGTGCGCGAAAGTCGACCTCTTCGAAGATCGAGGGGTCAGGAGTAAACGTCACCGTGGTGCCGGTACGTCCTTTTGGTGCGGGCCCCACGACTTTGAGCTTGCCTTGCGGCTTGCCCCCGTCTTTGAAAATCATTTGGTAGTGCTGGTCGTTGCGATAGATCTCCAAGTTCAATTCCGTCGACAGCGCGTTCACCACCGAGACACCGACGCCGTGCAGGCCGCCCGATACCTTGTACCCTGCGTCACCGAATTTCCCTCCGGCGTGCAGCAACGTCAACACGACCTCGGCGGCACTTTTCCCGGGATATTGCGGGTGTTCGTCGACGGGTATGCCACGGCCGTCGTCAATTACTCGAACACTCCCGTTAGCCATAAGGGTCACGTCAATGCGAGTGCAAAAGCCAGCCATTGCTTCATCAATGGCGTTGTCCACGACTTCTACCAACAGGTGATGAAGTCCGGCTGGCCCGGTTGAACCGATATACATTCCGGGGCGTACCCGCACGGGTTCTAATCCTTCGAGAACAGTGATATCACTCGCGTCGTAGCTCGGTGATCCCTTGGACATCTGGGCCACGAAGGATTCCTTTCAGTTAAAGATTTCGGCGTTTTCACGCAGTCGGCGTACAACTTTTCGACGTATATATCCTACCCGATTTGGCGCAACAATCGAACCCCCAACGGTCGCATTGACGAGGTACTTTGACCTCTCTCAGGAGTCCGCTAACACCGTTCGTAAAGAGGTTGGCGCGCGCTCACCCAGTACTGCAAACCCGGCCAAGATCGACGGGGTGGCTGAGGTGACGCGCTGAGCAAAAGCACCCGAAGGAACGCTCACCAAGAGCACTCCATTCTTCACGAATTCCGGTCGACAATGTTGGGCGATCACGGGCTCAACGATGCGTGGCCACATTTCACGAATCTCATCGATGAGCCGCAGGTCGACTTTGCGCAGACGACCCGCGACTGCATTGAGTAGTTCACCCAAGCCCTTTGGCTGGTCGTCCGAGCGGTTCATGACGGTGCCGAAGTGAGGTCGATGACCGCGGCGGGGCTCATGGCCAGCGGAAGGGGCGACGCGGTGGTTACCAGTGTTTGGCCTACGGGAAGCAGCCGCAGCAGGCGATCGCTTCGTTGCGGATCCAACTCGCTGAACACGTCGTCCAGCAATAAAAGCGGGTCCACGCCCCGTGTTCGTTGTACCAATTCATGGCCCCCCAGTCGCAGGGCGAGGGCCAGCGATCGCTGCTCGCCCTGGGATGCCTGGCGCCGCGCGTCGCGCCCGTTCAAAGTGAGAAGAATGTCATCACGTTGCGGGCCAATTGTGGTGTAACCGCGGAATCGGTCATCGACCAATGTCCCCCGCAGTGCCGCAAACAGATCTCCGTCCCACGACTGTGCGTATTCAATTCCCACCCGCAAACTGTCGTGCGCGAGTTCTTGGTAATACCGAGTCACCAGCGGCACCAGATCGCCGAGCACCTTACGGCGAATGGCCACCAATTCCTCGCTCACTTGAGAAAAATCTCTCGACCACACGTCGAGTTCGTCGCGTTGCGAAGGCGTTGGTTGCTCGCCGTGTAGTCCACGTAGTAGGGCGTTGCGCTGGCTCAGTATGCGCGCAAAGCGTTCAATGACGTCTCCGGTGCTTAAGTCCACGTCACTCAGCAAATGCGTGAGAAACGCCCGCCGATTCTCCGGACCCTGGCGGACGATATCGACGCCCTCGGGAGTAAAGATCGTCAGCGGCAATGCACCGGCCACGTCGGCGCGAGACTGCGGGCGTTGACCGTTCACCAGCATTCGTTTGGTGGTGTTGCGCGCGCCGCGCGTCAGCGTGAGGTCGACCTGCACACGCCGCTCGCGCTGAAAGAGCACGCCGTGTACCTCGGCAATCTGTTCGCCGCTACGGATCATGTCGCTGGCGGCGCTGGTACGAAAGGACGAAGCCGTGGCCAGGGCGTAGACGGCTTCCAACACTGCGGTCTTTCCCGTGCCGTTAGGCGACAACAGCACGGTGACCGCATCGCGGTCCGGCGTGAAACGGAGCTCGCGAAAGAGACGGAAATTTCGAAGTTCGAGTTCGTGGAGACCCACGACAGCCAATCCGAACTACTGAACGCGAACGGGCATGAGGAGGTAGCGAAATCGAGTGTCGTCGACGCCGTGCACCATGGCGGGACGCACGGAATCGGACATCTCGAGAATTACTTCGTCCCCGGGAACCGCTTCAATACCGTCGATTAGGAAGCTGGGATTGAACGCGATGGTGATCTCCTCGCCGGTGTAATCGGCGTCCACGTTGTCCTCTACGTCGCCCGCGTCGTGGCTCTGGGTCCTGATCTCAATGCTCTTGTCCTTAGTAGTCAGACGGACCGACGAGGTGGAGTCTTTGGCCAGTAGCTTTGCTCGCTTGAGTGACGTCAGTAAGGTGTCTTTCGCCACGCGAAGCTGGTTGGGATAACTCGCGGGAATTAATTGTAGAACTGACGGGTAATTTCCATCGATCAGTCGCGAAGCGATGCTGGTGGTCCCCACTACGAAGCAAATTTCAGCTTCGGTGAGCGTGACACCGATTTGTGCGTCCAGGGCCAATGAGGCGGCCGCTCGCTGAAGCTCTTGAAGGGCTCGAGCGGGCACCAATAAATCTTGTGTACCTCCAACTCCCTCCACTCCGGGAACATCGCGAACAGCCAGTCGGTAGGAGTCGGTCGCAATTAGGCGCAGTGATCCATTGTCGGTAGTGAAAAGAACGCCCGTCAAAAGCGGGCGGGCGTCGTCGTTAGCCGCGGCCCGAACCACTTGATTAAGACCTTGAATTAGGTCAAGGGCCGCGATAGAGGTCAGTGATCCCGATACTGGGGGAAGTTTGGGGTAGTCCATCACCGAAAAGGTACGAAGTGAGAATTTGGCACGGCCAAGAGAAACCTCAACGTTTTCGTCGTGACCGGCGATTGTCACGGCGCCGGCTTCTAAGGAACGAACGGCGTCGACAATCAATCGCGCCGGCACTACCGTCGAGCCATCCTCGAGACCGATTACGTCAACGGTGGTGCGCACGGTTATGTCGAGGTCGGTACCGGTCACCGTGAGTTGGTTGCCCACCAACGTGAGAAGGATGCCTGATGAAGCTCCGATGATACGTGTTGCAACGACACGACTTGCCGCGCTTAACGCTTCGACAAGAATGTCGCGTTCTGATTTGAACTTCACTGAACTACCTTTCCTCAACTACTGAGATTACGGTGTGTTTTTCTATATGAAGAAGTCTTAGTAGTAGTAGGTCTGTGGGTTTGTGTGTTACCTACCAAAAGACCTGATAGGAACCTACTTATCAAAGAAACTATTTACACACCTTTGTGACTAACTCTCTCAACCTTCAAAACTCAACTATCAAGTGATGTGCAGTACGGGCTAGTTGTCAACCCATAATCAACAACTCACCCCGATGGTTGCGCACAAACTATTCTCTGTTTTCCCCCTGCAAACGCCGTTTCAATTGATTGATTTGCGAGAGAGTCTCCGCATTAAGTGCGATTTGTTCTCTGATCTTTTCGACTCCGCTGATTACCGTGGTGTGGTTGCGACCGTCGAATATTCGCGCGATCATTGGATACGAATAGTTCGTGAGAAGATCGCGAATGAGGTACATGGCGACGTGGCGAGCGTGTACCAAAGGTCGTAGGCGCTTGGCACCGCGTACATCTTCCACGGAGAGACCATAAAATTCCGAGACGACTGCCAAAATCGTTTCGGGCTTCAAAATCACTTGTTCTTGGCCCAAATTAGTGAGGTGGGCTTTCGCGAGTTCCAGGGAAATCGGCTCCTGACGGAGATTCGCGAAGGCCCGCAACATCGTGATGGATCCCTCGAGTTCTCGAATGTTGTCACGCACGCGTTGGGCAATCCATTCCGCTACTTCGCTTGGCAGATTGATGCCCTCGCGTTCGGCTTTGGAACGCAGGATTGCAATCCGCGTTTCCAGGTCGGGCTGATCTATCTCGGTAACGAGACCTTGCAACAGGCGGCTCCGGAAACGATCCTGCAGTCCGGCGAGGTCGCGGGGCGATCGGTCTGAAGTGAGCACGATCTGCTTACCTTCGCCATGCAGTGCGTTATAGGTGTGAAAAATCTCTTCGTGAAATGTTTCGCCGCGGGTTTCCATGAACTGGATGTCGTCGATGAGCAGTACGTCATTCTCGCGGTAGCGCTCGTGGAGTGCCAATTGCGTGCGCGTCTGGATCGCGCGAATGAAGTCATTGAGAAACGTTTCCGTGGAGACGTAGAGCACTTTGCGTCCGGGATAGTTTTCCTGGACGTAGTTGCCAATGGCGTGAAGGAGGTGCGTCTTGCCTAAACCGGAGTTTCCATAAATCATCAAGGGATTGTAGGCTCGACCAGGGGTTTCAGCGACAGACTGAGCGGCCGCGAAGGCGAGACGGTTTGAGGAACCCGGCACGAACGAATCGAAGGTCATTCGAGGATCGAGCCGCGCGGGACGGTCGACGCTCGAGACGAATGAAACGGTGTCGGGTTCGTTGACGGGCTCGTCGACCACCTCGCTGGCAGTCGTCACCGCGTCGTCACTCAACGTTAACGAAACCCGTACTTGCTTTCCCATCAATTCCTGAGCCTGCTCGGTGATGAAGGGAAGATAACGTTGTTGAACTCGCTGAAGCTGAATTTGGTTCGGTGCGCCAATAACAAGTTGATTATCGTGGTAATCCACAAGGCGCAGTGTGCTAAGTCCCGCCGACCAAACTGACTCAGAAGCGTTGCCACGTAAGGAGTCTCGAAGTGCTGACCAGATTTCCTCACTGCTTTGCATTAGTTCCTCCACAGGTTGACACTGATGTTATCCACAAGCAGAGTCTCTTTTTCATCGAATCCGGTGTCCTTGGGGAGTGTTACCCTACTCCGATTTTCAACTCCGCGCCAAGGGGGCAGCTCGGTCGGATAAGATTGTTCCCAGTTGTACGCCAGCGACCCCCAGGGGGTACCGCGAAGCGCACCCAAATAGTTTGAGAAGAGGTTTTGTGAAGCGAACGTATCAACCAAATAAGAGGAAAAGAGCTAAAACGCACGGTTTCCGTGCTCGTATGCGAACCCGCGCCGGCCGCGCCATTCTAAAGGCCCGTCGTGACAAGGGTCGCCACGAGCTGACGGTCTGAGCCGAAGGTGCCCGGTCGGGTTCGAACCCGACGGCAGTTCGCACTTTTAGCCGCACCGACGGGGCGAGGTCAAAGCGGGCCACTACGAATAAATTTCGTGGTCGAAGCCGACGAGAACTCCCCGGTCAGGGTGGCTTACGCGATCGGTCGGAAGGTCGGAAATGCCGTGGTTCGAAACCAAATCCGGCGGCGACTTCGGGCACTCGTCGATAACTTTATTCCTCAACCACTCCCAGGGAATTACCTGATCAGGTGTGGCCTAGAGACAGGAACTCTCTCTTATGACGAACTTCAACACCATCTTCACCAAGCCTTGGACCGTGCCGGCGCATTCGGCTAAGCCCTCCTTGGACGCGAGGACACTTTTGGGTGTCGTCGGTCTCTATCAGCGCCTCACGGCCGGGCGCGTTGCCCCCTGTCGTTTTTACCCTTCATGTTCTCGCTACGCGGTGGAAGCCATTGAAGTTCACGGCGCTTGGCGGGGTAGTGGTTTGGCGCTGCGACGACTTAGCCGCTGTCGTCCACTCGGCCCGCACGGCGTGGATCTGGTACCCGAAGCGAAGAAAGTCAGGAGTACTCAGTCATGAAGTCCTTCGAACACGCCGTAGGCAGTGTTTTCCAGCCGATTTTCCATATTGTTGGCTGGCTGCTCGCTCTCTGCTACGACCTGATCCCCAACTACGCGGTCGCCATTGCTCTGCTGACCATCATCATCATGGCCGTGCTCACCCCGTTCACCATCAAGAGCACCAAGTCAATGATGGCGATGCAGAAGTTGCAGCCCGAAATAAAGAAGCTCCAACAGAAGTACAAGGGACCCGAGAATCGCCAGATGCTCAACGAAGAGATGATGAAGCTCTATCGCGAAGAGGGTGCCAACCCTGTGGGCGGCTGCCTCCCGATGTTGCTGCAGATGCCCTTTCTTTTCATTTTGTACAGTGTTATTAAGGGTTTGGCCAATAAAGTGCTCTTGCACGGCGTGCTGGTATCTGCTCCGCGCTACATTCCGACAACCTCAAAGATGTACAAGAGCCTTATTGCTTCGCACGGTCAGATCAAAGCCTTCGGAATGGACCTGAACCTTAAAGCGTTCAGCGTGCACAGTTCGTTCCTGGCCCAGATACCATTTTTCGTGTTTGTGGCGGTGGCCGTAGCGCTTCAATATTTCCAAATGGCCCAGATGAGCAATCGAAGCAAGAAGAGCGGCACCACGCTGCCAAGCCAGCAATTGATGATGCAGCGGTTCTTTCCGATTATTTTCGCATACTTCTACTTGGTGATTCCAGCGGCTGTCGTTTTGTATATGATTATTTCGACAGTCATCCGCATAATTACTCAGGACCTGATGTTCCGAACGGGGGTCTCAAATCCCAACAAGGGCAAAGATACGGCGCTGCCGGCCGGTGAACCAAAAGAGATACCCGCTATCGAAGAGAAACCTTCACCCTCCAAACCTTCACCCTCCAAACCTCCGACGTCTAAATCCCCGACATCTAAACCCCCGGCGTCCAGACCCCGGACTTCCAAATCTTCTTCAAACCGGCCACCGGTGACAAGGTCTCAACCAAATTCACGCTCCAAAGCGAAGCGGAAGCGAAAGGAGCGATAACCCATGGATTGGGTAGAAACTACTGGAAAATCAATTGACGAGGCGACCGATCGGGCTCTCGCCCATCTCGGTGTTCATCGAGACGACGCAGAGGTTGAAGTAATTGAAGAGCCGAAGGCTGGACTCTTTGGGCGGGTACGCGGTGAGGCTCGAGTACGAGCTCGGGTCCGCCCCTCTGGCCCGCGACCGAAGCGCTCGCGGCGCTCGGGTGGTCGTGAAGACCGTCCGCGCAGCGCGAGTCCGCGCAGCGCTAGTCCGAGGATCGAGAAGTCTCGCGTGGCCGTGCCAACTAATGGCGAGTCTGTCCGCAAAGAAAAGGAATCATCCAATGGCGCCCGTCGCCCTAACCAGGGATCTAAAGGTGGCGCAGCACAATCTGAGAAGAGTCCGTCGAAGGAGGACACTATGGCCGAAGGAATTTCGTTATCTGAACAGGGATCGATCGCCAAGGAATTCTTGGTGGGCCTTCTGTCGTCGATGAATATCGTTGCCGAAGTTTCGGTGCGGGAGCTCGATGAAGAGACGGTGGAGCTCTCGGTGAATGCCGACCCGCCCACCGAGCTCGGAGTGCTGGTTGGTCCACGCGGCACTACCCTGCAGGCACTTCAAGAAGTTACGCGCACGGTAGTTCAGTCAAAGAGCCCAAGTCGTACTGACCGAATCTTGGTAGACGTGGCCCAATATCGCGAGCGGCGGGTAGCTGCCTTGGGGCGCTTCGCCCAACAAGTCGCTCAAGAGGTTGGCGACACCGGTGAAGAGCGAGCGCTCGAACCAATGTCCGCAGCGGACCGAAAGGCCGTGCACGATGCGTTGACGGAGAATCCTTCGGTAACGACAAGGTCCGAAGGAGAAGAGCCGCGTCGTTTCGTGGTGGTAGTTCCGGCATAATTGTCAGCATGAATAACGATTGGCTGAACCGCGCCCTTGAGGAATCAAGGGCGCGGGGCTATTTGGGACCTGCCGCCATTGAACTTCAAGTAGCACACGCCGAGGGATTTGCTCGGTGTTGGGAAGAACTGCATCCCGCACCCCCAAAGGAGTTTCTAGATCTGGGCAGCGGTGGAGGCCTTCCCGGTCTCGTCCTACTTCAACGTTGGGCCTGTAGAGGGGTCCTCTTGGATTCCATGGAAAAGCGTATAAGACTATTGCAGGAAGTCCTGAAAGAGCCCGGCGCTCCCTTAAAAGGCGAACTCATCACTGGTCGAGCCGAGCAAGTTGCACGAGACCCCAACCTTTCAGGGGCTTTTGAGCTGGTTACCGCAAGATCGTTCGGGCCGCCGGCGGTGACGGCCGAATGTGCAGCAAGGTTTTTAAAGGTCGGGGGAGTACTGATAGTCTCGGAACCGCCCAATGACGAAGAAGTGAGTCGCTGGAACGTTGAACTTCTGGCGAAATTAGGCATTGCGCCTCAGGGCAGAGTTCGTCACGGTGCAGCTTTCCAAATATTGCTGAAGACCAAGTCCACGCCGAAGCAGTATCCCAGGGCCGTTGGAATTCCAGGTAAAACGCCACTTTTTTAGTGTTTCACGTGAAACAATCCTGGGAGGCGTTCAGATACCTGGCAATGGGTGGTTGCGAACCTGCAAGAATCTTTCCCACGATTGCGCAGTGTTTCACGTGAAACAATCAAGTAAGGGTTCTGATACTTGGCGATGGGTGGTTGCGACCCTGCAAGAAACTTTCCCACGATTGCGCAGTGTTTCACGTGAAACAATCCAGCGGATTGCCTACCACCGCCCCGTCGCGCTCCTTCCAGCGGTACACGCAACTGCGCGGGGGTGGCGCAATGGTTTCACGTGAAACAATCAAGTAAGGGTTCTGATACTTGGCGATGGGTGGTTGCGACCCATCAAGGAAATTTACCACGGTTGCGCAGTGTTTCACGTGAAACAATCCAACGGATTGCCTACCACCGCCCCGTCGCGCTCCTTCCAGCGGTACACGCAACTGCGCGGGGGTGGCGCAATGGTTTCACGTGAAACACTGGATTCAACTCGCCCTCTCTTTGGCGCTAAATGAATGAAACCCGTTGTAGGAAGGCCTTTGATCTAGAGTGGGGTTTCACGTGAAACATTGAGTCCTCGAGCTTTTGATGTTTCACGTGAAACATCGGTACTTGACGGCTCGTTCAAAACCGTGTTGAATGGCATGGTATTCGACGCAGTGTCGGGATGCTTTTAAGCCGGAAAGAGGCTCATGGCGGACGCCAGCAAGATGACAATATTTGCTGTAGCAAACCAAAAAGGTGGCGTGGGCAAGACCACAACCACAATTTCTCTTGGTGCGGCTCTGGCCAGCAAAGGAAAACGCGTTCTGGTGGTCGATTTAGACCCGCAAGGGAATGCCACCACAGGCCTGGGCGTTGATGGTCGGCAATTCGAGCGCTCGGTCTACGACGTCTTATTGAATGATATTCCGATGGTTGATGTCGTCGAGCCCACTGGCTTCAATAATCTCTTTGTGGCTCCGGCGACGCTAGATCTCGCTGGTGTCGAGCAAGAACTGGCTTCCGTGATATCGCGCGAACTGCGACTCAAAAGGGCCCTGATTTCGGTTGAAGGAGACTTTGACTATATATTCATTGACTGTCCCCCGTCCTTGGGCCTCATCACCATTAACGCCTTCGCCGCTGCGACCGACATTCTTGTCCCCGTGCAAACAGAATTTTACGCGCTTGAAGGTTTGACCCAGCTCCAGCGGATCGTTGATCTAGTTCAAAAGAACCTTAACCCTATGCTACGAATTACCAAGGTCGTATTAACCATGTACGACTCCAGGAACACACTTTCTGTCGATGTCGCTGCGGAGGTCCGCCGACATTTTCCCAATGAGTTATGTAATGCCGTTATACCGCGGACTGTTCGCCTCGCCGAGGCGCCGTCTTTTGGCCAACCCATCACCGTATTCGATCCTTCGTCAAAGGGCGCAAAGGCATATTTCGCACTAGCAGAGGAGATTATAAATGGCTAGGAAACCAGGTTTGGGCAAGGGACTCGGAGCATTGATTCCTGAAGGAACTACCACCGAGCAGACTCCTGTCGCCCCTGAGTCTGCGGGGCCACTACGCATGGTGCCCGTCACGTCTATAAGACCTAACCCCTTTCAACCACGAAAGTCGTTTACTGATGAAAGCCTGCAAACCTTGGCCTCCTCGGTGCGTGAGTTGGGCGTTCTGCAACCGATCATTGTTCGGCCTGTAGAAGGTGGGACCAATCTTTTCGAATTGATTGCTGGCGAACGACGTTGGAGGGCCGCCGGCCTGGCCGGTCTCGAAGTTGTGCCCGTACTGGTTCAAGACGACGTCAACGACCGTCTGTCCTTGGAACAAGCGGTAGTTGAGAACTTGCATCGCGTAGACCTTCATCCTCTGGAGGAGGCGGCGGCTTACCAACAGCTGATTGACGAATTTAACTTGACACACGAGCAGGTGGCCCAGCGAGTCGGAAAGAGTCGAGCAAATGTTACGAACACGTTACGACTTCTCCAATTGGGTGAGGTAGCGCAAGCGGCATTGGGTAGCTCCCAGATCACGGCGGGTCACGCCCGATCCCTGCTGGCCATTGCCGATGCGAACGCCCAAGCGACGATGGTTGCTCGCGTCATCAAGAACGAACTATCGGTGCGCGCGACCGAGGAGGCCGTCAAAGGCTTCCTGGAGCCAAAGCCCGTCAATGCAGTTGATGCATCAACGAAGCTTGATCCCGAGAAACCTCGTTTGCGTCCGGTGCCCGACGCCAGTGTGGCCGAGCTGGAGCAATTGCTTGAGGATTACCTCGATACGAGGGTTCACGTTGATCTCAAAGGCCGCAATGGCCGCATAATTATTGACTTTGCCGACCTTGACGACCTCGAGAGGCTTTATATCTCCATTTCGCAGACCAAGTAACCTTCAACCTTCAACTTAAACCACTCGTTGAAGTTATCCCCAAGTTGTGGATGAAGTTGTGGGTTTCTCAATAAATTCTTGAAAATAAAGGGTTTTGCTCGGTTGGCGGTAGCCCGTTTTGGGCGGTTTTTTGTCCTACCTGTGGAAAACTTCGCCAAAAATCACCGAGACAATGGCAGAAAACTCTTCCAGGGCCGCGTCAGGGAGCTGTCCGTGCTCCAGGCGCAGTGTGGTCATCGTGGTTTCTCTCATAATGGGTAGCGCCATGCCGGTGACTTCTACGGCGGGCAGTTGTTGAGACATGGATAACCCGGTGGCCAAGGAACTGGCCAACTGCTCGCCGCGGCGCGAGTGCGAGCGATAGCTGGCCCAGTACTGCAGGTGTATGCCATTGAGTTTCGCGATTGCCTGAATCGAGAGCACGGTGGCTGCCGCGTGAGCGTTCGCGTAACGCGCGACCTCGTCGTCGGCAATCGTGGTCAAATCGTGAACGTCGAACGACGTGGCCAATGCACGAGCGAGCAGCGATGCCAACGCGCTTTCGCCGCACAAGACCAAGGGGCCGCTGGCAATTTCGTCGAAACCGGCGAGGTCGCGCGCTTCGTTGACCAGGTGTCGATCCGACGTCGTTAACGTCATGCGCGTGAGTTCGCGAAGGGTCACTTGGCTCAAGGTGCCATCCGCGGTGAGCCCGCAGTTGCGTTGGAAGTCGATCAGCGCGCGCTCGAGTTGCGGGCCGAAGATCCCATCGATGCGCCCCGGATTGAATCCCAACTGGGCGAGATGCACTTGTAAATCGGCCACGTCGTCGCCGCGCAGATTTGGGCGGGTCAAATACAAGAGGCGCTGGCCGGGATGCCAACTGGCCTCTACCAAACGAGACCACGTGGTGGCGTCTACCACGCCGGTTATCGGCAGGCCGCGGGAACGTTGGAAGGCCTCAACGGCGACCACCGTGCCGTCGGCGTACGTGCCGAGCTGGTCAATGAGGGGGGCGTGACCGGCGTTAAGCAGCCGATCATGCAGCTCGCGTACACGACTGCCCGTGGTGCCACGCTGCAGGTTGTCGAAGTTCAGGGTCTGAACTAGAGGTTCGAGGTGATCTCTTGGAGCAGCGCACCCTTGGGCTTGGCACCCACGAGGCGGGCCACTACCTCACCGTTCTTGAACAGCAGCAGTGTAGGAATGCTCATCACCGAGAACTTGGTAGCGGTCGCGACGTTGAGGTCGACGTCAAGTTTGCCAATGACGAACTTGTCGGCCTGTTCGGTCGCGAGCTCTTCGAGAATGGGAGCAATCATCTTGCAAGGACCACACCATTCGGCCCAGAAGTCGACGAGAATTGGCTTCTCGGACGCACCAATCGTTTCGTCAAACGTCGCGTCAGTCAGGGTCGTGATGTTCTCACTCATAGCAGCCTCCAAGATCGACGCCACTGGAGAGCGTCGCGGGTTACACCTTAGCGGTGACGGGTCAGCGGCCCATCGCTTCTAGCCAGCGTTCGGCGTCAATGGCTGCAATGCAGCCGGATCCGGCCGACGTGACGGCCTGACGGTAGACGTGGTCTTGCACGTCGCCGGCCGCGAAGAGGCCGTCAATGTTGGTAAAGGAGCCCACCCCGGTCCGCACGTACCCGTTCTCTTCGAGATCGACCTGATCGGTAACGAGCGTGGTGTTGGGGATATGTCCAATGGATACGAACACCCCGGTCACGTCGAGTACTCGCTCTTTTCCGGTGACCGTGTCGCGAAGGTCGAGGCCGGCCACCTTGTCGCGACCCAGCACTTCGATGACTTGCGTGTTCCACACGAAGCGGATCTTTTCGTTGGCGAAGGCGCGCTCCTGCATGATCTTTGACGCGCGAAGCGAGTCGCGTCGATGCACGACGGTGACGCTGGAGGCAAAGCGGGTGAGGAAGAGGGCCTCTTCAAGGGCCGAATCGCCGCCACCAATCACCGCGATGTCCTGGCCACGAAAGAAGAAGCCGTCGCAGGTGGCGCAGGTGGAAAGTCCGTGACTGAGGAGCCGCTCTTCGCCGGGCACGTTCATCATCAAGGAACGTGCTCCCGTGGCCAGGATCACCGTGTCGGCGGTGATGCTGGGTTCGACGTCGCCGGTCAGCCACGCTCGAAACGGTCGACTGGTCGCGTCGAGTCTTTGTACCTTGGTGACTCGCAAATCGGCCCCGAAACGCAGGGCTTGGTCGCGCATGTTGATCATCAGTTCGGGTCCGGTAATACCGTCAGGAAAACCGGGATAGTTCTCCACGTCGGTGGTGAGCATGAGCTGGCCACCCGGTTGATCGGTGGTGGAGGAGGGTTCGCCCTCGATCACGATGGGGCTGAGCTGAGCTCGCGCAGCGTAGATCGCCGCGGTCAATCCGGACGGCCCCGAGCCAATGATGAGGACACTCGTGTGTTCGGGCATTACTTCCTTGAGTCGATGGGGCGCCGGCGTCGCCAAACAATGAGCCCGGCCAGCACAAAGAGGGCGCCGATGCTCGCGTAACTGATCCACTGATGACTGGCAAAGACATACACGTCGAATATTCGAAAGAGGCCAATTACCAGAGCCACGAGCAGCACCACGACCGCTAAGAGGATTACTAAACCAAAAGCCAGCACCCGACCGACCAGCAGTACGGGCCGCAGCACCCGGTCGTGCACCACGTCAAGGACGTGGTCAAACGAGTGCAGGGCCTTGTCGACAAAGTCCGGTTCGGGCGTTCCGTTTGCATCGCTCACACCTAGAACTTAGCGGCGCAGGTGCGACTACGCCTCGAGCCAACTGACGCCAATAATTCCCGGCCCGCCGTGCGTGCCTACGGTAGGACCCATGTCAGCGATAATCAGAGGAAACTCAATGGGAATGTCGGCCACCATTGCCTCGAGCGCTTTGAGTTCGTTGGAGTCACCGTGGACCACGGCGAGGCGGCGCAGGGGAGTGTGGGTTCGCGCCACGGCGGAGATCGTCGCGAGGGCCTTGGCGCGCGTACGCTGGCGACCGGCTTCGGCGACCACGCCGTTGTTGAGTTCCAGCAATGGTTTGATGGCGAGCACTTGACCGATCAAGGCTCGGGCTCCGCCGATGCGGCCGCCCTTTACCAGGTGTTCGAGGGTGTCGAGCATGGCAATGATGCCGACTTTAGGGAGTTGCTTTTCGGCGTGCTCGACCAGTTGCTCGAGCGTGGCGCCGCTCTGGGCCAACTCGGCCACGTCAAGTACCAGCAGACCAAGCGCCATGGAGACAGCT
>Ga0182024_10002748_pt1 | contig 43209 bp, 43 predicted proteins | sample P32metaG_FD_120480 | JGI IMG/M metagenome (GOLD analysis project Ga0182024, IMG submission 120480) | Permafrost microbial communities from Stordalen Mire, Sweden - P3-2 metaG (Illumina Assembly) | ecosystem: Environmental > Terrestrial > Soil > Wetlands > Permafrost | place: Sweden: Stordalen... | reverse complement strand
GCATGCGCATCACCGCTCCCACCGAGATCGCGCCCGGCGAAACGAGGGTCGCTCTGGTTCCGCGATCCGCGACGCAGCTTGTGTCCACCGGTGCAACGGTAGCGATTCAGGCGGGTGCCGGAGCGGCCGCCGGCATCACCGACGCCGCGTACGTCGAGGTGGGCGCCGAGGTGCTCGCGGATCGGTCGGCGCTCATCGCCGAGGCGGACATCGTCGTGGTCGTCCGCCGCCCGGACGTTGCCTTCGTGGGTCAGATGAAGCGGGGGTCGGTCCTGGTCGGGGTGCTCGAGCCCGCCGGTGACCCGGCGGTGGTTCGCGCCCTTGTCGACGGCGGCGTGACCGCATTTCGGCTGGAGGCCATGCCGCGCATCAGCCGCGCCCAGGACATGGACGTGCTCTCGTCGATGGCGACGCTTGCCGGGTACCACGCCGCCGTGATGGCCGCGTTCAGGCTGCCCCGCATCTTCCCGTTGATGATGACCGCGGCCGGCACGATCACCCCGGCGCGAGCGCTGATCCTCGGTGCCGGTGTCGCAGGCCTGCAGGCAATCGCCACCTGCCGTCGACTCGGCGCCGTGGTCGAAGCCTTCGACGTCCGCCCGGCGGTGCGCGACCAGGTCGAGTCGCTCGGTGCGCGCTTTGTCGAGACCGGCGTCGAGTCGGAGAGCCAGCAGGACACCGGCGGCTACGCCCGCGAGCTCGAGGCGGACGCCCAGGCTCGCCAGCACCAGGTGCTCGCCGAGCACGTCAAGGAGTCCGACGTCGTCATCTCGACCGCGCAGATTCCCAACCGCAAGGCACCGATCCTGGTCACCGCGGACATGGTGGCGTCGATGCGCACCGGCTCGGTGATCGTGGACCTCGCCGCCCCCGGCGGGGGCAACTGCGAGCTCACCAAACCCGGTGAGGAGGTGGACGCCAACGGCGTGCTCATCCTCGGGCCGATGAATCTTCCCGCCGCGATTCCCGGCCAGGCGAGCCAGCTCTACTCGCACAACGCCACCCGATTCCTGATGCAGATCCTCAAGGACGGCCAGGTGCAACTTGACTTCGACGACGTCGTGATCAGCCAGACGTGCATCACCCACGATGGCAAGCCGATGGGAGAGCAGATCGAGGCGCTGCTGCAGGGAGCGACCGCGTGAGTCCCGCGCAGACGCTCGCACTCGGAGCCTTCATCTTCGCGCTCGCGGTGTTCGTCGGATTCCTGCTCATCTCCAAGGTCCCGACGATGCTGCACACGCCGCTCATGTCGGGAACGAACTTCATCCACGGCATCGTGCTGGTCGGCGCCCTCACGGTCGCGGCCGGTGCGAACGATACGCTCGGGTACATCATCGCCATCGCGGCCGTGCTGCTCGGCACGCTCAACGTCGTGGGCGGTTGGGTGGTCACCGATCGCATGCTGCAGATGTTCCGGCGGCGTCCGGCGGCGGAAGCGCACAAGGCGGAGACGCCGACCACGACGACAACGACGGATCGCTGACCGCCATGCAACCGTCCGCACTCACCACCCTCGGTTACCTGGTGACCGCCGTCGCCTTCATGTTCGGCATCCAGCTGCTGCGCTCGCCGGCGACCGCGCGTCAGGGGAACCGCATCGCGGCAGTCGGCATGCTCCTGGTGCTCGGCATCACCGCAGCACTGATCCACAACACCGGCAACTGGCCGCTCATCATCCCGCCGATCGTCATCGGCACCGTGATCGGAGCGGTCTCAGCGCGCCTGGTGCGCATGACCGCGATGCCGCAGATGGTCGCGCTCTTCAACGGTATGGGCGGCGGCTCGGCGGCGCTGATCGCTGCGCAGGACTTCCGCACCGCGGTCGCGAACGGGACAGCGCAGCCGTACGTCACGTGGGCGATCATGGTGAGCTGCATCATCGGCTCACTCAGCATCGCCGGCAGCATGGTGGCATTCGCGAAGCTGCAGGAATTGATGCCTGGACGGCCGCTCACCTACCGCCTCCAGAGCGTCGTGAATGGGCTGCTCCTGCTCGTGATCATCGCGCTCGGGATCTATCTGATCGTCGTCGACCAGAACCTCGCACTCTTCGCGGTGTACATCGTCCTGTCGCTCATCCTGGGTGTGCTCTTCGTGGTGCCGATCGGCGGCGCCGACATGCCGGTGATCATCTCCCTGCTCAACTCGTTCACCGGGCTCGCCGCGGCAAGCACAGGATTCGTGCTGAGCAACGATGTGCTCATCGTCAGTGGCGCGCTGGTGGGCGCATCCGGAACCATCCTCACGCTCGCGATGAGCAAGGCGATGAACCGTTCGCTGTTCAACGTGCTCTTCAGTGGCTTCGGGTCATCGGTCGAATCCGCGGGCACCGCGGCGGGCGCCGAGGGCGGCGCGATTCACCCGACCACCGTCGAGGATCTCGCGCCATTGCTCGCCTTCGCACAGCTGGTGATCTTCGTCCCGGGATATGGGATGGCCGTCGCACGTGCGCAGCACGAGGTCAAGGAGCTCGCCGACGAGCTCGAGAAGCGCGGCGTCACCGTCGAGTACGCGATCCACCCTGTGGCGGGACGGATGCCCGGTCACATGAACGTCCTGCTCGCCGAGGCCAACGTCCCCTACACGCAGCTCAAGGAGATGGATGCGGTCAACGGCGACTTTCCCAGGGCCGACGTCGCGGTCGTCATCGGTGCCAATGACGTCGTCAATCCGGCTGCGCGCACCCAGACCAACAGCCCGATCTTTGGCATGCCGATCCTCAACGCCGACGAGGCAAAGACGGTGGTCGTTCTCAAGCGAAGCATGGCGACCGGATTCGCCGGCGTCGACAACCCACTGTTCTACAAGCCGAACACGCTGATGCTGTTCGGCGATGCGCGTGCCTCGGTGGCGGCGCTCGTCGCCGAGGTCAAAAAACAGTAGTCGGCGGGGCCTTCCCGGTCGCTGCGACGCTGCGCAAGGCGTTGAGCAGATCTGCCGGCGCGGTGTCCTTGACGACGTAGCCGACGGCGCCGCTCTTTAGCGCCTCCACCATGCGCTCGTGGCCTCCGAACGATGTGAGCATCATCACGCGCGTTCCGGGTGCGCTCTGGACGAGCCGTTTGGTGGCCTCGATGCCGCCCATACCCGGCATCGAAAGGTCCATGAGCACCACGTCCGGGTGGAGTTCCTGGGCCATCTCGAGGGCCTGCTCGCCCGAGTCCGCCAGGCCGACAACCTCGATGTCAGGCTCGTGGCCGAGGAACGAGGCAAGCCCCTTCCGGACGACCGGGTGGTCGTCCACGATCATGACGCGCATCGCTACAGGGGTCACCGTCATCCACTCTACTCGATGGGCAGCGTCAAAACGACGAGCGTGCCACGACCTGGCTCGGAGTCGATGGTGAGCGTCCCCCCGGCCTCCTCGGCGAGCTCGACGATGGCCGCGGTGCCGAGATGCCCCTCGGCTCGGCGACGCTCCATCTCTTTGGTGCTGAAGCCTTTTCCGTCGTCCTGAATGCTCAGGATCGCCGAGCCGTCCTCGGTGATGAGCTCAACCTTCACGTTCTTCGCCTGCGCGTGCGCCACCACATTGCGAAGAACCTCATGCGCCACACGGAAGATCAGGGCTCCGCGATCCTCTCGAAGGCGAAGGTTCGGCGGCAGGTCGAGCTCGGTATTGGTCCCCTTGCGCTTCATCTCCCGGAGCACCTCGAGTAGCGCTGCCTGCAGTCCTTCGCGACGCAATGTCGGCGGTGCCAGCTCGATGATCAATGTGCGCAAATCCTTCATGGCGCCTCGAGTTTCGTCGGCCGACGTCTCGAGCAGTTCGAGGAGCTCCGCATACCCGTTCTCGGCCTCCGGGCGGCCCTTCAGTTGCGAGGCCTCGGCGGAGAGCGCGAACGCCATCCCCGCAAGGTTCTGGACTACCCCGTCATGGAGATCCCGGGCAATCCGACGCCGCTCCGCCTCGGACGCCTCGACCGCTTTCTGGAGCAATCCCTCGCGCTCCTTCTGGTGTGCCGCACGCTCGATCTCCTGCTCGTGCACGTTGCGCGTGTAGCGGATGAGAAATCCGTGCAGCAGGATGAGTGGCGCAAGCAGGGCTATGAAGCCGACCGTGCCATATGGCGGGCCCGACATCGCGACGAAGGCGAACGCGGCAAATCCGTATCCGATGCTGTATGGCAGCACGGCGAGACGCGACCGCATCACCTGTGCGATCGGTACGCGGCGGTCGGAAAGGTGAATCACCACGGCCACGAAACCGGAGTTGAGGACGAAATGCACAAGGCCGGCGCACAATCCGCCGAGCAGTGCCCTTCCGGTGCCGTCCACATGCTGACCGTTGTTGACGAGGGCGAACACCGGCCACGCCGAAACATTGGCGAGGAATCCGTTGGCAACGTTGAACGTCGTTCGAAACCAGCCGTTGTGGTTCCGCAGGGCGACGCCGAACGGCTCGGCGATCGCGCCCACCCCCGCGCCAACCGGTCCGAAGGTCACCGCCAGGCCGAGATGGATGAAGACGCTCGGCGTCCACTGAGCCTGGGTCGTGCCTGGGAGTCGGACCGCGAAGACCGACATGAGAAAGATCGTGAGGCCCCCGACGAACAGGGTCAGCGGCGGCAGCTGTTCGCTGATGTCCTGACGAAACGTGATCACGAGTGCGGCCACCGCCAACGCCGCGACGGCGGTGGCGGCGACGTATGCGACCAGCATCGGGGTGTAGACGACCGGCCCCAGGGAGGGTGACTTGGGCAGGAGGTCGACAATGCGGCGACCCAGCGCGCCCGCCCGCAATTTTCCACCGACGCCCAGCGCTTGCTTGCGCGGCGCGACCGAATCCTGCGCCATGTGATCGATCCTATTCTGCGCGGGCGGCACGAGGCTGTCGGCGTGACAGGATTGTCGGGGACGACGGCCGGAAGTGCTTGCTGCAGCTGGTGTTTGACGCGTTAGGGTCAATCATTGCAGCAATCGCGTCAGTTACCGGCCTGCGCAGACCGTGCGAAGAAATGTGAACACAAGATCAACTCGCAGGTCTTAAGCCTTGTGCGGCTCGCGAGGGTTACAGTACGCGCAACAGCAGCCGCACCTTCGGTCGGGTTCGAAACTACCGACGGCGCAAACTTAAGGAGATCCCATGGCCACTTGGGGCGATATCGAAAGCTGGGGTTAGCCGTTCCCCACTGTAGGGAACGCTTGTGACAAACCATTGGGTAATTTCGTGACAGCCCGATAACGGGTCGATCGCGTCATTATCACAGAGGGGGGCTGGTCAAATGGGGCCGCCGGGTGCGCGTTGGCGCATTCGGCTCCTATCTGGCGGTGACGCGCGTACTCTGATACCGCAAGTCAGATCTCCCCTGGAGGGATTCGGCGCTGAGAGCATCGGCGGACGCGCCATCGACGCCACGCGCTGCCGGCGCACTGAGTCCGGCGGTCAGGTTGCTGATGGCAGCCGGTACGTCCGTCTACGGGGATTGGCTGACCACCGTGGCTCTGCTGGTGCTGCTCTACCGCGTCACCCACTCTCCGTTCGGCCCCGCGCTGTACATGCTGGCCCGCGTCGCCCCGCGCCTCGTGGGGCCGTTCCCGGGCGGCGCTCTCGCTGACCGGTTTGGACCGGCACGCATCGCAGCCGCATGCGCCGTGCTCCAGGGAATCCTCACCGCCGCCATCGTCGCGTTCGCTGATCTCGACGTCATCTGGGCGATCTACGTCGCAGTCGCGCTTGCTCAATTTCTCAGCTCAGCCGCGCAGCCCTGCTACTCGGCGCTGATTCCTCGGGTCACCACGCCGGCTGGTCTCGGGAGGATCCAGGGCACCTACTCAGCGCTCAACAGCTCGAGCATCCTCGTGTCGCCGGCCGCGGGCGCCCTTCTCCTCACCTGGGTCGCGCCCCAGGCGCTGATTGTCGCTGATGCCATCTCGTTCCTTGTGGCGGCGGGGCTCTTGACCACACTCATGCGCGTCGGCCCGGCGAGCGGCCCCATATCGGGCCGGATGACCGCAGGGATTCCCATCGTCATGCGCGACCCCATGCTCCGGCTACTGGCGGCCGCCTACATCACCAACAGCGCCGCGGTCACAACCCTCCAGGCCGTGCTTGTGGTTGCCGCAGCGGGTCGCTTCGGGCATGACACGTTGGTCGGCTGGCTCTACGCGTCGGTCGGCGCGGGCTCGCTCCTCGGCACCCTTCCCGTCATACGACGAACTCCGGTCCGGGTTGCCGCGCAATCGATCGTTGCGGGCACGGCGCTCGAGCTGGTGCCGCTCGCAGCCTTCACCTTTGTGACCAGCCTCCCCCTCGCCATGGCGCTCCTTTTTGTCAGCGGCATGGGCGCAACCCTGTATCAGACGCGTGGCGCCGTCGGGCTTCAGCAGCGGACGTCGCGCGAGCTGGTGGGACGGACGACTGCGGTCGTTCGCTTCAGTGGCTTCCTCGGCATGGTCCTCGGAGCGATTGCCGCAGTTTCGCTGGTGCAGCCCCTCGGCTGGGAGTCGACGGTCCTGATCGTCTGCGCCGTGGGTGGGGCGCTGCTCTTCGTCACCGCTCTGAGCGAGGGTCGCAACCCCGGGTGACGGTCAAACCGGGGTCCCCTTCGCCGACGGTTGTCAGGATTTCGGGTAGACACGCAAAGAGTTGTGCAGATCCAAAGAAGCGTTGTTAACTCAGCCCAAGCACTGCGAACGGAGCGAGCGGGGATATCGCACCCTCTGGAGGCCAGTCACGGCGTGATGCCGTGGTTTGGTGCCGGCGGTATCCATGGAGGCGGAAATGACAGCAGGCGCTGGCTGGGGCTGAGCCCCAACCGTTGATTCCCGACAGCGCTCGGGATATCTGAATCCGTTGGGTGCGACGTCGTGGGTATCTGCCCACGGCGTCGTGCTTCGTTTTCTTTTCCTGCCTCAGGAGTCGACATGACGATCGATACCGCGCGGTTCTTTCCGCGAGCAGCAGGCCCGCTGCCCGTGGCCGAGCGGTCCGCGCGCCTCCTGCTGGCCGCCGGAATCTCGAGTTACGGTGACTGGCTCACGGTCGTCGCTCTTGCGGTCCTCCTGTTTGATCTCACGCACCGACCCGCGGCGCCGGCGCTGTACATCCTCGCCCGGTTCGCTCCGAGGGTGCTCGGTCCAACGCTGGGTGGTTCACTCGCCGACCGCTACGGGCCGAGCCGTGTCGCCGGGTGGTCGGCGCTGGGGCAATGCGCGCTCACCGTCGCCATCGTCGTCTTCGCGAACACCGGCACGATCTGGGCAATTCTCGTCGCGGTGGCGATCGCCGGGTTCCTCGGATCGATCGCCCAGCCGGGCTATTCCGCCTGCATTCCGCGAGTGACCTCAGCACCCCGGCTTCTTCGCGTCAACGCCATCTACAGCGGGCTCTCCGAGTCGAGCGTGCTCGTCGCCCCGGCGATCGGCGCCCTTGTCCTCCCGTTCATGCAACCGCAGATCCTCGTGGCAGTCGATGCCGCCTCCTTCAGCCTGGCGGGCATCCTCATGCTGTCCCTGCGCGTCGGGCCGGCGCCGGCACACGGCCGAGGGACGATGACTCGCTCCCGTGCCACCGCGATGGTGGGCCACGACCCGATGCTTCGATCGCTCGCGGCGTCGTTCTTCTGCAGCGCCCTGGCGATCACCGCCCTCCAGGCGGTGCTCGTCGTCGCCGCAGCGGACCGCTTCGGGCAGGCCACCGATGTGGGGTGGCTGTACGCGGCAGTCGGAGCCGGCGGGGTCGTGGGAAGCACGCTGCTCCTGCGCTGGACCCCTCGAACCATCGGCGCTCGAGGGATCGCCGCCGGCTTCCTCATCGAGGTCATCCCACTGGGTCTCTTCGCACGCACCGATGCGCTCATCCCCGCCCTCGCGCTGCTGTTTGTCAGCACCGCCGCGGCCGCGCTCTATCAGACCCGGGGCCAGACGGCCCTGCAACAGCGCGTGCCCGCGGGGCTGCTCGGAAGGGTGAATGGCGTCATGCGCCTGCTGCTGTATTCGGGCATGCTGGTCGGCGCGATCGCCGCCGCAGCGCTCGTCGAGACAATCGGCTGGAGCGCGCTCGTCGTGGGGACGGCGGCCGTCTCCGTGGTCGCCTTCATCCCGGCATCAATCACGTATCGCCGGGGACCACGGCGCCCCGGCGAGGTCACCCTCGCCGGGACACCAATGCTGGTGTCAGGTCAGACGGCCACCGCTTCGCGGGCTTCCTTCTCGATCGGCAGACCGACCGAGTTGCCCCACTCGCTCCACGACCCGTCGTAGTTGCTCACCGCCGGGAAACCGAGCAGGTAGCTCAGGACGAACCAGGTGTGCGACGAGCGCTCGCCGATCCGGCAGTACGTGATCACCGACTTGTCGGCGGTGACGCCCTGCGCCGCGTAAAGCTCGCGGAGCGCATCGGCCGGCTTGAACGTGTCGTCGTCCTGGATGGCCTGTGCCCAGGGAATGTTGGCGGCGCCGGGGATGTGTCCGCTGCGCTGCGCGCCCTCGTTCGAGTACTCCGGCGGCGCGGAGATCTCTCCCTTGAACTCGGCAGGCGAGCGAACGTCGACGAGCGCCCGACCCTCGACGCCGAGAGCCTTCTCGACATCGCCGCGGAAGCTGCGAATCGAGGTGTCGGCATCCGGCGCCTTGTATGAGGTCGCGGTGAACGATGGGGTCTCCTCGGTGACCTCGCGTCCCTCGTCGATCCACTTGCGACGGCCGCCGTTCAGCAGCCTGATGTCCGCGTGGCCGTAGATGCGGAAGGTCCAGAAGGCGAACGCCGCGAACCAGTTGCGGAAGTCGCCGTACAGGACGAGTGTCGTGTCCGGGGTCGCTCCGATCCTCGAGAGGAGCTGCTCGAACTGCCCCTTGGAGAGGATGTCGCGGCGAACCGGATCGTTGATGTCACGCTTCCAGTCGACCAGGGTCGCGCCGGGGATGTGGCCCAGCTCGTACGAGGCAGACGGGTCGTAATCGACTTCGAGCACCCGCACCTGCGGGTCGGTGAGGTGACTGGCCAGCCACTCGGTGGTGACCAGGACCTCTGGATGGGCGTATTCGGTCATGAGGAAATGCTCCTGTTGCTGTTGGCTGTTCCTGAGCGGCGGAGGGCCGCACGGTTGCGAGATGTCGGGCGCGGGCGCCGCGCCGTCGCGTAACCGGACTTCACGAGGCCTAGGCTGGACAGCTTGCCCTGTCAGACCGGCAGCGTCCCCAGTCGAGCCAGCGACGGCGAGTCAGCCGTGGTGTCTCGTCCATGTATGAACCCGATGGTATGGAATCCCGAGCGCCGAAGTCAAGTTTCCATGCCTCCCACCCTTTCCTTCCCTCGCACCCGTCGCGCCATGAGGTAGACCCGGGTGGTCTGCACCTCGACGTCGGGATAGGGTGCACGCACCAGCCGTGCCTCGACTTCGAAGCCGGCAGCCCTCACCTCGCCGACGAGCCATTCGGCGTCGAAGAAGCGGAAGTCCATGTCGACGCCGACGCCAAGCATCTCGTCGGCGTGGACCGTGGCGTCGCCGAGCTCACCGAGATGGACGGCGACCAGGAGCACGCCTCTGTCGACGACGGTGCGGTGGAACTCGCGCAGGGCGGCGCGGATCTCCGCGTCGCTGGTGAGATGGATGATCGAATAGAAGGCAATCAGTCCCTGCCACCGGCCGTCAGCGGCCTCGAGCGCCGTCATGGTCCCGACCTCGAAGATGAGTTCCGGGTGCAGGGCTCGCGCTCGGTCCACCATCGCCGGCGAGAGATCGATACCGGTGACCGCGAGCCCCAGGCCCGTTAGGAAGGCTGCGACATGCCCGGGACCGCAGCCGGCGTCGCAGACCGAGGCGTGCGGACCGAACTCGCCGCGCACCTGTTCGGCAAACGCCGTCAGCAGCGCTCGGTCGAGCGGCTTGTGGCGCAACTCGTCGTGCACGCGCTCGGTGTAGGCATCGGTGACCACGTCGTAGCTTCGTCGCACTCGTGCCTGGTGCTCCGAAATGACCTCGCCGCCTGCTATCTTCGCGGCGCCATGCGCCCTTGGACCGTTCGCGCCCTCGCCGCCGGCGTCGACGCGGTGTGCCTCGCCCTCTTCGTCGTGCTGGGCCGGGCCAGTCACGACATCTCCTCGGGAATTGCCTGGTATCTCACGGTGCTCTGGCCGTTCCTCGTCGGGTGGTTCGTGGTCGCGCTCGCACTGCAGCTGTACAGGGCGCCACTCGATAGATGGGTGATCCTCGCCTGCACGTGGGCGGCGGGGAGCGTGATCGGTCTCGCGCTGCGAGCCGGCATCACCCACCGCAGCACGCCGATTGCCTTCATCGTCGTGACGTTCATCTTCATCGGCCTGACCACCTTCGGGTGGCGGCTGGTGGTGCACGGCCTCAGCTGGGCGCGGAGCCGCGACGTGCACTCGCCGCGGATCAGCTGATCACCCGGCGGCGGAAGTTCCGAATTCCCGTCCACAGGAACAGCGCGCTGAACGCGAGGAGCACGGGGTAGACCACCCAGAGCGACATGTGCGGCGCAGTGGTCAGCGCCCCTCGCATTCCCTCGTTGATATAGATGAGCGGATTGACGAGCACGAGGATCTGCAACCAGTGGAACCCGCCGATCGTCACCGGCGCGAGCGTCGTCCATGAGTAGTACGTGCCGCCGAGAAAGGTCAGCGGCAGGATGATGATCCCGAAGAGCAGGGGCACGGTGCGCGGATCGAAGATGGTCCCGAATGTGAGCCCGAGTGACGAGCAGGTGATGCACCCGAGCGGGATGAGCGTGATCAGCTCGAGCCAGTGCACCTGGAGGTGGATGTGCACGCCGCTGGCGTGGACCACGGCCGCGATCGGGAACACGATCGCCGCGGCCAGCAGCCCCTGGATGGCGCCGAACAGAACCTTCTCCATGGCGACCAGCGATACCGGGAGCGGTGCCAGGACGCGGTCCTCGATCTCCTTCGTATACCCGAACTCCTGGACCATCGGCAGCGCGACGGCCTGGATTCCCTGGAACATCATCGAGAGACCCACCACCCCGGCGACGAGGATAGTCGCGAACGCGGACTCCCCTGCCGCACCACGACCGCCGCCGCCTCCCTGCCCGATGGTTGGGAAGACGTAGAGGAAGACGAAGCAGAGCAGGAAGGGCTGGATCACTGTTCGCGGAATGAACTCGCGCAGGCGTTTCCGGAGCACCACCAGGTCGCGAAGGAGCAGCGCGCCGAACGCGATTCGCGACGACGCGACCGCCGAGCGCCGTGGCTGGAGGCTCGGTGGTGCGGTCGGCTGCGCCGGAGCGATGACTGCCGTCATTCGCGAAGCTCCTTCCCGGTGAGGTTGATGAAGACGGTTTCGAGGTTCGGCTCGGCGACCTGAACATCGCGCACGACGAAGCCCGCGCGGTCGGCGCTGTCGATGACCCGGATGAGCACTCGATCTCCGCCACGCACTGCGAGCTGAACGGTGCCCTTCCGCGTCACGGCCGATTCAACGCCGGCCACGTCCTGGCGCAGCCGGAGCCCGAGCGCGTCGAGATCGCCGTCAGCGGTGATGGTGACCATCGTGTCCGCGCCGATCGTCTCCTTGAGGCGCGCCGGCGTGTCCAGGGCGAGGATCCTGCCGTGGTCCATGATCCCGATGCGGTTGCAGAGACTGTCGGCCTCCTCCATGTTGTGCGTGGTGAGCAGCACCGTCTGGCCGCCGGTATGCAACTCACCGAGGATCTCCCAGAGCGCGATCCGGCTCTGCGGATCGAGCCCGGCGGTCGGCTCGTCGAGGAACAGCACCGCAGGGTGGTGCATGATTGCCCGCGCCACCATCAGGCGCTGGGCGAGGCCTCCGGAGAGCGCCATGACCGGTGCCCTCGCGCGCTCCGTCAGCCGGAACCGGACGAGCATCTCGTCGGCAGCCCGCCGGGACGCCTGGGATCCCATGCCGAAGAACCGGCCGTGGAAGTACAGGTTCTCCCAGACGGTCAGGGCGCGGTCCAGCGTGTTGGTCTGCGGCACCACCCCGATCAGTTGCTTGGCGACGGCCGGGTGCGCAATGACGTCGACGTCACCGACATATGCCTGGCCGTGGGTGGGGATGGTTCGCGTGGTGAGCATGCTCGCCGTGGTCGTCTTGCCGGCGCCGTTGGGACCGAGCAGGCCGAAGATCTCTCCCTGGAACACCGTGAGGTTGAGACCGTCGACTGCCTTGACCTTCCCCGTGTAGATCTTGGTGAGGTCCACGGTGCGGATCACCGCGGGCCGTTCGCCTGCACCGCGAGCGGCGTCGGCGGTGGCCGGATTCGCCGGTATGGTCGCTGTCAATCTGACTCCAACTGAGATGGTCCGAGGCCGAGGGTCAAGCCGGATTTCCCACCATACCTTTCGACGCTGAAACGGGGGCAGCGGCGAGCGAGGCCTACACTCCTTGCAATGGTCGGCGTCACTCTCCTGCTCGTGCTCGGTGCCGGCGTCGGTGCGCTGATCTTCTGGGGGATCCGGCTGCCACCGACCCGCCCTCGTCCCGACAGCCGCTATCGGGGCCGCACGTACATGTCGGTGCATCGCAAGCTGAAGCGCACCAAGCCCCCGGAGTGACGCGCCGCCGGATTATCCGCGAAGCTGGAACGGCACCGACGTCACCACCACGCCGGGGTGATGCAGGAGAGCGAGCTTGAATGCCAGCTCGGACTGATTGTGGAGCAAGGTCTGGTACCACGCGCGCGGCAGGATGTCGGGGAGGACGACCGTCACGGTGGGATCGCCTTCGCGATGGCACCGTTCGATCTCGGCGATCACGGGACTGATCAACTCGCGATATGGGGAGGTGATCACCCGCAGCTCGACGTCGGGCGACCACTGCTTCCAGCGCTCGGGAAGGGTCGCGTCGCGCGTTTCGTCCGAGTCGACACGGACGTGGACCGCGGTGATCCTGCTCGCTGTGGTGATGCTCAGCGCGTACTCCACCGCAGCGGCGCTTGCCGCGTTGAGGTCCTGGACGGGCACGATCACGCGCTGCTTGCCGACCCGATGGCGCTTCGGTACCGAGGCGAGCTCCTTACGGGCGTGCGCATAGTGTCGATGAATCGCCCAGAAGTTGATCGCCAGCAGGGGCACGAGGAGAAGCACGATCCACGCTCCCTCGAGGAACTTCGTGCTCGCAACGATGATTGCCACCGCACCGGTGGTGACCGCCCCCACCGCGTTGACCGCCAGTTTCAGGTGCCGGCGCTGCTCCCTACTGTGCAGCCAGTGCATCACCATGCCCGACTGAGACAGCGTGAAACAGATGAAGACGCCAACCGCGTACAGGGGGATCAGGGCATGGGTATTGCCCCCGAAGACGATCACCAGCGCGATCGCCAGGACGCCGATCACGATGATCCCGTTCGAGTATGCGAGCTTGAGGCCGCGATGGCTGAACTGGTGCGGGAAGTAGTCCTCGCGTGACATCACCGCAGCCAGCCGCGGAAACCCGTTGAACGACGTGTTGGCGGCGAGCAGCAGGATCGCGGCCGACGATATCTGCACGATGTAGAAGAGCGGGCTGTTGGGTGCCGTCGCTTCGCCGATCTGAGCGATCACATTGGATTGGTCGGTGGGAATGGCACCGATGCTGCGGCCGAGCAGCGCAACGCCGAGGAAAAGTGCGCCGAGGAGGCACGCCAGGATCGTCAATGTCCGGGCGGCATTCTGCGACTCCGGTGGCTCGAATGCCGGGACGCCGTTGGCGATCGCCTCCACGCCGGTCATCGCGGTGCATCCGCCGGCGAAGGCGCGCAGCACGAGAAACACACTCAGCCCCTCGGTGGCGCTCGGGATGGTGTGGAGTTGATGCGGCGGATTACCGGTCGCGATTCGGAATGCTGCGATGAGGAGCAGCGCCGCAAGCGAGAGCACGAAGACGTAAGTCGGCAGGATGAACGCGGCTCCCGCCTCGCGGACGCCGCGGAGATTGATCACCATCAGCAGCACGATCGCGACGACGTCGATCACCACCCGATACGGGTTGATCGCCGGAACGAACGCGATCAGCGCGGCAACCCCGGCGGTCACCGAGACGGCCACCGTGGTCAGGTAGTCGACCATCAGCGAACCGGCAGCCACCAAACCCGGGGTGCGACCGAGATTCCGGCTCGCGACGGTGAACGACCCACCGCCGTTTGGATACGCGTGGATCGTCTGCCGGTACGAGAGGACGACGATCGCCAGCAACAGCGCGATGGCCGCGGCGATCGGAAGGTCGAACGCGACACCGGCGGTCCCCGCGAGGAGCAGGACGTAGAGGATCTCGTCCGGGCCATACGCCACCGAGGACAGCGCATCGAGACCGAACGCACCGATTCCCGCGGTCTTGCTCAGGCGCTCGTGTTGCTGCGCGGAACTGGGCAACGGGCGTCCCAGCAGGGCGCGACCCAGAACTGCCATCCGGCCCGATTATCACATGGGTGGTGGTCCGGCCCGACGGGCGCGTGCGTGAGGACCGCGAGTCACGCCTCGCGGTCCCCAAACAACGCGATCAGTCGCTCGGTATGCCGCTCGCAGGAGGTGTCGACGCCGCACCTGAGAAGGTGCTGATCGCACCGCTCGCGGTGTCATCGGTGGTCTCCACCGGTCCGAGCGTGGTCAGATTGCCGGTCGCATCGACCGTGACCATCTGCACACCCGTGAAGCCGTTGTGGTCGCTCGACGAATACGCATAGGGCGTCAGTCCCGGCCCGTCGGTCCAGTGGCTGCTCTCGACGGCGGCGACGATGCTCGCCCGCGTCGGGTTCTGGCCGGCGGCCTTGAGCGCCTGCACAAATGTGTAGGCCTCCGACATGCCGTATTCGACGTTGCCATCCCACGGCAGCGACGGCGCGTAGGTCGCCTCGATGCTCTTGAAGAGCGTCACCCAGGGGTTCGTCGAGGTTGTCAGCAGCGGGAGGTATGTATCGCTGATCGTGCCGCCGATCAGACCCGCCGGGAGCTTCTTGCCGAGCGCCCCACCGGTGAGGATGCCGGCGAGCGTCGGTGGATCCGATCCGACGTTGCTCACCACGAACTGGGCGTGATAGTTGAGCCCGGCCGCGCTCGCCTCCGCGATCGCCGTGAACAGCGGGACCGAGAAGCTCACGATCACCTGGACACCCTGCGCCTGCAGGCCCGCGATCGCGGCACCGACCGCCATCGCACCGGCGGCTGTCGGCGTGTAGTACGCCGGCGTCGAGTCGACGTTCAGGCCCTTGCCCTGCAGCGCATCCATCACGCCGAGGAGACCGTCGGCGCCGAACTCGTCATTGGGTCCCTGCAGGAAGAAGCCAACCTTCTTGCTGGCGAAGTTCTGCGCGATGTACTGCCCGAGGATCTTGCCTTCGATCGTGTAGTTGGGTTGCCAGCCGAAGGTCTCCGGGTACAGCGAGGTGTTGTTCCAGCAGTTGCAGCCCGAGGCTACGAAGAGATCGGGCACGTGGTTGGAGTTGAGGTAGCTCACCACCGACAGGTGGGTCGGCGTGCCCAGCGCCTGGAACATCGCGAAGACCTGGTCCTGCAGGACCAGCTTGTGGGTCTGGGTCGCGGTGCTGGTGGGGTTGTACTGGTCGTCAAGGTAGATGTAGTTGATCTTCCGCCCGTTGACTCCACCGTGTGCATTCACGTACTTGAAGTACGCGTTGGAAGCGGGTGCGATCTCCGAGTAGCCGGGCGCGGCCGGCCCGGTGAGCGGCTGTGTGCTCCCGATGGTCACCTGGCTCGCCGTGATCCCCGGCGCCGACGCGGTGTTGGACGTGGACGTGGGAGTGGAGCTGCCGCAGGCCGCGGTCAGCAGCGCTGCCGCGCCGCCGGCGGCGGCCACCGCCAAGGTCCTCGATCTACTGATCTCTGGTCGCATGCCTGTGCTCCTTGTGTGTATGGACAGCGATTGCGGGGGTCATTGAGACGGGGACTCGGGTGCGGCCGGCAGGGCAGCGGGGCTGCGACTCGAACGCGCGATCCGAATGGCGCCGCGGACGATGGATGCGATCCCTCCGGCGATTCCGCGCGGGAACACGAGGATCGCCACGATGAGGACGATCCCATAGATGGCCAGCGGGACATTGTTGGCAACATTGCTCGAGAGGTTGAGGCTGCTCGCAAATCCACCGGTCCACACCGGCAGGTAGACGAGGATGAACGACCCGATGATGGCGCCGGTGAGGCTGCCGAGCCCGCCGATCACGATCGCGGTGAGCAGCGACAACGACAGGTTGAGCGTGAATCCGCTTGGGGAGGTGACCGTCACCCAGTAGGCGAACAACGACCCGGCAAGCCCCGCGCACGCCGCGCTAATCATGTAGGCGAGCACCTGCGTGCGCGCGACATCGATGCCCGAAAGCCGCGCCGCGACCTCGTTGTCGCGCACCATCCGGAACCGCCTGCCGGTGGCGCCTCGCACCAGGTTCGCGAGCACGAAGAAGGCGATCACCGCGGCGGCAAGCGTGATCCATGCGAGCCACTGTTCGGGGGAGAAACTTGCACCCAGGAAGGCGGGTGGTCCGGGCGACGGGACGTTGAGGCCCTGATTGCCGCCGAACACGCTCGCGAAATGGGACGGCACCTGCGGCAGCGCCACCGCCAGGGCCAGGGTCGCACCGGCGAGGTATGGTCCGCGCAATCGTGCCCCGGCGATGCCGACGATCGCGCCGGCGATCCCGGTGGTCGCGATCGACAACAGCAGCAGGAGGATCATCGGCAGATCGGGATGCCAGGTGAGCAGCACCGACGTCGTATACGCCCCGATCATCATCAGCGCGCCATGACCGAGTGAGACCTGACCATTGATTCCGGTGAGCACGGTCAGCCCGGCCGCGGAGATCGCGTAGATCGCCACCTCGGTGACGTTGTAATTGGTGTACTGATCGAAGACGAATGAGGTGAGGAGCAGGAGCACGAGGGCGAGCCCCAGGAAGAACAGTCCGTGGCGGAGCAGGGTCGAACCACGCAGCGTCGCGCTCATACCTGACGCTGCCTCCCGAAGCTGAACAGTCCCTGCGGACGGAGCATGAGCACGACGATGAGGATCGCGAAGCCACCAAGCGGCGCGAGATCCGACCCGACATACCCGCTCACGTAGCTGAGTGCAAGGCCCACGCCGACCGCTCCGGCCACAGCGCCAACCGGGCTCTCGAGACCCCCGATGATGGCTCCCGTGAACCCGAACACGAGCACCTCGTCCATGTTGCTCGGATACAGGTACACCGACGGCGCCGCCAGCATGCCCGCGAGAGCGCCGAGCAACGCTGCGAGCCCCCAGCCGAGGGTGAGCATCCTGCCGACGCGAATGCCGAGGATGCGAGCGATCTCTGGATTGAATGCGGCCGCGCGCATCCGCAGCCCCAGGGTGGTGCGCTGGAACACCAGGAAGAGGAGCAGCATCGCGACCAGCACGGCGCCGATCGTGAACAGGGCAAAGGGCGAGATATCGAGCGAGGTTCCGCCAACCACGAGGTCGGTGTTCGAAACCGGCACCGGGAAGGACTGAGTCTGGCCGCCGAAGAGCATCGGCGCGATCGCCTCGAGGAGGATGAGCACGCCAAGGCTCAGGATGACCGCGTTGAGCGGTGGTCGCGACTCGACCGGCCGCACCAGCACCCGTTCGGTGACCGCCCCGATCACCAGACCGGTCGCGAGTGCGACCACGAATCCCAGCCAGTAGGGCGCGCCATGCCTGATCACGATGAGCGCGATGTAGGTGGTGAACATCGCCATCGCGCCCTGCGCGTAGTTGATGATCCGGGTCGCGCGCCAGATCATCACGAGGGCGAGCGCCACCGCCGCGTAGACCATCCCATTGGTGATCCCGTCGACGGTGTAGATCAGGAACAGGTGCATGCTCAGTACCCCAGGTACGCGTGACGCAGCGCGTCGTCGCCGGCCAGGCGCTCCGCTGTGTCGCGCAGCTCGACCCTGCCCAGTGACAGGACGACCGCCTGGTCTGCCACCGACAGCGCGGAGCGAGCGTTCTGCTCGATGAGCAGTACGCTCAACTTTCGCTCGGTGACCAGCGCGACCAGTCGCTGCATGATCTGTGCTAGCAGGCCTCCGGCGAGCCCGAGCGAAGGCTCGTCGAGGAGCAGGGCCGTTGGGCGGGCGACCATCGCCCTGCCGATCGACAGCATCTGCCGCTCTCCCCCGCTCAGGTTCGATGCGTGCACGGAGCGGCGCACCCGAAGCGGTGGAAAGAGCTCGTATGCCTCCTCGATCGCCACCCGTTGGTCGGCCCGATCGCGACGCCAGAGACCACCGAGGCGGAGATTCTCGTCGACCGTCAGCTCGCTCACGATGCCGTGTCCCTCGGGGACGTGACCGACGCCCAGGCGGGCGATGACCTCAGGCGACCGGCCGATCAGCTGCTGGGTGCCGAGCATCACCGAGCCACGACGCGGCTTGATGAGGCCGGAGATGGTTCTCACCAGCGTCGTCTTGCCGGCGCCGTTCGCCCCCAGCACGGCGGTGATGCTGCCCTCGGGAACCGAGAGCGACACGTTCTCGAGGGCGATGACGCCGCCGTATGCGACGGTGAGATCGGTCACCTCAAGCATGCGCGACCGTCTGCCCCAGGTACGCGTTGGCGACTTCGCTGTTGGCACGAATCTCGGCGGGCGATCCGGAAGCGATCACCTGCCCGAGATTGAGCACGGTGATGGTGTCGCTGACGGCCATGACCATGTCGACGTGGTGCTCGACCAGCGCGATCGCCATCCGCGTGCGCATCGAGCGCAGCAGGTCGATGAGCTCGCTGACATCGGTGGCGGAGAGCCCGCTCGCCGGTTCGTCGAGCAGCAGCAGGGACGGGCGAGCCATCAGAGCGCGGGCGATGATGACCCGCTTCTGGACACCGTGCGGAAGGGCGCCGGGATATGCACCGGCACGATCGGCAACGCCGAGCTCGCCGAGGTTCGCGAGCGCCTCCTCCCTGAGTGCAGCGATACGACGGTCGGCACCCGGAAGCGCCAGGAGGTCCGGCGCCAGCCGGGTCCGTGACGGCGAGCCCGCGACCACGTTCTCGAGCACCGTGAGCGTCGGCCACAGCCCCAGTCCCTGGAGTGTTCGGGCAATCCCCATGTGTGCGAGCCGCCAGGTCGGCAGCCCGAGGAGCGACTGACCCTTGTAGGTGATGGTCCCCGTGACCGGCGTCACGAATCGTGAGACTGCGTTGAACAGCGTCGTCTTGCCCGCGCCGTTCGGGCCGATGACGCCGACGATCTGGTTGGCGCGAACGGTCAGCGAGACGCCGTCGAGAGCGACCACGCCGTCGAAGCGCACATCGATCCCGGCAACCTCGAGCACAGCAGCTGTCGTGTCTGGCGTCTCCCCGGACACGCTACAGCGACCCGTTCAACCCCATGAGTGCCCGCAGGGTACAGCGATCACACCGCCTCCGCTCGGACCGCCTGCCTCAACGAACGGCGATGAGCACCCGATTGGCGAGGTGCTGCCAGATCGTGCCCACCTCGACGAAGCCGGCGGAAAACAGCGCCGCGCGGTGGAACTCGTAGCTCTGGGCCTCGTCCTCGTGAGGGTGTGCGTGCCACCGCTGCTCGCGTTCAGCGACCTCACCCGCGAGGGCGGGGTCCGATACCGCGGCCTCCCACCAGGCGTCGTAGTCCTCAGCACCCTCTGGGGCATCCGGCCACTCCGGCCGGACCTGCCGTGCCCCGGCCGCGATGGTGCGCTGATCGTGGTCGAAGTCGATCCGATCACCGTCGAGGAACACCGCACCGGGCCGGAGCACTCCTGCCAGCGTGTGGTAGAGATGGATGAGCTGCTCCACCCCGAGCCAGTGCAGCGCAGTCGTCGAGACCGCCGCGTCGTAGGGCCCCGGCGACGGCAGCGCATTCACCCAGTCGGCGCGCAGGTCGGCGTCCGCGAACTGCAGCCGCGGCCTCCTTCCCAGCGCCCCGCGACCGATCGCGAGGAGGACCGGGTCGGCGTCGATCGCCACGACACTCGCGCCGGGGATGCCGTCGAGCACGCGAGCGCTCAGCGATCCCGGTCCGCACCCGAGGTCGAGCACCCGTGGTTCGGGCCCGGCGAACGCCGCCACCGCATCAACTATGGCGGCGAACCGCTCCTCGCGATCCGGGATGTGACGCTGCTGCTGCGCGTCCCATCGCGCCAGCCAGTTGGCGAAGTCAGTGCTGACGTGCTGGATGCTCACTTCGGCGATACCTGTACCACATCATCCCAGCGCAACCGCCGGGAGCTTCAGGGTGATCGCCGTGCCGTCCGCTGCCGTGCTTGTGGCGGTGACCGACCCACCGTGCGCCTCGACAACATCCCGAACGATCGCGAGGCCGAGCCCCGATCCCGTCGACGAGGGTCCCTTCACGAAGCGGTCGAACACCCTCGGCAGCAGGTCAGCCGGGATGCCCGTTCCGTCGTCGCGGACGGTCAGCAACACCCATCGGCCGGATCCGATGCCCTCGACGCGGATGGTGCCACCGGCGCGCGCGTGGGCCAGCGCGTTGCTGACGAGGTTGCCCAGAACTCCTCGAAGCCGTCCGGGGTCCCCATCGATCGCCGGGACGCCGGCGTCGACCCGCTCGGTGAGCTGCACCCCGGCCGCTCTCGCCTCGGCGCCGAACGCGCTCAGCGTCTCGTTGACGAAGACGGCGACGTCGACGGGCTCTCGGTGAAGGCGTAGCGCGCCGCTCTCCGCCAGGGTCAGGGTGCCGAGGTCGTTGACGAGCATCTCCAACGACTCGGTGGCGCTCACGATCGGGGCCATGTGCTCGGCATCGGCCGGGTAGATGCCGTCGGCGATCGCCTCGGCCTGTCCGCGAATGATCGACAGCGGCGTGCGCAGCTCGTGGGCGATGTCGGCGAGCACCGACCGCCTGCGCGTCTCCTCGGCCTCGAGGCGCCCGCTCATCGCATTCATGGCGCGGGCGAGGGAACGGAGATCCGATGGGCCGCGTACCGGCACGCGCGCCGAGAGGTCGCCCGACTCGATGCGGTGGGCGCCTTCGATGAGCGCGCCGACCGGCGCCGCAAGGCGGCGGAGCACGAGGATCGCCACAGCGACGGCCGCGCCCCCGAGTACGAGCGCGGTGACCGCCACCGCCGTGTCGAACGGCGCCGAGCTGACCGCCCCGAATGCGCTGAGGAGCAGCCAGACGACGCCGAAGATGGCGCTGAGGAACACCAGAAACGCGAGACCCACGAAGCAGCCGATGCGCCGCGCGATCCGCCGTCCGTGACGTCCCCAGTTCTGACCTCCGGCCCACGGTCCGGACTCACCCTCGGGCCACCAGGGCGGACGGCGGCCCTCGCCTCGCCTCCACGGCGGGCCGTTGCTCACGCGTCCCCGTCCACGAGTCGATACCCGACGCCGAACACCGTCTGAAGGTGGCGCGGCGACTGGGGATCGCGTTCGATCTTCCGTCGAATGTTCTTGACGTGCGCGTCGATGGCGCGTTCATACGACTCCACCGCGACACCATGCACGGCATCCAGCAGCTGGGCGCGGGTGAAGACGCGACCGGGCTGCCGGGCCATGTGCAGCAGCAACTGAAACTCGGTCGCCGTGAGGACCACGTCCCGTCCGTCGATCGCTACCTGCATCCGCGGCACATCGAGCACGATCGAGTCACCGACCCGGATCACATCGTCGGGCGCGGCCGCCGCCTGTGCTCGGCGCAGCACGGCGCGCACTCGAGCGACGATCTCCCGCGCGCTGAACGGCTTGGTGACGTAGTCATCAGCTCCGAGCTCGAGACCGGCAACACGATCCGCCTCCTCGGTTCGGGCGGTGAGCATGATGATCGGCACGTCGCCGGCCCGGCGCATGGCTCGGGCAACGTCGAGGCCGTCGATGAGCGGCAGGGTGAGGTCGAGGATGACGAGATCAGGGCGCACTCGCGAGAAGAGCCGGAGTGCATCCTCGCCGTTGGCCGCCGTCGACACATCGAAGCCGGCGCGTTCGAGATAGTCGCGAACCAGGCGCACGATCGCCGGCTCATCGTCGACGATCAGCACCTTGGTCATGGGGATCTCAGCGTAGGGGTGGCGCGGGGCGGCGAGCTGCCGCCGCCCCGTCGATCATCAGACCGATTGTGTCGCCGCCGGGGTGGATGCGTCGGCGTCGGAACTCTTACGAGCAGCGCCTGCGCAGTCACCGCCCCAACTCTTGCCGTTGGGGCCGAAGGCATTTGGACCGAAGCCCCGCCGGTGCCAGCGCCGCCGCGGCGTCAGACCGAGCACGCGCGGCACCACCAGCGCGCCGATGAACGTGATGATGATGAAGCCCGGGTCACGAGTGGTGATGCCCACCGCGGTTGCCGCGCCGATTGCCACCAGTCCCCAGGCGGTGCGTCCTACACGATACATGTCGATTCTCCTTGTGGAGATTGAAGGGTACGTGCATCACTCTCGCCGCGCGGTGTGAATCAGGTGTGAAGACGCGACGGAGGTCTGGCGTGCCTCACGGCACCGATCATTCCGGCGAGCGGTACGTCACCGGTTCACGCGGCGTGCGATCCACGGACAGCTGAAACACATCCGGCCGGCTGTAGTGGCCGGTGACATCGAGGGTTCGTCGCGCGGCCGCGGCACGCGAGGGCTGGATGTCGGCCATCAACAAGCCGAACTCCCCGTGCAGAGGGCCGGCGACGATCTCACCGCCCGGAGCGACCACGACCGAGTCACCAGGGTTGATCCACTCGCCGGGGTCCGGGAAGAGTTGCTCGCGCCCTGGAAATGACGCCGGGACGTCCGACCCACGCAGCGCGCATCCCGCGCCGAGCACCCAGCATCTGCCCTCCGCTGCAATATGCCGCAAGGTGGCGATCCAGGTGTCTCCCTCGTCCCACGTGGAGGCGATGTACACCTCGACGCCTTCCGCATAGAGCGCGTATCGCGCAAGCGGCATGTAGTTCTCCCAGCAGATCAGCCCGCCCACACGGCCGATCCCTGTGTCGATGACGCGCAGTCCACGCCCATCCCCGTGACCCCACACCATGCGTTCAGGATTGGTGGGAACGAGCTTGCGGTGCCGGTTGAGGATTGCGCCGTCGGGCCCGATCGTGACCAGGGTGTTGTAGAGAGTTGACCGGCCGAAGGCACCGTCACGCTCATGGACCCCGCATGCCACGACCAGGTGTAGTTCGGCAGCTGCATCGCGTAGCGGTTTCAGGCCGTCTGCGGCGAGGTCGACGCTGTTGTCGACGAGGCGCCGGTGGATCTCCCCGGTGAGGTCGTGGTCGGCGCCAGGGCGCAAACGCCAGATCCATGCCGGGTATCCCGGGATGAAGGTCTCGGGGAAGACGACCAGACGCGCACCCGCCTCCGACGCCGCGTGGAGCTGGAGAACCGCGGCCGCGAGGGTCGCGTCGCGGTCAAGCAGCACCGGCGGCTGCTGGACGATTGCCACCCGCACGGTGGAATCCTCGCTCTGCACAAACCGGGACTATAGAAGCCGCCCCGTTGGTTCGCCTGACCGTGCCGAGGCCGTACCCTGTCGGGCGACGTGCCGAGTGCCCTTGCAGAGACGCTGGCAGTCCTGCTGCTCATTGCGACGCTGGGCTGCGCGATCGTCCGTCCCCGAGGACTGCCGGAAGCCGTTGTCGCCGTGCCGGCTGCCGCCCTGCTTCTCCTTCTCGGGGTGCTGCCTCTGGGTCAGGCGGGTACCGAAGCGCGAAGTCTCGCGCCGACGATTGGCTTTCTCGCCGCGGTGCTCGTTCTCGCCAACCTCTGTGACCGCCACAGTCTCTTCGATGCAGCCGGTTCATGGATGGCGTCCGGTTCACGCGGGCGTCCCGTGTCCCTGCTCGCGCTTGTCTTCACCGCCGCGAGCGTGGTCACCGCGGTCCTCAGCCTCGACGCGACGGTGGTCCTGCTCACCCCTGTCGTATTCGCGACGGTGGCGCGGCTGCGCCTTCGCGCCAAGCCCCACGTCTACGCCTGCACGCACCTCGCAAACTCAGCATCTCTGTTGCTACCCGTGTCGAACCTCACCAATCTCCTGGCCTTCGGTGCGAGCGGGCTGTCATTTGCACGTTTCGGCGCCATCATGGCACTCCCCTGGCTGGCAGCGATCGGAGTCGAATGGCTGGTGCTGCGTCGTTTCTTCGCGGGTGATCTCGTTGGCCACGGCGAGACCACGGACGTGCGGCCGCTCCCGGTTCCAGTGTTTGCGGCAACCGTGGTTGCGCTCACGCTGGTCGGGTTCTTCGTCACCTCCGCCCTCAACGTGAGCCCGGCCTTCGCGGCGCTCGGCGGTGCGCTGGCTCTTGCGGTGCCCGCGCTTGCCCGGCGCCGGACGAGCATCGGCGACGTCGCACGATCGATTGACGTCCCCTTTCTCGCCTTCGTCCTGGCCCTCGGCCTCGTCGTCAAAGCAATCTCCATCCACGGGCTCGGGTCGGTGGTGACCCACATCGTGCCCGGCGGGACCGGACTCGGGTCCCTGCTGCTCATCGCGGTGGTCGCCGCCGTACTCGCAAATGTGATCAATAACCTCCCGGCCGCCTTGCTGCTGATCCCGGCGGTGTCCGGCGCCGGAGCTGGCCCGGTGCTCGCAGTGCTCATCGGCGTCAATACCGGCCCCAACCTGACCTATGTCGGATCACTCGCAACGCTGCTCTGGCGCCGCGTTCTGATCCGCCGCGGCGAGGAACTCCCGATCGGCGAATTCCTCCGTCTGGGCGCGATCACGGTGCCGCCGGTGCTCATCGCGACCACCGTCGCGCTGTGGATCTCCCTGCGGTTGGTGGGTTAATGACGGACATGCACATCGTCGTGTGGGTGGTCGAGGGCACCTGGCAGGGTTGCGTCGATGCTGCGCTGCAGAACTTCCCCGCCGATTCGCGATTCACGCTGCTTCATGTCACGCCGTCGGACGTCACCGAGGCAGCCGACGCCGCTTCGATCGGCCTGTTCGGGCGCGGCTTTCCGGGGCGCAAACCCAACCCGCTCTTCGACGACATCGCGGACGACGAGGCATCGAGTCTGCTCGCGGCGGCGGCAGCGCGCCTCGGCGACCCCGATGTCGAGAGGCTCAGCCGGCGCGGGCGGGTCGAGCGTGAGGTGGTACGGGCTGTGGCCGCCGGTGTCGATGTCCTCGTCGTGGCTCGTGATGGCGACCGCTCGCGGCTCGGACCCAGGAGCCTGGGTCACGCCACGCGATTCATCGTCGACCACGCACCCTGCGCGGTGATGCTGGTATGGCCGGACGAGACCCCGGGCATCGACTCGATACCGCCACCGAAGCACGGTCCCAAGCCACCGCATCCGCCCCACCACCGTCACGACGATCGCTGACCAATGCCTCGAGCCAAGCTGCCCAACGGCCTGGAACTCGACTACGAGAGCTTCGGCGATTCGGCCCGACCCCCGCTCCTGCTCGTGATGGGGCTTTCGTACCAAATGATCGAGTGGGATGACGCGCTGTGCACGCTGATCGCCGACCGAGGCCACCGGGTGACCAGGTTCGACAATCGGGATGTCGGGCTTTCGACGAAGCTCGATCACCTCGGCCCGCCCAACCTCATGGCCGTGATGACCCGCACTGATGGGCCCCCCTACTCGCTCGACGACATGGCCGCCGATTCCGTCGCCTTGCTCGACGTTCTCGGAATCAGCGCTGCTCACGTGGTCGGCGTATCGATGGGCGGCATGATCGCGCAGCTGATCGCCATCAACTTCCCGGATCGAGCTCTCAGTCTGACCTCGATCATGTCGACGGTTGGAGGCCCCAACGTTGTGCAGGCCCAGCCGGTCGTGTCCGCGGCGCTCCTGGCTCCGCCAGGGCAGACGCGTGATGAGCAGGTGGAGCACTCCCTGGCCAACCGGCGGCTGATCCACGGCACCGGCATGCCTTTCGACGAGGAGCGCGCGCGTGCCAAGGCCGAGCACGCCGTTGACCGCTGCTTCTACCCCGACGGCGCAATGCGTCAGATCGCGGCGATCTTCGCCGCCCCGGATCGGACTGCCGGTTTGCGCAGTCTGAGAATCCCAACCCTGGTGATCCACGGCGACCAGGATCCGTTGGTGCCACCCGAGAACGGCAGGCAGACCGCGGCTGCGATGCTGAATGCCCGGCTGATCATGATCCCGGGGATGGGCCACGCCCTTCCGGAGCAGGTGTGGTCACAGGTCGTCGACGCCCTCGTTGAGGTGACCTCGAGGTCAGCGTAGGTCCGGGCGCTCGATGAGCCATGTGGCTCGAAACGGCTGAAATCCGAACCGCTCATACAGATGCCTCGCCGGGTTGCCCTCGCTCACTGTCAATCCGAGCCGCCGGTGACCGGCGTCGACGCAGGCCTGTACGGCATGCCCGACCAGAAGGCCGCCCAGTCCCTGCCCCTGGTGGCCGGACACCACAAAGAGCTCCGGGATCCACGCATCCCCCGCCCACCACCCGGACGCGGGCATATCCGTGACCACGAGCGCACCGAGGATCGCGCCGCCCTGGTCACGCACGACGCGCGACGCTTCGCCGAGGACCGGACCACAGGGGCCTTCGCCTGCCAGCAGCTGCCTCCAGTACTCGAACCGGTCCACCCCCGACCAGAGCCCGAAGTCGACGTGACCGAGCGGCACCGCAGAAGCCGCGGCGGCGGCGATGCCGTCCATCTCGGGGTCCAGCATCTCGAGACGGGTACCACTGGGGAGCGATCCCGTCTCCGGCGTCCGGGGGACCGTGAGATCGACCGCCATGTCACGCGCAACACGGCGCAACCGCCCCCCGGCTGCGAGCAACCGGGCGGCCTCGGCCCCGTCATGTGTACGAACCACAACCACAGCGCGACGTTATCGCGCCGGTGGTCAGCTCAGCGTGGCGCCTTCCGGGGTTGTGTCAGCGACTTCGCTCGGTGTTGCGCAGCAGACGGTGGAGGCGCCCGCCGCCGATGGCCCTCCACCACCGCCGGCTTGGACGGCCGGGGCATTCCCCTCGGGAGCATCGGCGAGGACCGTGTAGACCTCCCAGCGGGTACCCGCTCCACTGACCCAGACCTTGTCCTGGAGAGCATGGCAACAGGTGACGCCGTCTTCGACATCGGTTTGAAGCCCCAGCGCCGACAGGCGCCGCGTCGCCACAACAACGTCGTCCGCCGTCCCGACCTCAACACCGAGGTGGTTCAGCGTCCCGGCCTGGGAAGGATTCTCAAACAGCACCAGCTTCAGGGGCGGGTCCACGACCGCGAAGTTGGCGTAGCCGGGACGCCGCTTTGCCGGCTCGGTCTGGAAGAGCTTCGAGTAGAAGTCAACCGCCTCGTCGAGATCGGTGACGTTCAGCGCCAGCTGCACTCTCCCCATCTCAGCAGTTGCATCCGCAGTCGCAGGCACCGTCGCAGTCGCAGCCGCAATCACAGTTCACGGTGTTCAGCCTCCTATCGATGAACGTCGATTGAATGAACCGATGCTAGCGTGTTCCATCGAGGACTGTCAATGGGTAGAATGGCGACATGCAGACTGGCTCCAACGCGGTGGCGACCGATCTCGAGGTTCGTCCGTTCCGCGACGACGACTGGCCGGCGGTGCACGCCGTCTACGCCCAGGGAATCGCCACCGGGAGCGCGACCTTCGAGACCGAGGTGCCGGCGTACGAGCGGTGGATGGCAGCGCATCCTCCCGAGTACCGCCTTGTAGCCACGCGGGGTGGGGATGTCGTCGGCTGGGTGGCCGCCTCCCCAGTCTCGGACCGCTGCGCCTATGCCGGCGTTGTCGAACACAGCGTGTATGTGGATGCACGCGTGCGCCGCCAGGGAATCGGCGGCCGGCTCCTGGATGCGCTCATCGAGCGCGCCGACGCCTCTGGGATCTGGACGATCCAGAGCGGCGTCTTTCCGGAGAACGTCGCGAGCCTCGAAGTCCATCGGCGCTGCGGCTTTCGGGTGGTCGGAACCCGCGAGCGCCTCGGCCAGCTCAACGGCTCGTGGCGAGACGTGCTCCTCATCGAACGCCGGAAGCCGTGAGCACCGCCGCTGCGACCACGCCGGCGCCCACCCCGTTGCGCGTCAAAGGGTGCTGCAATCCCGTCTCCGCGCCATTGCCGGAGGTGCTGGCCGACGAGCTCGCCGCGACCTACAAAGCGCTCGGCGACCCGACCCGCATCCAGATCCTGCACATTCTCGCCACCGCCACCGAACCGGTTTGCGTGTGCGACTTCACCGCCGCATTCGATCTCGGCCAGCCAACCGTCAGCCACCATCTCGCGACCTTGCGCGAGGCCGGGATCGTGACCAGCTTCAAACGCGGCATATGGGCGTTCTACCGTCTCAACCCTGCGATGTCGAGCGCCGCGGGCGCCGCGGTCGCGCAGATCGGGTGAGGTCCGGGCGCCGCTTACGGGCGCCCGATCCCCGTGATCCCAGGCTCTCCGCTAGGCTCTGCTGGATGTACTGGCTGGCTATCGTGGGTTTCGTGGGTGTCGCATTGTGCTTCGGCGTGATCGGCGCGGCCATCGGCCGGATCACAGCACGACGCGGCGCTCGATCGCTCGAACCCCTAGCATTCGATGCACCTTCCGTGCAGCGTCAGGCGATTGTCTACCTCGAGGTGGCGGTCGCATGGCACTCGTATTTGCGCGCTGTCCGCACCCTGGTCTACCCGGATGAAGGGCCCCCGGCCACCGGCCCGCATGATCTGGCGTCGGTGCTCCGCGCCCGCGCTCAGCTCCAGACCGTGGCAACGCCGGTCACGCAGGAGCTTCACGATGAGGTTCTGGACAGCGCAGTGACGCTGATCGACCTTCTGCGGTCGCAAGTCAATCCGCCCACGCTCGGACGCGTCGACACGGCTGGAGGAAACATGTCGCTGCCGCTTGCCTTCGAGACCATCAACCACAGGGTTGGGTTGCTCGAACGCCAGATGCTCAGTGAGTTCGGATATCAGCGGCGGCTTCCACGCGGAGAGATTGAGATGACAGGACGCGCCGTCACGCCCCGTGGTGCACCGGTCTCATCGACAGTGAATCGCGGAGTTGCCTATCACTGATCGATGCCAGTGGCCTCGAGCTGTCGGTCGCGTGCTGCAGCGGCCTCCGACGCCGGCTAGAAGGCGGGCTTGAGATCCCCGTTGGCAGGGCTCGACGACTTTCCTAGGAGTCCCACCCCGAACACCTCCTCGATTGCCCGCAGCGTTCCATAGTGGTTGCCTCCGCTGCCGAACGAGCCCTGGGACGCAGCGGAGACCACGATGGTCGGAACGTGACCGCCGTTGCCAGTGTTCCAGCCAGTCCTGTCGACGGTCGTCGCCGAGTCCCAGGTGATGATCACCGTGCCACCCTGGGCGTACCACTGCGAATTGAAGACCGTTGGGAGGTTCGTCGCAAGCCACGAGTCTCCCTGCTTGATCTTGCTCGTCGACGAACATGTGCTGTGCATGTCGTCGCAGACGTCGGGCACCACGAACATGAAGCTCGGCGCCGAATTCCCGCTGAGGTCGCTGGCAAATCCGCCCGACCCGGCGAACGGCACGACCCGGTTGCACTGAGCTGGGTCGCCGGTGATGCTCGTGAAGTCGACGAACGGGTTGTGGTCCTTCGCGTAGTGCCCCACGCCCCCGCCCGTGTAGCACGCGGAAGGCATGGCCTCCATATACGCTTTCCAACTTATCCCAGCCGTCGCAAGCTCGCCGACCAGCGTTGACGACTTGGACGCACTGGTCTCGCCGGAGATGAGCGCCACGTAGTCCGCGGTACTGTCATCGGTCAGTCCGAACCAATGGGTCGCAGACGCATACTTGCTCATCAGACCGTTGAGATAGGGGGCGTTCGGGCTTCCCTTGATGTCCGAATACCCTTCGTTCTCCTCGACGATGACCATGACGTGCGGCGGATTCGCCGCCGCGCGGGCGCTTGCGCCAGGCAGGGATGCGTACAGCGGGAATGCACCCACGAGACCGGTCAGGCTCACGAGCAGCCATCGCGAGCGGCGCGACGCCGCCATCCGTCCAGTTCTCATGTCGCCCTTGCTCGAGTTTGGCAGCAGGGCATGCCTTGGCAGCCGGGAACAACAATAGCGAACCGCTCGACCGGCGGGCACCGAGCGCCCAAAGTCCTCGCCTCCGCCCCAGGACTCGATCGCGCGATCGTATTGACCTACTGAACAGATGGTCAGGTTGTCAACTTTGACGCGCTCCACGGTTATGGACGTTCTGGCTCGTGAGCCGGGTTCGCTCCGTGATCCCACGTCCTTAACCGCCTCGCTGGTACGGTGAAGTCTGTGCGCTCTCAGCTACCGGGCGGCCTCGTGAATCTGCGTGACCTCGGCGGCCTGCCCACCGCATCCGGCGCAATGACGGTGCCGGGCAGGTTGTTGCGGAGCGAGTCACCGCACGCTCTGAGCGCAGCTGGACTGAAGGAGTTTCTTGACGTCGGGATCCGTGCCGTCATCGATCTGCGGACGACATCGGAGCGTAACCATCGGCCGAGCCCGCTCGTCGATGCGGGCGTCCACACCGCGCATGCGCCCATCTTCACCGACGACGAGGACTACCCCGATCACCTGGCAACCGCGGCTGAAGTCTATTGCTGGTGGCTGCGCGAGCGCCGTCCCGGAGTCGCCGCGGCGATGGCCGCGATCGCAGACGCACCGTCGGCACCGATCCTCGTGCACTGTCACGCCGGGAAAGATCGGACCGGTGTCGTGGTCGCACTCGTCCTGCGCCTCGCCGGAGTCAGCGTCGACGCGATCACCGACGATTACGCGGTCAGTGGTGTGCAGCTCGCCGAAATGCTCGCCCGCGACAAGGTCACGGCGCTGGAACTTGGCATGGATGACGTTCGGGCCGAGCGGCTCTTCACGGTGCGTCGTGAGGCGATGGTGCAGACGATGGAGTGCGTCGACACCGAACACGGCGGTGTCTTGACGTTGCTCCGTGGCCTTGGCCTTGACGAGACGCGCATCGATCGCCTCACCAACCTGCTGCTTAGTCCCTCCTGGCCGTAACGGCGAACGCCTGGAGCAGATCAGCCTGGGCAGGTGCGACCGAGGAATCCCGGCATCTGCCAGTAATTGCCGAGATCGACTACGGTATGGAAGCCCGATGTCACGGTGACCGCGGTCGCAGGGATGCTGTCTCCCGCGCACCCCTCGGCCGCGATGGCGTACCGTCCGGCGGGCAGCTTGATACCCAGCGTGGCGCCGGCCCCTGACCAGTCCTCGTGTGCGACCGCCGCGCCATCCGGTCCTCGGGTGACGACGAGCCGGCATCCTCCCGCGCCGGCTGGGCACGATGGAACCGTAACCGTGGCCTCGGTATAACCGGGAACGCGCGGTCCAGGCCAGATCAGGATCAACGCGACCGCGGCGGCAACGGATATGGCGAGCAGCGCCACCGCGACGCTGCACCGTCTGCGTATTGCGCCCAGCGGAGAGCCATCGTGGGCGTCGACTTGGGTCATCGCCACAACTGTATGGCCATCGTCTCGTTGTGGCTGGTCGCGACCATTTCGTGGTAGGCGAGCACCACGGCGGAGCCGACTGGTCCCTGTGAGCATTTGGGGATCGGGCTGGGCCGTGAGTTGTGACATGGGCGAGTCATTCAGCGAGGCGCCGGTGGCACAATCGCAGCGAGGCCACAAGCGGCACGGCAGCCGCACACGCCAGGAGAGAGCATGGCGGCTCGCAGAACTCACCTCGGGGTTTGGCCCGTCTGGGTCGTGGCTTTGAGCACCGCCATCACCCTTGGGGCGTGCGGCGCCGAGACCCAGACGCCGAACCAGGATTCAGCCGTCACCGTCACCGTCACCACGCTCACGGCGTTGGCCCATCAGATGGCCGCAGGCGCGGACGACTCGAACGTCACCGTGGGCGATGCTGTCCTCACGACGCTGGACGCAGCGAGCACGGCCACGTCGGGATCGACGGTCGACTCGAACCAATCTGCCTACCTGGTTCAACTTCAGGGTCACTTCACTGCTCTCGACGCCTCAGTGCCGTCCGGTGCGAAGCTCCCCACCGGAACCTATCTGATTTTCGTCGTCGACGCCTCCAGCGGTTTGATAACCGAATGGGGTGTCGGTAACAGGAAAGCCGACCTCCTCGCGCTAGGGTCCGTCATCGCGCTGTCCCTGTGAGCTGAGCAACAGCCGCGCCGGCTCATTGCTGCACCTTGCGTACTCAGGAACATTGCCTATTCCTTGAGTGATGGTCGGGGCCGACTGGGCTCGAACCAGCGACCCCCTGCCGACCACCGCAAGGCAAACGCTGGGGTGCCGCACGGCACTCGTACATGAACCCTTCCCAAGGCACAAGCAGCCACCGCGTGCGCCAGCTGGTGGGCACGACTTACGAGTCAGTGCATGTCCAGTTGATGGTGCCATTGTCTGTGAGCGTGCTGCCCCCGGCCCCGTTGCCGTTCGTCAAGTTCGCCACGATGACATTGCCTGATCCGTCCGAATTGACCGTCGCGGCGACGCTCGGTGCACTGTAGCTCTCCCCTCCGATCGAGACCTGGCCCTGGGCAGCTTGAATTGTGTAGCTGCCAGGGCCGTGGAAGCTCGAAATCGTATACGTCTCCTGCACGCTCTGACCGCTGTTGGTGGTGGTGATCTGCGGCACGTCCCACCCTCCGGGCGTTGACTCGATCCTCCCCGTTCCCTTGGCAAAATCACTGCACGAGGAAGCGCCGCCGAGGAACTGCGCCTGATGGACCGCAACCGGGGTGGCGCCTGTGAGAGTCATCGTGATGCAGACGTGGGGCATGCCACTGACCGAGACTCCTGCCTGCGTCTGTCCACATCCAGGCGGAGTGCTGACCTGGGCGCCGGCGGTTCCCGTCGGTGGATTCGCTCCCGTCGTGCCGCTCCCGCAGCCTGCAAGGGCGACCGCTGCTGCAACAGCGAACCCCGGCAGCATCAGCCGCCCCGGCCCTCGGCGCGCGTGCACGAGTGCGAACCTTGCGAGGAGCAGACGCATCTAGCTCACCACTTCGCGATGAGGGTTTCGTCACTCGAGCCGTTGGAGTAGTAGCCGACGGTCATACAGAAGCCGCTGCTGACGCAACTCGCGCCGCTCAGGTGGTTGTACTGGGTGCTGCTCGCATTCGGCGACTTCACCAGAGTCCAGCGCGGCGATGCTCCAAGTGCGGCGCCGCCGCTGAGCGCGAACGCTGCGACCGCTGACACGACGCCTGTTGCCAATACGCGCCCCGGACGCGTTCGACGCATGGCGGAGACCCCCTCGAACTGATGAGTGATACCCGGTGTCATACCGTTCCCTCGCGTATCAGTGTCGCCGAGACACGTCGGGGACATGGGAAGCCCGGCGGCTTAAGGAAAGCTGAAGACGTCAGGCCATCGACGGCGACGCCGCGAGCAGTTCGTCCGCGATGCTCCGAAGGCTTTCGGACTTCGCCCGGGTGCGCAGCTCGCGCATGCCCTCATCGCCGACCGATTGCATCGCCACAGCTATGGCTGCTTCACGGTCCGCGCGCTCGTCCGGAGTGATGAGCGTGGATCCGATGAGACCGCGCTCGTTGGCGGCGACCTCGTAGATTCGCAACCCCCGCTCCGCTCTCCCGTCGCGCACCTCGAGCGCGGCGAGAGCTTCTATCGCATCCGCCATGCCCTCGGCGAACTCGAGCTGGCGATAGATGCGCAATGCTTCGACCGCAAGGCTGCGCGAACGCTCGCCCTCTCCGCGATGTCGTGCGGTGATGGACAGGTTATTGAGCGCAGCCGCCTCGCCTCGGCGATGTGGCAGTTCGCGGAATCCCTCCAGCGCGACGACGAACATCGCGTCGGCTTCCTCGGGGACTCCGAGGCAGCGAAGTGCAATCCCGAGGTTGCACTGCGATGCCGCGAGGCCATATCGATTGGAGGTGCGCGCGCCAACCTCGACGCTCTCCCGCCCGTAACGGACCGCTTCGGCAAAATCACCTTGCGTCTGAGCGGTTGCCCCGAGACCGTTGAGCGCTCCGGCAACACCGGAATCGTCGGCGATCGAGCGGTACACGGCCAGGCACTCGTCACCGAGACGGCGCGCAAGGCCGAGGTCGCCGCTGCTGCGCGCGAGGGAAGCCGCACCGCGAAGGCCGAGCGCGCGCGCCGGGATGGGATCGTGCGGCGCCGCATGCAACACCCGCTGCAAACGCTCGAGCCCTTCGACGATACGTCCGCTCTGATACCAGTAGACCCAGAGAGGGGCGGCAAGCGTCAGTGCCGCCCCGGGCTCGCTTCCCGGTCCGAGGTACCAGTCGAGCGCTGCGGCAACATTTTCGTGTTCGGCAGCTGCCCAGGTGATGAGGGTCTCCTGGTCGACCTCTCCCCTCGCGGACGCGGCGGCTCGGTTCCGAAACCACCCCGCATGTCGCTCGCGAGCCGTCTTTTCATCATCCGACGCGAAGAGCCGCTCCAGCGCGTACTCGCGGACCGTCTCCAGGAGGCGGTAGCGGATTCCGCCGCCGCCGGTTTCCGCGACCACCATCGACTTGTCCACCAGGCGCGGGATGCCCTCCAACAGCGGCCGTGCGCCGGCTGCCTCCCCATCACGGAACGGCTCGCCAAATGCACCCTCCGCCGCCAGCAGGTCGAATCCTCCGACGAACACCGCAAGTCGCCGGAACAGCGCGCGGTCGGCGGTGTCGAGGAGGTCGTGACTCCACTCGATCGTCGCCCGCATCGTCTGATGGCGCTGCAGGTTTGAGCGCGACGGTCCGCTCAGCAGATCGAGACGGTGGTCGAGATGGGCAGCAATGTCGCCCAACGAGAGGCTCCGCAGTCGCGCGGCCGCAAGTTCGATTGCCAGCGGGAGCCCGTCAACCCGCCGGCAGATGGCTGCCGCAGTTTCTGCGTCCTGCTGGTCGATGGCGATCGCTCGAGAGTCCCCGCTCGCGCCTCGTGCCAGCGCAGCACGGTCCGTAAGGAGCCGGACGGCGTCGCTCTCGAAGATCTCCTCGGGCGAGCTCTCGAGACCAGGCAGCATGAGGCCGGGTACTGCCCAGACAATCTCGCCCGCGAGCATGAGTGGCTCGCGGCTGGTGGCCAGGAGGCGCAGTCCCGGACACGCCGCGAGCAGAGTCGCGCAGAGTTCGGAAAGGGACGCGATCAGGTGCTCGCAGTTGTCGAGGATGAGCAGCATGCGACGGTAACGGAGCCACGCGGCAATGGTCTCGACCAGCGGTTCCGGCGGGCGGGCGTGGATGGCGAGCACGCGCGCAACCTCCGCTCCCACCGAGGCGTCGCCGGCCAAACCGCCGAATGCCACGAACCGCACACCATCCTGATGAATGGCAACCGCCGTGCGTGCCAACTCCAGCGCCAGGCGCGTCTTGCCGCAACCACCCGGACCGACGAGTGTCAGCAGCCGGGAGCGATGCAGCAGCTCACCGGCGCGGGCAATCTCCTCACGGCGGCCGATGAAGCGTCCCGCCGGCAACGGGAGGCTTGCGACGTCCGGCGCGTCGAGCGTCGGGTCCTGACGGCGGATGGCGTGCTCGAGGGCAATCAGATCATCGCCGGGATCGACGCCGAGCTGATCCTCGAGTACGCCGGCGATATCCCGATAAGCTGTGAGGGCGTCGGCGTCACGCCCGCACCGGTGCAGAGCCAGCATCAGCTGGCTGGTGAACCGCTCGTGGGTCGGATGGGCCGCCGTCAGGCCACTCAGATCGGCGAGCACCTCGTCGTGATGCCCGAGTGCGAGCTCTGCGTCGATGCGCGCCTCGATGGCCTCAAGTCTCGCCCCCTCGAGCTGGAACGCGGCAGCACGGGTCCTGGGGCTCGCCGGGATACCCGTGAGGGGCGGCCCCCTCCAGAGGGCCAGCGCCTCAGTGAGCGATGCGGAAGCCTCGAGGGGTTCGCGGCGCAGTCTCTCACGGGCCTTCCGGACCTTCTCGGTGAAGCGCCATACGTCGGTCTCCTCCGGGTCAGCGTGCAATCGGTAACCGCCCGGATGGGACTCGAGACGGGCGCCCACGACGCGTCGCAGTCCGGCTGCATAGACCTGCAACGCGTTGACCGCCGTCGCCGGCGGGTCCTCACCCCAGAGCTCATCGATCAAATGCTCACGGGAGACGATCATCCGCGGCTCGAGCAGGAGGAGGACGAGCATGAGACGCTGCTTCAGCGTCCCGAGCGACAGCGCGGCGCCCTGACCAATGACTTCGACAGGACCGAGCAACCGGAACTCCAGGGCCTCGGATCTGGTCGTCGACATTGCGCGGTTACATCAGGTCAGGGTCGGCTCATGGTGAGGCAACTCTACCGTCGCCCCCCAGCGGGGATCAAACCAGCTATGCCAAGCCTTTGAGTCGACCAGGACTTACCGCAACATTTCGCGCTCACGCCGTCCGAGCGCGGAGTTCACTTCATAGAACAGAACCAACTCACGATGGTTGATCCTCCGCTCGAGACCGGCCATGGCTGCTTCACGGTCGGCGCGCTCGTCGGGACTGATGAGCCTGGATCCGCTCAGGCTGCGCTCGTTGGCGGCGACCTCAAACAGACGCAGCCCCTATTCCGCGGGCGCCTACGGCATAGCCGTCTCACCACTTCTCGATCAGGGTCGGGAGATCCGTGCCATTGAAGTAGTAGCCGGAGGCCATGCAGAAGCTCGTGCTGACGCAGCTCACGCCGAAGAGGTCGTTATCCTGGGTGCTGCTGGTGTTGGGCGAGCTGACCACCTTCCAACTGCTCCCGTTCCACTTCTCGATCAGGGTCTGGTCGTTCGTGGCGTTGCGGCCGCGGCCCGTGGCCATGCAGAAGCCGGTGCTGACGCAGCTCACACCGCCGAGGTCGTTGTTCAAGGTTGTGCTGCTGTTGGGGGACGTGACCAGCTTCCAACTGCTCCCGTTCCACTTCTCGATCAGGGTCTGGTCGTTTGAGCCGTTGGAGTAGTTGCCGGCAGCCATGCAGAAACTCGAGCTGACGCAGCTCACGCCGTCGAGGGCGTTGAGCTGGGTGCTGCTGGTGTTGGGGGAGCTGACCAGGCTCCAACTGCTCCCACTCCATCTCTCGGTCAGGGTCTGGAGATTCGTGCCGTTCTTGTAACCGCCGGCGGCGATGCAGAAGCTCGTGCTCACGCAGCTCACACCGCCGAGGAAGTTGCCCTGGGTGCTGCTGCTGTTGGGCGAGCCAACCTGGCTCCAGGCGCTCCCGCTCCACTTCTCGATCAGGGTCTGGTAGTTCGTGCCGTTGGAGTACTCGCCCCCGGCCATGCAGAAGCTCGTGCTCTTGCAACTCACTCCGTAGAGGAAGTTGTCCTGGGTGCTGCTGCTGTTGGGGGAGCCGACCGGGCTCCAAATGCCCCCGTTCCATTTCTCGATCAGGGTCTGGAAGTTCGTGCCGTTGAAGTAGTCGCCGACCGCCATGCAGAAGCTGCTACTGACGCAGCTCACGCCGTTGAGGGAGTTGTTCTGGGTGGTGCTGCTGTCGTATGAGCTGGCCCGGCTCCAGCTGCTCCCGTTCCGCTTGGCGATCAAAGTCTGATCAACCGTGCCGTTGTTGTAGTAGCCGACAGACATGCAGAAGCTCGTGCTGACGCAGCTCATGCTGATGAGGCCGTCACTCTGCGTGCTGCTGGTGTTGGGCGAGCCGACCAGCTTCCATTGGAGCGATCCAGCTTCCGCCGCGGCGCCGCCGAGAATGAGCGCGGCGACTACTGCCGCACTGCCTGCCGCCAACGCTCGTAACGGACGCAGTCGACGCACGAACACGGCCCCCTCGATCCGAGGGGCGAACGAACGACCCGCCCTGGCGAAGCCGACCAAGAGACAACGTTCCATCACTTCCCCTTTCCGCGAACTGGCTGACTACATACGTGCCAAGCGGTCACAGCGCGACGATCAGAGTCTGATCGACCGTGCCGTCGTAGTACTCGCCGGCGGCCATGCAGAAGCTGCTACCGACGCAGCTCACGCCGTTGAGGGAGTTGTTCAGGGTGCCGCTGTTGGGCGAGTTCACCAGGCTCCAATGCGGCGATGCAGCAAGCGCGACGCCGCTGAGTGCCAGCGCCGCGACCGTTGCCGCAATGCCGGCTGACATCGCCCGTCCTGGACGTGTTCGATGCATAACCGAAGCCCCCTCGATGCGATGAGTGAATCCACGAACCGTCCGAACAACGCTCGCCCAGCGACGACCCTTCATAAGACGGCATGGGATGCGCGTCGGCTTAAGAAAAGCTGAAGACCTCAGACCATCGAGGGCGCCGCATTGAGCAGTTCCTTGACCTGGGGCTTGGAACAATCGCATCGAATGGTGCGATCGTCGTCTGACGCGTCTTCCCCGGCACCGATACCGAGTTCGCTTCCATGGGTCGGGATGCGCTACGCTCCAAGATGAACTTCGTGAGTTGGGGTTGTGGAGGGGATCGCAAATGCGCCAGATAGGTGCTGTGGCAGCCATGTGCTGCGCCGGCGGGATGCTGATTTCGTTTTCGGGACCGGCGGCGGCCGCGACGCCCGGCGACTGGAGCACGTTTCACGGCGACCCACTGCACAGCGGGGTTTCGCCTGACACCACGATCAGCACATCGCACCCCACGCTGGCGGTGAAGTGGTCGCACACGATCGACGGCTCGCCCATCTACGGGTCACCAATGGTCGTGTACAACATCGCCCTCAGCGAGAATCTCGTGTACGAGGTGAGCGTCGGCGGCACGATGGAAGCGATGGATGCGACCACCGGTGCCATGGTGTGGACGGCGACTGTCGGGTCCGGAGTCGTCGACTCACCCGCAATCGACGCCAACACTCTCTACATCGGCAGTGACGGCGGCCTGCTCTCTGCGCTGGATGCCACCACCGGAGCGGTCCAGTGCACGTTCCAGCTGCCCATCCTCAGCCCCGAGACGACCCCGGGCCGCATCGAGTCGTCCCCGGTGGTCGGTCACGACAGCAGCGGACCGATCGTGTACTTCGGCGACACCGGGCAGTCCGAGTCCGTGAACCGCGGTCGCGAATGGGCCGTCTACGGTTTCGGCAACACCCACGGCAATTGCGTCAACAAGTGGGTGTTCGACCTCGGCGCCACGTCCAAGAGCAAGCACAGCGGGACCTGGTCACCGCCGGCTCTCGTCGTGGATTCGACCGGGCGGACCCTGGTCGTGTTCGGATCCGGCCAGCCCGATGACGCTGTCTACGCGCTCGACGCCAGCACGGGCGTGCGGGTGTGGCGCTTCCAGACCATCAAGAACTTCTCTGACGCGGACGTCGGCGCGGCGCCAACCATCGGCGCGCCCGATGTCAACGGCGATGCCGATGGGATCGTCTACATCGACGGCAAGGACCGGATTGAGTACGCCATCGACCTGCTGACGGGAGCGCAGCTCTGGGACTTCGACATGGGGGCCGATGCCAGCCACAAGACGAACTCCGTCTCGTGCGCCGCGCTCTATGGGGACATCGTCGTGGTCGCGTACGCCAACTTTGTGTATGAGTTCAATGCCACGACGGGCGTCAAGCTCTTCCGCTCAGTCGCCATGTCGGGGAGCGTCCTGGGGTCGGTGATCGTCTCCGGTGCTCCTGGAAGCGAGGTTGTGCTCATCGGCGATCTCACCGGCAGGGTGTACACTTTCCAGTTCAGCAACCTGCAAGAGCTCGCCATCGTGCACCTGTCCAAGACCAAGCTCGCAGACTCCATCGCGATCTCCGACGGCATGGCCTATGTCGCCGATGAGAACGGGATCGTGTACGGCCTCGGCTGACATCTGACGCTGGCCCAGGGCGACGGAGTCCCAGGGCCAGCGCCGATCAGCGCACTCGCAGCGCCTTGCCTACGCCGCATACACCTCGGCGATACCGGTCCCGCCGTGACCCGGTCCGCCGACGATCGCCGACGAGCCGGAGATTGCAACCGCGATGCCGAAGTGATCCCCGGCTGCGCTGCCCGACCCTTCCTGGAGTTCGGCCGCATGCGCCCATGACCCGCCTGACTGCTGGCTGAAGAGGTACGCACTGCCCTTGCCGCCGGCATGGCCCGGGGCACCGACCACCGCGATTGCCCCTGAGATGCCGACAGCCGCGCCGAAGGTGTCACTCGTCGCGGTATCGGAGCCTGCCACTTCGGCAGCCTGCGTCCAGCTCCCACCGGTGCTCCCAAACACGTACGCTTTGCCCGAGCCGCCGTGGCCCGGCGCCCCGACGACCGCGAGCGTTCCGGAGATCGACACGGAGGCACCGAAGTGGTCGCCGGCAGCGGTGTCAGAGCCGGACAGCTCGGCACTCTGCGTCCAGGACGTTCCCGACTGCTCGAACACGTAGGCGCTGCCCGAGCCGCCGTGGCCCGGCGCCCCGACCATCGCAGTTGTTCCGGAGATCGACACCGAGGCGCCGAAGTTGTCACCCGTCGTGGTGTCAGCGGCCTCGAGTTCGGCAACCTGCGACCAGGTGCTGCCGGTCTCGCTGAACACGTATGCACTCCCGCTCCCGCCGTGTGCCGGCGCGCCGACAACAGCAAGCGTTCCCGCGATCGACACCGAGGCGCCGAAGTGATCGCCAGACGCCGTGTCTGAGCCCTCGAGCACCGCGGGCCGGAGGTAGACGAAGTTGTCGCCCGGCGCGCGTACCGACGCCTGCGTATACGGAGCGTCCAACGTCTCGGTGAAGACATACGCGCTGCCCGTGCCGCCATGGTCAGGCGCTCCGGCGAGCACGGTGGTCCCCGTCATCGACAGCGCCGCCCCGAAGTTATCGCCAGTGGTGGTGCCGGACGCCTCGAGCCCGACGACCGGATGCCACGGGGGCGGCGTTGGAAACAGATAGACACGACCGGCACCGTCGTGAGCAGGGGCGCCTGCGACGGCGGATATCGACGAGATGGCCACCGCCGTGCCGGTGGTATCACCCCTGTTGCTGTCAGCGTTGGCCACGTTCGCGACCTGCTGCCAGGTTGTTCCCGAGGTGTTGCTGAAGACGAACGCACTCCCGACGGAGCCATGGTTCGGCGCGCCGACGATCAGCGTCTGGCCCGAGATGGAGACCGCCTTGTTCCCGAAGAAGTCGCCATGTTCGTTGCCGACCGGGGCGACTGAGGCGGCCAGCTGCCCGGCACTGGTGTACAGAGAAGCCTTGCCCCCACCACCGGATGCGCTCACGGAGCTCACGACGACGGTCGTTCCCGACACGGCAACAGCCGCGCCGAGGCCACCGCTGGACGGCAGGGCGGTCTGCAACCAGGCGCCTCCCGACTCGTTGTAGATGTAGGCAGCACCATTGTTCGTGGACCAGGCGCCGACGGCAGCAACGGTGCCATCGACGGCAACGGCCGAGCCGAAGTCATGCACACCGCTGGCTCCCGAGAGCGTGGCGGTCTGCGACCACACGCTTCCCTTGTTGCTGAAGATGAAGGCGTTGCCTGTCTTGGAGGGATTGTTGGGCGCACCGACGACCGCCGTTGTCCCCGAGATGCTGACTGAGTAACCGAAGTACCCCAGGGCGATCGAACCCTTCAATTCGGCCGACTGCGCCCAAGGGCCACCACTGTCGCTGAACACGTACGCGCTCCCGACGATCCCGGCATGTGCCGGCGCGCCGACGATGACATTGCTACCGTCGACAGCCACGACACTTCCGAACCAATCGCCGGCAGCATTGTCGGACCCGGCGAGCTCTGCAGCCTCCGTCCACGTGCCGCCGGACTCCGTGAAGACGTAGGCACTCCCTGCGTAATTGCCGTTGGCGGAGTGCCCCGGCGCGCCGACGACCGCCGTCGTGCCTGACAGCGCGACCGAGAACCCGAAAGTATCGCCAGACGCGGTGTCCGAGCCGACCAGCGTTGCCGTCTCGGTCCAGGTGCTCCCGGATTGCGTGTACACATAGACCCGGCCCGACGCGTCGTCGATAGCGGGTTCACCAACCAGCAGCATCGACCCAGAGACAGCGACTGCGGCGCCGGCGTAGTCGCAGGAGCAGGAGACGTATTTCGCCGTCTGGGATCCAATCCCCGCGGCAACGGCGGGCGTGCTGCTCGTTGCTGCCAGAAGGGCTATGGGACCCATAGCGACCATGGACAGACTGATCCATCGGAGTCCGCGCACCTCAATCCCTCCATCCGATCCTGATGTGGCGGCAGCGTAACAGGCGTCTTTAGGGTCCGTCGAACCAGCTCGGGCGCTTCTGATGCGTGAGGCGCGCCTGATCCGATTAGATACCCCTGACCAGCTACGACCCCCCGTGGCGGTCCGAGGCGCTGGTCACCCGAGCGAACCGGCTGGGCGCAACGGGGTTGATCGTTCAGGCAACTAGATGTAGTTCCCGGATAGGTTGTTGACTCGGGCGATGGGTGGAAGGCCTCCGAGCGCGGTGTGGGACCGGTGGTAGTTGTACCGGTGCAGCCATGCGGGAAGCAAGCGGGCGCGTTCAGCATTGCTGCGATAGAGGCGCACATACGCCCATTCCTCGAGGAAGGTTCGGTTATATCGCTCGACCTTGCCGTTAGTCTGCGGCCGATGTGGGCGTGTGAAGAGCTGGTGGATACCAAGTCGTTGGGCGGTGGCGCGAAATTCGTGGGCGTAGCGGTAGGTCCAGGCGTTGTCGGTGAGCAGCGCCTCCACCCGAATCCCGTGGGCCGCGTAGAAGCGCGTGGCGCGCAGCAAGAACCCCGCTGTCGTCGCGCCCCGCTCGTCGCCGAGGATCTCGGAATACGCCAGGCGAGTGTGGTCGTCCACCGCGGAGTGGATGTACTCATAGCCGCCCCTCAGGTGATTCCGAGCGGCGTTGCCGAGCATCCGGTGGCCGCCGCCCTGGGGAATCCGCGCCAGTTTCTTCGTGTCCACATGCACCAACTCCCCCGGGCGCTCACGCTCGTACCGGCGAATCATCGTTCCCGTCGGCCGGTCCAGCCAGTCGAGTCGATTCAACCGGTGGCGGCAGAGCACCGCGTAGCAGGTCGACCGAGGAAGGTTCAGGCGAGCCGCGAGGCGATGCGGCCCAAGTTTGTGGCGCCGGCGGAGCTGCACGATACGGAGCTCCACGCGCGGCGTCAGCTGGCGAGGGCTTCGATGCGGTCGACTGGATCGGTCTTCCAAGCCAGCAGCGCCCTCACCCTGCCGGCGTCGCAGCCACTTGTACACCGTCGCTCGCGAGACCCCCGCTGCCTCCGCCACCGCAGCAGCCGTCCAGCCCTCCTCGAGCACCCGTGCGACCACCAACCGCCTGCCATACACCGTCAACCGCGCCGTAGCATGAGCCACCGAGAGTCCTCCTCTGGTCGGAACCGTTGAACAGTCCCGAACCGTGAGCGGGGGCTCTCTCCTTTGTCAACAACGTCTGTGGGAACTACAACTAGAACGCGGGAGTCAGGTCGCCATTGGCGGCATTCGACGACTTTCCCAAGAGTCCGACTCCGTAGGCTTGCTCGATCGCCCGGAGCGTTCCATAGTGGTTTCCCCCGCTGGTGAAGG
>Ga0182024_10002747_pt1 | contig 43220 bp, 46 predicted proteins | sample P32metaG_FD_120480 | JGI IMG/M metagenome (GOLD analysis project Ga0182024, IMG submission 120480) | Permafrost microbial communities from Stordalen Mire, Sweden - P3-2 metaG (Illumina Assembly) | ecosystem: Environmental > Terrestrial > Soil > Wetlands > Permafrost | place: Sweden: Stordalen... | reverse complement strand
GCGCAAGCCACATCAGTACGATCATCGTTAAGCCGTGTGCAGGAAAACTGCACGCACGGTTTGAAAGGGGTTCTTAGAAACGGGCTGGCCTCTAAGCCGGTACCGCGCTAAAATCTACCAATGGCTCCCATTACCCGGCGAACGGTAATCGCGACTGCGGCAACCGTGGCGTTTGTGCCCGTGACGGCCATCCGCTGCGCCGCCCAGAACCCCAATCAACCCCGAGCGCTCACCCCCGCCCAACGCAGGACCACGGAGATGCTGGTCGACCGGATCATCCCCGCCGATGAGTTGGGTCCGGGCGCGCTCGAATGCGGCGCGGCGAATTATATCGACATCCAGATGGCGGATTATCTCGCGCCCCAGAAGGACGCATGGGTGGCTGGATTGGCTGCGCTGGACGCCTTCGCGATGGAGACGCAGGGCGCGGCGTTCGCGGATCTTTCGGCCGAGAAACGAGACGCGGTGCTGCTGAGAATCACCGATAATGGCGGGGCGCAGAATCTACAGGCGTTCTTCAACACGGCGCGGACGTATACCATGCAAGGCACCTTCGGCGATCCGCATTACGGCGGCAACATAAACGGAAAAGGATGGGACATCATTCGCTATCCCGGCCCGCGGCCCGCGACATCCCCGGAGATGCAGAGGATGGATCGCGAGGCTGAGCCCTATCGCAAGTCGGCGTGGGGCAACCAATAGCGTGGCCATCCCTCTGAAACCCGTCGACGTGGCGGTGGTGGGATTGGGAGCGGCGGGCGGCGTGGCGGTGCTGCCGTTGTGCCGCGCCGGACTCAAGGTCGCCGGAATCGAAGCGGGAACGTGGATGGACCCTCACAAGGACTTCAAGGCCGACGAGATCCACAACAATACTCGCGGGATGATCACCACCGGCAACAAGATCCGGCGCGAGGCTCCCACGATTCGCAACAGTCCCACCGGGCAGGCCCGGCGCGGCGGCCCCAGTCCGATGATGAACGCCATCGGAGGCACATCGATCCACTATCACGCCCAGAGCTGGCGGCTGAAGCCGTGGGATTTCAAGACCGTGAGCGAAGTGACCAAGCGCTATGGCAAGAGCTATATTCCGCAAGGCTCGACGGTGGAGGACTGGCCCATCAGCTACGACGAGCTGGAGCCGTACTATGACATCGCCGAGATCGAAGTCGGCGTATCGGGGAAAGCCGGCAACATCAAAGGCAAGATCGATAAAGAAGGCAATATCTTCGAGGGGCCGCGACAGCGCGAGTATCCTATGCCGCATCTTCGCACTTGCGATTACCTGGAGCACATGAAGAAGGCCGCGCGGTCGCTGGGGTGGAATCCGTTTCATTCGCCTGCGGCGATCAATTCAGTTCCGTATAACGGCCACGGGGCTTGTGGCTATCACGGGTATTGCGACCGCGGCGGGTGCCATCTCGAAGCCAAGAACTCGACGTGCTTTTCCACCATTCCGAAGGCGCAGGCGACCAAGAACCTGACCATCTTCGATCGCGCGCAGGTGACGCGCATCGTTGCGAATGCGAACGGCGCGGACGCGAACGGCAAGATGACGGGAGTCTCCTACATCTTCGACGGCCTGGAATATTTTCAGCCCGCCAAGGCCGTGCTGGTGGGTTCGTATACCTACGAAAACGTGCGCTTGCTGCTGCTCTCGAAATCCAAGGCGTATCCGAATGGGCTCGGCAACAACAAGGGGCAAGTGGGCAAGCATTATTTCGGACATTGGGACGCGCAGGCGGGCGCGAGCGCCAGCGCGCTGTTCCCTATGGATCTGAACGTCTGGTACGGGGCGATTCTTTCGCAGGGCGTGGTGATCGACGAGTGGGCCGACGACAGCTTCGATCACTCCGGGCTGGGATTCATCGGCGGCGCCAGCATGACGGTCAACACCGAGAAGCATCCCATCGCCGCGGCCAGCGGGTCGACGTGGGGGCAGGTGCCGCGAAACTGGGGCTCGGATTGGAAGAAATGGATTCACCAGAACGCGGGGCGGAGCGCGTCGGCTTATATCCAAGCCAATTCGTTCCCCTACGAGACCACGTTCCTGGATCTGGACCCGGAGGCTAAGGATCCGCTGGGCGATGCGGTGATCCGGGTGACCACCATGACTCGGGAGAATGAGCGCCGGGCTGCGATGTACGCGCAGGACAAGATGGTGGAGTGGTTCCGGGCCGCCGGTGCGATCATGACCACCAAGGGCAATCCCAACGGCCCCAACCTGAGCACGCACACCTACGGCGGCACTCGCATGGGCAACAATCCCGACACCAGCGTGGTGGATAGGTGGGGATTCTCGCACGAGGCTCCCAACCTGGGGATGCTGGGCGGCTCGGTGTTCGGCACCAGCGGCGCGCGCAATCCCACGCTGACGATTCAGGCGCTGGCGTGGCGCACGGCGGAGCATTTGGCGAAGAACTGGAAGTCGATTACGGGATAGGACTGGATGCAGGCCGAAGGCCTGCTCCACCGCCAGGGGCCCTATGCCCGCTACGGTTTTTGACCTACTCCCCTAACTATCTTCTCACCCTCCGCCGATAGATTCGCTGTAGGTGAACTCATGCACATGGATGCGTTACTGTGGCTGTTCCTGCCGGTATTCGTCGCCGGAGGGAGCGCGCTACTGTCCTATTACATCATGCAGGCCAAGATGGAAGTAGCTCTGGCCAAGGAGCGCGAGTCGCTGGCCGAAGCTCGGGCGACCATCACTTCGCAGAAAGTGACCATGGAGGAGCGGATCAAGGCTACCGAGGAATCGACCAAGCGCCTGGCGATGGACGATTTCATGCACGATTTCCGGGTGGAGGAGCGCAGCTACGCGCGCGAAACGCGGTCGTCGACGGCTTTGAGGAAAAGCATGGTGATGCAGGAGCGGCTCTTCTTCCGCAATATTCCGCTGTCCAACTGGATCGAGCACGAGATGATCGTGGAGGAAGGCAGGGATCTAGACCAATTGCCGCAGGAGTCCGTGTTCACCACCTCGACAATTGCGACTTCAAGTAATGCCGCGCCCGGCATTCCCGCGGGGGAAAGCCGTCCGCCAAGTTCCCGTCTGCCGATTTCCGCGGCCGAAGGCCGCTTGCCAATTTCTAAAACGCTGGATGAATTCGACGCGCCGCCGCCCAAGCCCGCGCGCGAAGGCCTCTCGCTGATCCACACCCGAGTAGTTGCGTTCGGCGCGCAGTAACGTGGGCGGCAAAGGCGGCGATCGGCAAGAGACAGCCGACGAATCGCCTGCGCTCATTGTAGTCCAGCGAGTTATCGCAGTCGAGCCGATTTTGTTATCCTAAAAGCGTTATGTCCATTCCCAACGTCAAACGGTACCGCATCACCAGCCCGGACGGCACACAAAGCGCGCCTCTGATGGCGGTGCTGCCCAAGAATATCGACGTGTCCGCGTATCTCTCCGAAGCCGCGCAGCGTTTCGACTGGAAGGCTTTCCAGGAAGCCCAGCAGAAACAATTCAAGGTTCGCGTCGGACAGCAGAAGCAGAAGAAGGCGAAGTAGGGCTTCGCGCCAGGCGCTTACTCACGCTGTCGAAATTTGGCAGGTCGAAGACCTGCCCCACTACGGCAGCCGGACTCTCAGCGTCCGCAGATCGCGGATGCTATCCTGCGCCACCTCGGTATCCGGATCCATCGACAGGGCGTCGAGATACGGCACGCTGTCTTTGTCGCCGGAGCGCGCCAACACGGTCCCCAATTGAATCTTCTCGTCCTTGGTTGCGCCGGTGAGCAGCGGATACAGCGCCTGGCGGACGGCCTGATCCCGCGCCAATTCCACCAGGTAGGGCAAGGCCACGCCCTGGTACGACCTCTGGTTCAGCGTGTTCACCAGGTACCGGAGCGCGCTGAATTCACCGGTATCCAGGTTGCCCAGCGCCACCAGCGCGAAGGCTTCCGATAATCTCGGGCTGTATTTGCGCTCCCCGTTGAAAGCTTTTTCGAGGACGGGGCGGTCGGCCGGATTCTTTAGGCGGCTCAGTCCTTCGGCGCCGGAGGCGCGGAGATTGTCGTCGCTATAGTCGGCGAGGTCGCGCAGGAACAGGTCGTGATCGGCCGAATCGCCCAGCATGGCAAGGGAGGAGGTAACGGCGCGGCGAACTCGCGCGGACTTCGTGCGCATGAGTACGTCGCGCAAATCCGGCGCGGCCTCCTGGTCCAGCAACATGCCCGCGGTTTGAATGGCCGTCACCTGAACTCTCTCATCCAGGTCGTGCACCAGAAAGGTCACTCGCGAGGCGGCCGCGGGATCGCGGATTTTCTGTAGCGCCACCAATGCCTCGTAAATCGCTTGGTTGTCCTTGGAGTGCAGCGCTTCGGCCAGTTGCGGGATGGCGGCGCTGCCGCGCAGAATGCCCAAGGCGCGGCAGGCGTTGGCGCGGCTCTCCAGGCTCGCTCCCGCGGCCGCCATGTGGCCCAGCGTCTCGATCACTTCCGGCCGCACTTCCACGTAGGCGTCCACGATCTGGTCGTTGGTATCGGTGAACTTGGCCTTGACGGAGTCCCCTGCGCGTTGCAGGGTGCCGCTGATTCCGGTCTTGATGAACCCCGGCAGATACACGTTCACCAGGCCGTCGGTCGAGCGGATCTGCATCTCGGGATCGGTGTCGTGCGCGGCCTGCACCAGCAAATCCAGGGTCTTGGGGCCGCCGATTTCATCCAGGGATTTGACCGCCTCCACGCGCACGCTCAAGTCGGTATCGGTAATGTAGGGCGCGAGTTTCGGAATCCCCAGCTCGCCCTGCTTGGCGAGGTCGCGAGCCGCGCGAGCGCGCTGCTTCGTGTCGACCTGGCTTTGCGAAAACGCCAGAGCTCCGGCAACGAGAAATAGAATCGTTCGTTTCAACGTACAAACTCGACTGAGACGCGGTGCGGGATCAGACCGGCCTCGAAGCCCAGATCGAGCAGCTTCTGGGCCGCCTTCGGGACCAACTCCCCGCAATCCACGGTGAAGTGATTCACGTACATACCCACGAACTCTTCGGCCAGGGGAGCCTCCATGTCGCGGGCAAATTGCATGGCATAGGTGAGCGCTTCCTGGCGATGATCGAGCGCGTATTGAATGCTCTCGCGCATCATGCGGCAGGCTTCGCTAGCAATTTCGGGTTCCAGTCCGCGGCGCAGCACGTTGGCGCCCAGCGGAAGCGGCAAGCCGTATTTTTCCTTCCACCACCGCCCCAAATCCACGATGGTGTGGAATCCTTCGCGCATATGGGTCAGTTGCGCTTCGTGGATCACCAGCCCAGCCTCGGCCTCGCCGTTGTTGACGGCTTCCAGAATCCGGTCGAAGGGCACGACCACCGCCTCAAAATCCGGCTGCATCAGGCGGAGGGTCAGGTACGCAGTGGTGAGCTTGCCCGGGATAGCGATTCGTTTGCCCTTGAGATCCGCGGGCGCGAGCGCGGTTGGCGCCACCACCATGGGGCCGTAGCCGTCGCCCACGCTCGATCCCGCGGCCATCAACGAGTATTTGTCCGCAATGTAGGGATAGGCGTGATAAGAAACCGCGGTTAGTTCGTAGACGCCCTCGCGGGCTTTCTGGTTGAGGGTCTGGATGTCGTCCAGTACGTGCCGGAACTCCACCAGCGGCGAGTGGATCTTGCCCTTCGCCAGAGCGTAAAACATATACGCGTCGTCGGAATCGGGGCTGTGGGCGCAAACAATCTCGGCTACTTGAGTAGGCATGCCGTCCCTACTCAGTTTAGAGGCTTTCGAGGTCTCCGCGCAAAGTCTCCAGCGCCGACTCCAAAGCCGCCAGCGATTCCGTCGCGCCCGCCAGGTCGCGGCTGCGGCCCAGGTTCTCCAGCTTCAGGGAAGCTTCCACCGCGTTACGCGCGCCGAAGTTCGCCACCGACCCCTTCAATCCGTGCGCGGTCCGCTCCACCGTCTGGGCGTCGCCGAGCGCCGTGGCGTGCCGCAGTTCACCCAGCCAATCCCGGTAGTTCTCGAGGAAGAGGCCCGCGATTTCCTTGAGCAGCTCGCGATCTCCTCCCATTCGCGCCAGGGCGACTTCACGATCGAGCGAACCATTCCGGGAAGTGTCCATGCGTCACGTCTCACTTGTCCTATCGGCAGGTTTCCCCCGACCTTGATGCTTCTTTCCCGAGTCTTCCGAATCGAGAGTTGCGTCGACAGTTCTGGACTCGGAGAGCCACCCCACAAATTCTTATGCAATATGGGGTTACACGTGGCCAAGGCTCAACTTGCCATGGTCGCGCCCATGATGGACCCGAGAAGCTGGCGGAACGTCTTTCCCTCGTCTGTGGTCCCGTCGAGAATTCTGTCCAAGTAGAAGAAGTGGGTTGTTGACGGGGACTTTTCGTGGGCTTTCTTCAGGGTGTTAGGATCGGTTACGACGTCAACCCGGAGGACGGTCCAGAGTTCGTTAAAGCCCTGATGCCGCGCCGTCCCGTGACTTTTCTCGGCTTCCCCAAGCCGGTTCCAAACGTTCGATACGTCGGTCCCGCCCTTGATCTCAATTGCCACCAACTTCCGCGTCTGGCTCTTCAGTTGCTGAGTGATGCTCACGTCCGGGTCGGAGGCGCAACGAACCTCGCAGAGCAATTTCGAGTCGTTCTTCAGCGTGATCTTCCGGCCCTTGATGGTGGGCCTGTATGGCTCCAGCATTACCGTCAGGAGGTTGAAGAATTGGTCGATGGCTTCTTGGCCTAACCGGACATTCTTGCTGCCCCGGAACTGCGTTCCGAGGGTCAGCATCTGGAGTTCGTTGACGATGCCGATACTGATGGGGTTGATCCACTCCACCAGCATCGAGGCGCTTTTCGAGACGCTCACGCAGAGGGCCGGAAGGTGCGGCTGTAGCGCGTCATTGACTCTGCCTTGATCCTCGAGACTGTCGAAGCGCTTGAATGGGCCTTGCTCGTAGAACGCCTTCCGCGAAAACCCGAGTAGCAGCCTGTAGTAGCCGAGTAAAAACGGGTTCAGCCCCAACACGTAGAGGACCGGGAAGAACACTTCACCTCGAAGGCCGAACGAAGCGATGCGCTTGAGGTTCTTAGCGTCTGCGTATTTGGCCAGTTCTCGATCCACGACCTTGAGGTCGAAGTCCTCCGACTCCACCGTTTTCCTGAGAGACTCGATGAGATAGCGCTCCCGGAGAGCCTGCAACCGCGAATAGAGCGATACCTGGAGGTCCGGCCGAAGAACCGGGAAATCAGAAGACGGGTTCGGCATTTGCGTGGAAGCCTACCAACCCAACCGCCTCACGGCAAGCTCCGCGTACTCGGGCTTGACTTCGATTCCGACAAAGCGGCGATCCTCTTCAAGAGCCACTTGGCCGACCGTCCCCGACCCCAGGAACGGGTCCAGAACGAAATCCGAAGGCTCGGTACCCGCCAAGATCGCGGGACGTACCAAGCCTGGCGGGAATGTTGCGAAGTGAGCTTCCGGGAAGGGCTCCGTGTTGATGTTCCAGACCGAGCGCCGGTTCCGCGAACCGCCGTTCCCGTTTGATGACGTGGCCGGCTCCTTGATCGCGTCCGCGCGGTAGAAATAGTGCTCCGACTTCGAGAAGAGGAAGATATACTCATGAGAGCGCGTGGGACGATCCTTCACAGACTCGGGCTGGCAGTTGGGCTTGTTCCAAATGATGTCGGAGCGAAGGTACCAGCCGTCCGCCTGAAGAGCGAATGCGATCTTCCAGGGGATGCCGATGAGATCCTTAGGCTTCAGGCCGGGCGGCGTTGGCGCGCGATAATCCATTCCGCGCGCAGGGTTCTTCTTGTCGCTCTGCCTCCAGGTCCTGCCACCGCTCGTATAGGAATCGCCGATATTCAACCAGAGCGTTCCATCGTCGTGAAGTACTCGGCGCACTTCACGGAAGATCTCGGTGAGATTGTCGAGGTACAGGTTTAACTCCATCTCCGCTCCGATTTGGCCGCGTATTCCGTAATCTCGAAGTCCCCAATACGGCGGACTTGTAACGCAGCATCGGAACGTCCCGGCCTCGAAGAGCGACAGCGTGTGGTAGGCATCGCCAATAATGATGCCGGAGTCGCCTCGCCGGTGATTGAAACGGATGCCGGGAAACGAACGCGGAGTGGCGTAACGTCCGCTCGCGCCATCTCCATTACGAAAGTCGAGCTTCAGATTGCTTGGCTTAACTCTAACAGGCATGGAACCGCCGGAAACCAATTTTACATCGACGCGGCTGCCGTAAGGGATCTCGCATCACAGCCGTCCCCGCGCCACCAACTGAGTCCGGTCGCGGCGCAGGGCGGAGAGGTAGGAGCGCTGCTCCTCGGTCATGATATCGGGAAGGCGCTCGCGAAGCCGCTCCAGAGCTTCTCCGCGGGCGATCTCGTCGTCCAGGTCCTCGAGGCTCATGCCCCCGGCCTCGATGAGCCGGTGAGGGATCGATCCGTGCCACAAGGGATGATTGCAGGAGTGAATCATCTCGAACTGGTCCGTGACGAGCCTGGTCATTACGGCCGCGGGGTCGTCACCGCCGCTGGCGCGCGCGCTGGTACGATTTCAACTGCTCCAGTTGGCCTTGAATGATCCCGTTGTTGGGCTCGATTTCGAGAGCCTTCTCCAGATTCGCGATGGCGGAATCGTCATCGAGCTTGCGGGTATACGCAAAACCGATTTCCGCGTAGGAGGCCGCCGAGCGGGGATAAAATTCAAGATTCAATTGGAGCAGCGCGATGGAATCGCTGGGCCGGCTGGAGGCGATCTGCTGGGCGAGGCCGAGCAGGGTGTTCTCGCCGAAGTCGTAGGCTTGCCGTCCGTAGAATTGCTTGCGCAGGCCGCGGTACTGTTCGATCGCCGCGGCCGCGCCCTGGTTCTTCAGCGTCTGTAAAAGGATCTCGGAGAGCTGGCGGGGAACCGGCACGCCGCGATGGCAGGTCACGCACTGGACCTGCTCGATATCGGTGGCCGGGGCCGCGGCCGCCTGAATTTTGGCGTTGATGTCGCGCGTCATGGCCATCATCGCGCGCGCGATGTCTTTGTTGGGTTCGGGCTTGCCGCTGCCGCGCTCGGCCACGTGGCAATAGTCGCAACTGACGCCGAGGGCTTGCGCGATCGCCTGCATATTCTTGCCGAGATCGGCAGGCTGGGTTTGCGCGGCGGCTGCTGCCGCCAGCCCGAGCCAGAGAAGGACGATGTAGTTCGTGCGCATGGCCGCTCAAAGCGATGATAGCGCGCGCGGCAGATTTAAGTAGAGCTTCAGTGGTGGCGCAGGGAGTGAGGGCGCACAAAGGGAACGAATTCCTGCAGGAAGTTGTACGCCAGGTCGCCGCCCAGCATGATGCATCCTCGACTGAGACCGCGCCCGGGAGTGCCCGTACTTGGCGGCTGCCAGACGTTGGCCAACTCGCCGGCGGCGAAGGCGCTGCCCATGCGGGCCCAGGCGAAAGTCTCTTTTCCAGAATCGGTGCGGGTCACCACGGTTTGCAGCAGGACATTCTTCGTCCTGGCGCGAAAGCCCTTTTCTTCGCTGGGAAAGTAGCGCGGATCTTCATGCAGGGCGCTCTCCAGCACAAACATCATGGACTGCCGCGACAGGTCGGTTCCGACGTCCGCGGCGTACCTGGTGGCATAGGCTCCCCACCCCTCGCCCCATTCCCGTGGGACATCTTTCCCCTGGCTGATTGCGGCTCCGAAAGCCGCGCCTGCAAATCCGTGGAGCACGAAGGACTGCACCAGGCGATAATCCAACTTCTCGGCAACGGACATGGGATTGGCGGTCATCGTCGGGCCGACTTGGCCAGGCAAATTTGCCGGATTTTGCGCCCGCGCCATGTCGGAAAGACCCACTGCCAAAAGGCACACCAGATTGAGAGCACGCAAGTTAGACCGCCTCACTGCACTCATGCGTATAAGAATAAAGCATTCCGCGGGCCACGATGGTAGGCTGGAGAAATGCGTGGACTCCTGATCCTTCTCCCGGCCTTGCTGCTTGCGCAGACGCCGGCTCCTTCCCCAAAATCGACAGCGGCCAAGTCGCCCAACGCGGGCACAGCGGCCCCGGCGGCCAAATCTCCAACGACCGCCGTCGCGGGCATGACCGACGACCAAAAAACCATCTACGCGCTGGGCCTTTCGATCTCCGATTCGATTGCCCCGTTCAATCTGTCGCCGGCCGAATTGGAACTGATGAAGAAGGGGATGGCGGACGCGGCGGCGGGCAAGCCGGCCCTCGATCTGAAGGTGCAGGGTCCCAAGCTTCAGGCGCTGGCGCTGGCTCGCACCAAGGCGGCGGGGAAGGCGTATCAGGATAAGGCCGCGGCGCAGCCCGGCGCGATCAGGCTGCCTTCGGGAATCATTTACCGCGAGGAGCGTGCCGGCACAGGCGCGTCGCCGAAACCCACCGACACGGTCAGGGTGAACTACCGCGGCACGTTTATCGACGGAAGGGAATTCGACAGCTCTTATAGCAGGAACATGCCGTATACAACTCCGCTTACCGGCGTGATTCCGTGCTGGACGGAAGGCGTTCAGAAGATGAAGGCCGGCGGGAAAGCGATGCTGGTGTGTCCTTCCGACGTCGCCTATCGAGACACAGGCGGGCAGGGGATGCCCGGCGGAGTCACCCTGGTCTTCGACATCGAGCTGCTGGCGGTTAATCCCCCTGCCACGAAGTAGCGCCGCTTGCTAACGCGCGCGGTTCAGTAAGTTTGCCCTACTTAATTGAGACTGGCGGGACCTTGCAGGTGTTGGGCGTCCTGCTGGTTCTCCTGGCAGATGTACTCGGTCAGTTCGCCGTTGGGCTGCGCGCGGGCCGTAAAGGTGATCTTGAACGGTTTGGTGTAATCCACGGGATCGTCGATGGTGGTCTCGATGACCAGAGTCGCGGAATCGGTGCGGGTATAGCGTTCGATGGTGTGAAGCCGTTCGCTATGCGGGTGGCCGGCGAAATCGAACCAGAACTTATCGTTGTATCCGACGGTATCCACCACCAGCGTGTCGCCATCCCAGCTTCCGATGGAGTGGCCGTACCAGGTGGGATCGGGATCGGCGGGATGCTTGCGGCCATCCATGAAGATCTGGCGGTAGCTATGGATGTTGCCTTCGAACAGAAAGAAGAAGTGGGTTTTATCCGACACGATTCTCCAGGGATAGGGAGAATGGCGCGGGACGCCCGTGGGCAGACAGTTAGCCTCCGGGTCGTCCTTGGCCATATGCGTTGCCAGGACCCTCTTGCCTTCGGCTGAGAGCGGAATCCCTTCACGACAGACTGGAGCTGCCGGGGCTCCCCCCTTGGCTGCGCCTCGGCCGCCTCGGCCCGCGGCTTGCTGCACGGCTCCAGGAGTGTCGCAGGGAACGATGGCCATACCGGCTGCGATATCGCCGACCGGGCCGTTGGGGGCTCCATAGATGCCCACCAGGTCGGGGTGACCGTCGGGGAGACGCGGGGTGGGTCCGGCCGGAACGGCGGGTCCGCGGCCACGGCCGCCTCCCTTGGCTGCGGCCTTCGCGGTATCCGCATTGGCGCTGCCGCCGGCGGGTGCGACGGCCTGCGCAGGCGTCAGGCCGGCGGGCGCTTGCGCCCACAGAGAAATGCCCACGGCAAACGCGGCGCCGACCGCCGACGCGATCACAAAAGTAGTAGCGAAACGAGTCCTCACTTCAAAACCTCCCACTCACTTGGAGCGTAGCCCAATATATCACTGCCGCAGCGCGTAAACAAACAGCGCGCTGCCCGCGTCCACGGCGATGTACTGGCGTCCGTTGACCGAATAGCTCATGGGGCCGCTGTTGACTTGCCCGCCCAACGAGGCTTTCCACAACAAATCGCCGGTTTTTGCGTTGAGCGCGAAGAAGTAGCCCTCCTTCCCGCCGCTGAACAGAAGATCCGACGCCGTCGTGAGCACCCCCGCCCAGGTGATGTCGGTCATCTTGAACTCCCATTTCTTTTCGCCCGTATGCGGATCGATGGCGCGGACCACCCCAATGCCGTCCGATTCTCGCTTGGTGTTGGTGGTCAGATTCACTTGCGCCATCGGATTCGGGCCGCCGAACGGGGCGCCGCGGCCTCCCTTCACCTGATTGCTTCCGGTGTTCTCCCACGCCGACAAGTAAAATAATCCGGTGGAAGGACTGTACGACGGCGGATACCAGTTGGTGCCCCCAAGAACCGTCGGCATGATGATACTGCCTTCCGGCGTGGGGACCTTCCCGGGCACGCGCATGGGCCGCCCTCGTTCATCGAAGCCGCTGAACCAATTCGTGGTGGTGAAGGATTTCCCCAGCAGGAACTGGCCGCTGGTGCGGTCCAGCACATAGAACACGCCGTTGCGATTGCCCCACATCATGACCTTGCGCGACGGGCTATTCGCATTGGGCCACGGCATTTCGGCGAGCACGGGGACCTGCGTAGAATCGTAGTCCATTTCATCGTGCGGCGTGAACTGGTAATACCATTTCAGCGTGCCGGTGTCGGGGTCCAGCGCGACCACCGAATCGGTGTACAGATTGTCGCCCAGACGCACATCGCCGTTCGAGTCCGGATACGGGTTGCCCGTGCCCCAGTACGTGAGATTGAGATCGGGATCGTAGGAGCCGGTGTTCCAGATGGCTCCGCCGCCCTTCTGCCACGAATCCCCCGACCAGGTTTCGTTGCCCGGCTCGCCCTTCCCCGGAATGGTATAGAAGCGCCACACTTCCTTGCCGGTCTTGACGTCGAAGGCGGCGATAAAATCGCGCACTCCCGTATCGCCGCCGGCGGTGCCGACGATGACCTTGTCCTTGACGATCAGCGGAGCGTGGGTGATCACATAGCGGTCGGTCTGGGAAATCGGGGTGACTTCCGTGTTCCAAATAATCTTCCCGCTCTTGGCGTCGATGGCCAGCAGGTGCGCGTCCAGAGTGCCCATGAACAGCGTGTCTCCGAGAATCGCGAGACCGCGGTTGACGCGCCCGCAGCACGGATTTCCGTTGGCGGCGTTGGGGTAGGGAAGGGTCCAGAAAATCCGGCCCGTGACGGCATCCAGAGCCACCACGTCGTCGGGCGCCTGAATCGTGTACATCACGCCGTCCACCACCAGAGCCGTGGTCTCGAACTTCTCCGTCGACCTGGCTTGCCAGACCCACTGGAGCTCGAGGTTCTTGACGTTGGCGGGAGTGATCTGGGTTAGCGGGCTGTAGCGTTGGCTGGAAGGGCTTCCCGAATAGGTGAGCCAGTTCTGGGGCTCCTTGCCGGCGTTCAGGATGCGATTGAAGGTGACGCCTTGGCCGAAAGCTTGTTGGGTCGGGATCAGGCCCGTTACGATGAGCAGCAACAGCCCGCACAGGGCCGGCTCGGCCCCCCAAAATGCCAGGGACTCACGAAGGTTCCGCCGAGCCAGGTTCCTTTGTGCGGGCGAATTCCTTAGAAGCGTGCGCAAGTTCATGCACTACAGCATATAACGGAAATTCGCGGGCGGGTAGGGAGGCGTTTCTACTGTTTCGATGCGACGGGCAGACCCTTGCCTTGCGGCAGTTGCTTGTTGCCGTTGAGCCGATTGTCCAGCTTGGCCGCGTCGGCGGGGCGTTTGAGATCGCGCAAGACTTCGGCGTATTCGGCGAGAACCTCCTTCAGCAAATCCGGGTCCTGAGTCAGCGTGCAATTCAGCAGCGAGCAAGTAATGTTCGGCGCGTCAAGGACGGCGAGCGCGCGCCGATACAAGGGCTCAGCCTCAGAGGATTTGTCCCGCGCCACCAGGATCAACGCGAGGTTGCGAAGACTTGTCGCGTCGTCGCCGTCGCGCAGCCTGAGGGCCTCGCGGTAGAGCTTCTCCGATTCCTCGTACTTTTCGAGCCTCGCTTCCGTCACAGCCAAGTTATCGTAGTTGCGACCAAGCATCGGATCGTCCGGCCCGAGCAGGCTCAGATAAATGTCCAGCGAGCGGCGGTAGAACGGCTCGGCATCGGCGAAACGCTTGGCTTGGTAGAACAGGGTGGCCAACCGGTCGGTGGTCCTGGCAACCTCGGCATGCGAAGGCCCAAGGTTCAATTCGCGGATCGCGAGAGTCCTGCGGAGCGAGTCTTCAGCCCGATCGACCTGCTGCAACTCGTATTCGCAATCCGCCAAGCTGTCGAGTGTGTTGGCAAGCCGCAGGTCTTCATAGCCGAAGGCCGCGATCTGGACTCCGGCGGTGGTCTCCCAGATTCCGGCGGCTTCCTGCCATTTTTTCTGAGTCTGATAGATCCGCCCCAGGGCCGCGTAGTCGCCGGCTAGGTCGGGATGCTTGGGGCCAAGAATGCGGACTCGCAATGCGATCGCCGTTAAAGCCTCCTGCTCGGCTTCCGGGAATTTCTTTTCGGCAACCAGAACCTGGGCCAGACGTTGCCGGACGGGGATGGATTCGAGTGGATCCGGATCGGGGTCGAGGCGGAGCGCCAGCGCGCGGCGGTAAAGCGTTTCCGCGAGGTCCAGGCGCCCGAGGGCGGCCTTGACCCGGGCAAGATCCTCTACGTTGGCGGCGCTTTCGTCCAGGGCGACCAGCCGTTCGAGGATCGGGCCGGTATCGCTAAAGCGGCCCGTGGCCCGGTAAACCGTGGCGAGTCCCCGGAGGACCGGCTCGGTTTCGCGCTCAGCGAGCGCCTGCTTGAGGAGAGGTTCAGCTTCGCTCCATTTTTGTTGGGCGAGCGGTTGCTCCCAGGCGGCAGGCGATTGCGCGAGACTCAGGGCGGAGAGGGCGGCCAGGGCGGGCAGGAGAGGTCGCATAGATGAACTCCTCAAGCCTAGCATGCTATATCTTTAGTACTAATCTCTGGCGGTGTCAAGAGGGAAGCGGCGCGATGCTTGATCGGAGATGCCGCCGCTTACGCCTTGGCCTTGCGGATCTCTTCCGCTAGAGCCGGAACCACTTCGAACAAATCGCCCACGATGCCGTAGTCCGCGACTTCGAAGATGGGCGCGTTGGCGTCCTTGTTGATCGCGACGATGGTCTTCGAGCCTTTCATCCCCACCAGGTGCTGGATCGCTCCTGAAATGCCCACCGCCACGTACATCTTCGGCGACACGGTTTGCCCCGAGCTTCCCACTTGCCGCTCCATGGGCAGCCATCCGGCGTCGCAGATGGGGCGCGAGGCGGCCAGCTCCGCGCCCAGGGCGCGTGCCAACTCCTCTACCACCGGAATCTTATCCTTGTCGCCGATGCCGCGGCCTACGGAGACGATGATCTCGGCGGCGGTCAAGTCCACGGCTCGCGCGGATTCGCGGAAGGGAGCCTCCGGCGCCTGCCGAATCTGCGATGCGTTCAACTCCGGCGTGAACGTTTCGATAACGGCCGAGCCCGATTCGAGCGCGTCCGCCCGCCATGCGCCCGCTTGTAGGGAGACGAAATGCGGTCCCGGCCCTTCGAGGCGAATGTCCCCGTTCAGCTTGCCTTGAAAAAACTGGCGCACGAAAACCGGCGAGCCGCCGATATGGACGTCGGCGCGCGCCGCGATGGCGTCGCTGATGAGGGATCGATCAAACCGCGTTGCCAACTTCGGTGCATAGTCGCGCGTTTGGTAGGTGTGCGGGAACAGAACCAAAGCCGGATTTGTTTTTCGAACCAGCGCCTCCACCGCGGCCGTGTAGCCGTCGGCGGTGTAATGCTCCAGCAGTGCGTGCTCGACCGCATACACCCGGGCGACTTTCTTGGAGGCGATTTCTTGCGCCAGCGCACCGATTCCGTTGCCGATCAGTGCCGCGTCGACTTCCGTGCCAATCTGCTGTGCTGCCGCCAGCGTCTCCCAGGACATCCTGTGCAGCCGTCCGTTTTGGTGTTCCAGGACTGTCAGAATCTTCACAAAACCCGAGCCTCGAATTTCAGTTTCTCCACCAGCTTCGCCGCCGCGGTCTTGGGATCGCCCTCGAAAATCTGGGCCTGCCTGGATTTCTCCGGCGCGTACAGCTTCTCGATGCGCATGGAACTCGATTGCGCCTCGCCGGCGGGCGCGCTGACTCGCCGAATCTCCTTGGTCTTGGCGCGTTTGATGCCCATCAGCGTCGCGTAGCGCAGCTTATTGATGCCGCTTTGAATGGTCAGCACCGCCGGCAGAGGCATGGCGATGTGCTGGAACCATCCGTCCTCCAGTTCCCGCTTCACGCGAATCGATGCGCCCCCGCCTTCCTTGTTCACAACGTCCACCTGCATGATGATGGTCGAATGCGGCAGCCCCATCAGCTCGGCCAGCACCACGCCGGTTTGTCCGTAGCCCAAATCGTCGGATTGGAGGCCGGTGAGGATCAGGTCCGGATTCTCCGGCCGCGCCGCTTCGGCCAGCAGCCGCGCGATTCCCAGCGTGTCGAACGCCCCCAGATCCTCCGCTTCGATGTGAATGGCCCGGTCCGCGCCCTTGGCCAAGGCTTCGCGGATGGCCTGCTGCGCGCGAGCCGGTCCGGCGCACAGCGCCACCACTTCGCCGCCGTGCTTCTCCTTGAGCTGAAGCGCTTCTTCCAGCGCGTACGCGTCCGGCTCATTGATTTCGAAGCTCAGGCCGGCTTCCTCGATCCAGCGTCCCGATGCGCCCGTCACCAGGGGCGAATCGCGCACCGGAACCTGCTTGATGGCCACCAGGATTTTCATCGCGTGATCTTCATGGAATAAACTTCTTGAAAATCAGGCAGCCGTTGGGGCCGCCGAAGCCGAACGAATTGGTCAGCACGTATTCGATGTGCATGGGCCGCGCGCGATTGGGCACGTAATCCAGATCGCACTCCGGATCGGGAGTCTCGTAATTGATGGTCGGCGGAGCGATCTGATCGCGAATCGCCAGGACGCAGATGCCGGCCTCGACTCCGCCCGCTCCGCCCAGCAGATGCCCGGTCATGGACTTGGTGGAACTGACTGCCACTTTGTAGGCATGCTCGCCGAAAGTGCGCTTGATGGCGGTGGTCTCCACGCGGTCTCCCATCGGGGTCGAGGTGCCGTGCGCGTTAATGTAGTCGACCTGGTGCGGCGCAATCCCGGCGTCCTTCAGCGCGTTTCTCATTACGCGGAACGCTCCGTCGCCGTCCTCGGAAGGCGAGGTGATGTGAAACGCGTCGCCGCTCATGCCGTAACCCACGATCTCGGCTAAAATCGTCGCACCACGCCGCCGCGCGGTTTCCAGCTCTTCCAGAATCAGGATGCCCGCGCCTTCGCCGACCACGAAACCGTCGCGGTCCTTGTCCCACGGGCGCGAGGCTCGCTCCGGCTCATCGTTGCGTTGCGAAAGCGCGCGCATCGCCGCGAACCCGCCGATGCTCATGGGCGTCACCGCGGCCTCCGTTCCGCCGCAGATCATCACATCCGCGTCGCCGTGCTGGATGATGCGGAAGGAATCGCCGATGCTGTGCGCGCTGGTGGTGCAGGCAGTGGCGGTCGCCGAATTGGGCCCCTTCGCGCCGTGGCGGATCGAGACCCAGCCCGAAGCCAGGTTCACGATGGTCGCCGGTATGAAGAACGGTGAGATGCGCCCGGGTCCTTTTTCGAGCAGATTCTTGTGCTCGCGCTCGATCACCTCGAATCCGCCGATGCCGCTGCCGATATAGACGCCGGTCTGCTCGGCTTCTTCTGGGCCGACTTTCAGCCGTGCGTCCGCGGTGGCGAACTCCGCCGCCGCAATGGCGAACTGGATGAACCGCCCCATCTTCTTGACATCTTTTTTTTCTATGTAGGCGGTGGGTTCGAAATTTTTGACTTCGCCGGCGATGCGGCAACTGAACAGCGTCGCGTCGAAAGCGCCAATGGGGCCAATTCCGCTGGTCCCGTTCTTGATCGCTTCCCAAGTGGCTTCGGTGCCGGTTCCCACCGCAGTCAGCAGCCCGACTCCGGTCACTACGACTCTACGTTGCAAATTTAGAAACTCCGTGACTTTTGGGGAAACGCGCAAAACCCGTTCGGGGGTAAGCTGTGTCCGGCGCGAAACAGTTCCCGATCCGTCTGTCCTACGCGCCGCACCCTTTGCGCTCCCCGGAATTCACTTCTTCTTCGACTCGATGTAGTCGATGGCGTTCTTGACGGTGATGATCTTCTCGGCGTCCTCGTCGGGAATATCGAGGTCGAACGCTTCCTCGAACGCCATCACCAGCTCGACGATATCGAGCGAGTCGGCTCCGAGGTCATCGACGAAACTGGCAGTAGGGTCGACTTGGGCCTCGTCCACACCCAGTTGCTCGACGATGATCTGTTTGACCTTTTGCTCAACGGACATGCACCCTCCAGAATTCTTCCTACAAACTCATTGATTCTACCCATGATCGATAGGATGCTGCAAGTTTCCCGGAAAGCGCCGAAGACGGCAGGAAAAGCCCGCCGGAAAAACGCCACTTGCATGAAGCACCCCGTTTGCGAGACACTAGCAGGTTTTCCCGGTAGAGTTTCCTGGGCATGCGGGTAAGAATCCTTTATCACGACCATTGTTTCGACGGCGCGGCGTCGGCGGCCTTCTTCAGCCGCTTCCTGGAGGCCAAGTTCTATCCCGACGCCCGCTTCGCATATACCGGCCTCGCGCACAAGGCCGGTCAACTGTTCGAGCCCGGCCAGTTCGACGGCGACGTGAACGCCATTGTGGACTTCAAGTATTCCACCGATCCCCATCTCACCTGGTGGTTCGACCATCACCAAAGCGCCTTCCTGACCCCCGAGGACGCGGAGCACTTTCGCCGCGATTCCAGCGGCCGCAAAATGTACGACCCCAGTTTCCGCTCCTGCACCATGTACATTGCCACAGTGGCGCGGGAGCGTTTCGGCTTCGATGCGCCCGATCTGGCCGAGCTGGTCGCCTGGGCCGATATTGTCGACGGGGCCCAGTACTCCTCCGCCGCCGAGGCGGTCAATCTGGTCGCCCCGGCCACGCGGCTCACGCTGGTGATCGAAGGCGCCAAAGGCTCCGAAATCGTGCAGACCATCATCGGCATGATGCGCACCCGCAAGCTCGAGGAAATCGCCACCGATCCCCAGATTCTTGCCGTCTACCAGCCTTTGTATGAGCGCCACCTCCGCTCCATCGACATCATCGCCAAGCAGGCCCGCGCCACCGATGGCGTGGTTTATTTCGATTTGGTCGGCCACGATCTGGAAGGCTATAACAAGTTCATTCCTTACTATCTTTTCCCCGAATCCGTCTATACCGTCTCGGTCAGCACCTCCAGTTTCCGGACCAAGGTTTCGGTGGGTTCGAACCCCTGGGCCAAGAAGCCGGTGAACTACAACCTGGCTTCGATCTGCGAGCGCTACGGCGGCGGCGGACACCCGCGCGTGGGCGCCATCAGCTTCGAAATCGGAGCCGTGGAAGCCGCCCGCACGGCCGCCCGGGAGATCGCCGCGGAGCTGCGCGCCTAAACCCCAAAGCACGGCTCTTCCGGAGCCGGATTGCCTATGCGGCATAAGGCCCAAATCCATACATCTTTTTCTTTGACTCCGGTACTGCTTTCTGGCATACTACTGCCGTATTGGAGTTCTCGGTCTGACTCTTGGTCCGTACGCCGGTTATTGTAGCCCCCGCCCGCCTCGTGTCTACCCACCTATTTCTCCAGTTACAGTAAGGAGTGTCTGAGTGAAGAAGCTTTTTGTTGGCAACCTCCCCTACACGGCAAATGAGCAGGATTTACAAAACTTTTTTGCCGACAACGGCGTGACCATCGACACCGTGACTGTCATGCGCGACCGCTTTACAGGCCAGGCCCGCGGCTTCGGGTTCATCGAGATCAACGACGACGCCTCGGCGCAGCGCGCTATCGACAGCTGCCACGGAAAAGAGCTGATGGGCCGGACGCTGGTAGTCAACGAAGCGCGTCCGATGGCCGCGCGCGAAGCCGGCGGGGGTGGTGGAGGCCGCCGGCGCTAACCCCGCGCGTCAGTTGCAGCCGCACACGGCTCGGTAGTGTCCTGGAAGAGCCGTATAGGATCTTTCCACGCCCATCACCCCTCCCGCCTCTCCCCAATACAATCCGCCGTGGTTATTCGGGATTCTCTCGATGCCCTACGGAGCCTTCAACGCCGTCATCACGGTGCTGATGCCGTTCCTGCTGCGGAAACACGGGGTCCCGGTGGACCGGATCGCCGGAATGGTCGCAGTGTCCGCCATCCCCAATTTCTGGTATTTTCTATGGTCGCCGGTGGTGGACATCGGGTTTCTGCGGCGCACCTGGGTGCTGATCGCGGCCGGGGTGTCGGCAGTATGCGCCTGGATTGCGATCGTGTGGGTCACGGCCTCGCTGCCGCAGCTTACGGCGCTGCTGTTCGCGGGCAACATTTTCTCCATGCTGCTATCCTCGTCCTGCGGCGCGGTCTTGAGCACGACCATTCATCCGCTGGCGCGCGGCCGGGCTAGCGGCTGGTATAACGCCGGGAATCTGGGAGGCGGCGCTCTGGGCGCCGGGGCGGCTATCTGGCTGGCTGGTTTTATGCCGATCGTCGGGCTGGCTTTCACCTCGGCAGCCATGGTTTTCCTGCCCGCGCTGGCCGCCCTGGCGATCTTTGAGGAACCTTCGCCGCACCTGGCCCCGGCGGTGTTGTTCCGGGCTCTGGGACGCGACGTGTGGGAACTGCTGCGGGCTCCGGCCACCTGGGCCGGCCTGGTGTTCTTCCTGTCGCCTGTGGGAAGCGCGGCCATCACCAATCTGATATCCAGCGTCGGGCCCGACTATCACGCCTCCGACGCGCAGGTGGCCTGGGTCTCGGGAATCGCGGGCGGCTTGCTTGCGGCGCTCGGCTGCATGCTGGGCGGCTTTATTTGCGACCGCATGAGCCGCATGGCCGCCTACGCGCTGGCGGGGCTGCTCAGCGCGGTCTTTTCGGCTTGGATGGCGCTGGGGAAGGCCTCGCCGTTCACCTACACCGGCGGCTATGCCGGCTACGCGCTGTCGGCCGGAATCGCCTATGCGGCCTTCACGGCGCTGGAGCTGGAGGTGCTCGGAAAGCGGCGTCATGCGGCAGGCACGGCCTATTCACTGCTGGGCTCCAGCGGCAACCTTCCCATCAGCTATATGACCTGGATTGACGGCGCGGCCTACAAACGCTCCGGAGCGCGCGGTTTAATGGGAGCCGATGCGCTGGCCAACGCCGTGGGCGCGCTGCTGTTGCTGGTGTTCGCCGGCACCTTGGGGCGGCGCTGGCTCGCAGCCGAACCATTACAATCCAACCCACTAGTACTTCCGCCCCCGAAGGTCTAAAGATTCCGGCCGGAGCGGCCGATATTACATGGAGGAAGGATTTCCATGATCAAAACCGCTCTTCTCACATTGCCGCTGGCTGCGTTTGCTTGCATCGTTGTCTCTGGCGCTCCACGCCCGGAGACCTCTACCTATGTCGACGGAAACGTCTCCTCGCTAAAGCCCAACACCGGCGGCACGCTGGTGTTCAAGGACGACACCTCGATGATGTTCCGCACCGGATTGGCGGATGTCGCGGTTCCCTACGCGAGCATCCTGCGGGCGGAGCTGGGCGCCACGCAGACCCGGAGTCACGACCTGCCGGTGCCGGGCGTTTCGGCGCTGTTGAATCGACTGCATAAGACCGAGACGCAGTTGTTGATCGTCGAATTCAAGAGCGGATTGGGAGAGGACCAGACCATGACGCTGCAGCTCGCCAAGCCCGCCGCTTCGAGCGTCTTAGCCACCATCCAGGAGCACACGCCCAAGTCCACGGTGGCCGCGGCGAAAACGCCCGCCGCCAAAGCCACCGCCGACAAAGCCGCCGCCGCCAAGAACGAATGGTGGGGCGATGGCTACTGGAAGACCGTCCGCAACCAGGATTCGTGGGCCAGCAAGGAAGCCGCGAATACCAATTCCAAGTAAACGCGGCGCGGTTTTACCGCCCGCTGTGTTACTGTAGAATCGCATTGGCGGTTGCATGCGATTGCGCAACGTAGTTCTGCTGGCTTCGCTGGGCTTGGTGTGCTTCCTCGGCATGCTGCGCGCCCAGAAGCCCTTCAAGGAATATCCGGCAATCGAGTACAACGATTTCCCGGTGCCTTCCGATTGGGAACAAAAGACGGAGTGGACGCGCGCCCGTCTACGTTACCCCGACGTTGCCGGCTTCCCCAACGCCTACTATCGAGACGGCCGCCAGTTTCCGGGCTACTGGACCATGGATTATCCCCGCTCCGACCGGCATCTACTGGCCGGGGTGCGCCGGCTGACGCGCATCGATACGCGCTCGGTCGAGCAGGTTGTCGATCTGGACGGCACCGACGAAATTTACAACTGGCCGGTGCTCTACGGGGTCGAGGTCGGGCATTGGAAATTACCGGCGGATCAAGCCGCGCAGCTACGCGAATATCTCTTGCGCGGCGGGTTCCTGATGGTGGACGATTTTCACGGCTCGAATGCGGCGGACCACGCCGCGACAAGCCAAGGCGAGTATCTCAATGAGTGGCAGAATTTCACCGACAGCTTGAGCCTGGTTTTTCCGGGCCGGCCCATCCAGGACATTCCGGATAGCGATCCGATTTTTCACACGCTGTACGATCTCGAAGACCGCTTCCAGGTGCCCGGCGCTCAGATTTTTGAGACCGGGATCACTTACGAAAAAGGCCCCACCGGCAAGGTGCCGCACTGGCGCTGCGTCCGCGACGATAAAGGCCGCATCATGGTCGCCATCTGCCACAATATGGATCTGGGCGACGCCTGGGAGTGGTCCGACGATCCTAAATATCAAGAGAAATGGGCCTCGCTCGCGTACCGCATCGCCATGAACTACTTCATCTACGATTTGAGCCACTGATCTGAGGCGCTAACTCACGATTGAACAATTAAGATAGCGGCTGGCCCTTTTTCGCTTGACCGAAACCCGGCATGGCCCGATACTGGTGCGGAGACCATTTTATGTTTTCCCCTGGCGCGCGGGCGCGCTTCTTGACTGCCCTGGCCGTCTCCGCGGCCTTCGTAATCCCAGCCAGTGGGCAAGCGGTGATCTCCACCCGCTCCGGAGTGGTTCATTATTTCGAGGGAGCGGTGTCCCTGAACGATCAGCCGCTGGAGTCCCGCCTGGGCAGGTTTCCGAGCATGCCCGAAGGCGGCGAGCTGCGCACTGCGGCAGGCCGGGCGGAGGTGCTGCTGACTCCCGGCGTGTTCCTGCGCATCGATCGGAACAGCGCCATCCGCATGCTTTCGAACTCCCTCGCCGATAGCCGCATCGAGTTGCTGGCCGGCTCCGCCATGGTGGAATCCGCAGAACCGGCGCCGGGAACATCGGTCACCTTGACCTATCGGGATTGGCAGGTACGATTCCCGGAGAAGGGTGTTTATCGAATCGATTCCGCAGGCGATTCCGGGCAAGGGCGCGTGTGGGTCCGCGAGGGTGAGGCGGAGGTAACCGGGCCGGCCACCGGAGAGCCGATAGCGGTCGAGCGTGGCATGTACCTGCCGCTGGCCGCCGTGCTGGCGCCGGAGCGATCCGTGGACCTAGCCTCCAACGACCCCAACGACGCTCTCGACAATTGGTCGCAGGGCCGCACCGATTCGATCTCAGCGGATAACCAGATCGCGGCCAACATTCAGGACCCGGCGTCGCTGAACGATGCCAGTCTGGCGGGCGATCCGAACGCTTTGTACGGCGGTCCCGCAGGATACGGCTTTACCCAGTTTCCGATGCTCGGACTGGCTCCGATCAACCCGGTCGTGTCTGGAGTTTACAGTCCGTATGGCGCAGGCGTGTATCCGTATCAGCCTGGGTTTTACTCGCTGTACTTGCCCGGCTACACCTACCGGCCATTGTTTCTGGCGATGCCGAGCGTAGTTCGCAGCACAGTCACTTCGCCGCGGTCGATCTACTCTCCCAGCTCTCCACTGCCGCGAACCGGTACCTCTACCATTCGGCCTCTCGGCCCGGTCTACAATCCTCCTACGGTGCTGCGCCCGGCTCCGGCTGTGCGTCCGGCCGCTCCCGTGGTGCGGCCTGTAGCTCCGCCGCGCGCAAGCGGCCGCCGTTAGGTCTCTGACCGGCCTGGTCAATTCTCAGTCGGGACGCGTTCGGCCTTGTCGACGACCACTACGTCCAGCTTGGCCTTGCTCCCCACCAGCCTCAAGCCGAGCTGCTGCTCGATGGCTGCGGCGAGATTCGACCCCGGCTCGCTCGCGTTGTCGCCCGGAGCCGCGGGTGCCGGCCCAGGCCCCGCTAGTCCCGGCGGCGGAGGCGGCATCCGGCTCATATCAGGCGTGTACTCGAGGTTGAAATCGTATTTCCCGGTCAGCCCGGTTTTGTCCACCACGGGACGGTTGAGCTGGTTTCCTAACACTGTCGCCAGTCCCGAAAGCGGCTGCGCCCTGGCGACCATGTGCCCGACCGGTCCTCCGGTGGCGCCTACTTGGATCAGCATCATGAGTCCGGGACCGTTCATCTCCGGAGAGCCGTTCTTGTCGAGCTTGGGCGGCCCCGCCTCCACCGCCGCGGGAGCATTGGGATCGAGTGTCGTCTCCTTCAGCTTCGAGCCGCCCTTGGCCACTTGCAGCTCATCCACCTGGAATTCCTTTGACTCATGGTGCACAACCACGCCGAACCGCTCCTTGAGCAGGTTCTGCCACATCACGTTGACCTGTTCTTTGGTCGCGCCCTCCGGAACCTTGGCGATAATGTCGTATCGTTCTGTATCGAGCCAGGCAGGGCCGTTGACCTGGTATGGCTTCACGTCATACGCGATCGTAAGCAGAGTCTTCAAAGTGGCGTTGGTCCAGGTGATCTGTCCAGGATCCGGTGTCCCCGGACCGCCGCGACCTCCAAAAAACATCCTTCCGTCGGCCGCCGGAGGGGCCGCCGGCTTTACCGACGCCACTTCAAACGTCAGTTCCGCTGCCTGCCCGAACGCCGTGGCCTGTGAGAATGTCGAGCCGCACGCGAAAACCGCGATGCCAGCGCACAAGCGTGCTTGTCGCATTTTGTACTCCTCAGTCACCATGGAGCGGACACGCCGCTCCATATCAATTCTCGGTCGGGATCTTTTCCATGTGGTCGATCACCACCACGTCCAGCTTAGCCTTGCCCGCCACCAGCCCCAAGCCGAGCTGCTGCTGCACGGCCGCCGCGAGATCCGGTCCCGGGTCGCTGGCGGTCTCGCCGGGAGCCCCGGCCGGTCCCGGCTCTGGCTGTCCCGGCGGCGGAGGCGGAAGCTGAAATCCGCTCAAATTCATCGCGTAATCCAGCGTGAAATCGTACTTCCCGGTCAGCCCGGTTTTATCCAGCACGGGATGGTTGCGCTGTCCGCTCAACATCGCTGCCAATTGCGAGATCGGCTGCGCCATGGCAACCGAGTGGGCCTTCACGCTCGGGCCTGGAAAGATCGTCGACACGACTCCGGGGCTGATCAATTCGCCGTTCTTCCTTTGAGGGGGGCCCGGAGGCAATGGCGCAGCCGGATCCCACGAAGTCTCTTTCAGCTTGGGACCGCCCTTGGTGATCACCAACTCCTCCACCTGGAACTCCTTGGACTCGTGATGCGCCGTCATGCCGAACCGTTCGGCCAGCAGGCTCTGCCACATCTCCCTGACCTGCTCTGCGGTCGCGCCCTCCGGGACTTTGGCGATGACGTCGTATCGTTCCGTGTCCATCCAGGCAGGGCCGTTGATCTGGTAGTTCTTGACATCATACGCCGTCAAGAGCATGGCTTTCGTGGTGGCGTAGGACCACGTGATCTGCCCAGGGTCCGGCGTTCCGGGACCGCCGCGAGCCGGTCCAAAGTAGACACCTCCGGTCGGGGGAACCGGCGCGGACGGCCTCACCGACGCCACTTCAAACGTCAGGCTTTTCGCGGCCTGCCCCAAAGCGATTGCGCACGCGAAAGCCGCGATGCTGGCGCTCAGAAGTGGCTGTTGCATTTGTAAGGTAGACCCACGTGGAGCTCGAAAAGCTCCCTCAATTCCCGGGCGGGATATTCTCCGCGTGCTCGACGATCAGAAAATCGATCGGGCCCTTTTTCCGATCGAGCTTGAGGCCGAGTTGATCCTGCACGGCCGTCACAATGTTCGGCAAGGAATCGTTTCGTCCATCCATCCCGCCGTCGGCGGCATATTCCAGCATAAAATCGTACTTCCCTTGCAACCCGGTCTTATCCACCACGAGACTGTGGAGCAGGCTCCCTAAGTTGCTGACAAGCGCGGAGAGCGGTTGCGCCTTGGCTGTCATATGCGCGGCAAGCCCCTTGCTATCCTCCGTTCTCCAGACGACCAGGCCGGGGTGGTCGATCTGCGCGAATCCGTTTTGGTCTATCTTTGGAGCCACTCCCGGCCTTGCCGCAGCCGCAGGCAATGTGGGGCGAGGCGTGGCGCTCGATTCCACCAGCTCCGATTCTTTGAACTTCGGGCCGTTCTCTCCCACCCCCAGCTCCCACACTTGGAACTCCCGCAAATCATGGTGAAGGGCCAGGCGGAAGCGTTCCGCCAGCAGATTCTGGAGCATCGTCTTGAACTGCTCCTCGGTTGCGCCGTTCGGAATCCTGGCGGCGAAATCGTATCTGGTGTCGAGCAAGTCGCGCCATTCAGGACCCGAAATCTGGTAGGAATCCACGCCGTAGGCCTTGGCGAGAAGGTTGGTCAGTGAGATGTTCGCGTAAGCTGTCTGCCGCGGATCGGAGCTTCCCGGGCCGCCGTAAACCGAGGTCGCTCCGCCGCCCGGAGCGGCGGGCCTGATCGCGGCTTCCTCGAACTTGAGCGGGGAGTCCGGAGTTTGCGCGCCGCTGGGTAAAGGAGTCGCGAAGCCGAATACCAGCATCCCTGCCAGAGCGTGTCGCATATCCTTAACAATAACAGTAGACGCGCGGCGTGTTCGAAACGTTTGCTCGCTCAACCCGGGCGTCGCCGTTGCGTCAAAACGCCGGGATTGCAACATCCGGCCCGAAATGGCCCGCGGCGACTGCGCCGACCCTCCCGCAGTCTGTCAGGTTAAAGTTCGCGTGCCTCAGCTTGCTGCCGATCGGGACATCCAGCGTCGCGAAAAAGTGTACTTGCGAAGGCTTGCGTCCGATGGGAACATCGGGCGCCACGTAGGTGCGATCCGGGGACTGATACATCGTGTCGAACTCGGGAACCTTATAGCTCTGATCCTCGTCCCCCACCGGCCTGATTTCAATGGCGCAGGCATAGCCGTTCTCAGTCCACTCCGGTCTCCATCGGTATTCAAACCGCGCATCTCTGGCAAACGACCGCGCATCCGACACAGGATCGTGTTTTTCCGTTAGGACGACCTTCCAAGCTGACCAACCCGGCAAACCCGACAGTTGCCATTTGCCGCCCGCGGATTGCCCCAGCGCCATGCCCCAAGCGAATATGAACATCCCGACACCGGCGATGATGTGACGCATGGAAACTCCTTGCGCCCAATGTAGCACCCTAATCTCCCGAGGGAAATCCGACGATAACCTCCCTGTGGAACGCCGTTCCGATCCTCGTTTCCTGACCGACCTCGACGTGCGCGTCACCAGATTGACGCACCCGGCCCGGTCGGGCCACGGCCAGCTCACCAACATCTCCAACTCGGGCGTATGCGTCGAGGCTCCGTTCGAGCTTGCCGAGGGAGACATCGTTCAACTCCAAATTGCCGATAGCAACCTGTTCGGGTTTGTCGTGCACGCCAGACTGGAAGGAACCGCATTCCGGGTGGGAATCGAGGTCCAGCGCGTCCTGATTGGCGGAACGGATCTTTCCAAAGTGCTGCATCTGGCCCTGCGGCGGTCGCTGCCCAGCGTGGCGGGCGTGCTCACAGGCGGTCTGTCGGCTTAGTCAGGTGAGGCAGGTCCCCGGTCTGCCATTGATCCTACAATAAAGCCTAATGCCTCATTCCGTTACGCTCATCCCCGGCGACGGGATCGGTCCGGAAGTTTCCGCCGCTGCGCGCGAAGCCGTGGATGCCACCGGAGTCAAGATCGACTGGGAGCTGGCCGAGCTGAACGCCGAGATCATCGCCAAGACCGGCGAAAGCCTGCCGCAGCACGTGCTCGACAGCCTGGAGCGCACCGGCGTCGGATTGAAAGGCCCCGTGACCACGCCCATCGCCGGCGGCTACACCAGCGTGAACGTCGCTCTGCGCAAGCGCCTGGACCTCTACGCCAACGTGCGGCCGGTGCGCTCGCTGCCCGGCGTCGTCTCTCGTTTCAGCGATGTAACGATCGATATGGTGATCTTCCGCGAGAACACCGAGGATCTGTACTCCGGTCTGGAGCACGAAGTGGTCAAGGACGTGGTGACCAGCCTCAAGGTCATCACCCGCGTCGCTTCCATCCGCATTGCCGAGGCGGCGTTCAAGTTCGCCTCCGAGGAAGGGCGCAAGAAAGTGGTCGCGATTCACAAGGCCAACATCATGAAGCTGGCCGACGGATTGTTCCTGCGCTGCTGCCGCGAGGTAGCCGCGCGCTTCCCCGCCATCGAGTATAAGGAGCTGATCGTCGACAACGCAGCCATGCAACTGGTGATCCGGCCGGAGACCTTCGACATTCTGCTGCTGCCGAATCTGTATGGCAATATCGTGTCGGATCTCGCCGCCGGCTTGGTGGGCGGATTGGGAGTGGTGCCGGGAGCCAACCTGGGCGAGAAGCACGCGGTGTTTGAGGCGGTGCACGGCTCGGCTCCGGACATCGCAGGCAAGGGCATCGCCAACCCCACCGCCATGATGCTCTCCGCCGTGATGATGCTGATCCACTTGAAGGAACACAACGCGGCGCGGCGTCTGCGATCGGCGGTCGAGAAGGTCTATGCGGAGCGCAAGCATCTGACGCCCGACTCCGGCGGCAGCGCGGGAACGCGTGAATTCACCGATGCGGTAATCGGCGTCGTTATCCGTGAGGTGCGATGATCATCACCCGGGCTTTGATTCTGCTCCCGATTCTGTCCCTCACCGCCGCGGCTCAGACGCCCATGGCCAATCATGCTCCGGCCTCCAAGTGGGAGAGTGTGAAGATGCTGGCCCCGGGGACGCAAATTCGCGTCGCCGTCGGCACTGCCAAGCCTACCGTCGGCGCGCTCGAAAGCATCACCGATACCGATCTTGTCCTCACGCAAGGGACCGGCCCACAATCCTTCCCACGCGCGCAGATCGGCAGCGTTTCCGTCGAGAAACAGGGTCATCGCCTGCGCAATGCCCTTATCGGCATGGGAGTGGGAACGGCGGCCGGGCTGGGCGTCGGGTACGGCGTCGGACAGGCGCAAGGCGGATGGGACACATCTGTGGGTACCGTTTTTGGAGGTCTCGTCGGATTCGTAGGAGGAACCCTCACCGGCGTCTTCTGGCCCACGGGAGGATGGCGCAAAATTTACGTTCCATAGAGCCCCACATCCACAAAGCCCACATATGTCGAAAACTTCCCTCTTCCGTGTCGTGATTCTGATCCCGATTTTATCTCTTGCCGCTGCGGGTCAGGCACCGGTCTCCGATTGGGAGAACGTTAAAATGCTTGCCCCGGGGACGGAAGTTCGCGTTGTATCCGGTACATCCAAACCAATCGTCGGGACGCTGGAAAGCGTCACAGAGAGAGAACTCGTGGTTCTCACGCAGCGGACCGGCCCACAGTCCTTCCCACGGCCGCAGATCGTCAGCGTTTCCGTCAAGAAAAGCGATCACCGCCGGCGCAATACGCTCCTCGGCCTGGGAGTGGGAACGTTGGCCGGGGTCGTCATCGGGGCAGGTGTCGGAGCGGTGCAGGCAAACAACTGCCGCGGATTTCTGTGCGGGTTGGCGGTGCCTGTCGATGCCGCGGCTGTAGGCGCCATCGGTCTGGTCGGCGGAATGCTCACGGGCCTTTTCTGGCCCACCGGGGGATGGCGCCAAATCTACGCCCCGTAGACCCCAGCCGTCGCCGCTAGCGCCAGTCGTCCAGCACAAAAACGTCCGGCCGATTGTAGGCGGGCGAGTCGGGCTTATGCATCGCCACACCCTGAAGATCGGTGCGAAAACCGCGCTGAAGCATATGACGGTACGCCTGGCCGCGGCTCAGGTTGACACCCGCTTCCATGCGCTCGAGACCGCGCTCCGCCGCGAACGCTTCGCAGCCGTCCAATAAATGTTCGAACGCGCGTTCCGAGCCCGGTCCCGGCCGGACCGCCGCAAACTTGATGTAGCAATTGTTTCGTCCGGCTTCGGTTCCTTCGCCGCCATGGCACACCGCGAACCCATCCAGCGAGTCGCCGCCCCACAATAGAATCGTTTCGCCCAGATTCTGATCCGCGACCGATCGGATTTCGGAGCTCACGTCCAGCCCTTCGTAGATGGAATCCGTCAGCGTTCGGCACGCTTTCACAGCCGGCTCTCGTTCGGCTTCCTTCAGCGCCGAATATCGAAGCGTCGCCGCCTCACGGGACGAGGTCTTTTTCGACATCACGGCCGTGAGGAATCGCGGCCAGAATCCGAACTTCTGATACAGTCCGACGTGTTTGGGGCTCTGCGCAAACGTGAACAGTCCGGCTTCCCGCACGCCCCATTTCTCAAACAGATCCATGGTGGGGCCCAGCAGCTTCTGCGCAATCTTCCGATTCCACAAGTCAGGGCGGACGGTTAGCGGACCGAAGAAGCCAAAGCTGCCCCAATTCGTCGCGAAATTCGACCCGGCCAGCCCTCCATCCACTTGCGCCACCAGAGCCGCCGCGGGATTGGCGCGCCAGCGCGTCGAGATGTACTCTCGATCGTCCCTATGAGCCTCGGGATCGGGCAGCCCGAGAAAAGTGCCAAAGGCGATTCGGCAGATCCTGCGCGCGTCCGCCAGATCGGCCTCTTGCATGGGACGAATGGAGATACTGAGAGACTGCGCGTCTGGCGACGGCGTGGACATGCCGCAAACTCCTCTAAGCTGTGTGATTGCCGTTAGTGAGACTTCGCCGCGCGCTCCAGATCCGGGCCAGCAGCGGCCAGGTCTTGCGGATTCATCACCGGCCGGAAACTAACCTCGGCGTTGAAGTCCAGGAACCACGGTTCGGCGAGCTTGGGTATCTCCGACGAATGGGTCATCTCAAAGACCACGATGCCGGAGCGGCGGCCCTTGTCGTCGGCGGTGAAATAGGCCGCCTCCGGTTTCAGGTCAGTTAGCATCTTTTGAATCGCCGCCATCAGCTTTCCGTCTTTGATCCCGGCGTTGGTCTTTTCGGTTGGCAGGGAAACAGTCATCATCATTCGCATTTTGGATGTCCTCCTTTGGGAGGCTGAAACAAGTTTCGACACCGCTCCATGACTGTCGCGGCTCTGTAAGTGGCTGTGAACACAAAATACCGATTCTGAGCCGCGACAGTCATGGAGCGGTTATTCGTCTTTTCCCGCAGCCTCTTGGAACCTCTGGAGATTCTATCGCACTTACGCTCCGGCCCGCCCGACTCGATCAGGTCCCGATCATCGTCTCGAGCAGGCTCAGGCGCGCCCGCAGAGGCCTCATCTCTTCCTCGTTCAATCGTTCCGCGCAGCCCGCGACGGTCCGGCGGGCCTGCTGGTAGAGACGGCGCTTCTCTGCCGGGTCGGGGGAGGCAGCCGCGATAGCGGCCAGCGCGCGCAGCAAGCGCAGGCTCACCGCGACGTCTCCTTTCGCGTACATCCGGATTTGCTCGAAAGCGGAATTCACCAGGTGATCGAAGTCGATCCAGGGGAAGCTCACCCGCAGTATGCCAGGCGGATCGTAATAAGAAGGCGCCAGAGGCGCCCGCGAGACGAAACGGATCAGTATGCGGCTCAACTGGTCGATCGAAGTAATGGCGGTGGTGGGATCGTTCACCGCCGGCGAGATGGCCTTGAGCGCGATATCGACGATCTGCAACAGTCCGAACTCGATATCCTGCTCCAGCGTCCGGGAGGGCCCGATGTCGAAGGCGTCGCGGATCTCCGCCAGCTTTTCGGATGTGAGCCGCACCGCTTTGGTGGACATCAGCAAAGGCGTTCCCGAGGGCACGAACTGGCCCACGCGGCGCAACACCCGCAGCGTCACGTGGGACGATTTCGCGATGCCCACCAGAGCCGGAATATCCAGGAAGCGCATGTAGCCGGACACATCGCTCGGGATGGGAGTTTCGTCCAATCCCGGCGGCTCGGGCTCATGGCGAATGAGGCGGGCCGAGCGCGGCTCAGGCATCAGGGTGTCGATCATGGCCACGGTTTCGCCGGCGATCCGGTCCACGATATGGCTCACGCTGATGGCCTGGGTGATGTGATGGATGAAGAACAACAGCCAGCCCACGCAGGCGAGCGCGAGCAGCATCGCCCCCATCACCGTGGCCACCGGGGCAAAGGGTTCGGGCTTGGATCGCGCCGCCGGCAGCGCCGCCATGCAGTAGCAGAACGTCCCCAGGAAGATTCCCAGCGTCCACTGCGTCACCCGGTCCCGCGCGAAACTCACGATGATGCGCGGGGAGAACTGCATCGACGCCAGCGTCAGCGTCATCAGCACGATGGCGAAGACGATCGACACTACCGTCATGATCGAGCCGGCGATGCCTCCCAGAATCACCTGCGCCACCTGCGGATCGGCATGCGAGGGGAACAAGGTTCGCGGAACCAGGTCGCTGATCGCGGGCGCCACCTCTTCCAGCCACGAAAAAAGCGCGCCCAGCAACCCGAGCGCGAGCGCGATGATCAGCGGGCGGAGCAAAAATCCGCCTCGCAAATTGTACATCGCGTGGCGCAGCCACGAAGGGAGACGTTGGGTCACGATCCTTCTATCTTAAGGTCAAGAGGCCGGGGTTATTCGTGTCTCAGAGCAACCACCGGATCGACGCGCATCGCGCGGCGCGCCGGAATCAGGCACCCGAGCGTGGCCGCCACAATCAACGCGGCGGATGCGGCGACAAGTGTAATCGGATCGGCGGGTGAAATCTGGACCAGCTCGGCTTCGAGGAGGCGATTGACTGCCAACGATGCAGCCAGTCCGATGGCCAGACCAATTCCCAAGGGAAGCATTCCCTGCATCAGCACGAGTCTTAGAATATCGCTCGCTGCTGCGCCAATCGCCATGCGAACTCCAATTTCCTGCGTGCGCTGGTTCACCGAATGCGCGACGACGGTATACAGGCCGATCGAAGCCAGCAGGAGCGCAATCGCGGCAAAGATCAGGAACAGAGTGCCGTAGAACCGATTGTCCCAATACCGCTCCAGACCTTCCGCCAGAGCAAAAGGCCCGTACACGGGTAGGTCGGAATCCAGCGCCTGAACCTCATGCCGGAACGCCGTTGCGAGGCCGCCGGGCGGGGTGCGAGTTCGCACGAAAACCCACATGCCTCCTCCCGGCTTTTGACGGTAGGGCAAGTAAATCTCCGGATCGACCCTTTGCCGATTTTCGTCATTCTGAACGATATTCGAAACGACGCCAACAACCGTGAGCCACGGTTCCGGCGTCTTTTCATTGAACAGCCGGAGACGTTTGCCGAGAGGGTCTTCTCCCGGCCAGTACTTGCTCGCGAACATCTGGTTCACGATTGCGACGGGAGCTCCGGAAGGTCCATCCGCGTCCGTGAACTCGCGGCCGGAGAGCAGCCTCGCTTCGAGCGTTCGGAAGTAACCCGGACTGACTTTCAACGCTCGCAGCGTAGGTCGGCTCCCCGATGTGGCGGGCGCAGCTCCGTCCAGTTCGTACGGACGTTTCGCCGAGCCCCACGAAGGAAGGGTTTCGGCGAGTGCTACGGATTCCACGCTGGGCGTCGCTTCCAGCCGCGTGGCGAGACGGTCGAAGAAGGAAATCTTCGTTTCCGCGCTGGGATACTTGGCGGCGGGTAGATCCACGGACCCGACGAGGACGTTGGCGGTATTGACGCCCATATCCGCGTTGTGGATCTTGAGGAAGCTGCGGATCAGCACGCCGGCCCCGGCCAGCAGCACGATGGCTAGCGCCATTTCTCCAGTCACGAGGACAGCGGAGAGATGCTTTCCGCGCCCGCCCCCAGTCGCGCCCCGGCTGCCATCCTTCAACGAGGCGTTGACATCGAGCTTCGAGAGCCGCAGCGCCGGCGCCAGCCCGAACAGGATTCCCGTTCCTATCGAAATCGCGATTAGATACCCAAGAACGCGGGAATCCATCGCATAATCGACGATCAGCCAGGACGCCTTATGGGCCATCGCGAGCGCAAAAGTGCGTACACCCCATTGGGCAATCCACCAGCCGAGGAATCCGCCCAGGCCCGAGAGCATCACGCTCTCGATGAGGAGTTGCCGGATGATCCGCCACCGCCCCGCGCCGAGTGCAATGCGGACCGAAATCTCGCGCGACCGGCCCATCGCGCGGGCCAGCATGAGATTCGCCAGATTAGCGCAGGCGATCAACAGCACAAATCCAACCGCGCCCCACATGGCCTCGTACAGCACGGCCGCATTGGGGCCGATGAAGAACTCGTCGAACTTGAGCACCACTGGGGGATGTTCCCGATCTGTAACCGGGTAGGCGATTCCAAGGCGCTTTCCGATGATGTCCATCTCGGCGCGGGCCTGCTCGATGGTGACGCCGTCAGCCAGACGGCCGAAGGCCATCCAAGTGTCGCGGTTTTCCCGGTTCATGACTCGTTCGGTCCGCACCAATGGCACCCACACATCTACCGTTTGGGGAAAGGAAAAACCTTGTGGCATGACGCCGATCAGGGTGGTTGGCGCGCCGTTCATCCGCACCGTCCGGCCGATGATTGCCGGGTCTTTCCCGTACCGCCGTTCCCAGAAGCCGTAGTTCAGGATCGCGACCGGAGCAGCGCCGGGCATCTCATCGGACGGCGTAAAATCCCGGCCCAGGATGGGTCTCTGGCCAACCACCTTGAAGGTATCGGCGCTATTTTCGTTTGCGTCGAGCCGCTCCGCAAAGCCGCTCTCATCGTTGAGGGTTTTCGACACACCGTGGACAATCGCCATCCCCTCGAACGACTTCGCCTGAGCCCGGTAGTCCAGAAAATCGGGATAGGAGACGCAGCAGTTGGAGTCCTTCGGGGTGATGTAAAGAAGGCGATCGTTGTCTTTCACGAGCGGGAATCCCTTGAACAATACGGCATTCGTCACCGTGAAGACAGTGGCATTGACTCCGATGCCGATGGCCAGCATCGCCACGGCCACCGCCGTGAAGCCGGGATTCTTGATCAAAGTCCGAGAGCTTAACCGAACGTCGCCGAGCCAAGACATACCTTAAGGCAGATACGGTCGAAACCCGGCCCGCTCCATCGCCGCGCGCGCCGCGGAATCGTCGGCCGGGACCACATAGAAGAACGCGCCCACGCGCTCGGACACAAACACAACCCCGCCTCGGTAAGTATCCGGCTCCACCAGGTAATTGAACCCCGCGCCGGTCAGCACCTCTTCCAGTCGCAGCGCCTCCTTCAGCGTTTTCGCCACGTAGAGCAGCGCCAGCTCGTGGCCGTCCAGCTCCTGGCCCTCCAGCTCCTCTCTATGAACGTCGTCGTCCTGCCGCACGCGCCTTTCCTCCCCGATCTTAGCCCCCGACGCGAGCTCTAAACGCGTGATATGCTTCCGGGCTGGTGCGATTGAGATATTCAACGTAGGATTTCCCAACCGTCTCCAGATTCTTCATGTAATTCGGGTCCTTGAAGGTGGCGCGCATCTCGCCGATGATCGGTTCCACGCGGATCCACGCCAGCAGCAGCTCGCGATTGCTCTGGAACAGGAGCTCCTCATTCAGCACCCCCGCGGTGACAAACGACGCGACCATATCCCAATAACTGGCCACCTGGCGCATAAAAGCGTTGGCCTCGGAGCCGGGCGGGCAGATCTGCCCGAATTCGGCCATGCTCTTGCACTTGAAATTCGCGACGAACCAGTTGCGGGCGGCGCGCATCTTGTCTTCGCGCCGAAGCTCATACAGTTTCAGAATCAGGTTCACATCGTCGTAAGTAGCTGTGGACATAACTTCCAGGTTAGCGCAACGGGTGCGCGCCGACGCGGCGGAAAGCTTACGGCAAATGTGCTACAGTCCCAACCATGCCTCCAACGAAAACCAAGCTTAGACGCGCCTTTGATGTAGCTCTGACGGGGTACCTGGAAGCCATTCAAGAGAAGAAAACGGCACTCCTTGCCGTGACAAATGAGCCTTCCAAGGAGACCAGCAAGAAGTACGAAAACGCATCTCGGAAGGAGAAGGCGGCGCGCCGGGCATATCGCGAGTCCACAAAGAGGCTGCACGCGCTGGTTCGGAATGCATCGAAAGCCTCGTAACAAGATGTAAAGGCTTGGCTTACGGCGCGGCGAGTATGCAATCGTGAGTAGGTGCAACCAGGGCGAGAGCGCATGCATCTTAAACAGTGGAGGAGCCCCCCCCAAAGCAGTTGATCCGGGCGAGGTTGATCGGTAGAAGTAAAGGAGTAAGCTGAAATGTCCTATCGTTCCGGTATCTTGTTGTTGCTCTTGGGTTTGCCGGCGTTTTCCGCCTCTTCCGTTCCCGGAATCAACAACTTCGACCAGGTCAATGAGCAGGTCTATCGCGGTGCTCAGCCGAGTGATGAGGGGTTCCGGTATCTGGCGAAGATCGGCGTAAAAACCGTCCTCGACTTACGGGAAGCCGATTCCCGTGCGGCTGCGGAAAGACGCGCTGTTGTCGCCTCCGGCATGCAGTACGTCAACATCCCCATGACCGGCCTGACCGCGCCAACCGCCGCCGAGATCACCACGATTCTGGCGCTGATGGAAGACGGTGGAAACGGCCCCGTATTTGTCCATTGCATGCGTGGCGCGGACCGCACCGGCGCGGTCATCGCGGCCTATCGCATCGACCACGATCAATGGGATGGCGCCCGGGCCCTGAAAGAGGCGATGTCGCACGGCATGAGCTTTTTCCAGTTGCCGCGCCAGCGCTTCATCCGGACTTTCCAGGAGCGGATCGAGGCCAAGGTTCTTGCGAAACCTTCCGAGTCCAAGGTTGCGCAGGTGGATCTTCCTGTCAAACCCGTGTCGGCCGTCCCGACGCCCGCCGAGCAGTAAAGTTTAACGTCCCACTGGCCCGGTTCAGCGGCCCTGGGCTTCATGGGCCATTTCTTCGACGGCTTCCTTCACTGCTGTTTTCACCGCGTTCTTGACAGTGGACTTCAGCGCTCCATGGGCCACGGCCTCTTTGCCTGCCCGGCTGGCCGCATGCCTGATCGCTTTCTTCAGGATCGTTTTTAACGGCGGCATCTCTTTCGCCAGGGCTCGGGTAGCCTTGGCCGTCGTTTCGGGCGGCGTGGCCGCTCGCACCGCCTCACGAGCCTCGTCAAAGCCGGTGGACACCCAGTCTTTCTCAAAAGTGGCGAGCAGCGCGTTCACCACTTTCGAATCGTGAACCACGATTCCGATTTCGCGCCGTAAATCCAGCTCCGGCTGTCGCAGGCTCTGGCTGCCCACGAAAGCCTGGCGGCCGTCCCGGATAATCGTTCGCGTATGCAAACGCATGCTGGTGAGCGGCGTAACCGGAAGGTTTGCGCCCCCCGCGGCCACGCTTCCGATGATCTTGATATCGAGTCCCGCCTTGGCATGGTCTTCGAGAAGTCGCACGATGTGTTTGTCCGCGATCTTGGGATCGTAGATCAACAGTTGTTTCCGGGCCTGCTCGATGAACGCCGTGAGCTGCTCGCGGGCATTCGCGGGACTTACGACCAATGCGTGGAGGCTCGCGGCATAAGGCTGGCGGTTGAGATCCGCCTCAAAAAGCTTCACCGCTTCCTGGACCACTTTGGCGCTTTTGGTGACAATCCCGAAGCCGCGGCTATGCTGGATATCGATGTGAACGAAGTTGAACGACAGCAGGAACAGCGTGCGGCGATCGACGATCATCATCTTGCCGTGGTAACGAATCAAATCGTCCGCTGTTCGCCCTACGGTGATGCCAGCCTCCAGAAAACGCGTCTCCAGACCGCGTAGCTTGGAGTCGCCTCCCCGGTTAGTGTGAGCGATCAAGGCGCGGACGGCAATGCCCCGGCTCGATGCGGCTTTCAAGGCAGTCTCGAGCTCTTTCCAGTCCATGCGGAAGATCAGGATATCGATGCTTTTCTTGGCGCTCTTGATCCCTGCAAGAAGAGGCGCAACGCCATCGCGAGGCTGAACCAGCAGCTTCAGACTGAACCTCCTTCAACTCTCATCCTTGAGGAAAGCACGCGGCGGGCCAGTCAGCCAGGTCTGGGCGAGGGCATTTTCCACCTCCACTGGTGAACTCCTCAAGCCAGCCGTCTCAGCATCGTTGACCATCCCTGGTCATGTGACCGGATGCGGTCGCGCGAGATGCCATCGTCCGCCGGCACAGGTGGCGCCCTGAGATCCTTATAAACGGTCATGGACGTGCCTCCCCTCCATGGGGAGACCGGATAAGCTATGAACCGAACACGCGCATTCTGGACCGCTTCTTGCATCGTCATCGCCCTCGCCTTTTCCCTTTCGGTCCGCGCCGAAGATCCAATCTTTGCGCGGGGTTCCCGCGCGGCAAGTAACGCCAGTGTCGCGTCCACGGCCTTGTGGAGCGACCGGGGTGACATTCGGTCGCTCAATCTCCTCTATGGGCCCGGTGGCAAAAAGCACCAGCCTACGGGCAAGTTCACGTTCGTCAAGGAAGACAAGGAAGGCACTTCCCCAAAGTTCGACGTTGTAGACGAGCAAGGGGGCCATTGGAGAGCCAAACTCGGGGAGGAGAGCAAGTCGGAAACGGCGGCGACTCGCCTGGTATGGGCCGCGGGTTATTTTACCGACGACGACTACTATCTGCCCGAGTTGCGCGTGGACAAGCTGCCCAAACTCGATCGCGGGCGCGAGTTTGTCTCGGCCGACGGCGTGGTCCATGGAGTCCGCATGGAGCTCAAACCGAAAGGGCAAAAGAAAAGCGGAAATTGGAGCTGGTTCAAGAATCCCTTCGTAGGAACAAAAGAACTGAACGGCCTGAAGATCATGATGGCGCTCATCAACAATTGGGATTTGAAAGAGGTTAACAATGCCATCTACACCGAGAAGGGCGTAGGCCCTCGCTACGTGGTCAGCGATCTGGGCGCAAGTTTCGGCGAGACCGGCAATGTGATCACCCGATCCAAGAGCAACCCGGTCGACTATGACGAATCGAGGTTCATTCAAAAAGTAACCGCGCAGCATGTGGATTTTATCTTGAACAGCCGCCCGTTTGTTCTCTCCGTGTTTGACGTTCCCAACTATGCCACGCGCACGCACATGCAAGACATTGTGAAAGAGATTCCCATCGCGGACGCCAGATGGTTGGGTAAGTTGCTCGCGCAGCTCTCGGATCAACAGATTGGCGATTGTTTTCGCGCCGCCGGTTACTCAGCCGAGCAGGTGGAGGGATACGTGACGGTGGTCAAGGAGCGAATCGGGGATTTGAGCCGGCTCTAACATCACAACCGATGGCTCGGGCAGGATCAGCAACCTATGAAACGGATGGTTTTGTCCGTCTGCGTGATTTTAGCCGGCAGCCGCTTCTCGCCTCTGGCGTTGGCCCAGGGCGGACCGCCATTTCTATCGGATGACCCTGACACTCCCGGAAATATGCGTTGGGAAATCAACACGATTCTCCTTGGCGACCGCAATCCGTCCGTAGGCTCCTATGCAGTGCCCGATATGGATATCAATTTCGGCGTGGGCAGCAGGATCGAGCTCACCTACGAGGCGCCTCTCAGCGTTGAGGAGACTCAGGGCCCCTCCGGCAGTACCGTCGCGGGATTCGGAAACTCGTTAGTGGGAGTTAAGTGGCGCTTTTACGCGCACCATCCCAAGTCGAAAGAGACCGGCAAGGTAGACAAGAAGGAGTCCAATTTCGGGTTCTCGATCTACCCTCAGCTCGTGTTGAACAATCCCACCGGCTCGTTGCGCCGCCACATCGTGGAGCCGGGCCCCCAACTGCTCATGCCCATGGAAGGCAACGCCAGGATCGGACCCATCCGCATCTCCGGAGAGTTGGGATACTGGTTCACCAGCCAGAATGTCCCGAGCTCGTGGATACGAGGCGCAATCGTCGGTCACGAGTTTAAAAACAGGACAGAAGTCGACCTGGAACTGTACGATCAGGCTGCCACAAGAGGGATTGGCGCTGAACCTAAGACCCGTGCAACAACACTCGGCATCGGCTTTACCACTCCCATAGCCGGGAATGGAGTGGTTTGGTTCATGGGGATGGCCGGCCGCAGCCTGGTGACCGTCACCGCAACCAACGGCCAACCCAGTTGGATCGCCTCCGCGGGCTTCCAGATTCTAACTGGTAAACACCGCAGGAACAGCAGCGATGAGTGAACCATCGCCCCGGCGGTTATTGGCCGGCCGACGGCTCTCCCGCGATCCCGGATTGCAGTCCATGGAGTTCGGCATACAGTCCGCCCGCAGCCAGCAGCTCTGCATGGGTTCCGTGTTCGGCCAACTCAAAATCCTTGACCACGAAAATGACATCCGCCCGCTGGATCGTCGCGAGATGATGGGCAATTACGACACAAGTCTTGCCTTCCATCAAGCGGTCCAGCGCCTCGAAAACCGCGCGTTCGGATTCGGCGTCGAGGCCTGAAGTCGGCTCGTCGAGGAGCAGAATCGGAGTATTGCGGATGATGGCCCGCGCGATCGCGATGCGCTGGCGCTGGCCCCCCGACAGCGATACTCCCCGCTCCCCCACCATCGTGTCATACCCTTCCGGCATCTTCTCGATGAATTCGTGGGCGTTGGCCAGCTCCGCCGCCCGGATGATCTCCGCCCGCTGCGCTTCGGGCTTGCCATACGCGATATTCTGCCAGATGGGGACGTGGAACAGCACGGTGTCCTGCAACACAAAACTCATCTGTTCGCGTAGCGACTGAAGAGTGTACCTGCGAATGTCCAGCCCGTCGATTTTCACCTGGCCGGAGGTGGGATCGTAGAAGCGCGGAATCAGACTGAGGATGGTGGATTTGCCGGCCCCGCTGGGACCCACGAAGGCGGCCACCTGACCGGGCTCAATCTGGAAACTCATTTCTTTCAAGATCGGATGATCGGGACTATAGCCGAAAGAGACCCGATCGAATTCCATTTTGCCTTTGAACGGGCGCGCGGGCCGGGCTCCGGGCAGATCGCGCACGCGGCTGACGGCGTTCAGCACTTCCTGGATGCGTTCATAGCTTACGGTGGCCTTGGAAACCGTGTCCCCCATCTTGGAGAGATCCCGCATGGGCTTGTACATCTTGCCCAGATAGGCCAGGTACACGATCAGATCGCCCGCGCTGATCTGGCCGGCCAGCGCCAGGCGTGCGCCGTATCCCAGAACCAGGCAAGTGCCCACCGCCGCCAACACCTCCACTATGGGGGACAACTTGGCTTTGACCGAGCGCGCCTGGAGCGCGGCTTCTACGTTCTCCAGGCTTTGCTCCTCGAAGCGGCGTTGTTCATAGTCCTCACGAGAGAACGCCTTGACGACGCGGATGGACGAAAAAACTTCCTGGACGGTGTTCGCCAGCTCGCCCTGTTTCTGCCTCACCGCGCGCGATGCTTTTTTGATCCGTTTGGTGAAGATAAATACGACCAGAAACAGAGCCGGAACAATGGAGAGCGCGATCAAGGCGAACCGCCAGTTGTAGTAGAACATCACGGCAGCCATGCCCGCCAGCGTGAGCACGTTCACCAGCATGCCGAGCGAGGCGGAGCTGATGAACGCTTGAACCGCTTCAATATCGCTGGTGACCCGGCTGACCAGGTCTCCGGTTCTCTTTTCATCGTGTTCGGCCAAAGACAAGTGATGAATATGCTGATACAGCGCGCGCCGCAGGTCGTGCATCACCCATTGGCCGACGCTGGTGGTGAGATACGATTCCGCGTAAGAGCTCACTGCTCCGACGATGGCGATCGCCGCCACCGCCAGTACCGCGAAATTCAGAACCGCCAACTTATTCTGTCCCGCCAGATGACTTACGATCGCGGTGAGCCGGGGCGGCAGGGGTTTTGACTGGAGCAGGTTGTCGACGATGATTTTCAGCGGCCACGGGTCCAGAAGATCGGTCGCGGTTTCGCCGATCACCGCCACCAGAGCCAGGCTCATGGCTTTCCAATGCGGCCGCAAGAGCGCGACCATCTGCCGCCGGTTGGATTTTGCGGGCGCCTTCGCCGGCGCGGAAGTTTCTGCCATTCGGGCTTACTTTGCCGCTGCGCGCCCGGCCGGGGTCGTCAAGAGTCAGCCAAGGGCGCCTCGCGGCGGGTTGCCGCTAACCGAAATCCGAACCAGCGCACCCTTTTGAAATCTATCACGATCGGGCGATGGCCGGCTGTGGGTTAAGCTAAGGAAGAGAGCATGAACTTAACCCTGCCCATTCCCGACGATCTCACCACCCGTCTCAGCGCGGACGGCGAGGACCTGTCGCGTCGCGCGCTCGAAGGGTTCGGCCTGGAAGAATACAAGGCCGGTCGTATCACAAAGGCAGAGTTGCGGCGATTGCTGGGGTTTGAAACCCGCTATGAGCTGGATGGTTTTCTGAAGGCCCATGATGTGTGGATGAACTACACGATCGACGATTTGCACCGGGAACTTACTACGCTTCAGAAGCTGGGATTCTGAAGAGTGGGGCTCGTCATTGCTGACATGACACCAGCCCGATCAACTATCTTCTGTTAATCGGACACATCGATATCCTTCCGGAGCTGTTTGACAAAGTGATTCTGCCCGAGCCGTGTGGGGAGAGCGGAAACACCCCAGGGCGCCGCTTGTGGTGCGAAGCTGGGTTACCGCCCCTCTACCTTGGGTGGACGTGTGCCCATCGAGCCCTTTTCAGGATGCTTCTCTGGAAGCCCTCGATGCAGGGGAGGGTGCCGCGATCGCTCTGGCGATCGAGCTTCATGCTGATTTGCCGCTGATGGACGACGAGGAAGGTGTCATCGCCGCGCGGCGCAAAGGACTTGAGGTCGCGGGAACGCTGGGACGCTGGGCGTTCTGAGTCGGGCGGCGCAGCGCCACCTCCTCAATCTTGCGGGACGCTTTTGAACGTGTGAAGCACACAAATTTCCGGTTTGGCCAAGAGATCATGGACAAGATTCTCGACGAAATCTCTGGCCAAGGGTAAAGCGAATATTTGTGTCACCAGGGGCCATTTGGGTGGGTCAGGCCGCCAACCACCGCGTCAGCATGGGTGAGCTGGAGCGGATCGAGTTTTGAAAACTCTCGCCATTCCCCTTGGCATTGACACCCGTGTTATCGTTGAGGACTTCGCGGGCCTATGACCTTCAATTACAGAGCGGGTTTGTTCCGAATCTGGCTGGTGCTCGCAATCCTCTGGGTGGCCATCGCAGCTTGGGCACAACTTCCGCTTGGAACCGTAATCGGTGTCCCGCTAGCAGCCTGTGGTAGAAGTCGCTCGCAGGCCGAGGCCCTGCTTTACAGAGCTGCAAGCCATTGATTGGCCGTTGTGGGGCAGGTCTATGACCTGCCAATTCCGAGATGAAACGACTTCTG
>Ga0182024_10002746_pt1 | contig 43220 bp, 35 predicted proteins | sample P32metaG_FD_120480 | JGI IMG/M metagenome (GOLD analysis project Ga0182024, IMG submission 120480) | Permafrost microbial communities from Stordalen Mire, Sweden - P3-2 metaG (Illumina Assembly) | ecosystem: Environmental > Terrestrial > Soil > Wetlands > Permafrost | place: Sweden: Stordalen... | reverse complement strand
TTGCTCTCGTAGACGAAGAGCGTGCGGCGGTCGCCCACCTTCCACGGCCCGGTGCGCAGGTGGTACAACATCGTGCCGACGTCATCGATCCCCTCCTCGGCGATCGGATAGGTCTTGGTCTCGCCCTTCACCCAGTCCTCGCGCGTACCCGTGTGCGTGGCGTAATCGATCCGCGTCCGCTCCTTGATCGTGCGCTTCGGCTCGAAGCGATATTCGCCGTACTCGACCGAGCGCCACGGTGCACCCGCACCGGTGATGCACCAAAACTCCGCGGTGAACGGATAAAACGCGTTCACCCAGCTCAGCGAATTCAGCGCGAGATTGAACTCCCAGTGATCACCCTTGTTGTGCGCGGTGAAGGTGCCCTGCGCGGCATTTAGCTCGTAGCAGGTGACCACATAGGTGAGCGACTCGCCATCCTTCCACGGCAGTTGCGCGAAATCGACCGGCGGCGCCGGCTGCACGGGCGGATCAATCGGCGCAGGCGCGGCCAACGCCCGCATTCCGGCGACGACAAGCCAGCAGACAAAGAGAAGACCGCGCATGGAAAAGAGCTCCGGAGCCACTCAGCGCCGGTCGCGGTCGAGCAGCTTCGTGCGGGCGCGCTCCAGTGCGGCCCGTTCGGACGACGTGAGGCTGTTCACCCCGTGCTTGGAAATCTTGTCGAGGATCGCGTCAATCGACTCGTTCGTCTTGCGGTCACTCAACACCTTAAACTGGTGCCGGCGCGCCAGCTTCTCCGCGCGGCGCGTTTCCCACCAATCGGTCAGCCAGTTCATGCCGCGCCCCGCGCCGACAAAACGCATGCCGAGGTAACCGATGGCCGAGCTGGTCCAGAGCATGAACATCGCAGTGCCCTCGCGAAAGGCGATGTCGTACAGCGTATAGATGCCCAGAAGGATCCAGGCTATCGCCCAAACCGGAACGGTGATCCACATGGACGGCATCGCGCCAGGATAGATCGTCGCGAAGGCGATGAAGACGCCGAAGATCACCTCGCCGCAGCCGAGATAGCCGACCGATCCCAACCCGAGAAACGGCCCCACTAGAAAGAGGAGCACGGCCGGAATCAAGACCAGGGCCGCATACAAGGTCAGGTAGGAACGGCGCCCGACGAACTGTTCCACCTCCCGGCCGCAAAAATAGAGAAGGAAGATGCTCCACAAAAACCAGAAGGGACCCTGCGTAAAAAACGAGGGCGTGAACGCAATATAGCTAATCAGCCGCCAAACCTGGCCGTGCCAGATACTGGCCGGGTGGAGCGTCAGCGCGTGGGAAACCGTCTCAAGGCCGAGCGACCCAACGCAGAGCGCACAGATGACGAAGCAAAGCACATGACCGAAAACCAGCAGCGTGTTGGCGTAGATCGGACGGCCCGAAATCCAGAAAAGCGGGCGGTAATCCTCCGATTGCTGCTGGTACCACATGAACCTAGAGAATAAGCCCACCCGCCCGCAGTGTCCAGCGGGGCACATCCAACCTGCGCCGTTCAACCGGTAAACGAAAAGGGCCCCGGCGTTAACCGGGGCCCTTGAGATTGTTTTGCCAGGACGGCGAATCGCCTAGAGCGAATTCGGGGACTGGGTCGGAGGCGTGTGGCCGAGGCCCGCGCCCGCCGCCGGAACCTGATGATGCAGCAGGATGCGGAAGGCGGTGCCGCCGTTGTCCGGTCCACCGTAGTAGGTTGTGCCGTAAAGATCGCCGTCATCGCCGGGGGTCAGCGAGTTGGGAATCGTGCCCATCACGCGGCCCTGTGTGCCGTCGAAGGTCAACAGCGTGGTCAACGTGCCGTCAGGCGTAATCTGGAAGGCGGTGCCGTTACCCTGGCTGCCGCCGCCGGAGGTCGTGCCGCTGAGGTTGACTCCCGACCACTGCACCGCAGCGGCCTTGATCCAGAGGTTGTCCCAGAGCCGCTCCATGTAGAAGTAGCCGTTGCTCCAGGGCACCAGGGCCGAGGAGGGATGCGAACCGTTGGTGCCGTTGAACGAAAGCACCGTCTTGAAGCTGCCCTTGGGCGTGATCGAGAAGATGGTCCCGAGATTATCCGTACCGCCGTTGGTCGTGGCGCCGAAGAACGTGCCGTCCTCCAGCTGCGAGAGGCGCGAGTGCGGGTTGGCGCCGTTGGCACCGTTGAAGGTGAACACCGTCACCACCTGGCCACCCGGCGTGTAGCGGAAGATCGTCCCGTCATTCATCGCACCACCCTCGGAGGTCATGCCGTAAAGCTGGCCATCCTGGCCGCGGAGCAGCGGTCCCGGGGAGGAACCATTCGCGCCGTTGAAATTGCCGAGAGTCTGGAGTTCGCCGCCCGGGCTAAGCGCGAAGATCGTGCCGTGACCGCTGGGGCCGCCCGCCGTCGTGGTACCGTAGAAACGACCGTCCGGTCCGCGCAGCAGACCGGCCGCCGGCGTATCGCCGTTGATGCCGTTGAAGGAAACCAGCGTGTGGAACTGACCATCGGTGAAGGAGAAGACCGTGCCCTTATTATAGGTGCCGCCCTCGCGGGTCGTGCCGTAGAACAGGCCGTTCGGTGCCTGGACGATGTGCGAATCGGGACTCGCACCGTTGCTGCCGTTGAAATTCACCAGCGTGCGAACCTGCTTGTTGAGCGGGATCTCGAAGATCGTGCCCTTATCATACGTGCCGCCTGTATAGGTCGTGCCGTAGAAGTCACCATGCGAGCCTTGGATGATGTTGCCCGGATTGGCGCCGTTCGCGCCGCCGAAGACAGCCAGGGTTTCAATGGCCTCACTCGCCCAAAGAGGCGAAGTAACCATTTGGGCGAGGCCCAGTGCGAGAAGTAGTTTCATTTTCATTTGCAGGTCTTTCGTATTTATGAACAGCAAAGACATAGCAGACTTAATGCCGACGATGCAACTCTATTCACAAAAATAAGTAGCTCGCATAGAGAGATAGGCCATAAATGATCTTCAGTGTCACTGTTGCAGACTTTGAATTCGTGGGTTCAACCATTACAACCTGTGCTTCAAGTCGTATATCCTCAACCATGTAAACGAATGAGGCGCAGTCTCCTCCGACGAAACAAAGTTTTGACTTCGGATTAAGAAATAGGTTTGCTTTCAAAAATCAGTTGCGTAGGGTTCCACCGCAGCAGCCGGTTAGATCGGTCTTTTCAGAGGAGAAGGAATACCATTTGCTTAATCCCACATACGTGAAAAACTTACCCCACTTTATTTTGCTAGCTCTCTTGACTGGTTCAGTCGCTTTCGCACAGGAGCTTCCCCGGCCCTCCATGGCCCGCCACGAGGACAGCAACACGCTTCCGACCACCTATAACATGAAACTCGGACCGGTGCTTTTCGACGTCACCGGTTCCGTCGATAGTGAATTCAACGATAATATTGGATTGACCAATTCGGGTCAAAAATCTGACTTCCTCGTCACCCCCGAAGTCGGCATTGGCATCCGCTGGCCTGTCACCGAATCGAACACGTTGTCATTTAACACATCGCTTGGTTACACGCGTTACTTCATCCATCCGCAGTTCGATTCGGCCAACATCCTCGTGTCGCCGGACTCCGAACTCGCATTCAATCTGTTCGTGGGCGACTTCAAGTTCACGTTCCACGATACCTTCTCCTACCAGCAGGACCCGGTCAACGAAGGCGCCTTCAGCAACGTCGTCACGTTTGATCGCTTCACCAATGACGCGGGTATAACGGGAGTCTGGGATCTCAATCAGGCCGTGCTGACCCTCTCCTACGACCACATCACGTTCATCTCCACCGGAATTCAAGATGCCTCCGGCGCCCAGCTCTCTGATCCGGGCGCGCTTGACTTCTCCGCCGATCAGGTAGCCGCCTCGGCCGAGTTCCACGTCACCTCCACTCTGAGCGGTGGTGTTGAGGCCGCCGCCTCGACCCGCAGCTATGATGACTTCGGCGGCAATTACACGCAGCTCAGTGCCGGTCCGTTTGCCCGCGTGCAGCTCACCCAGTATATCCGGGTGCAGGCCTCGGCCGGCTTCCAGACCATCCACTCGCCCGACAATTCCCTGCAGGCAGGCCAGATCCTTCCCGCCAACGTCTTCACGCCCGGCAGCTCGGCCGGCACGGACAGCAGCTACTACGCAGACCTGACCTTCGACCACCAGGTGAACAAGTACTTCATCCATCACCTCTCGCTCGGTCACGAGCTTGAGCTCGGTCTCCTCGGTGACCAGAGCGATGTCTACTACGCGAACTACACCGCCAGCTGGAAGGCCAGCAGCTGGCTCAACATCGCCCTCACCCTCGGCTACCAAGACGTTGCCGAAGAGGGCGCACTGGTCGGAGTTTCGCCTTACAGCATGTTCAATGCAGGTATCCAGGCCAGCTTCCCCATCACCAAAAGCATCACGGGAGCTGTCATTTATCAGTTCAACGACAAATTTGCCGAAGATGACGCTCAAAGCTATGAGCAAAATGAGGTTGGTTTAAATCTTACGTATCAGTTTTAGTAAGAAAATTAATGACATATCCAGTAATTTAGGATATTAAGAGTCGATGGGTCGCAAATTACCGATCAAATCCTCTCAAAAAGTACTCATTATTGCCGGGCTAGGCTTCGTTTTCGCCTCTAGCTCGGCTATTTTAGCCCAGCAGACCATCGTCTCTCAGCCGGGCGCTGCTCAACAGCAGTCCTACTCGCCACCTCCTCCCGGTGTGACGAGCGGCATTTCCACCGCCCAGCCAGCCTACGCCCCGACGCCGGTCGGCGGATTTGGCGCCGCCTCAATGCAGAATTCGATGGATGTCCTCGACAACCAGACCAAGCTCAAGGCGGGCGACACCCTCAGCTACCGCGTCGTCGAGGAGCAGAACCAGCAACCCGACCCCCTCACGGTCACCGCCACCGGCGACGTGGACGTGCCGCTGATCGGCCTCTACCCGGCCGCGGGCAAGACCTGCCGCCAGCTCGCCACCCAGCTCAAGCCGCTGCTGGAAAAGAATTATTTCTACAAGGCCACGGTGATCATCGGCATCGACACGCTGAGCACCAAGCCGCTCGGCCGCGTCTTCATCACCGGCCAGGTCAAGGAGCAGGGCGCCATTGACATCCCGGCCAACGAAGTCCTGACTGTAAGCCACGCCATCCTGCTCGACGGCGGCCTGGCTGACTTCGCCGACCGGCGACGGATTAAGTTATTGCACCGAAATGCCGATGGAACGACGAAGAAGACAGTCGTCGATTTGAAAAAGATTCTCGACCAGGGCCACGCGGAACTCGATCCCGTGGTCCAGGACGGAGACACGATCGACGTCCCGCAGCGTACGTTTAACTTTTAAATCACCAGCAGGCCTTTCATGGAACAGAATCCCTCGACCCAGTTCTTCGGCAAAATCCGGGTTCAGTTCCGCCGTTACGTCGGGGTCGTGCAGCGCATCTGGTGGCTGCTGCCGCTGACGGTCAGCGTCGGCATGCTCGTCGCCGCCGTCGTCATCTTCCAGTCGCCGCCCGCCTTCATGTCGATCTCGCAGATGGCTGTCCCGGCGCGCCTCACCTTCGACCAGGGCACCAGCGCCAACACGGAGGACCAGACCGACAGCTTCAACGGCACGCAGAAGGAAGAGATGAAGGACCCGCTGGTGCTCGACAAGGCCGCCCAGCGCGTCGCCGCCCTGCATCCCGAGTTACCGTCGATGAAGGCCGACCTGACCGTTATCGTCAAGCCCGGCACCGAAATCTTCGTCCTCACGGCCACCTCGCCCTCACCCGTCTATTCCCAGGCGTTCCTCGACGCCGCCATGGATGAGTACCTCAATTTCAAGAAGGCCCAGCTCTACAAGACGACCGACACCACGACCGACGCCATCACCGAGCAGATGAAAACCCTCGAGCAGCAGATGGCCCAGAACGACGCGGCCATGCTCGACTTCGAGAAGAACAACGACGTCTCCTTCCTCGAGAAGGAAGGCACCAGCGCCGGTTCCTACCTGGTCGATCTCAACCAGCAACTCGACGCCCTCACCACCGAATACAATCTGCTCGGCCTGCAGGATGTCGACGAGACGCTCGACCGTCAGCAGGCCGCGATGTCAGCGGCCACGACCACCTCCCCGAATGGCACAGACGCCTCGGCCAAGGGCGACACCGCACTCTTTGCCTACGGCCCGATCGCCGATTACCAGAAAGCGCGCCAGGACCTCGCCGCCGAGCAGGCCCAGCTCGCCGACATGTCGACGCGCCTCAAGCCCGCGCACCCGCAGATTCTTGCGCTCAACCAGTCGATCAAGGAAACGCAAAGCCTGATCGGCACGCTCAAGGCCCAGAGTGCCGAGGAACTCAAGACCCACCGCACGTCGGTCGGCACCCAGATCAAGAACCTCAACGCGCTGATTGAGACGCAGCGCCAGAAAACGCTGCAGTTGAGCGCGCCGCTCTCCGAGTACACCCGGCTCAAGACGATTTCCGACCGCACCAAGGACGAGTACAACCGCTTGCTCGCCAACCGCGGGAACATTTCCATTAACAGTCACGTGTCGGAGGACTCACTGGTTGTAACGGATCCGGCCTCGGTCGCGATCTCGGTCAAGCCGGGCGTCTTCAAGATCATCTTCCTCGGCATCCTGGCCGGCCTCGTCATCGGCCTGGTCGTCATCTTCGTCCTCGACAAGATGGACGACCGGATCAGCTCGCTGCTCGAGCTGCAGACCCTCTTCCCCGAGCCGCTCCTCGGCCAGATCCCCAAGGAATCGCTCGCCTCCGAAGGCGCACTGCTTAAGCCCGGCGACGAGCGCCAGGCCTTCATCGAGGCATTCCGCACCCTGCGCTCCTCGCTCATCTTCCTGCCCGTCGAAGGCGAGCGGCCCAAGACCTTCGTCATCACCAGCGCGCTGCCCGATGAAGGCAAGACGACGGTCAGCTCCAATCTTGCCGTCACCCTCGCCTTCTCCGGTGCGAAGGTGCTGCTGATCGACGCGGACATGCGCAGCGGCAAGGTCAGCCATCTCTTCGGCGCCCAGGGTGCCGTCGGCCTCTCCAACGTCCTGACGAAGGGCCTGCCGTGGAAGGAAGCGGTCTCCGCGACCTGGATCGACAATCTTTACCTGATGCCGTGCGGACCCTCGGTGCAGAACACCGCCGAGCATTTGCTCAGCAAGGTGACCGACGAGTTCATCAAGAACATCTACAACGAATTCGACTACGTCCTCTTCGACAGCCCACCGGTCATCATCCTCGACGACACGTTGAGCCTCTCGCCCAAGATCGACGCCACCCTCTTCGTCCTGCGCTTCGACCAGTCCTCGACCCGGGCCAGCCGGCGCGCGCTGGAACTGCTCCACGGCCGCCAGGCCAACGTCATCGGCCTCGTCGTCAACGGCGTCGCCATCTCCGAGACCGAGTACAACTACAATTACAGCTACCGCCAGTACGGAACGAAGTACCAGGAAATGAAGGCCTGAGCGGCCCTCCGCCCAGTTGACCGGGACGAGGACGGCCGCATGCGACTACTCTTCCTGTGCACCAGCCTCGAACCCGGACGGGACGGGGTCGGCGATTACGCCCGGCGCCTCGCGCTGGAAGCCACCACCCGGGGCCATGACTGTGCGCTTCTGGCACTGAACGACCGGTTCATCAGCGCGCCCGTCGAGTCGGAGGAGGAAAACGGCATCGTCGTCTTGCGCCTGCCGTCGCTTTCCGAGGGACAATCCCTCGCCGTCGCATTCCGGGAACGCTTCGCCCCGGACTGGATCAGCCTTCAGCTCGTCGCCTACGGCCTGCATCCCCGCGGTCTGCTCTTTGCGGCGCTGCCGCATTTGTGCGCGATCATCGGCCGCACGCGGCTGCACCTCATGCTGCACGAGCTCTGGCTCGGCAACGACGAAGTGCCCACATGGCGCCACCGCGCGATCGGTTATCTGCAGCGCACCAGCCTGCGCCGCCTGATCGCGACGCTGCATCCCGCCCTCGTCAGCACGACCAACCCGGTTTATGCCGCGCTACTGCGCACCATCGACGTGAAGGCGGATATCCTGCCACTCTGCGGAAATATTCCCATCACGCCGGGCGCACCGCTACCCAAGGAAGTCGCGGCCTTTCGCCAGCCGGACAAGACGTGGCTCGGCCTCTTCTTCGGCGGTCTTTATCGCGAATGGAAGCCGGAGCCGTTCTTCGGCCAGCTCGCCCGCGCGGCCCGCGCCGCCGGCCGTAGCGTGGGTCTGGTGCAGGTCGGCAATGCCGGTGGCGAGGGCGAGAAAGTCTGGTCCGAACTCGAACGCGAGTACGCCTCCGCCTTCCGTTTCTTCACCCTCGGCCCGCAGCCCGCCTCCACCGTTTCCGCGCTCATGCTGGCCGCTGATTTCGGCATCGCCGCGTCGCCCTGGAGCATCATCGGCAAGAGCGGCTCGGCCGCGGCCATGCTCGACCACGGCCTGCCGGTGATTGTCACCCGCGACGATTTTCGTCCCCGCGTTCGCACCACACAGCCGCCCACGCTCGATCCTCTCGTCCATCGCGCCGACGATTCGTTGGAATCCGACCTCGTGGCCGGACTGATCCGCCGGGTGCCCTGCGCGAGCGCCCCGGAGATCGCAGGGAAACTCTTGGGCGAGATGGCCGCATCGGAGGCGACCCGGCCATGAAGATCCTGCTCTCCTCCTACGTCTTCGCGCCGAGCATCGGCGGGATCGAGACCGTTTCCATGCTCATCGCGCCCGAGTTCGTCAAGGCGGGCCACGAGGTCGTGCTCATCACCCTGACCCCAGACGAAGACGATGTCGAACGGCCCTACCCGGTCATCCGCAACCCGAGCCCTGCCAAGCTGCTCGAGCTGGTGCGCTGGTGTGATGTCTACTTCCAAAACAACATCAGCCTGATGCTTGCGTGGCCGCTGCTGGTCGTCCGGCGTCCCTGGGTGGTTGCGCACCACACCTGGATCAGACCGTTCGGCGAACACTACACGCTGCGCGCCCGGCTCAAGACGTTCCTGCTGCGCTACAGCCACAACGCGACCATCAGCCGCGCCATCGCCGAGCGGATCGAGACGCCCTCGACCATCGTCGGCAATCCGTATTCCGACCAGGTCTACAAGCACCGGCCGGAAATCCCGCGTGAGAAGGAGCTTGTTTACCTCGGCCGGCTCGTTTCCGACAAGGGCGTCGATACGCTCATCCACGCCCTCCTGCAGCTGAAGCGCTGGGGACTTTCACCGCAACTGACCATCATCGGTTCGGGCTCGGAGGAAAAATCGCTGCGCCAGCTCGCGCGCAATCTTCGCGTCGATGAGCAGATCAACTTCGTCGGCTCCAAGCAGCCGGATGAAATCTCCCGCCTGCTCAACGGCCACCAGATCCTCGTCGTCCCCTCCCGCATGCCGGAGCCGTTCGGCATCGTGGTGCTGGAGGCGATCGCCAGCGGCTGCGTCATCGTCGCGTCGCGCGCAGGCGGCCTGCCCGATGCCGTCGGCAAATGCGGCATCACCTACGAAATCAGCGACCTGCAGGCGCTCACCAACGCCTTGCAAATCGTCCTCACGAAGCCGTCGTTGCGCGAGGAAATCCTGCAGCACGCCGATGCGCACCTGGAAAACTTCCGGCCCGCGGTCGTCGCGCGAAAATATCTCGGCGTCTTTGAAGAGTCGCTGCACGGGAAGGCGACATGATCCAGGTCACCTATAATTCGCCAAATCGCTCGCATCATTACCGCTATGCCTCGGCGCTGGCGCGGGCTGGCTGCCTGCGCGCGTTCGTCAGCGGTTTTTCCCGCTTCAGTCCTCGCGCCGCGCTGCCGGGGGTGCCCATGGTCCACGCCGACCAGGTGCAGAATTTCTACCTCGCCGCGCTCCGCTTTCACGCGCCCGCGCGAATCAGCGAGGAACTGGCTTACCTCTCCAAGCTCTGGCTCGATCGCCGCTCGCTCGCCCCGGCACGCCTATCGGACCTCTTCCTCTTCTACAGCGGCGCGGGCCTGCGCACGATGCGGCGCCTGCGCGGATCGCCAACCGTCTGCGTCGTCGAGGCAGTCAACAGCCATGTCCTCGTCCAGAAACGGATCATGGATGAGGAGAACTGCCGGCTCGACCTTCCCCTCACCGGCTTTCCACCGCGCGAGGTCGCACGACGCGTGCGCGAGGTGGAGGGTGCCGACGCCATCATCTGTCCGTCCCACTTCGTGAAGGACTCCTTCGTCAGCGAAGGCTTTCCCGCCGATCGCGTCCATGTCGTGCCCTATGGCATTCCGCCGCCGGAACCTGCAGAAGCACCCGTGGCGAATGACGGAACCTTCCGCATCCTGTACGTCGGCCAGCTCAGCCCGCGCAAAGGCGTCCGTTATCTCCTCGACGCCTTCGCCCGCGTGCGTCATCCGAAAAAGGAACTCGTCCTCGTGGGTCCTCGTTCGCAGCCGAGCGGCCTGGAAGGCGCAGCGGTTCCCGAAGGCGTGCGCTTTGCCGGTGTCCTCAAGGGCGCGGAACTCGCCCGTGCCTACCGCGAGGCCAGCGTCTTCGTTCTGCCCACGCTCGAGGAGGGTCTCGCCCTTGTCCTTGGCGAATCGCTCGCGCATGGCACGCCGGTCATCGCCACGGTCAACAGCGGCGGGGCCGATCTTTTCACCGACGGCGTGGAAGGCTTCCTCGTGCCCATCCGGGATCCCGAAGCGCTGGCGTACCGCATGCAGCAACTGGCCGACGACCCCGCCCTACGCGAGCAAATGTCCCAGGCGGCGCTGGCCCGCCTGCAAACGCTGGGCGGTTGGGACCGTACGGAACAGCTGCTCGTCGAGACGTTGAAGCAAATCGCCTCGGCTGGCCGCCGGTCGAATTTTACCACCGCAACGTCATGAGAACTGCTACACTTTCGACCGCTGTGAAGGCCGCCACCAACCCGTACATACGGAGCATCGCTGCCGCCGCGGTGAAGCCGGAGGAAAAGATCGACAAGCCCGTGCGCACGCTGCGCCGGACCCTGATCGGGCTGGTGCTCCTGCTCACCTTTGAGGGTCTCCTCCGCAAGCTCGAGCCCAACAAGATCGGCGTCGCCATCTTCCTGCTCAAGGACGTCGTCATCCTCTTCATGGGCCTGCAGCTCGTCACGCGGCACAAGCTGCCCCCGGCGATCAACTTCCTCACCATTTCCTATCTCATCGTCACCCTTCTTTTCCTGCCGAACATCATCATCACCGGCAGCCACGATCCGGTGCTGGCGATCTTCGGCGCGAAGGAATATCTGCTCTATCCGATTGTCGGGCTGGCCGTGTTCGTCGTTTTCCAGAATTCGACCATGGACGAAGTGGTCAGCTTCGGGCGGCTGGTCGCGTTTCTCATGATCCCGGCCGGCCTCGTCGCGATCCTGCAGACACAGGTCTCGCCCAACAACTGGCTCAATCTTTCCGTGGATGGCGAAAGCCTGGAGGACTTCAGCTCGGCGGGCCATCTGCGCGTCTCCTCGACCTTCTCGTTCGTCTCGCAATTCTGCACCTTCCTCAACATGCAGATGTTCATGGCCTTCCTGGCTCTGCACGGATACAACAAGCTGACCGGCTTCCGCAAGCTGGTCTTCCTCGCGCCGATTCCGCTGCTGGTCATCTGTTCGTACCTGACCGGTTCGCGCGGCGCGGTCATCGGGAACAGCGCGGTGCTGGTCATCGCGATCATCCTGGGCTGCATGCGCTTTGAGCTGGCCAAGGTCATCCGCTTCGTCTGGATCGGTGCGCTCATCGCAATCGTGGTCGTGGCGTTCCAGTACTTCTATCCCAGCTTGATGGCGACCTACACCGTGCGCGAGAAAGGCCATGCCTTCGGCGTCAGCACGGAGATCTGGGGCCGCGTCTACGAGGCCTTTTTCGGCTGGATGGACAATACCGATTCAGTGCCGTTCTTTGGCAATGGTCTCGGCATCATGAGCAACGGTTCCGCCGCGATCAGCCCCTTCGCGCGCACCTTCCGCCTGCAGGGCTGGACCGAAACCGACTTCGCCACCACGCTTTTCGAGGGCGGGCCCTATCTCATCTTCATCTGGTACGCCTTCCGCTACTACATCATCTTTGCGACCACGCGCCGGTTCCTTTTCCAGACCAAGAAGGAATTCTTCCTGCCTGGCGCGTTCTGCCAGGCCTTCATCATTCTCGTCGGCCTGACCGGCACCCTCGGCATCCAGCCGCCGATCGCGATCTGGTGGTGGCTGGCCATCGGCCTTTCGACCATCATGTGGTGGCGCTCGATTCATCCGCTCGAGGGCGAAGAGGTCGCCGTTCCGCGATCCATCAACATGTTCCGCCGCAGCAAGCTGGCCAACTCATCACCGGCGCCCACACCTGCCGCGGTGAAAACGAACCTCCCTACCAGACCCGCAAAACCTGCGGCACCCGCCAAAGCCGTCACGCCCACGCCAGCTGCCCAACCTGCTCCCACGGCACCCGTCATCCGCGGGCGCAGCTCCTACGCCGACAAGTTGCACGGAAAAAAGTAAGTTTATGATCCTCATCTTCGAAACGCATCCGATCCAGTACAAGGCGCCGATCTACCAGCGCCTGCAGCAGCTCCGGCCCGATTCGTTCCGGGTCATCTACGGCACCGACGGCTCGATGCGCGACGGCTACGACACGGAGTTCGGCCGCAAGGTGACTTGGGACATGCCGCTGCTCGACGGCTACCCGCACACCGTGCTTTCGAACCAGCGCGGGCCGGTGCTGCAGGGATTTCGCAGCCTGACGGGACGCGGCGTCTTCAAGATACTAGGCGACACGAAGCCCGAGGCGATTCTGGTCGCGCCGTTCCTTTTCCAGTTCGACGCCACCGTCTTCGCTTGCGCGCGCCTGCTCCGGATTCCCATCTGGATTCGGGTCGAGACGCAGGACGAGGCGTTCGTCCGGCCCAAGTGGAAGGGCGACGTGCGCACGGCGTTTTACTGGCTGACCTACAAGGCCGTTGCCCACGCGTTTTGCATCGGCAGCCTCAACCGCGAGCACCTGCTTCGCCATGGTATCAAGGAAGAGAAGATCACCTTCTCGCCCTACGCCTCACCACTCACCTATCCCGCCACGGACGCGGAGAAGCAGCGCGTGCGTGACGCGACCCGCGCCAAGCTCGGCTACCAGTCCGACGACATCGTGCTGATTTTCTCCGGCAAGCTCATCGACAAGAAGAACCCGCAGCTGATCCTCACCTCGCTCGGCCTGCTACCCGCCGACCTCGCCAAACGCATCCGAGTCCTCTACGTCGGCTCCGGTGAACTCGAACCGACGCTGCGCCGCGAGGCCGAGAAGTTTCCCGGCCAAGTCCACTTCGCTGGATTCGTCAATCAATCGGAAATGGCCGCGCACTATCTCGCCGCTGACGTCCTCGTCCTGCCTTCGCGCCGCATGGGCGAGACATGGGGCCTCGTCGTCAATGAGGCGCTCGGCGCGGGCTGCGGTGTGGTCATGACCAACGCCGTTGGCTGCTTCCAGGACTTCAACAACAGCGAGCGTATCCGCGTCATCCCCGACAACTCGTCCAACGCCTGCGCGCAGGCCATCATCGGACTGGCCAAGATGCCGCGTTCCTTCAACTGGAGCACGCCATTCAACACTCTCTACAGCATCGAAAACGCCGCCCAGGCGCTGGCCAAGCAAATCGACATCGCCAAGGCGCAAAGGGCCGCGACGGCCTGACCCCGTGCGCATCCTCGTCTACCGCCTCGGCAGCCTCGGCGACACCGTGGTGGCGCTGCCCTGCTTTCGCCGGATTCGGGATGCCTACCCGGACGCCACCATCCTGGTGCTGACCAACGTGCCGGTCTCCGGCAAGGCCGCGCCTCTTGCCGCCGTGCTCGAAAATACGGGCCTGATCGACGGCGTCATCCCCTACCCGGTCGGCCTGCGCGATCCCAAGCAGCTCGCGGAACTCGGCGTGAAGCTCTCGCGCGCGAAGTTCGATCTCGCGATTTCCCTCACCGCCGCGCGCGGGTTTGCCGCGAGCGTCCGTGATTATCTCTTCTTCCGCACCTGCGGCATCTCGAAAATCATCGGCATCCCCTGGCACCGTCGTGACTTGGTCTGCGCCGAACATGACGGCGTTTATGAAAATGAAGCCGACCGCCTTCTGCGGCGCGTGGCCTCGCTCCCCGCACCGGGAAAGACCAGCGATCTTCCCGATCTCGGCCTCACCGCGACCGAACGCACCGACGCAAATCTCCTCCTGGAAAAAATGGCGATCTCCCCACCCTTCATCGTCGCCAGCGTCGGAACGAAATCCTTGTTGAAAGATTGGGGCCTGGAAAATTGGAGGGCGCTGCTCGCCGAACTCGGCCGCGATTTTTCGGATCACGGTCTCGTCCTGCTCGGCAGCCCGGATGAATCCGCGCGCAGCGACGATCTCGCCCGCACGTGGCCGGGTCCTCACGCCAATCTCTGCGGCCAGACCTCACCCCGGCTCAGCGCCGCCGTCCTCGAACAAGCGCGGCTCTTCGTCGGCCATGACAGCGGCCCGGCCCACCTTGCCGCCGCGGCCGGCACGCCGACCATCGCGATTTTTTCCGCGCAAAGCCGTCCCGGCCAGTGGTTCCCGCGCGGCCCGCGCACGACCGTGCTTTATCCCTATTCCTTCTTCGATCCGCAACGCATGGAGGACGCCGCGCACCAGCGACTCGCCATCGGCTCGATCACGGTGGCGGATGTCCTGCAGGCGGCCAAAAGCTGTCTTTCGCCCGAGGTTTCACTACCATGACGGCGCGCGTGAAAACCTATTCGCAGAGCTCGCCCTACGCCAGCCCGTGGACGCCGCGCGAGCGCGTGGGCATCCTGCTCTGGTCGATCTGCTGGCCCCTCTTTTGCGCGTGGACGCCCAAACCGCTTAATCCGTGGAGGCTTTTCTGGCTGCGCCTCTTCGGCGCGAAAATCGACGGACGGCCCTTCGTGCATCAGCGCGCGCGCATCGCGCTGCCGTGGCATATCACTCTTCATGATCGCGCCTGTGTCGGCGACCGGGCGAATCTCTACTCGCTGGGCGAGATCGAAATCGGCGCCGACGCGACCGTCGCGCAGGAGGTCTACCTCTGCACCGGCACCCACGACTTCGCGAGCCCGAACCGCGAACTGCAAACCGCGAAGATCATCGTCGGCGCAGGCGCATTCATCTGCGCACGCGCATTCGTGCTGCCGGGCATCACCATCGGCGCACGGGCGATCGTCGGCGCCTGCGCGGTCGTCACGCGCGATGTGCCGGACGACGCCCGTGTCGCGGGAAACCCGGCGCGGCCACGCGGTTCGATTGGCACAGCAGTCCTGTGACGCCATGAGTTTCTACCTGAATCCCGACTCGGTTCCCGAGTGGCATGACGGCCTGCTCGGGCTGATGTATCATGCGGTCGAGGCCCCGCCGCTTTTTCACGGCCTGCGCGGCCTTTATGTCGAGCCGACGCTGCTGGATGCCCAGATCGCCGACCTACAGGCCGTCGGCGCAACGTTCCTGACCCTTTCCGATTGGGCCCAACAACGGCCCGCCGCGCGCAGCGTCATCGTCACCTTCGACGACGCCTTCCAAAGCATTTTCGACAACGCGCTGCCCGTCCTGCAAAAGCGCAACGTCGCGTCGGTCACCTACGTCGTCGCGCACGAGATCGGTGGCACCAACCGCTGGGATTCCGGCAACGCCCAGATGCGTCCGCTCATGGATCGCGCCGCGCTGCTCAACTGGCAGTCCGCGGGCCAGGAGATCGGTTCGCATGGACTGAGCCACGTCCCGCTCGCCGAGATTCCACTGGAGAAAGCACGCAGCGAAATCTTCGATAGCCGGAAGATTCTCGAGGACCTGGCCGGTCGCGAAATCCGGCATTTCTGCTATCCCTACGGCAGCTGGAACAACGCCGTGCGCGACCTCGTCGAGGAAGCCGGCTATGAAACCGCGACGATCGCCCATCCCGGCATCAACCCACCCGACGCCGATCCGTTCACGCTGCGCCGCCATCTTGCGGCGCATCCCAAGCCCTACCGCACCGCGTTGAAACACCGTCTCCTGCATCCGCTGGGCGGCGCGTCTCGCATCCATCGCTAAATGAAACCGCGATCCTCGTTCGCCTGCTTCACCGCAGTACTCTTCACACTGCTCGCCGTCGCGCTCGGCGGCTCCGTTGACCTGCCCGCGCAGGCCCTCCTCGCCGCACTCGCAGGCTTTCTCCTGATTCTTGCGCCACCGCGCGTCGCGCTGCCATCTCGCCCCCTGCTGATCGCTGGCGTGCTACTGCTCATCGCGCTGGCCGCGTTTCTGCCCGAGGCCGGAAGCTACTCCACGCCCTGGCGCGAATACCTCGTGCGCGAATGTCAGCTCCCGCGCGCCATCGACAGCGCCGGTCCATGGCTGCGCACGCCGCAACCGTGGCTCACCGCCCAGGGCTGCGGGCTCCTCCTGCTCGGCGCGGTCTGGGGTCTCTACCTCATCGCCCAACCGTGGGAACGCGAGGACCGCATGCGCGCGGGAGAATTCCTCGTCTTCGGCATCGCCTTCCTCGCGCTCACCGCCGTGCTGGCCTTCACCCTGCACTTCCACGTGCCGGGCTGGACGCAGGAACAGAACCGCGGCTGGTTTCCCAACCGCAACCAGACCGCCGACGTCCTCGCCCTTGTCGGCATCGTCGATTACGCGCTCATCTTTGACCGGCTGCGGAAGGGCAAGCGCATCGGCTACTTCCTCCTCCTCGCGCTGTTTCCCATCCTCATCGAGCTCGTCATCAGCTACTCGCGCGCGGGCATCCTGCTCTTCTTCGGCGGCGTCCTGATCTGGCACCTGTGGCCCCGCCCGCACTTGGCCAAGAAAAACCCCGCGTCGCTTAAATGGTTCGCGCTCAGCGCGGCACTCACGCTCGTCCTCGTCGCCGTCTTCCTCACCTGGGGCGGCTCCACGCTCGACCGCTTCCAGCAGCAGGCCAGCGATGCGAACACGCCGAGCGACTTCCTCGATTTCCGCGGCGCGATCCAGCTCGACGCCCTGCGCTTCTCGGCGCAGTCGCCCATCCTCGGTGTCGGCCTCGGCAACTTCGAGCCGCTCTTCTCCTTCTCGCGCATCGACTCGATCAACGGCAATCGCGCGATCCATCCCGAAAGCGACTGGCTCTGGATGGCCTGCGAAATGGGCTGGCCCGCCGTCATCCTCATCTTCGCCGGCTTCATCTGGTGGCTGCGGCGCGTGTTGCCGCTGGAAAACGAGCGCGGCGAATCGATGCGTCGCGCGCTCATCGTCGCCGTCATCATCTTCATGATCCACGGCTTCGTCGATGTCTCGGCCCACCGCGTCGGGTCGCTCTGGGTCGCGTTGCTTATCGGCGCCTTCGCGGTGCCACCGCGTGGCAAACTCGTTTCCTCGACCGTGACGCCCATTCTCTTCCGCGGCCTCGGCGTCCTGCTCCTCGTGCTGGCTGCCTGGTGGGGCGGATCGATCGCCGGTTATCCCACGCCGCCGACCACCGCCACCGTCGCGCGCAACAAGGCGATCATCGCCACCGACAATCCCTCGCCCGCCGCGATCATCAGCGCCGCCAGCGCCGCGCTGCATGTCGCGCCGCTGGACTGGAGCCTCTATTATGACCGGGGCCTGGCCGAGATTGCTCTGACCAATGCGATCGACAGCGCCGTCGCCGATTTCGCGACGGCCCGCGCGCTCAATCCCTACTGGATCGCACTCACGATCGAGGAAGGCCAGGCCTGGAGCGCCGTCGGCCAGCCCGACTATGCCGTCGACGCGTGGAGCGATGGACTGAAACGCGGCGGGCCGCTTGCGCACGAGGCGTTCCGGCAGATGACCGGCCTCGTCCAGATCCACACGGTCGAGCGTCAGGGGCTCGCCACTTTGGCGGACGATAACGTCGATTATCTCCTGCTCCTCCTGCCCAGCTCGCCACTCGACGAGGCCAACGAGCTGACCGATCACCTGCTCCAGGACGATCCCACCCTGCACACGCTCAGCGCCGCCCAGCGCGCCCAGCTCTTCGACGGCTGGTGGAAACAAGGCGACCAGGAACGCATGATGCAGGTCGTGCGCGACCACCCCGAATGGGACAGCCAGACTTGGCTCTACCAGGCGCAGTTCGCCGCGGAGCAAAGCGATTTTCAGCGCGCGTGCGAGATCGCCGCCAAGCATGTCGAGGTGCCTGTCATCCCGCAAAGCATCACCACCCGGTCGGTCGACGACCTCGCCGCCGATTTCGCGGCGAATCCCGACAATCTCTCCGACGGCATCGTGCTGCTTCTCGCGCAGATGAAGTCGGGCCAGACCGACCCGGCGTTGGATACGCTCCGCGCGCTGGCGAAAATCCCCGACAACCCGCATTACCTCGCCTACATCGCGGCGCAGCTTCTCACCGAAAAGGGCGAATGGGAACACGCGTGGAATGCGTGGCAATTTTATCTCCAGCCGTGAGAATTCTCCACGTCATCCATTCCGTTGATCCGCGCGGCGGCGGTCCTATTGAGGGCATCAAGCAGCTTTCCGCGCCCATGATCGCCGCGGGTCACCGTGTCGAGATCATGAGCCTCGACCAGCCGGGCACGCCGTGGGATGGCGCGATGCCGTTTCACCCCATCGGCCGCGGTCGCCCGGGCTACGGCTACGCGCCCGGCGTGGTCGACTGGCTCGTGCAGCACGCGAAGGAGTACGACGTCACGCTCGTCAACGGCCTCTGGCAATTCGGCGGCCTCGCCGTCTGGCGCGCCGCGCGCAAGACCGGCCAGCCCTATGGCGTCTTTACCCACGGCATGCTCGACCCGTGGTTCAAGCGCCGCTACCCGCTCAAGCATCTCAAGAAATGGTTCTACTGGCCGTGGGGCGAATACCGCGTGCTGCGTGACGCCGCCGCCGTCTTCTTCACCTGCGAGCAGGAACGGCGCGACGCCCGGGGGTCGTTCTGGCTTTATCGCTGCAACGAGGACGTGCTCGGCTACGGCATCACCCCGCCGCCCGACGCCGCCGCGGCCCAGCTCGCCGCCTTCCGCGCTAAATTTCCTGAGCTTGCCGGCAAGCGCCTGCTCCTTTTCCTCGGCCGCATGCACGAAAAGAAAGGCTGCGACATGCTCCTGCGCGCCTTTGCCCGGACCCACGACGACCTGCATCTGGTCATGGCCGGACCCGTCGACGACGCCTTCGGCCAGTCGCTCCAGCGGATGAGCCGGGAACCCGCCCTGGCCGGTCGTGTGACGTGGACCGGCATGATCCAGGGCGACCTGAAGTGGGGGGCCTTCCGCGCCGCCGAGGCGTTCGTGCTCCCGTCGCACCAGGAGAACTTCGGCATTTCCGTGGTCGAGGCGCTGGCCTGCGACCGGCCTGTCCTGATTTCAGACAAGGTCAACATCTGGCGCGAAATCACCGCCGACGGCGCCGGCCTGATCGAGGACGACACCACCGACGGCACCCACCGGCTGCTCGCCCGCTGGCTGGCCCTGGGAGCCGGGGAGCGGCAGGCCGTGGCCGCCTGCACCCGCCCCTGTTTTGAGAAGCACTTTCAGGTGGAGGGCGTTGCCCGGCACTTGCTTGAACGACTTTCTCATCTTAAATGAACGTAGCCATGGCACACTTCCAGCAATCTTGTTGATATCCCTCTGGTTCCAGAGGGAAGAAAGTGTAATGACTGCATGATTTCGCAACGTAAACGCGGTCTCCAGACCGTCCTTTTGCTCGTCCAGAGCCTTTTGATCACCATTGCCATGGCACTTTGCCTGGAGGTGACCAGCCTTTTCACGAACTTTAGCGCCCGGCAGGTCCAACATTACCCAATCTACGCCCTGATCATGACGGTGGGCCTTTTCGTCGAGCTGGCCCGGCGCAACCACGAGGGCAAGCAGGTCGACCCCTTCAGCGACAGTTTTCCCGCCCAGCACCGGGCCAGCCTTAGCCAGACCGCCTATGCCATTGGCGCGCTCTTCACCTTCCTCACCATCTCGCGCGACACCTACTTCGCGCGCAGTTCGCTGCTCCCGCTCGTCCCGCTGGTCTATTTCATCCTGCTGTTTTCCAACCGCTACCTGTGGCGTCTGATCGCCTACCCGCTTTTCCGCGGCGTACGCAAGGGCCGCATCCTGCTCATCGGCACGCCGGCCGAGGGCGTCCATCTCAAGAAGTGGCTCGCGAGCAAGGAAATCTACGGCATGGATACGATCGGCTACCTGAGCGACGAGCCGCAGAACGAGGGGCTGGAAGGCTTCTGCTATCTCGGCACCACGGTCGAGGCCGAGACCACGATCACGCAGCAGGAAATCACGCAGGTCATCCTGCTGCAGCTGCCCGAATCGGCCGACGAGCACATGCGCCTGATGGCCACGCTGAACCGGCACGGCCTGCGGCTGCTTATCTACAACAATCTCGAGGAAAAGCTAAATCACCCCGTCATCTACATGGAAGACGACGGCCATCACTTCATCGCGCTGCGCAAGGAGCCGCTGGAGAATCCGCTCAACCGCATGGCCAAGCGCACGCTCGACATCGCGGTCTCACTGCCGGTCATCCTCTTCATCCTGCCGCCGATTGCGTTCATGGTCTGGATCATCCAGCGCATCTACTCGCCCGGGCCGCTCTTCTTCCGCCAGATGCGCGCGGGCATCCAGAACAACCAGTTCCTCATCTGGAAATTCCGCACCATGCGCGTGAACAACGAGGAGGCGAGGCAGGCGACGATCAACGACGCGCGCATCTTCCCCGGTGGGCAATTGCTCCGCCGCCTAAGCATCGACGAGCTGCCGCAGTTCCTCAACGTTCTCGGCGGCACGATGAGCGTCACCGGCCCGCGTCCGCACCTGATCGAGCACAACGAGCAATTCGCGCGCGAAATCGCCAGCTACCCGATCCGCACCGTGGTCAAGCCGGGTATCACCGGCCTGGCGCAAATTCGCGGGTTCCGGGGCGAGGCGCGCACCTCCAACGACATCGCGCTGCGGCTCGAGTCGGACATCAGCTACCTCGAGAACTGGCGCCTCACGCTCGATCTCATCATCATCATGCGCACCGCCTGGCAGATGCTCTTCCCGCCGCCCACGGCGTATTAATCGGTACCGGCGCTGTCCCTCTAGCGCCGGTCGGTTGCGGACGCGTGTTCAACGAAGCCTCAAGCTTGTCCGCCCTCCCCGCCCCCGCTAAAGGAGAACATGCCTTTCGGCGAACGCCCCAAACCCCTCCCCAAAAAACGCGGCCTCGGCTGCGCGGGTTGCGGTTGCGGACTTCTCCTTCTTATCGCTCTCCTCGTCGCGCTTGGTTTCTACGAGGCCTATCACTCCGCGGTCGCGATCACCGACACCAAGGCCACGCCTGTCCCGCAGGTCGACCGCGGCCCGGACGTCTACGCCACGTCGCGGCAAAAAATCACAGATTTTCAGCAGGCGCTTGAAAAAAATCAGCCCGCCACGCTCCGACTCGATAGCGACGAGATCAACACCGCCATCGCGCGCGATCCGTCGATGGCCTCCGTCCGCGGCAAGGTCTTCGTCAAATTGAAGGGCGATGAGGCGACCATCCACTCCGATGTCCCGCTCGACGCCTTCGAGAACGTCGTGCTGGCTGACCGCTCCGCCGACTTCACCGCCAGCCTGTCCGTTGCCTTCGACCCCCAGGACAAGAGCCTCACCGTCAACCTGCACGACCTCAGCATGAAGGGGCAGGCCGTCCCTGCCAACGCCGACGCCATGATGAACATGGTCGTCAACAAGATGCTTGCCAATCAGGTCCAGACCAACGGCCCGATGCGCGATTTTCTCTCGCACACCCAAAAGATCGCCATCGAGAACGGCGAGCTGCTGATCGAGACGAAATAGCCGTCCACGCAACCTCGCACCTCTACAGCTTCGGCACCGCGGCCAGCAGCTTGCGCGTGTACTCGTGCTGCGGATTTTCGTAGATCGCCTCGGCCGAGGCCGCTTCCACGATCTTCCCCTGCGTCATCACCAGCACGTAATCGCTGATGTGCTCGACCACGGCCAGGTCGTGCGCGATGAAGAGGTAGGTCAGCCCCAGTTCCTCCTGCAAATCCTGCAGCAGGTTCACGATCTGCGCCTGCACCGACACGTCCAGCGCGCTCACCGGCTCGTCGCAGACAATGAACTCCGGCTTTACCGCCAACGCCCGTGCGATGCCGATGCGCTGCCGCTGCCCGCCGCTGAACTCGTGCGGATAGCGGTCGAGATATTCCGGCACGAGCCCCACCTGCTTGAGCAGCTCGGCCACCCGCTCGCGCCGCTCCGCCCGCGTCATCTCTGGGAAATGGATTTCCAGCGCCTCGCCCACGATCTCGGACACCGACAGCCGCGGATTGAGCGAGTTGTACGGGTCCTGAAAGATGATCTGGATTTTCTTCCGGTACGGCCAGAAGGCCCGCGAGCTTAGGCTCGAAATGACTTTCCCCTCGTACCGGATGATGCCCGAAGTCGGCTCGTTGAGCCGGATGATCGCGCGGCCCAGCGTCGTCTTGCCGCTGCCGCTCTCGCCGACCAGCCCAACCGTCTGCCCGCGCCGAACCTCAAAGGACACGTCATCCACCGCCTTCACCTCGCCAACCTTGTGACGAAAAACTCCGCCTAGGATCGGAAAGTAAACCTTCAGGTTCTCGACCTGCAGGATCGTCTCGGACGCAGGGGAAGCCTCGTTCATTTAGTCGATCTCCGCATAATCGATCGTCCTCAGCCGATGCTGCTTCTGTCCCAGCTTCGGCACGCACTCGATCAGCGCGCGCGTGTAGGGATGCTGCGGGTTGCGCAGCACCTCCGCCGTCGGCCCCTGCTCCACGATCTTCCCGCGAAACATCACGACGACCCGGTCCGCGAAATCCGAGACCAGCCCGAAATTATGCGTGATGAGCAGGATCGCCATATTGCTCGTCCGCTTCAGGTCCTTCAGCAAATCCATGATCTGCTTCTGGATGGTCACATCGAGCGCCGTGGTCGGCTCGTCGGCGACGAGCAACTGCGGCTGGCACGCCAGCGCCATGGCGATCATCACGCGCTGCTGCATGCCGCCGGAAAGCTGGTGCGGGTAATCACCCAGCCGCGTCGCAGCATCGCGAATGCCCACCGTCTCTAGCGCGCGCACGATCTCGCCGCGCACGTCGCGCACGTCGGGCCGGTGCAGCTCGATCGCCTCGCGAATCTGGTAATCGATCGTGAAGACGGGATTGAGCGACGACGAGGGCTCCTGGAAAATGTAGGCGATCTGCTTGCCGCGCAGCGCGCGTAATTTCGAGGGCGGCATCTTCAGCACATCCTGGCCCTGGAAGAAAATCTCGCCTGACATGTAGCGGCCGGGCGGTTCCGCGACGAGCCGCGTCAGCGCCAGCGCGGTCACGCTCTTGCCGCTGCCGCTTTCGCCGACCACGGCCAGCGTCTCACCCGCCGCCATCTCGAACGTCACGCCATCGACCGCCTTGACCGGGTTGTCCCGCGGCCCGAACTCGATGCCCAGGTTTTCGACGCTCAGGAATGACGATCTCATTTCACGCGGAGCCGTGGATCGACCGCATCGCGCAGCCCCTCCCCGACAAAGTTGTACGACATGATGGTGATGAGAATGGCCGCGCCGGGGAAAAAGGCGAGCCACCACGCAAAGTCGATGTACTTGCGCGCCTCGGAAAGCAGGTCGCCCCACGACGGCGTAGGAGCCTGCATGCCGAAGCCCAGGAAGCTCAGGCTCGACTCAATGAGGATTGCCGACGCCACGCCGAACGTCGCGGTGACCAAAATCGGCCCCAGCGAATTCGGCAACAGATGCCGCACGATGATGCGCAGGTCGCCCGCGCCCAGCGCCTGCGCTGCCTGCGGAAACGGCTGGCCGACGAGCCGCAAAAATTCCCCGCGCACCAGCCGCGCCACGCCCGTCCAACCGGTCAGGCCGATCACCACCATGATGATGATCATGTTGTTCGCCGCGTCGCACAGGCTCACCACGACGAGGATCAGCAGCAGCGTCGGGAAGCATTCCATCACCTCGATAAAGCGGCACGTCACGATATCCACCCACCGCCGATAATAACCGGCCATGCCGCCCACGCTCACGCCCACGAGCAGCGCGATGCTCTGTGAGATGAAGCCAATCGCCAGCGACGTGCGCGCGCCGTGCAGCAAGCGCGCCGCCACGTCGCGCCCCGTCGAATCGGTTCCGCACGGATGTTTCCAGCTCGGCGGCACGAGCTGGTCGGGCGATGTCTCGATCGGCGAATACACGATCGGCGGCATGAGCTTGAACGCCGCAGGTAGCGTGCGGTCGTTCGTCACGTCGTTGAAGGAATGATGAAAAAACAGCGCAAATTCGATAAGCAGCACCACGCCCGCGACGATCCAAAGCCCGCGCCCCACGCGTAGAAAAAGCGGTCCGCGAAATCCATAAACCAATCCCGCCAGCGGCACGTAAAGCAGGAACCGCCACTCAATCGGCTCCAGGCTGCGGAAGACCGGAAAGCTCACGCTCCCATCGGCCACACGCACGATGGCGTGATCATTCGCGAGGAAAGGCGCCAGCGCCGCGACGATGAAAAAAACGATGACGATGCAAAAGCCGATGAAGGCAAAACGGTCGCGCTTGAACAGCCGCCAGATGCGCTGCGCGTAGGTCTCGTCCATCGGGATCACGCTCTTCATTCGTAACGGATGCGCGGGTCGACCAGCACGTAGACGATGTCAGCGAAGAGGTAACCGAGCAGCGTGATCACCGCCGAGATCGTGACCACGCCCATGATGACAAACTGGTCGCGCGCCTCGATGCTCTGGAAAACCAGCTGCCCCATGCCCGGCAGCGTGAAGATGTATTCGATGATGATCGTGCCACCGATCAGCGCGGGCAGTTCCATGGCGAAGACCGTCACGATCGGGATGAGCGCATTGCGCAGCGCCTGCACGAAAATCACGCGCCGCTCGGACAGGCCCTTCGCGCGCGCCGTGCGGAGGAAATCCTGGCCCAGGACCTCCAGCATCGACGCGCGCGAGTAACGCGAGATCGACGCCAGGCTGCCGTAGGTCAGGCAGATGACCGGCAGGATCATGTGCTGGATGCGGTCCCACACCCACGCGGGCCAGCTCATTTCCGAGGCGTTGATCGAGTTCGCGCCATACATCGGCAGCAGGTTGAGATAATCGCCTCCCGCCACGAAAAGAATCAGGACGAGCGCCGCGACGAAGACCGGAATCGAGTAGAGAAAAAACACAGTGACGCTGATCGCGCGATCCACCGGCTGCCCGCGCCGCAATGCCGCGAGAATGCCGAGCGGCACCGCAATGACGTACGAGAGAACCAGCGCCGTGCCCGCCAAGCTGACCGACAGGCCGATGCGCTCGCGAATCTTGTCGATCACGGGCCGATGGTCCACAAACGACTGGCCGAAGTTCAGCCGCGCCAGGTTGCCGACCCATTTCCCGTAGGCGACGAACGGATTCTCATCCAGCCCGTAAAGCTTGATCGTCTGCTCGCGCGCCTCCGCCGTCACGGCATGACCGCCGTTCGGGCCCGAGCCGCCCTTGAGCATCGCGGCGTTGCCCGGTGCCAGGCGGATGAGCAGGAACGTCAGCAGCGTGATGCCGAAGAGCGTCGGAATGACCAGCAGCAGGCGGCGCAGGAGGTAGGTCGTCATGAAACGTCGCGTCTACCATGGCAGACGCCGCGCACGATGGGGAGCCTCAACCTTTTAAAAACCTGTCATCCTGAGCAAGCCAGGCTTGTCCTGGCGCAGTCGAAGGACCTCTAACTATTCCGCTCGTTGCAGCTCGCGTGAGCAAAATAGCTAGAGATCCTTCGACAAGCTCAGGATGACAGTTTTAGGATCTCCTCCCATGCCCACGCTCCTGCGCCGCGGAAAAGTCCGCGACATCTACGCCTGGCGCGACGAAATCTGGCTCGTCGCCTCCGACCGCATCTCGGCCTACGACGTCATCATGCCCACGCCGATCCCCGACAAGGGCAAAATCCTCACCGCGCTCTCCCGCCACTGGTTCGAGCTCACCGCCTCGCTCTGCCCCAACCATGTCCTCGGCTACGACCTGCCCGCCGACGTCGACCGGCCGGAATTCGCCGGCCGCCTCACCCGCGCGCGCCGCGTGGAAATCGTCCCGATCGAATGCGTCGCCCGCGGCTACCTGGCCGGCTCCGGTTGGGAGGAATATCGCGTCCACGGCACGGTCGGTGGCCATCCCCTCCCCCCGGGCCTGCGCGAATCGGACAAGCTGCCCAAGCCGCTCTTTACCCCCGCGCGCAAGAACGACGAGGGCCACGACGAGAATCTCACCGACGTGCAGGCGCGCACCTTCATCAGCGAAGCTCTCTACGAGGAACTGCGCGACCTCACGCTCATGCTCTATGGCTGGGCGGCGGACTACGCGGCCAAGCGCGGCATCATCCTCGCCGACACCAAGCTCGAGTTCGGCCGCGAGGTCGGCACGGGCCGCATCCTCCTCGCCGACGAAATCTTCACGCCCGACAGCTCACGGTTCTGGCCCGCCGACACCTACCAGCCCGGCGGCCCGCAGCCCAGCTTCGACAAGCAGTACCTCCGCGATTACCTCAAGACGCTCACGACCTGGAACAAAACCGCCCCCGGCCCGGAACTACCGCCCGACGTCGTCGCCAACACCATCGCGAAATATCAGGAAGCGCTGGATCGGTTGAGCGATTAAGTCCTAGATCGAATTTTCCCCGCCGTGTGAAACAGGGTCGGGTCTTTTCACGGAAGTCATCAAGCTCGCCTCTTTTCCCGGCCTGTGCACCAGGATGGCCACGCACTTGCCATTCGAATCCATTTCAAATGCAATTCCCCTTTCCCTCGCATCAAGAAGGATGATGCTTCCGTTGCCCGTCTCGAAGGAAGTACGTGGCAGCTTGCCATAATGCTGCTCGATCTCCCCCAGGGAGGATTGCGTGGAAATACCGTCAGCCGTCCTGAAACGTGGACTGCTCACCCGTAATTCTTCCGTGAGATAGCGCAACCCGGACACGTCCCTAATAAAGAGAACGCTTAGCCAGATTCCATTTCCGTGTGGGCTAGGCAATTTCCACGATTCTTCCAATCGTCTCATCGCGGCATCCTCCATACTAGGGCTGCCTAGCTTCGCCTCGATAATTTCCTTGGTGTCGGCTAGCTCGATCGAACCGACCGATTCTCCTGCTGAGATAGTAAAGTTTCCCGACCTAGCCGTGTCTGCCTCGGCATCGCCGCAACCCAAAATCATCCAGCTCATCCCGCAAGCGATCGCCCATCGCAGAAATAAACCGCGCCCCGTCACGCAACTCCTAATACACGTCCTTCAGATACCGCTTCTCCGTCTTCGCCAGCGTGATCTCAATGTATTCCTTCGCCGCCTCGGGCGCCAGGCCGCCGTGCTCCTGCGCGATGGTGATCAGCATCTGGTGCACGTCGCGGGCCATGCGCTTGGCGTCGCCGCAGATGTAGAAGTAGGCGCCTTCCTGCAGCCATTTCCAGAACTCCGCGCCGTTTTCCTGCATCCGGTTCTGCACGTAAATCTTCTCCGCCTGGTCGCGTGAGAACGCCGTGTCGAAGCGCGTCAGCAGCCCCGTGCGCTGCATCTCCGCGAACTCGGCCTCGTAAAGGAAGTCGCTCGCCTTCTTCTGGTCGCCGAAGAACAGCCAGTTCTTGCCCGTCGCTCCCGTCGCCTGCCGTTCCTCGAGGAACGCGCGGAACGGCGCGATGCCCGTCCCCGGCCCGACCATGATGATGGCGGCATCCGGTGCCGGCATATGGAAGTGCTTCGTCGGCTGGATGTAGACCGGCACCTCGTCCACGTTCAGCGCCTGCCCGTGGCCGAGATAGCCGGACGCGATGCCGTACTTCGACCGACCGTGCGTGTGATAATTCACCACCGCGACGGTCAGGTGCACCTCACCCGGATGCGCCTTGGGCGACGAGGCAATGGAGTAAAGCCGGGGCTGGATCTTGTTGATCAGCGGAATGAATTCCTCCACCGAAAAGCTTGTCGGGTATTCGATCAGCACGTCGGTGTAATCGCGCGTGAAAATATAATCGTTGAACGCCTCGTCGTTGGCGACGATCTCCGCCAGCTGCGTCTTCTTCTCGCCGTCGGGCAGCTTCTCCAGCACCGCCTTGACGAACTTCTTGCTCACGCGGTTGAGGATGTAGCCGGTAATGAGAGCCTCGCGCAACGGCAACGCACCGGTCGGCGATTCCAGCGGCGTCTCGGGCGCCAGTCCCAGGTGAGGCAGCAGGTCGTCGACCGTCTGCGGAAAATTGCGCGGCAGCACGCCGAGCGAATCGCCGGGCGTGTAGTTGATTCCGCTAGCACCGAGGTTCACCACGATGTGGCGCGTGTCCTTGGTGGAACCCTCGCTGCTCAGGGAATAGTTGGCGGTGATGCGCGCCTTGTAGGGGTTGGCGCGATTGTGGACGGAGGGAACGGTGGGCGTGCTCAAATCGATGAAGGGTTTAAGGCCGATGATTTAAGCGCCGTGTCCCCACTTGTCGAGGGGACACTTGCGACTTTTGCCGTCGAAGACAATCGATCCTGCTAGCCATCCTCTGAAGCCGCTCTTTTTATCGCGTCTTGAAAGGAAGGACGTGAAGAAAAAACAAGATAATCGCGAAGATCAAAATCGCTGCAAATAACCCGGCGTATTTGCGGGATTGCACCCTCACCCTTTCCCGGGAAGCGTCCGATCGGAGGTAGCGGCTTAAAACTCCAATCGCGACGATCCCGAGAAAAAAGACGACCTGAAGTAGAGTGACCTTCGTGTCGAACGACATGAAGGCAGCCTAGGCGGCGGCGAGCCGACGCGCGACCTTGGCCTTGCGGCTTTTCTCGCGCCCACCCTTCACCAGCTTGCTCTTCTTGTGGCGAAGCTGCTCGGCCAGACGGTCCACCACCAGGTCGATCGCGGTGTAGAGCGTGTGTCCGTGGTCCTCCGCATGCAAATCGGGCCCGCGCATCGCCAAATGCACCTTCACGACGAAGGCGTGCTTGATCGCGCGCGTGTCATCATGCCAGACCGCGACGTGCGCCCCGATGAGGTCCAAGCCAAAGTGTTCCAGGCTGTCGATCTTTTGCGCCACATACGAATGAATCGCCGGGCTGAGCTTGACGTGACGCGGACTGATGTGGATTTGCATAGAACAAAAGTTACGACGCCAATTCGCCTCTGTCCACGCCTCTTCTTTCCCCTCTTTTTGGGCCATTTCGGTAGCCGCCAACTGCCATGCGGCGGGACCTCAGCCCGGTAACCGCCGACCGTCCTCCGTCCCAGGAGGAGCTTCTTTCGGTAGCCGCCGACCGCCGGGCGGCGGAGCGAACAGCGTGAGCGGAATGCAGTCGCGCAGGCGAGGCGTGTTGCTGAAACGTTCCACGCCTTCCGCTTGATCGGCCGATTCCGGTCGCTGCGGTCGCTGCGGTCGCTGCGCTCCCTCCGCCGCCCGGCGGTCGGCGGCTACCGACTCGCGCGCCTAAGGCGCGGCCAGCAGCTTCCCCACCTGACCGTCGAGATCGTCCCGGCCATCCTGCGTCACCAGCTTGCCGTCCTTGCCCACCAGCCACATGGCCGGGATCGACTGGATGCCGAAGCGGCTGCTGATCGCGTTGTCCCAGCCCTTGCCGTCGAAGTACTGCGGCCACGTCATCTTGTTGGCCGTGATGTACTGCTGCAGCGCGCCTTTGTCCTGGTCGAGCGAGACGCCGAGAATCTCAAAGCCCTTGTCGTGGTACTTCTGGTAAGCCGCTACCACGTCCGGCGTTTCGCCCCGGCACGGCGGGCACCACGTTGCCCAGAAATCGACCAGCACCACCTTGCCGCGCAGCTTGGCGAGATCGATCGCGCTGCCATCCAGCGCCGTGAACGCCAGGTCCATCGGCTTGCTCTTGAGATCGGCCGCCGACGTCTCCTCAGCCTGCGCCCTTTTCGCCAGGTCCGCTATCTCCGGCCGAGGGGAAGCCGCCAGCTTGGCCAAAAGCTGCTGCGCTCGCGCCGGATCGCCTCCCTGCTCATATTGGCGGATTTGCTCCTGCCGCAGCACGACCTCGAACTCCGGTGGATACTGCCCCGGGCCCGTTCCCGATTTCGCGGCAAATTCATCGTACAGGGCGTCCTCGTTCTTCGCGGCCGCGGCCGGATCCTTCTTCGGAGGATTGCCCAACGCGGCTGTCAGTTTCTGGTCAACATTATGGAGTGTCAGGCCCACCAACTTCCGATTGAACAGCCAGCCGGCCGCTCCCACCCGCGCGTCCACGGGCAATGCCGGATTCGTGGCCAGGGTCTGGAACTGCGCAGTCACCTGATCCAGCGTTGGCGCCCCCGCGAGCTGCAGGCGATTGGCGAAGTAGCCGGCCTGCGCGGAAAGCATGGAGGCTTCGGCCGCATGCCCGTCCGTCGGGTATTTGGCCGCAAAGCCGTCCACGTCGGGACGTAATTTCGTGACCGCGGTCTTGATCGCGTTCATGTCGCGGATCTTTTCCGCCGCGATCAACTCCTGCTTGTCCGCGTCTATCTTCGTCCAGGCCGCATCAGCCGCCGGATTCGGCGCGGCCGCCGCGGGCGGCGTTGCCGGAGCTGCGGTCTGTGCCTGCAAGGAAACGACGACGCCCATCATCAACCCGGCCAGGAGGAACGTTTTCATTGCCTCAAACGCTATCCAAACAACTTGAATCCGGCGAGTGCCTTTGAGGGGTTCAACCTCCGCCTATTTATTCAGCCGGTACGATTCCTCGTGCAGCTTCGACCAATGCTCGAAGATCCGGTTCATGGCGGCGGCGCGGTCGGAATTCGGATCGATCTGGGACAAAATCTTGGCGACATGGAGTCCATAGTTCGTCGCTTCACACTGCGTCATCAGGACAGCCTCGGAATAGGCCGCACCGGACGCACCGAAAATCAGGCGATGCTCCCGATCCGCATCCATGGAGTGGCGGACCGATGTTTCAAAGCTGGAGAGCGAGACCGTATCCAATCGCAGCGCCTGGGTGTTCGCGGCAAATTTCGTCAGGATCGCCATATCGCGGGTGGCTGTCTCGGAAATCCGCTTCTCGTAGTCGGCTATTTCCGGCGTCGTCGTCTTGACGAAGTTGAGCAGGGACAGGTTTTTTTCCTGACCGCAAAAGGAATAAAACTGGCTGTAACCGTCGTTGAGCGATTGCTGTTGGGCCTTGCTCTGCGCGTGAGAGCGCGTGGCGCCGGTAAAAGCCACCAGGCCGGCCAAAAGCGCGTATTTGATATAACGAAGTCCCATCGATAATATTAGGCGTTCGGCGCGATTACGCAAACTGCCGGTGCCCGCAGCCGCGACAAGTCCGGGCTCGCCGGAAGCCCGCACCCACCGCTAAGCTCAATGGGAGCGACTTTCAGTCGCTTGATGGTCGGAGCGGACATGAGCGATCTCTACATCCAGCATCTCCTCCAAGTCGTCAGCCGCGAACACGATTGCGAGGCCGAGCACCTCGAAACCGTGCCGGTCATCCAACGCCACAAGGGCAAGACCGTCTGGCAAGGCAACGTCGAGGTCTTCCGCCTCAAGGGCCATCCCAAGGCCAAGCGCGCCTACGCCTGGGCGCCGGATCAGAAAGCAGACAAGGCCGTCTCCGTGCTGGAATGCGAATCAGTGACTTCACCGGACGAAGCCGTGCAGGCGGCTATAGAAAGGGGAGAGAAGTGAAGAACGCGAAACTCGCCTTAGTCGTGGCCCTTGTCATGACTGTCCTAAACAGCAGCCGTTGCGTGGCTTTGCTTTTCTTCAGCGCTAGACACCTAAGCAACGAAACGAATCGTGCGTTCCAAAAGACAGGGGAAGTACAGGCCACTATTCTAGACCAAATGCGGGCAGAGCAAGAACAGATGCAGGCAGTTCTTCACGTGCAGTTGATCCATCAATACCAGATTGCCCTTTACGGAGAGATAGCCGCCCTCGCGTGGAATCTACTGCTTGCTGGGTTGCTGATTTTTGCGATTAGTCGTATCCAAAAATCAAATTAAGACACTACCTCTCCGGGCGCCCGCTTGACACCCACCCCAATCCACCCTACCGTCTCCCTCTCATGAACCCGCGCTCTGCTACGCTCCTCACCGGCCTCTCGGCCTGTGGAACGACCGCTGGTCTCATTGCCCGAATTATCTAGCTCGCCCGGCGTTGTCTCGCCGCGCGCTTTCGGTCTAAACTCCACGCTTCACCGCGTGGGCCCCTTGTCCCCCTTTTCCGCACCACTTATGTCCACCACACCTCAAATCACCCTGTACGACACCACGCTCCGCGACGGCGCGCAGGGCGAAGGCATCCACTTCTCCCTCGCCGACAAGCTCCGCATCGCCCAGCGCCTCGACGCCTTCGGCATGCACTACATCGAGGGCGGCTGGCCTGGCTCCAACGAGAAGGACATCGAATTCTTCCGCGAGGCGAAGAAGCTCAAGTTACGGCACGCGAAAATCGCCGCCTTCGGCAGCACCCGCCGCGCGAACACCGCCGTGGAGAAGGACCCGCAGGTCGCGCTCCTGCTCGAGGCCGGCACGCCCGTCGTTACGCTCGTCTGCAAGACGTCGATGCTCCACGTCACCGAGATCTTGCGCACCACGCCCGAGGAAAACCTCGCCATGATCCGCGACACGATCTCCTACCTCGTCGCGCAGGGCCGCGAAGTCATCTTCGACGGCGAGCACACGTTCGACGGCTACAAGATGGACGCCCCCTACACCACCGCCTGCTACCAGGCCGCGGATGAAGCCGGCGCAACCTACCTCGTCATGTGTGACACCAACGGCGGCTCGCTGCCCTCGGAGATCGCCGACATCACCCGCGCCATCGGCGCCAAGATCAAGAAGGCCAAGCTCGGCATCCACACGCATGACGACTGTGGCCTCGCCGTCGCGAACGCCCTCGCCGCAATCGAGGTCGGCGCGCTCCAAGTTCAAGGCACCGTCAACGGCTACGGCGAACGCACGGGCAACTGCAACCTCATCACCGCCATCGCCAATCTCCAGCTGAAGCTGAATCGCCGCGTCGTCAGCGACGAGAAGCTCGCCGAGCTGCGCGATCTCTCCCTCTTCGTCGACGAGGTCGCCAACCAGCGGCCCAGCGGACGCGCGCCGTTCGTCGGCAGCGCCGCCTTCGCGCACAAGGGCGGCATCCACGTCAACGCCGTCAACAAGCTCGCCGCCAGCTACGAGCACATCCGGCCCGAACTGGTCGGCAACAGCCAGCGCGTGCTCGTCGGCGAACTGGCCGGCCGCGCCAACGTCATGCTCAAGGCCCGCACGCTCGGCCTCCAGCTCGGCGAGAAAACGCCCGAGGCGATGAAGGTGCTCGAGGAAATCAAGCGGCTCGAAAACCAAGGCTACGAGTTCGAGGCGGCCGACGCGTCGTTCGAGCTGCTCGTGCGCAAAATCACGGGCGGCTACACGCCGTTCTTCGAGCTGGGCGAATACCACGTCTCCATCCGCAAGGACAACCTCCTCAACAAGGACGCGTCCGAGGCGACGATCAAGATCACCGTGAAGGGCGAGACCGTCCACGAAGTCGCCGAGGGCGACGGCCCGGTGAACGCGCTCGACGCCGCGCTGCGCAAGGCGCTGCTGCGCTTCTACCCGCAGCTCGCCGAGGTCACGCTGGTCGACTACAAGGTCCGCATCATCGACAGCGCCAGCGGCACGGCGGCCAAGACCCGCGTCTTCATCGAGACCAGCGACGGCGACGTCACCACCTGGGGCACCGTCGGAGTCAGCTACGACATCATCGAAGCCAGCTGGCTCGCCCTGCGCGACAGCATGGATTACTTCCTCGCGCGGAAAGACGCACCGGCCGCCGCAACCAAATCCTGAAGCAACCGGCGACGAGGTAATGCAGGCACCGGCTCGGTGCCTGCATCCTCCTCCGCGAAGCGGCTAGAACGGTAGCCGCCATCGGCCCGATGGCGGAGGCCGCAGCAGCGGCCGGAAGCGGCGTAAGCCGCCCTCCAAAAATCCGTCATCCTGAGCTTGTCGAAGGACCTCTAGTCATTCCTCCCCTTCCCCGTCAGCGTCCGCTCGATCTACGTAATCGGTGGCAGATAAAGCGCAAAAAAAATCCCGATCGCGGCAGCGAACCACCCAAAGCGCGCGAGCCTCGGTTCCATTCGCCGAAAAGCCACGCACCAGGCCAGCATCCCAAATCCGCAGCCCAGCCCCAAAGGCATAAAAAGCACGTCGGTGCCCTCCGGCGGCGGAAGATAAGGATAATCGGACGGTGGCAAAAACGGATCATGAGGCCCCGACCGAGGTGACCAAATCACCGCAAGGCCAATCCCCACGCACAGCACCACGTAAAGAGCGAGCCGGACGATTTTCAACGTCTACACTATCAAACCGCCGATCCCACTGCGCAATCACTTCCTTCCAAGTCCAAACGGGGTGACAACGCCGCCCTCGCAAAATAATAAGCAAAATAGGCAAAACAGGTCGTTTAGGGCTAACGTCCACCCCGCTTTTGCGATAGTATTCCTCCTCTTATTTCCATGTCCGACCTCGCCCAACCCTCCCACCTCCAGCCGCTCGACGACCTCGTCCCGGCCACCGGTGCGGGCAAGGCCCATTTCGCCAGCGACAACGCGGCGGGCGTCTGCCCGGAGGCCTGGGCCGCCATGGAAAAGGCCAACCGCGATTACGCCGTCTCCTATGGCGACGACGCCTGGACCGCTCGCGCCTCCCAGCTCCTGCGCGACACCTTCGAGACCGACTGCGAAATCTTCTTCGTCTTCAACGGCACCGCTGCCAACGCCCTCGCGCTCGCCTCCTGCTGCCAGTCCTACCACAGCATCATCTGCCACGAGACCGCCCACATCCACAACGACGAGTGCGGCGCGCCCGAGTTTTTTTCCAACGGCACCAAGCTCCTCAGCGCACCCGGCGCGCATGGCAAGCTCGGCCCCGGCGTCATTGAGGAACTCGCCTCCCGCCGCACCGACATCCACTACCCCAAGCCCCGCGTCATCAGCCTCACCCAGTCGACCGAACTCGGCACCGTCTACCAACTGGACGAACTCCAGGCCATCGAGGCAACCGCGCGCCGCTTCGACCTCGTCACGCACATGGACGGTGCCCGCTTCGCCAACGCCATCGCCTCGCTCGGCCTCGCGCCGAAGGCCGCCACCTGGCAGGTCGGCGTCGATGTCCTCTGCTTCGGCGGCACCAAGCTCGGCATGGCCAATTGCGAGGCGGTCATTTTTTTCAACCGGGACCTCGCGCGCGAATTCGATTACCGCTGCAAGCAGGCCGGCCAGCTCGCCTCGAAAATGCGCCTGCTCGCCGCCGGCTGGGTCGGCGTGCTCGAAAACGGCGCGTGGCTGAAGCACGCGCTCCACGCCAATCGCTGCGCCACACACCTTGCCCACCGCCTCGAGGCGCTCGGCCTGCCCGCGGCCCATCCCGTGCAGGCCAACGCCGCCTTCGTCCGCATGCCCGAGGAACTCCTGCGCGGCCTTCGCCAACGGGGCTGGTTGCTTTATAATTTCATCGGCAGCGGCGTCGTCCGCCTCATGTGCTCCTGGCGCACGCGGGACGACGAGATCGACGCCCTCCTCACCGACATCCACGAGATCCAAAAATGCCCGAGCTAGCCAAAGCCTACGAACCCCAGCAGGTCGAAGACCGCCTCTACGCCAAATGGCAGGAGAGCGGCGTCTATGTCGCCGACCCCAAGTCGCCGAAGCCGCCCTACTCCATCGTCATGCCGCCGCCGAACGTCACCGGCAAGCTCACGCTCGGCCACGTGCTCAACAATACGATCCAGGACATCCTCGCCCGCAAGGCGCGCATGGCCGGGCGCGAAGTGCTCTGGCTGCCCGGCACCGACCATGCGGGACTCGCCACGCAGACGGCGGTGGAAAAGCACATCCGCAACACCGAGAAGCGCACGCGCCACGACTTCACCCGCGACGAATTCGTCGAGCGGGTCTGGCAGTGGAAGGAGCAGTTCGGCGGCATCATCGCGCAGCAGCTGCGCAAGATCGGCGCGTCGTGCGACTGGTCGCGCGAGCGCTTCACCATGGACGCCGACTACGCGCGCGCCGTGGGCGAGGTCTTCGTGAAGCTCTACCAGGAAGGCCACATCTATCGCGGCACGCGCATGGTCAACTGGTGCCCCGGCTCGCTCACCGCCATCTCGGACGAGGAGGTCATCCCGACCAAGCAAAAAGGCTCGCTCTATTATGTGCGCTACGAGCTGGTCGATGAAACACCGAACACGATCGACACGCTCGCGTCGCTGGCCGGTGCCTTCGGTGGTCTCGCGCCCGAAAGCTCGCAGGAAACCACGCCGCTGCCCGATGTCGAAGCCGCCTTCACCCGCGCGGCCAACGCGACTTATCTCACCGTCGCCACCACGCGACCCGAGACCATTCTTGGGGATATGGCACTCGCCGTAAAACCCGGTGGCAAATGGGCACACCTCATTGGCCGCAGAGTCATGCGTCCACTCCATCCCATGCCCATGCCGATCATCGGCGACGAGGCCGTGGAAGAAGGTTTCGGCACTGGTGTGCTCAAGGTTACGCCCGCGCACGACAAGACCGACTGGGAAATCTACCAACGGCTTCCGGTAGATAAGAATGGAGAGCGTCCGGGATTTCGCAGTGTTATCGGACCCACGGGGCGGATTGATATTCGCGTTCCAACTGACCCAGACGAGATTGCCCTGCACGGCCTCGACCGCTTCGAGGCGCGCAAGCGTTCCGCCGAGCTACTGCGCGAGCGCCATCTGCTCGAAAAGGAAGAGCCGTATGAGAACACCGTAGGCTTTAGTGAGAGGGCGAACGTACCGATTGAGCCCATGCTTAGCGTTCAGTGGTTCCTCAAGTACCCGAACATCGACGACGCGCTCGCGCTCCTGCGCGACGGCCACGTGAAGTTCCATCCCGCGCACTGGACAAAGGTCTACGAGCACTGGCTCGAAAATATTCAAGACTGGTGCATTTCGCGGCAAGTCTGGTGGGGACACCGTATTCCCGTTTGGTATGATTCCCGTCAAGGCAGCGTCGAGGAGCTGAGCCGGCCAACGACCCAACAGCGTTGGAATGAAACCGTCCGCTGCCAAATCGACTCCCCCGGCGAGGGCTGGGTGCAAGACCCCGACACGCTCGACACCTGGTTCTCCTCGTGGCTCTGGGCCTACGAAACCATGCGCGACGACGACGGCACGCGCGCGAAATTCTATCCCACCAGCGCGCTCGTCACCGGCCCGGACATTATTTTTCTCTGGGTCGCGCGCATGCTCATCGCCGGCCTCCACTTCCCGCCCAACGGCACGAAGGCGGACAAGGCCGCCACGCTCGAGGCCAACCTCGCCTTCAAGGATGTTTATTTTACCGGCCTGATCCGCGACAAGCAGGGCCGCAAGCTCTCCAAGTCGCTCGGCAACTCGCCCGACCCGCTCGACCTCATCGCCAAGTATGGCGCGGACGGCCTGCGCTTCGGCCTCGTCCGCATCGCGCCGCAGGGCGCCGACATCCGCTTCGACGAAAAGCAGATCGAGGAGGGCCGCAACTTCTGCAACAAGCTCTGGAACATCTGCCGCTTCCGCACGATGCACGGCCCGATCGATCCGCAGGCCGATCCGTCGAAGCACGCGCGCTCCATCTTCGCCGACGAGCTGCTGCGCCTGCTCGATGAAGTGACCAAGGCCGAGACCGCCGCGATCGAGTCATTCAATTTCAGCGAGGCCGCCTCGCGGCTCTATGCGTTTGTCTGGGACGACCTCGCCTCCCGCTTCGTCGAGGCGGCCAAGCTCGACTTCACCTCGCCCGACTCGCCGACCCACGCCGGCACGCTCGCCACGTTCGACTACGTCATCAGCCGCGTCCTGCGGCTGCTCCATCCCTTCGCGCCCTTCGTGACGGAGGAGCTGTGGGCCGAGCTCGGTTTCGGCACCAGCATCCAGCTGGAGCCCTGGCCCGCGAACATTTTTTCTTCCAAGGAAACATCATCCCGCGCGGCCGATCTCTACGCCGCCGCCGATCTCGGCCGCTCGCTCCGTGGCGAACTGGGGCTGCCGTCGAACCAGAAGATTCCGTTTTATCTCGTGCCTGCGGACAGCGCGTTCCCGCCCGACCAACAGCAAGTCCTGCAAACGCTCCTCAACGCCTCCGAGCTTCATCTCGGCCAGCCGGAAAACCCCGGACCGAAAGCCTTCACCCCGCTCGGCGAACTTTTTTTACCCGGCAGTGGCCTGGTCGATCCGGCACTCGAAACCGAGCGGCTCAAGAAGGAACTCGCCAAGGTGACCAAGGACCTCGAGCAGACGCGCAAGAAACTCGGCGACGCCAACATGCTGGCCAAGGCCCCGCCCGCGAAGGTCGAGGAATGGCGCGCTCTGGAAGCGACCCTCGCGGCCAAAGAGAAGTCGGTTCGCGAGGCGTTGGGGTAGTATTTCTTAATGTAGCGGCGGTCTATGACCATCGCACTTCCTGCATTCCCTCCGGAATCTCAGCGACGGTCACAGACCGCCGCTACATTACGAGAGTGGGGTTCACTTGTAACTCAGGCGGAAACTCCCTATAGTTCACCCCTTACGATGAAAACGGTCGGAAAACAACTGCAGGACGCCCGCCTCGAAAAAGGCTGGTCCCCGGAACTCGCCGCGCGCGAGACGAAAATCCGCGTCGATCGCCTGCACGACCTGGAATCCGACGACTACTCGAATTTCTCCAGCCCCACCTACGCGCGCGGCTTCGTGCGCACCTATGCGCGGGCGCTGGGCATGGACGAGTACAAGATCCTGCGCCAGCTCGACAACAAGCTGCCGGAGGACGACAACGCCAGTTTCGCCAACGACGGCGGCGTGCCCTATATGCCGGAGCCTTCGCGGGTGACCAAGCCGTTCGAGGTTGGAAAGGGCGTTTATATCGCGGCGGGCGTCGGCACGGCTTTCCTGCTGCTGATCGGTTTTATTTTGGTCCAGGTCTATCGCGCCGGCTATTTCGCGCAGGCGCTGCCGGCAACGGCTTCCAACACGACCACCAATTCCATGCCCGTCGTGCCCGATAGCGAGACCGCCCAGCGTGCGCTGCCCGCCGACAGCAATGCGCCGCCCGTGGCGCTGCCGATTGATACGACGTCCTCGGTGGCTGCCGCGCCTGCTGCTGCGCCGGTGGCCGCGCCCCTTAGCGCACCTACCGCATCCGCCGCTCCGGTTGACACGAATGCCCCGCTGCGCGCCCTGCCCGTCGACCCCGCGGCGCTGGCGGCGGCGACCAATGCACCGCCCACCGTCCAAGCCGCTCCGGTCGCGACTGACACGACGAATTCGGCCGCCGCCAGCAACGCGGGCGTGGCCACGACCACGCCGTCTCCAGCACCTGCTCCTGTTTCCCCTTCCACGTCGCCGACTGTTGCACCGTCCACGGCTTCGACCGCGGCGACGACGACCCCGCTCGATACGCCGACGCCGCCGCGCGCGCAGCCGGTCGATCCCAGCACGCTTTCGTCCGCCTCGGATACGACGCCTGCTCCGATTACGACGACGACGAACCCGGCGATTTCTCCGGTCGCGCAGGCCGTCGTGCCCGCGCCGGAAGTCGAGCCTCGGCCGACTCCGTCGACCTCCGCGCGGCAATCCAATGCGCGTCCGATCACGCCGGTTGTGGTGCCGAGTGATCCGCCGGATGCAGGACAAGCGAGCGCGCCGACCGATTCGACAACCCCGTCCGGCCCCATCGTCGCGGACAACACCACTCCCGTGGCGATTTCGGTGGTCGATCCGCAGGCCCCCAGTAATGTCCCCACGCAAGTAGCCAGCCAGGCGCCGTCCGCACCGCCAGCAGCCGACAACGCTCCCGCGCCCTCCTCACTCGCCTCCGCTGCGCCCCCGACGGATTCCATTCCCGTGGCACTCGTGGCGCCCGCCGCACCCGATTCCGCAGCGGCGCTGACCGGTGGCGATAACTCGGCAACCGGCGATGCTTCCACGTCCACGCCAAACCAGGGCGACAGCACCCACAGCAAGCGGCTCGTCCTGACCGCGTCGCAGGATTCATTCGTCCGCGTCGTCGCGCTCGACGGCAGCCACGGCGACCACGTCCGCTTTTCGTCCATGCTCCACTCCGGCCAATCGATTTCCTTCAACGACCGCAAGTACACCATCAATGTGGGCGATCCCGCCGTGGTCGACATCTCGCTCGACGGCATCAATTACGGGCCGCACAGCGACCATTCCGAGCCCGACACTTTCACCGTCGAATCCCGCCAGCCATGAACGCATCCGTCCTCTCCCCCGCCGCCGGCCTGAAGGTCGGCATTGTCTCGCTCGGCTGCGCGAAGAACCTGGTCGACTCCGAGATCATCGCCGGGCATCTGCGGCTGGCGGGGATGAGCCTGACGGCTGATGCGAGCGCGGCCGACGTGATGATCGTCAATACGTGCTCGTTCATCGACGCGGCCAAGGAGGAAAGCATCGCGGCGATCCTCGAGACCAACCGCAATCGCGGCATGCAGCGCCGTCACCACGCGCAGAAGCTCATCGTCGCGGGCTGCATGGCGCAGCGGTTTGCCAAGGAGCTGCCCGAGTCGCTGCCCGAGGTGGACGCGTTCATCGGCCTCGACCAGCTCACGCAGATCGTCCCGATCATCGAGGGCCTGCTGGAACGCGAGGACGAGGCGGCGCCGGAAAATTTCGTCACGCCGCAGCCACGCTTCATTCCCGATTTCGACACGCCGCGCTTCCGGCTGACGCCGGCCCATACCGCCTACGTAAAGATTGCCGAGGGCTGCAACCATCCCTGCTCCTTCTGCATCATCCCGCAAATGCGCGGCCGGCATCGCAGCCGCACGATTGCCTCCGTCGTGCAGGAGGTACGCAACCTCGTCGCCGAGGGCGTGCGCGAGATCAATCTCATTTCGCAGGACACGACTTATTTCGGCATGGACCGCTGGATCGAGAAGGCGGGTCCGCGCGCGGAAGTCGATTCCTCGCGCGGCGATACGCTGACCGCTCTGTTGCGCGAGCTGCAGAAGATCGAGGGCGATTTCTGGATCCGCCTTCTCTATACGCACCCGGCGCACTGGAGCGACGAGCTGATCGAGACGATCGCGCAATGCCCGAAGGTTGCGCGCTACGTGGACATGCCATTGCAGCACATTTCCGATCCGATGCTGGAGGCAATGCGCCGCGAGACGTCGTCGCAGCATATCCGCGACCTGATCGCGCGCATCCGCGCGGGCGTGCCCGGCATCGCGCTGCGCACGACGTTCATCGCCGGGTTCCCGGGCGAGACGGCGGAAGATTTCGAGACACTGCTGGAGTTCATCGAGGAAACGCGCTTCGAGCGGCTGGGTGTCTTTCGCTATTCGCAGGAGGAAGGCACGCGCGCGGCCAAGCGCGACGGCCATCTGCCCGCGCGCACGAAGCAGGCGCGCTGGAAAAAAGCGATGGCCGCGCAGCAGCGCATCGCACTGGAGCAGACCGCCGCGGCGGTAGGCCGTCCGATCCGCGTGCTGGTCGAGACGCCGGGCGTGGGCCGCAGCGAGTCCGATGCGCCCGATGTCGATGCTCGCGTTTATGTGCCGGAGCACCTGCCGGTGGGCCAGTTCGCCGATCTACACGTCACGGGCGCACGCGGTTATGACTTGGTGGCTGCGTAAGCCGGGTTGACAGAAAAGTTATTCACAACCTACCCTGCACCATGCGTCCAACGGTTGCCCTGGTGCTCCTGACGGCCCTGCCTCTCTTCGCCACGGATGCGACTGACACGCATAGCCAGGTGCCGATCGATCATCTGCCCACGCCGGTGGCCGAGCCGTCCGACGCTTCCGCTTACGCGCCGCCGATGGCAGACCTCAGCGAAGATGGCCCCACGGCCGCCGATGTCGGACCCGCGCAGAAGCCTTTTGTCATGGCCTCGCAGATCGACAATCTCGCGAACGATCCCAACGCACCGATCACCAACACGATTCCCAACGAGGTGATCGCCCTGGATAAACGCATTCAGATACCGGTGGTGCATGACGTGCAGGACGATTCCTCGTACAAGGGCGGGCAGAACGATTCGCTCCTTTTCGAGATCAAGTACCTGAACTGGGGCGCGATCACGGGCGAGCAATTCAAGGCGCGGCAGGGCCAGTACTTCACCATCACGTTCGTGAACGACGGCCCGCGCAGCGATTTCACCACGCTCTTTGAATATCGCCAGGTCAAGACCAAGGCGGTCGTGCGCAGCCTGAGCCAGGACCGGCTTCATGTTCACGGCGCGGCGCGCGCTTATTTTGCCGTCGTGAATCACGCTTATCTTACCTACGGGCCGGTCTCGGCCTGGCGGTTCACCGTGCGGCACGGCAACACCGTGGTCGCGGAGGCCAAGTCGTTCCTTTGGTAAACGGAGGCATTCTATGATTTCCACTTTCGCCCAGGTCAGCATCGCCCCGCTGGAACAGCACGTCAGCGTCTTCCGTCTCATCCAGGGCGGCGGTTGGCTGATGGTGGTGCTGATCTTCCTCAGCATGGTGGCGGTTGGCGTCTTCGCCGAGCGGTTCTTCTACTTCAAGCGGTCGCGCATGAACGTGAATGAATTCCTCGCGGGCGTTTTGGCGCTGGTGCGGCGGCAGAGCTTCCGCGAGGCGATGGACCGGTGCGAGGACGGCCACGGGCCGACGGTCAACGTCGTGCGGACGGCGATCTACAAACGCCACCTGCCCCCCGGCGAGCTGCGCGAGATCGTGCGCGAGATTGCCCAGCTCGAGATTCCGCAGCTCGAGTCCAACATTTCGCTGCTCGGCACGATCGGCTACGTCGCGCCGCTGCTGGGCTTGCTCGGCACCGTGACCGGCATGATCGAGGCGTTCGTGAAGATCAACCGCACGAGCGGAACCGCCTCGGTGGGTGATCTGTCGCAGGGCATCTACATGGCGCTGATCACGACGGCGGCAGGGCTGGTCGTAGCGATCCCGTGCTACCTCGCCCATAATTTTCTCGTCGCGCAGGTGCATGCCATCGTGTCGGACATGGAACGAGCCGGGATCGAGACAATCCACACGCTGACCGATCTGCCGCGCAAGGAGACGATCGCGTTCAGCCCGGAAGTTTCCGCGAAGAAGGCTTCGTAGGAAAAAGTTAAAAGTGGAAAGTTAAAAGGAAAAGGGACTGCGGGAGGCTGCATTCCGGCCGCTGCTGCGGCCTCCGTCGCCCGGCGGTCGACGGCTACCGGATCAGGCGCTGCGCGCGGTAGGAGAGGGCGAGACGAGCCCGTTCGCTTTAGTATGATCCAGCCTAGCCCAACTTCGGACCGGCCGATTGGCGCCGCAGGGCGGTGATGACCTTCTGCAACCGCTGGCGCAAGTTGAGGGTCTCGAGGATCTTCTGCTTGGCCTCGACGTCCTCGATAAAGCTGTAGGT
>Ga0182024_10002745_pt1 | contig 43234 bp, 34 predicted proteins | sample P32metaG_FD_120480 | JGI IMG/M metagenome (GOLD analysis project Ga0182024, IMG submission 120480) | Permafrost microbial communities from Stordalen Mire, Sweden - P3-2 metaG (Illumina Assembly) | ecosystem: Environmental > Terrestrial > Soil > Wetlands > Permafrost | place: Sweden: Stordalen... | reverse complement strand
CGGGGCACAGCCCATGCCGGCATCCTCGTGGCCCCGGCGCCAGGCCAGCCAGGCCTCGCCACCCGGATCCGCCCCGTCTTCCTCCACGGCATTGATGAGGGCCACCAGCTCGACCATCCCCTCTACCGTCACGTCGTACTCAATGACCAGCACTTTCAGCCTCCATAGCCGACGGAACTGAGTCGACGCGAAAACAACCGTAGCTGCCGTGATGTTGGTTCGGCATTGACGGCGCCCCTCGGTGGAGTCTGATGCACACGCGAGTCGGTCACAGCTCCGTGCGAGGATGCAAACACCCAATGTGAGCTCGAAGAGGAGCTGAATGTACCTCCAAGATGGTCAGCTCGTCGTCAGCCCTAGCGACCTTGTCGGCTACCTCTCGTGCCCCCACTTGACCGAACTCTCTCTGATGGTGGTACAAGGCAATCTCGCAAAGCCCCACGCAGAGGACCCGGATCTGGCGATCGTCCAGCGCCGTGGCCTCGAACATGAGGCAGCGCACCTTGCCGAGCTTGATGCAGGGGGACTCGTCATCGAGTCCATCGATGTTGACGCGGACCTCCGGACCCGCGTCGATCAAACGATCGACGCCCTCGCTGCCGGTGTCGAGGTGGTATATCAGGCGGCGTTCTTCGACACCGACGGGTCGGGTCCATCGTGGATTGGGTATGCCGACTTTCTCACCAAAGTGGCTCTACCAAGCCGCCTCGGTGACTACTCGTACGAACCCGAGGATACGAAGCTCGCCCGCCGTGTTCGGCCCTCGGCCGTGCTGCAACTGTGCGCGTATGCCGAGCAGCTTGCCCGAGTCCAGGGCTGCGCACCTGAATTCATCCACGTCGTCCTTGGCGGCCAGCGCCGTGTGTCGCTCCGACTGGCGGAGTTCGGTGCCTATTTTCGGACAGTCAAGATGCGATTCGAGCAAGCGCTGTCGAATGACAGGGCCACCTACCCGATTCCCGTTGAGCACTGCTCCGTCTGCGTCTGGCGGCCGAGGTGCGACGAACAGCGCAGTGCAGATGACCACCTGTCACTGGTGCCGGGGCTATCGAGCGAACAGGCGCGCAAGCTCTCCGAGCACAGTGGAATCACGACCGTTGCAGCGCTGGCAGCCCTCTCGGGTGGCGCGGTGCCAGGCATGGCGGCAGCGACGATTGAGAAGCTCTCCCGCCAGGCACGACTGCTTGTTACTGCGCGTACGTCCTCGGCCGCGATCCCCCCCTATGAGATGCTTCAGACAGCGGAACCCGGGATCGGCCTCGGCGCACTGCCCGACCCCGATCCAGGTGACCTGTACTTCGATATCGAGGGCGATCCTTATGTTGGTGAGGGCGGCATCGAGTACCTCCTCGGGGTGGGATGGATCGCTTCGGACGGCCAGTTCGCGTACCAAGCGTTCTGGGGCCACGATGAAGCCGGAGAGAAGGCGGCCTTCGAGGCCTTTATTGACTTTGTGACCGAGCGGCTTGCGGTAGCTCCGCACCTCCACGTCTATCACTATGCCTCCTACGAACCGACCGCTCTCGGGCGCCTCATGGGGCGCCATGCGACGCGCGAGCAGGAGGTTGACGATCTACTGCGTGGCGGCGTTCTGGTTGATCTCTACCGAGTGGCCCGGCAGGGTTTGTGCGTCGGCACGCTGTCGTATTCGTTGAAGAAGCTCGAGGCGCTCTACATGTCTGCGCGCACTGATGCCATCACCGACGCCGGTTCCTCCATTGTGGAGTACGAGCGATGGCTCGAAACGAGCGACGATGCCATCCGCGCTGACCTCGAAGCGTACAACCGGGTGGACTGCGATTCGACCCGACTCCTTCGGGATTGGCTCGAAGAACGGAGGCCGGAGTACGAAGCGACCTTTGGCCTGGCGCCTTCCCGCCCACTGGCCGCTGACAGCCATGCCTCCGAAGGTGTCACTGCGGAGATCTCCGAGAACGCGGAGCTCAAGGTCCGCCTCGGAGTGTTGGCCGAGGCATCTGATGCGACGTCAGCGCGTGCGGTCCGGCTCTTGGGTGAGTTGCTCGACTGGTACCGCAGGGAGGACAAGCCCAAATGGTGGCGCTTCTTCGATCGCGTACTGCGCTGTGACGCCGACGACCTGCTCCTCGACCCTGAGGCGATCTCGGGTCTGATTTATATGGGCGAGGCGGGGCGAGTGGCGCGGTCGATCCTCCACCGTTACCGCTTCGATCCCGACCAGCCCTACAAACTCAGCGAGGGCCAGGAGGTCTTCGACCCAGCGACGGAGCGGCGGAGAATTGAGGGGGGGTCGGGTCCACCTAGACCGGGCGAACTCGTATTCCTCGACCCAATCGAGGGCGTCCTCGACCTTCGCCGAGGCGAGCGCTCGGCCGCGCCCCACCCTGAGCACCTCGTCCCGGGAGGCCCACTCCGTACCGTGCAGCAGCGTGAGGCGATCAGGCGCGTTGTGCGCGCTGTGCTCGAAGGTGGCATCGACGGCCCCGGTTCCTATCGGGCGGTTCGCGACCTATTGCTGCGCCGCCCACCGCGGCGGTCAGACCTGGCCGGAGGCGCCCTCCGGGAGTCCGGTGAAGACCCCGTCAGTGCGAGCTTGAGGATCGCTGGTCACCTCGACGGAGGGTGTCTCGCCATCCAAGGTCCCCCCGGCTCCGGAAAGACGAGCACCGCTGCTCAGCTCGTGGTCGAGCTCGTCCGTGCTGGACGCACGGTCGGGCTCACTGCAAACAGTCACGCGGTCATCACCCACCTGCTCGAAACAGTGATGCGCTGCGCCAAGGAGCAGGGCGTACCTCTTCGGGCCTCGCAGAAAGCAGAAGACGGTCAAGCGCTCAATCACCCTGGCGTCACCCGACGGACTGACAACGCCGACATGGCGTCGGACCTCGACCAAGGCGCCAACGTCATCGCCGGGACGGCGTGGTTGTTCTCGCGTCCCGAGTTCGACCAGCGACTCGATTATCTCGTCGTCGACGAGGCGGGTCAGCTGTCTCTGGCAAACGTCTGCGCGGTCGGGACGTCCGCCAAGAACCTCGTGCTCGTCGGCGACCCACGCCAGCTTTCCCAGCCCTCGGAAGGCACGCACCCTCCAGGGGCCGGAACCTCGGGACTTGACCACCTCCTCGGCGATGCCGCCACGATGCCCCCGGACCTCGGAATCTTCCTCGACCACACCCACCGGCTCCACCCAGCGATCTGCACTTTCATCTCCGAGATCGTCTACGAGGACCGGCTCCAGTCTCTGCCGGGCTGCGAACACCAGGCAATCGGGGGAGCTGGACCACTCGGTGGCTCTGGACTTCGTTGGGTTCCGGTCGACCATCAGGCCAACCGGACCTCGGCCCCTGAAGAGGCCGAGGTCATCCGTGGGCTCGTTGAGGATCTCCTAGTCCGATCCTGGACCGACAAGATGGAAAACATCCGACCGCTTCGACTATCGGATGTCCTCGTGGTGGCGCCGTACAACGCGCAGGTGGCTCTCCTTGGCAGAACTCTTCCGAACGGAGTTCGCGTCGGCACCGTGGACCGGTTCCAAGGCCAGGAAGCTCCTGTGGTGATCGTGTCGCTGACGACCTCCAGCAGTGATCAGATCCCCCGCGGGTTCGACTTCCTATACAGCCAAGAACGCCTCAACGTGGCCGTGTCTCGCGCTCAGGCCCTCACTATTCTTGTTGGATCACCCGCGCTGCTCAGTGTCGCGTGCCGAACCGTGCAACAGCTTCGACTCGCCAACGGCCTTTGTCGATTCATCGAGCTCGCGGAGGTGATCCAACCTGAGTGCTGGCAAGAGGCCAGTCCGTGAGTAAGTGGGCCAAGCTGACGACGGATCAAGTGCTCGGCAGCGCCTGCGCTGCGCTGTCGCAATCCGAACAGGGTTGGAACGACCTATGCGGCGGTGAAGATTCAGTTCGCTAATGGAACGGCCTCAAGTCGATGATCACAGCTGCCCGCACGACGACTTGGATCTTGCAGAAGCTCTCCTCTCGGGAATCCACTTTTGACGGTTGGTACACCCCACTTCAGGATGAGATGGCCGCCGACCAGCTGTTGCGTTACTTCCACCGATTGCGCACCGTAATCGAAAAGGAGGGCATGCCCCAGCCAATTATTGCCACGGTGGAGTTTCTCGAACCCGTCAACGGTATCGTCGCGACGGCAGAGGTGGCCTTGGGGGAAGACCAGTTTGGGCTTTGGGTTCATGGCGTCCTAGACAAGGGACCGCAACGAAGGTCGGCCGAAGTTGCGGCAGCGAGGGGTGCCACCCACCATCGGCTTCGCTCCGTGCGATTGCCAGACCCACCTGCCCATCATCAGGGCCAGCTTCTCAACGACCGCAGCATCGATTACCTCGGGCGCCGCTACCTGGACTACCTCGATGTGCGAATAGTCGGGCCGGCATGCGAGACCTTTGGCAAGCGCTCCCAACGCGACGAGGGCTGAGCATTGGCGATATGAATCTCAATTCTCTTCGACCCGGTTGCGACTTCGCTCCCGGCTTTCTACAGCTTGTCTCCTAGTGAAAGCTCGCCGATTTGTTCAGCGATCGTCACGACCGTCCCTTTGCCTACGAGGTTGCTGCCAACCCCTGCACGCATGAGCACAAGGTCGAATAGCGGATCCCCGTAACTAAGGAGGCGCACCTCGGGGGAGTTCTCGTCCAGAACAATCCGGTCGAACGTGACGGCTATCTTGTTCCCGCTCTCGTCCTCCACGAGCCATGCTCCATCGATCATGGGGTGCTCGGAGAGCTGCTCCCTGGTCGCCGGGGAGTCCAGAAGGATTCGCTGAACGTCTTCGAGCGTCACGACGGGCGAAAGGATCCCCGCCGCTGGGTCCACGTCGTCGTTATTGAAGATGGTCACCGTGACAGCCTGGGCCTCCGCCTTATGGATCTCGTTCAGCAACTGCTGGACGATTTGTTCCACGGACTGATCGGGGAGGAGTTGCGGTGCGTCCCCGCTGCTCTCCTCCGGTCCCATTTCGTATTGAACGATGGCGTCCTCAACGCTGGCGAGGACCGGCTGGGCCGGGCCCACTACCCAGGAGAAGCCGTCGTGCCCGGCGGCGATGCCCTTATAGATCTGCTCCTCGATGGTGTTCTCGTAGAACAGGTTGGTGACCTCGACAACCGGCTTGCCGTTGATGCGGTCGAGCCGACCGATGCGCTGTTCGACACGCATGAAGTTCCACGGCATGTCGTAGTTGATGAGCCGCCCACAGGTCTGGAGGTTGAGCCCTTCGGAGAGGGCATCGGTGCCGACCAGGATCTTGATCTCGTTTCCCTCCTGGAACAGCCGCTTGGTCTCCTTCTTCGTGACATCGATCCATTCGCCGGTCTCAGGGTGACGCCTCCGCCCGCCGGAGCCGGAGTACGACATCACCCGGGATCCGTAGGCGGTAGACAGCTGGTCGACGACGTAGTTCATCGTGTCCGCGTATTGGGTGAAGATGAGCACGGTGTCGTGGCCGGACTTGAAAGATGCATCGATGTACTTGTGGAGACGGTCCATCTTCGACTCGTCAGCGGGCAGATCGGTCAGGTCTTTGATGAACTGGTTCAGTTCCCAAATCTCGTTCTCAAGCTCCTGGATAGGGGTCTGCTCCAGATCCTCCAGGTCAAGAGGGAGAGTCGGGTTGGCCATTACGTCGTCGTCATCAAGCAGGTTTGAAGCGGTGAGCTTTCCTTCGAGGACGTCCCGCCGGCGCTCAAGCGAGAGGCGGATTGACTGGAAGGACGAGGTGAGGCGGCGGCGATAGACCGTCATGATGAACCCGAGGGCCTTTTGGGCCTGGCTCCCATTCATGTACCGGTTATACGAGCGCTTGATATAGGACCGAATCCGTTCGTACAGCTCCCACTCCTCGTCGGTCATGCGGATGAATTTGTCCTCAACCCTCCGCTCGGGGATGACCGTACCTGGCGGCAGCAGCCCGGCCTCCTCGTAGGCGCGGAGCGTCACACGGGTGTTTCGGAAGACCCGCTCCCGCATTGGGTTGTTGGTCAGCAGCCAAGTCGTGACCCAGGGTTGAAGCTCGGGGCCGAGGCCCTTCGCTTTCGACTGTGTGAGGCCGGTCTCTGCGACTTGCCGTACCCAAAGGGCTTCGGCAATGCCAAGCTCAGAATCGATCTTCTCGTCAAGAACCCGGTCGGTCCGAGCAGCGGGGTCCGACAGGCTGTCGTGCGCCATGACTGTCAGGAAGCTCCAGTGGCGTCGCTCGAAGTCCTCCCGCAGTTCATCGAAGTAGCGAATGAACTCCTTCGAGGACTCTCCCCAGCGACCAGGGAGGCCGAGCAGCTCAACCAAATCCCATGCCTCATGAGGGTGCATCTGCATCGGCGTGGCCGAGGCGAGAAAGAGAGCCCTGTACGCGTTGTTGTCCCTCATTGCTTGGAGCAGTCTCAGAAGCTGGTTGGGTGTGCCGTTCGTCTTGCCTCCACTACGTCGTGCGTGATGGGCCTCGTCGACCAATACGACGTCCCATGGACCCGCAGCAAGGACTTCTCGGATCCTGTCGCGCCGCCGTGCCAGATGTGACGAGGCGAGCACGATCGGGAACGCCGCCCATGGGGTGCCAGACGATGACACGACCTTGTTGTCGGGGTCGATGAACTCTCCACCCTCGTACCGATTGACCCGCAGGTTTAGCTTCTCGCTCAACTCCTCCTGCCACTGGCGGAGCACGGCGGCAGGAACGAGGAGAAGGAACCGCTCAGCTTTCCCGGACAAGAGAAGCTCCCGGATGATGAAACCGGCCTCGATGGTCTTCCCCAAGCCCACCTCGTCAGCGAGGAAGTACCCACGCGGCCATGTCTCCACTGCCTTGCGGACGAGCGAGGTCTGGTGAGGGAGCGGCTCGACCCCGGCGGTCGCCATCCCCACGTACGAGCCGCCACCGACTCGGGGAGCCTCGGCAAGCTCGACCAGCCGAGGATCAAGGTCAACCAGACGAATCGGAGATGGGGCAACAGTTCGATGCTCTTCCGGGTCAGGTCCAATCGGTGGAAAGTCGCCTTTCGCCCACTTGATGAGTTCGTCTCGAACGGCATCGTGCAGGCTTAGGACTTTCCAACCCTCGTCGGGCCGGTCACGCCAGTGCGCATCGAACAGGGCCACAAGACCCGCTCCGATGTCATCCCAGGTCTCGGTCCGCCAGGTGGGCGCCGCGGCGAACGTCTCATGGTTGCCGACCCAACCCTGCCAGGTTTCATTATCCGACCCGATGAATGCGACCCGGTCGGCCGGGTCCGTACAGTCTGTGAAGATCCCGTATTTTGAATGAAAGTACTTCGTCGCCTCAGCTAACCGATACGGCCTGCCGGTTGCCGGATCAACTGGGACGCCGACTCGAATTTCAAGACGGCCCTCCTTGACAAGCCAACCCAGCACGTTGCGCCGATGCTCGGCGATCACGTGCTTGGCCTCGCCCATTGCGTCAGACCGAAGCAACACCCGCGCCACGGCGTCCGAAAGCGGCTCTCCCCGGTCGATTGCCTCAACGTCGTCTGGATCGAGCTGTGCGCCGACGATGAGCCGCATCACCCCGCCGTTCGCGACAAAACTCGACAGGCCCGCCGCGGCAAGGCTGAGCGCGGAGGAGGTGAAGTAGCCCGCCATTCGATCGTAGGCCTTGGACCGCTCCAAAAGGGGTACGTAGAAAGCAGTGACACGATCGTCCTCGGCCGACCAGGTTCCTTTCCACCCCACCCGGTGCCAGTAGTCGTAAAAGCCCTCGGGTTCGGGCGTCATGGCTTATAACCCGAGATCCAGGCGTCCGGTCCACTCTTCTGGTACCTCGATGTCCGGAAAGTAAGCAGTGACCAGTCCGTCAAGCAATCCAGCCTCGGGACGCACCCACTCTCCCTTTGCCTTGGTCCGTGGGATGGCGTGCACTAAGCCCTGGAGACACGCAGTGAAGCGATTGTCACTAGCCAGTCCGGCCCGATCAATCAGTGCCTTGGCGTCCGCGAGACCATCCTGATCTGCGACATACAGGACGGTATGGACGGCATCGATGACGGGCCCACTAAACGACTCGGCAACGGGACGGACACCGGGCCTTTCGTCTCCTCTTCGACGTAGGCGCTCAGCTGGCTCGCACAGAGTGACGGTGCCCGATCTGGTCGTGAGGATCTTATCCGCTTCGAGTTCGCTCACCTCGAGGCCGCCAACAGCCACCGCCATCTTGCGAGCATCGTCGAACGGGAAGCTAACGGCCTTGAAGGTCGACCACGCCAGCAGCACGAAATCGGTCAGCGGATCAAGTTCGACCTGTCGTCCGATTAAGGCAAGACGTTGCATTCGAACAACTTCCTCTCGGGCAGCGGTGAGGGCCTCCTCGGGTCGTAGCAGTCGGGACTTTCCCGAATCGTCAGCCTCCGAAGAAAACACGGGCCAATGGGAGGAGATGACCGAGAGAGCAGGACCGTAGGTCGAAAGTAAGAGGTCCACCCCCGAAATACCCATTGAGGAGAAGCGAGCTGCCGCGTCTTTTGCTGCCTGACGGACTTCGCCTTCGAGATCCTCGAAGTATGGCGTTTCCTCCGAGGTGTTTTGTCGTTTGCGGCAGACCAGCATGATTGTTGATGCGGCAGAATTCATCTTTGCTTGATGTAGCGACTGCTCTGACTCGGTATTGACTGGCCACGAGGTTTCGATCGTAAATCCCGCCTGCATCAGTGCCATTCCGAGGGTATCCCATGCTTCGGCCCGCTTGTGCGTGAACATGACGGTCATGACTCCATCGTCACGCAAGACGCGATTGCACTCAGCGAAGATGGCGTTCATCTTTGCCTCGTAGTCGCCGATGGCGAGGCTCTTATTTCTACGGCCCGATTCCGCGAATCGTGCGACATTTGCAACCGCTTCGTTCTTGATATCGGCAGGCCCACCCGGCATCAGATCTGGCCACACGGCTCCAACAGTATGTTGCTCCCATACTCCAAAGAAGTCCGATAACTCCCCGTACATCACATTGTCGTAGTACGGAGGGTCGATGCACACGAGAGCGTGCGATTGAGTGTCGACATCCCTAAGATCACCTGCCGTACCGCGGAGGATGGTGGCGGCGCCGGGAAACTTTGTGGAATCAGAGCCCGCGAACTTCGCATCCGAAGGGACAACCCGTTCAGCAATGCCTCTGTACGCTCGAAGTAACTGCCGCTTGATAATCCAAGGGAACAGCTCGTAAGCGCCATCGAACTCAACGAAGGTCCATGCGAGGCCAAAGTCATGGCGCTCGAAGACTGACCGAATCACTCCTCGCGTGGCGTGCCACGAGGAGAGATTCGAGTTGTAGTTGAGTGCCTTTCCCTGCATTAGCCCCAGGAGGCCAAGCACCGCGTCGGCTCGATCGGGGGGCAACGCCCCTCTGATGTCTGGAATCAGTCGTTGGAATTCTTCGACAAAGGCCGCATGAACTAGTAGTTGTCGAGCCGAAAACAGGCTGTACCAGTGGGTCATTCCGTAGCTGAGGGGTTCTTTCGTTTTGTTGCCTAACGGAATTTCTTCACTGGGTATGGTGCCGTTGGCTAGCCAAGTAGGCAGCATTCGATCGATCTCTGACTCCGCCGCTTCTATAGCTTTGCGGTCTGCGGCAGTCGGAAGCCGGACTGAGCGAAAAGACTTTCTGCTTCCTGAAGTTCCAAGTTTCGACCGAGTAGCGACGGCGTAGAGGAGGCTGCCCATCCGGCCAGCCTTAGCCTGTTCCTTGATGTAATCACCGTCGATTGTGAGGCCATCCCAAGGGGACACCGCATTTCCACCCGAGACAGTTCCTTTGTCAGGCATCGACTGAGCCGCATCGTCGCCAACGAGAATCTCGAATTCGAGTTCAGTAAGAACTTTGCCATTTCGATGGGTCAGCGGTCGGACAGCGGTCTTGCTGCCACTTTCCCGGGACACCCACCAGTTTGGGGCGAGAGGTACCGTCTTTCCCGTCCGAGGGCAGGGGACGGTTCGAGCGTAGAGATAACCAACCACGCGCTCGTCCTCATTCTCTTTTTGAAAGTAAGGGCCAAGACGGGTCTGCAGGCGTTCAAGAAGGGCTGTACCCCAAATTTCGAGATCCTTCTCCAGCCCGATTCCATATCGCGCCGGTATGTCAACACCCGCCCGCAGAATCGCCGCTGCGACCTGGTTCAGATCATTGGCGGTTGTGGCTAGCCCATATCGAATTGATTCGTAAGGAATCGAACCTCCACCAGCCGTCGGGTCTAGGACTGCCGGTGGACTACCCCAGGTTTCCGTAAGGATCTTGGAGAGCAGCAGAAGATCGGCGGTGGATGGCGAATTCTTGAATGCCTGGGAATAGCCGTACCCGTTACCTTTGATGCGGGTTCCGGCAGCGTTCGCCACTCTGAGTCGATTTCTGCCGGCTACTGGATCCGCGAGGATCCCACAAAGTCGTAAGACCCAACTGTGGTATTCGGACTCAGTCGATAGTGCGCGCTCGTCAATGAAGGCAGCCGGGAGTTCCGGAGTCCATGAAGGCAAGAGGCTTGCCAGAATTACGCCAGCGCTAGCGACCAGGGGGCGCCTGGCCCACCAAACATGAAGGGCGAATATCGGTGGCAGATCCATCGGAACTGCACGTTCACGCTGCGACTCGATGCCCAGCTCCTCGATGGGCAGCCAGTCTTCAATGAGTACACGGGGGCGCCTCACTATCTCATCCTCACGAGGTGATTCCCGTTCTTCCGTCGTCGGCCAGGAGAATGCGAAGTGCGCGCCGTGCGCGCTGGGCGATCGGTCCGGTCGTCCGGGCGAACCAGTAGTACGTCTCCTCGGTGCTCATGCCAGCGATGCCGGAGAGGATCGCATGCCGTCGGCTGTGCTTCTTGATCGGCTCGACGGCAATGAGTGCGAGAGCTAGCCGCACCCCGGCCGGCTCTTCAAGTGGGATGGGCTTGCGTCGTCCCGGCGAGAGTGACGTGCGCGGCTGGTGGGATTCCCGGAGAGCTTGTTGGAGAACATCTGAAACGTCAACCACCTCCTCCGGTCTGAGGGAAGCGAGGTGTTTGGGAGGGGTTATAGCGCTCCCGTTGGTCTCTTCGAGCCGGATGCCGTAATCGTCGATTGAAACGGACTCCACGATGATTCGAAATCCCCGAATCTTGGAATGCTCTGTGACCTTCATGCCAGTTCTGCCTTGATCGTGAGTTCACCCGGGTCGAGATCGACCAGAGCCTTCTTGAGCTGGGTGAACTCCACGCCATCCGGGGCCATCGGGCTGTCAGGTCTGGTCGTTAAGGTCATACTCCCGGCCACCTGGGCAGCCGCCTTGCCAAGAGCCAGGAGCTGGTCCTCCACGGCCTGGTAAGCGACCGAATTGCCAGAGAGTCTGGCAGTCACGCCGGGAGTGAGACCGTTGAATTGAATCACGAGGTCAAGCTGTACCTCGACGTTAAACTTGGGAAGGCGAGGGATGACCTGGCCGAGCGCACGGATGTCCTTGATGCCCTCACCTGGGTCGGCGGTGGCGGTCACGTACAACGCAACAATCCCGTTGCTCTGAGCCACGTCGAGTGCCTTTTCGGCGACCTGACCCATTGCAACTCCCGCAAGTCCACGCCCCTCAACCGGACGCGGTCCCTTCGAGGTCATTCCGAGATCGACGCCTTGGGTCTGTGCCTCAATCGGGGTCAGGATCGTGAGGGCGTCGAAACCAGCCTTCTCGATCTGGGCTTGGGTGGCTGCCTTTGCTCCCTCGAACACCTCGCCGATGACCACGACGACCTTGGCAGCGGGGCCGCCACCCGCCCCACGGGCGAGCGCAGCAGCGATCTCACCCTTAGGCGGCTCGTAGCCCATCTGGGTTTCCAGGGCTTCTCGCAACTCGGGCCCGGTGAGCGGGCCGGTCAATACGGCTGTCACATCGTCGATCCGCAACGGCCGACGCAGGAGTCCGAGTTCTTCAGCCCTTGCAGGGGTGTAAAGGATTGTTGAACTCTCCAGCGCCACCGGGGGTGGCGGGTCGTTGGCGGTCCAAGCCCTCCCCTGGTCCGCGTCGAAGTAGACCCAGGAGCCGTTCTTCACCCCGTCCCGAATGGTCTCCTTCAAGAGATTCGAGTCGAGGATGATGGCCACAGAATGGTCCTGCCAGAAATAGTCGGCAATTGCCGACGCCGTGATCTCCGCGGCATCCTTCGGCCACGCCTTCTGCTTCAGGTAGTCAGTCGGGAACTTGGTGTCCCGGATCTTCTGCTCGTCACGCAGCGCCTCGGGAATCGACTTGGTGAGCTTCGGCGGGATAGATCCCTTGTCCTTCGGAGGCATCTCGTAGTGGCGGAGATGAGCGTTGTGAGCGTCCGCGACCGGGTAGTAGAGGTGCGAGTAGCACCGGGCGATTGCGACCTTCATCTCCAGGGCAGCCGTGTCTGCGATCGCCTCGATCTTCTTGCGAACTTGCGGGGGGAACTGGTTGAGGCGGTCGGGCGAGTTGCAGATGCGGTCTGTCGCCATGGTCGTTCGCACCCGGCTCTTCACGTTCTGCACCTGGTCGGTGTCGGCCACGAGAAATACCACCCCGTTGCGGTTCGTTCGGAATCCGCCAGCGGCACCGGCATGCTCGCGGATGTCGATGACCCGTTCCGGTGGCGGCGTGGCTGAGCGGGAAGTTACCGATACATCGTCGTGGTGGATTACGACGAGTTGGAGGCGGGTCTCGTTCGGCACGTCCACCGGCCCGGAGGGGTTGATCCGGGTCTTGACTGGTCCGTCGTCGCCGAAGGCGTTGGCGATGCGCTCTTCCAACTCCTGGGAGACCTGGCTGTTCGGGATGTTCCGAGCCTCTTCGGCCACGATGGCGTTGGCGTTGGGCTCAGTGAGGAACCGGTACCGCGACCCGTCGTAGTCAAGGTGCCAGGCCCTATCCTGGAGAAGCGCCAACGCCTCCTCGACGACCGCCGGGTCGTCCCCGGTCTCCAATGTGCCGAGCAGGTACGCGCCCCGCGGTGCGCCGGATGTAGCCGTCTGTTCGAGTGAGTGAAGAAAGACCGTGGTGGCAGCACGGGTAGCGAAGGGGCTGCGGGTCGAGAATCTCTCGTTGTCGATTGCCGCTGCGTGTGAGGACTCCCCACAGATGTCCACCCTGGCCACCTGCTCGTACTCGTCCCTGCCAAGCCCCACGGTGAGGTGAGTGAGCACCGGGTCAATGTTCAAGTCAATGTCGGCCACGTTGATGACCCCGGTCGTTTTCTCTGATGCCCACATGCCCGCAATCACTTCGGCGAGAAGCTTCAACGCACCCCGGGCTCGCTGGAAGTTGGGGATCGCACCCAGGCGCTTGTCGAGGACCCGAACCAGCTCTGGATGGAATGGGTAAGAAGCCTCGATCAGCTCGGCGTAACTGGTCGGCTGGTCCGCTCCCCCTTCGAGGGCCTGGCCCTTCTCCGCGAGGTTCTCGTAGAAGGGACGGAATGCGGCGGCAGCAGCTGCGGCAGCTCCCTGGTCGATGTGCTTGAACAGCCGGGTCTTGAGGATCTGGGCGATCTCGTTATCTTCAGCTGGGCGGATGATCGATTCCGAACGGGCGAGAGCTGATTTGGTGTCGGCCAGGGTGCTCTGGAAGACCTCCTCAGCCTCCGTCAGAAGGTCCTCAATCTCCGAAGTCTCTTTGCCAAAGGCGTCCGATCGGGTGGCGAGCGTGAGGATGACCACCACGTTGGGGTGGGAACCCGAATACTCGAAAAGGTTCTTGAGGAAGACAGGGACGGCCGTGGCTTGACGGCGCGCGTCCTCGCTCCCGGACGACAGCAACTGGCGGAGATGCCCGGCTATCTCGTCGATGATGATGACCGTTGGCATGGTGCCGATGACGTTGTCCCAGGTGCCCGTCCCCGGAGCCGACCGCTGCTCGTCGTTCAAGCGCATGTCGCCGTAACTGCCTAGTTGGGCGGCGATCTCCCCCCACATAGTGAAGGTTTGGAAGCCATCGTGTGCCACACCCGCCACCGGATCGAGGGCGTCGCCGACGACCGCCGCCACTTGGCAAGAATCTGGCAGCAGCTCGGGGTCGATGAACTGGTCCAGATTCGAGGGCCGGGCGCCCTCGGCGAGGTAGAAGGTGACGATGAGCCCGTGGGTTTTCCCGCCGCCGAATGTCGTCTGCAACCGGATGACCCCGTGTTCCGCACCAGGCACCTTGGCCCCCGAAAGTCGGCCGAAAGTCCGTTCCAGCAGCCGCCGCACTCCTCGGGTCGGGTGGGTCAGGGCGAAAAACTGCTCGGGGTCGCCGTAGATCGGGTAGCTGGCACGGTCCCGCACGATGGTGTCGAGGTTCGCGGCGAACATCTGGTCGGAGAGCTGCCCACTCAGAACGTCGTCGCGTGGCTGACAGGTCTCAGTGATGCTCGCCAAGCCGCTCATGTGCTCTCCCTTGCTACTGGATCTTCTTCCTGGTTGCCTCCCGTCCGAATGCACATAAGGACCTGGCTAGTCAGCCCGGCCTGCGCGTGCATGTTCGCGAGTATCCCCAGCGTACGGCAGGGGTGTGTCATTCGCTTTGAAGGCGGGTGGCACAGCAGCGGAACGGCTCTCATGGCTCATGGGGCTCAAGGGCCAGCAGCGTGTCTGTGCGTCTTTCGTACTTTCGCCGGGGATGCTCCTCGAACCATTTGAGCGCTACCTCGTCACGCCACAGTCGAGTCCCGTTGGGCAGGACGACCTCAGGCTCGGGAAAATCCTCGGCGTTCCGGATGATGTCGGCGACCCTGGTGTGAGTAACGCCCAAGCTCTCCCCGAGCTGGCCAGTCGTCACCAGGTTGGTCGCCATCATGCGTGTCTACTCGATTCTTTGCTGGACAGCAAGGAATGACTCGGTCTAGCGGTCGTCAACCAGCAGCGATAGGCGCTGACGGGCTCGATACCGACGCATCTTGAGGCGGGCATCCTGTGGAACGCCACGGTCGTCATCGAACACGGACGCAATGGCCTCTCGCTCGCCGTCATCCATTGATGCCAGCCCATCGACAACTGCGTCCAACACCAGGCGGCCCTCTACAACGGAAGCAGGATCGGGTCCGCCCGGAACGTCTGGAACCTCACCGATCTCCGCCCGGGCCTGGTGGCGCCACTCAGCCTGCACTTCGTGCCACGCCACGACCACCATCCATTTCGCCAGTCCGTCAATGGTGTCGAAGCCCTCGGGTCGAGACAGTGCTCGTAGGACCGCTGTCTGCAACGCGTCCTCGACCGTGGTGGCAGGGGCACCCCGATTCCTCAGGACTCGAGTGACCCGCTCGGCGACCCTCGGCCACGCGTCGTCCCAGTCCAGAGGCGAATCTTGGTCGGAACCAAGAAATCCTGTTACCGAAGGGCGGCTGGATCTTTCAAGTAGTGATGGAAGTGGTACGGCACGCTGATCCGGGGGCCCAGTCGACGACGTCGCACGTGCTCCCCGGCGCGCCCTGCTACGTCGCTCCGGGCAGCCGGCCAGGTGCTCGGGTCAACGCTCTGCCGCAGGGTAGATGGAGTCCGTGCCTAATTCTCTACCCGGGCGGAGCCGGTGGCAACCGAAGCGAGGAGGTCGCCGTTGATGACCAGGTCAGGAGGAGCCGTAACCTGGGGTATGGCTTGGCCTCGGATTCGGTTCGGAACACTTCCGATGGTGGTGCTCGTGGCAGTCGCCGTCTTCTGCGCCTCTTGTGGAGGTTCGCCGTCGGCCACAGGCGGCAGCTCGACCACGAGTTCCGTACGTTCGACAACGACCTCGACGAATGCCCAGGCCAGCGGCGTGCTTGCCGCCTACCGAGCGTCCCAGGCGGCGTTCGACCAAGCGATCCAGCAAGCCGATCCGACTCTCCCAGCACTTGCCCAGACAATGACCGGAGGAGAACTCGACTCGGTCCGCCGGTCCCTCGTCGCCGATCAGACGAACGGGATTGTGGGCAAGGGAACCGTTCAGCTCAACCCGAAGGTCATGTCGGTCACCGGCAACGACGCGGTCGTACACGACTGCCTTTTCAGCTCGCTCGAACTGGTGTACTCCGCAACCGGCAAGCCCGTTCCGCCGGTGACTCCGCCGGAGCACGATGGCGTCCAAGCAACGCTCACGCAGACCTCTCCTGGCACATGGAAGGTGTCCGGCGAACACGTGAGCGAAGGGAGCTGCCCCGCCGGGTACTGACGACTCTTCTCCTTATCACCCTCGGATCAGTCGTCTTCCTCCGAACCACTCCCGCATGGGCCGACGACGGTCAAGGGCAGCGTAACTCCACCTCGGCGAACGCGACTGCTTCCGGCGGCATCATCTCGGTTGGCGCCACTAGTGACGCATGGACGCCGCCAGCAGGTTCCCCATGGGCGCAGCGAAGCCAGGGTGACCCACCGGGTCAGCCCAACCCGAACCAGCCCTACGGCTGTACTTATCACCTTGCCCCTCCCTCCACTGAGCAGTTGCTCGGTACCGGCGGGCAGACCCCGGGGCAGTGGGTGTTCCCGATCTGTGCGGGTCCGGGTGTCATCGATCCGATGCCACCGATCTGGGTGACAAACGCCCAGGCCGCAGCCGCGCAAGTCAACCCAGCCGCTCTCGCCCAACAGGCCGTCTCACAACTGCCGCTCGGTTCACCGTCGATCGAGATGGCGCCGCCGGCCACGAGCGAGCAGCTGGTCAACGTAAGTACGTGGTTATGGCTCAATCCCGCCGCGTGGCACCAGCAGACGGCGACTGCGGCTGCTGGTCCGGTGTCGGCGACCGCCACGGCCACCCCGGTCGAGGTGGTGTGGAGCATGGGCGACGGCCACAAGGTCACCTGCGCCGGGCCGGGCACCCCGTACGACTCGTCGAACCCCAACGCGACGACCGACTGCTCGTACACCTGGACCCAAAGCTCGGCCGGCCAACCCGACGGCGCCTACCAGGTCACTGCCACCGTCTACTGGCTGGTGGCCTGGACGGCAACCGGCGCCCCCGGCGGCGGGAACCTCGGCCAGGTCCCCGGTCCGGCGGCACGCGTGCCGGTACGAGTGGCCGAGTCCCAGGCGGTCAACACCGCACCCGGAGCGTAGGGAGAAGGAGAAGAGCAGATGCCGATCACGACCGAGACGACCTCGACCAACGGGAAAGGAACGCTGAGTGCTCGCCGACAGAAGCCGGCCGTGCCTTCAGTGGTTCAGCGCCACCGGCAGGTGCCTTGGATCGTGGCCGGAGTCCTGCTGGTGGTCGGGTGCGCCTTGGCGTTCGGGGTGGCGTCGGTTCGCGCGTCGCACGGCGAGCAGGTCCTCGCCGTCGCTCGGTCCGTTCCCGCCGGTCACGTGGTGCAACCTGGCGACCTTCGGGTCGTGAAGGTCACACCGACCGCCGGCCTTGATCCCGTGCTAGCCGTGAGCGAGTCGAGCTCCGTCGGCCGGCCGGCCGCTGTCGCCCTGGTGGCGGGGACGCTGCTCACCCCGGCGGACCTGGGCACCCCATCGGGTGGGAATGGCGACGTGGTGGCGGTGGCGCTCAAGGCGGGTGCCTATCCCCCCTCGCTCGGACCCGGCGGCCGCGTGGACGTCGTCCCTGTGGTGGGCGGCTCGTCGTCGGGTTCGACCCCTGTTTCGGGGCAGAGCAGCTCGATAGGGGCAGTGGTGCTTTCGGTCGATGCGACGCCGGCCGGGTCGAGCGCGGATGCCGTCGTGTCCTTGCAAGTCAATCCGGCCGACGCGGACGAGGTGGCTGCGCTCGCGGCGGCGGGACAGATCGCGCTCGTGGAACTCCCGTCCGGATCGGGCAGCTGAGGAGGGATCAATGAGCGTTGTCGCCATGGCCTCGGTGCGTTCGTGCGGCGTGACCACTCTCACCGCCGGCCTGGCCATGGTGTGGCCCGGCCAGCGCCAACGGCTCGTCGTCGAGGCAGACCCGGCGGGCGGGATGCTTGCCGCCGCGTCCGGTCTCCCACCTGAGCCGGGGTTGGTGAGCCTGGCGGCAGCCACCCGACGCCACGACGAACCGACGGTCGCCTTCGAGCATTGCCAGTCCCTTCCGGGCGGGACTCCGATCCTGTGCGGCCCCCCGACTTCCGAGCGGGCTCGCTCAGCCCTCACCATGTTGTCGGGTCTCCTCGGACGGCTGGGCGAGCTCGACGCTGACGTATTTGTGGACTGCGGACGGTTCGAGCCCGGGGCATCGAACGCCGTCTTGTTCGAACGGGCGGACCTCGGCGTGCTGGTTGTCCGGCCCCGGCTGGCCGACCTGCACGCCCTTGGCGCGTTCCTCCAAGGCCGCAACAACGCGCTCCAGCGCGCGACGCTCGTGCTCGTCGGCCCCGGCCCCTACCCGCCCGCCGAAGTAGCCGATGCGCTCGGCCTCGATGTGCCCGGGCACCTCCCCTGGGACCCCGACGCCGCGCAGACGTTAGCCACCACGCCGGTGGGCTCTCGCCAACTCACCCGCTCCCCGCTGGTGCGCGCTCTGCGTACGTTGGCCGACGACCTCAGCCGCCGGGTCGGTCCTCAGGACGGAGAGCAGTCGAGACCACCCGGCGATCCAGTGGCAGCGAACGGTCATGGGTCGGCCCTGGAGGTTGGGCGATGACGATGGAGAACATGCAGCTTGAAAACACGGTGGTCGAGCGGTTGCGTGCCCAGGTATTGGGCGTGTTGTCCGAACGCCAACGCGCCGACCAGATCTCGGGCCGCACGCCGTTGCGGGGCGCCGACGAGCAGGCCCTCGGTCGCCAACTCATCGCCGACGCTCTCGACGCCGATGCCCGCGACGCGCTCGCGGCGGGGCGCCCGGTTCGCCCGCCCGAAGATGACGACGCCCTGACCCAGGCGGTCTTCGACGCCCTGTTCCGCTTGGGTCGCCTCCAGCGCCTGCTCGACGACCCCTCGGTCGAGAACATCAACGCCAACGGGGCCGACCAGGTCTGGGTCCGCTACGCCGACGGCCGACGAGAGCGGACCGATCCCATCGCCGCATCGGACGAGGAGCTGATTGAGCTAGTACGCAACGCCGCCGCCCGACTCGGGATCGGCGAGCGGCGCTTCGACCTGGGCTCGCCCCGATTGTCCCTCCAGCTCCCCGATGGGTCACGCCTATTCGCGGTCATGGCAGTGGCCGCCCGGCCCTGCCTCTCGATCCGCCGCCACCGCTACATGAAGGTCACCCCCGACGACCTGGTCGGCATGGGCACCTTGGACCTGGCCCTCCGTGAGCTGGTCCGTTCCCTGATGCTCGCCCGCAAGTCGGTCATCATCTGCGGCGGCACCGGGGCCGGCAAGACGACGTTGCTGCGCGCCGCGGCGGCGGACATTCCGCCCTGGGAACGGCTCGTGACCATCGAGGACTCCCTGGAGCTCGGCCTCGACCGCTACCCCGATCTACACCCCGACGCGGTCGCGCTCGAAGCCCGCGAGCCGAACCTCGAAGGCGAGGGCGGGATCAGCCTGGCCGAGTTGGTGCGGTGGGCACTGCGGCTCAACCCCGACCGGGTCATCGTGGGCGAGGCCCGCGGCGAAGAGGTCTTGGCGCTGCTCAACGCCATGTCCCAGGGCACCGACGGGTCGATGGCCACCCTCCACGCTTCGAGTTCGAAAGGGGCCTTCTCCAAGCTCGCCACCTACGCGGTGCAGGCCCCCGAACGCCTACCGCTCGAAGCCACGAACCTGCTCGTGTCCAACGCCGTGCACTTCGTCGTCTTCTTGGCCCAGGACCCGGCCGGCCGACGCTTCGTGTCCTCGGTGCGCGAAGTCGTCGACGCCGACGGGCCGATGGTGGTCTCCAACGAAGTCTTCCGCCCCGGCCCCGACGGCCGGGCCGTCCCGGGGGTGAGCCTGCGCACCGACACCCTCGACGAGCTGGTCGACGTCGGCTTCGATCCAGGACTCCTGGAACGTCCTGGCGGGTGGTGGGAACCGACTGGGTGGAAATCGTGACCGCCCTCGGGGTCCTGCTCGGCGCGGGTGCCGGCCTCGGGGTCGCCCTCATCGCTCTCGGCATCCGCGGTGTCGAGGCGCGGCGCCAGATGGAAAAGGTGACCCGCGCCCGCGTCGAACGGCACACCCTGCGCCTGGCGATCGCGGTGGGCGCGGCGGTGCTCGTCGGGGCAGTCACCGGTTGGCCGGTTGCCGCGCTCCTCGCCGCCGCGGCCTGCTGGGGCGTCCCGGCGCTGTTCACTGAGTCGAAAGCGCAGACGGCCACGATCGCCCGGGTCGAGGCGGTGGCGGGATGGGCCGAGATGCTGCGTGACACCATGGCGGGAGCGGCTGGCCTGGAACAGGCCATCGCCGCCACCGCCACCGTCGCACCGCCACCGATCCGCCGGGACGTGGCGACACTGGCCACTCGTCTCGAACGCCAGCGCCTGGGGCCGGCTCTGCGGGCCTTCGCCGACGACGTGGCCGACCCGACCTGCGACCTGGTGGTCGCCGCGTTGCTGCTCGCCGCCGAACACCAAGCCAGCCGACTCGGGGAGCTGCTCGGCACCCTGGCCACCACAGCACGCGACCAAGCCACGATGCGCCTTCGGGTCGAGGCGGGGCGGGCGCGAACCCGCACCTCGGTCAAACTCATCGTCGGAATCACCCTCGGTCTCGCCCTGTTCCTTGCCGTGTTGAACCACGGCTACCTCGCCCCCTACGGCAGCGGCGTCGGCCAGCTCGTCCTGCTCTTGGTGGGCGGGCTGTTCGCGGCTTCCTTCGCCTGGCTGGCCAAGATGACCAGGCCCGCCGAGCCGGCCCGGTTCCTCGCCGTCCAGTTGACTGCGTCGGAGGCGAGACGGTGATCGCCGCCCTGCTCTGCGGCGCCGGAGTCGGTACCGGCCTGTTCCTGGTGGCCCGGGGCGTCGCCCCGCCTCGGCCATCCTTAGCGCAGGCGCTCGTCCAGCTGCGCCGCCCACCAGAGCCGCCGGCCATGCTCACCGCCGAAGATCCCGGCGGCTTCGCCGCCCGGCTGGGCCGTCCCCTCGCCGAGGTTCTCACTCGGGGCGGAGCCGGGGTACTCATCTGGCCGCGGGTGCGACGCGACCTGGCCGTGCTCGGCCGCAGCAGCGAGCGCCATATGGCCGAGAAGGTCACCCTCGCCATTGTCGGACTCCTGCTCCTACCCGCCTGCGCCGGGCTGCTCGCCTTGGCCGGCGCGACTCTCCCGTTGGCGTTGCCCCTGTGGGGATCGCTGGTGTGCGGTCTTGCAGGTTTCGTGCTCCCCGACCTCGGCATCCACTCCGAAGCTGAAGCCCGCCGCCGTGACTTTCGCCACGCGCTGGGGAGCTTTTTGGACCTGGTGGTCATCGCGCTGGCCGGTGGTGGCGGGGTAGAGACCGCCCTCGCCGACGCGGCGAGCGTCGGCGAGGGGTGGGCGTTCGACGAGTTACGTCACAGCCTCGACGCCGCCCGACTCGCCCGCGACACCCCCTGGTCAGCGTTGGAGCGTCTCGGGAACGAGCTCGGAGTAGCCGAACTCGGCGAGCTGGCTGCCAGCGTCGGCCTGGCCGGTGCCGAAGGGGCCAAGGTGCGCGCCTCGCTCGGCGCCAAGGCAGCATCCTTGCGCTCCCACCAGCTGGCCGAGGCCGAGACGACCGCCCAGACGGCCACCGAGAAGATGAGCCTTCCCGTCGTGCTGCTGTTCGCCGGGTTCCTCTGCTTCATCGGCTACCCGGCCATCGAGCGTGTCCTGGCCGGACTGTGAGAACAGCCATGAGCTCACGAATCCCGAAACCCGGATCCAACAGGACCACAGAGAGTCATCAACAACGAGAGGAGAAGCAGTGTCGTGTTCTTTGAACTCAACATCATCCGTCATTTGATCGCCCAGCTCCGCAGCCGGCTCCAGGTGCTGCGGGCAGAACCGGAGGCCGGTTACTCGACCGAGGCGGTCGTCGTCATCGCCCTCCTCGTGGCCATGGCGATCACCGCCGTCGGCATCATCGCCGCCAAGGTGATCTCCACCGCCCACAACATCTCGACCGGCGGCGGCTCCGGCGGCTGAACGGGCGCGCCATGGGTTCCCTCTGCCGTTGGCGAGACGAGCGCGGCTCGGCCACTGCCGAGCTCGTGATCGCCACGCCCCTGCTGCTGCTCTTGATCCTGGCGATCGTGCAGTTTGCCCTGTGGGAGCACGCCACCCATGTCGCCCAGGCCGTCGCCGAGCAAGGACTCGCCGTCGGCCGCGTCCAAGGCGGCACCGACCAAGCCGCCACCGCCGAGGCACAAAGCGTGCTCGGCCAGCTCGGCTCCGGCGTACTCGTGCACCCGAATGTGAGCGCCACCCGTGGCGCCGCCACCACGACCGTCGTCGTTACCGGACAGGCCGAGGGGATCCTGCCCTTCTTGAGCCTGCCGGTTCGCTCGGTGGCGACCGGGCCGTCGGAACGGTTCACGACAGGCGGCCAGGGACCATGAGACCAGGGCCTCGACGCCGGGACAACGAGGGGGGCTCGGCCACGGTCGAGCTCGTCATCCTGACCCCGCTGCTCATCCTCCTGTTGCTGTTCGTCGTCGCCCTCGGCCGCCTTGCCGGGGCGCGCATCGACGTCGACGGCGTCGCCGCACAGGCCGCCCGGGCTGCGTCGATCGCCCGCAGCCCGCAAGCCGCCATGTCGAGCGCGCAACAGACCGCGGCGTCGGCCCTCAGCTCCCAGCACATCACCTGCGCCCACCTGGCCGTCTCGGTCGACACCACCAACTTCGCACCTGGTGGTTCGGTGGCCGTGACCGTCTCGTGCGCGGTCGACCTCGCCGATCTCACGGGTCTGAACCTGCCAGTCACCGAGACGGTAGCCAACCGCGCCGTGTCGCCCATTGACACCTACCGGAGCGTCAACGGATGACGAGCGCGCACCCGCTCCGGAGCCGCCTCCGAGACGAAGAGGGAATGGTCACCGCCTTCGTCGTCATCTTCACCTTCGCCCTCCTCCTCCTGGCCGGCCTCGTGATCGATGGCGGGCTCACCCTCGCCGCCAGGGTCCAGGCCATCGACGAAGCCCAAGCCGCGGCCCGCGCCGGCGCCCAGGCCATCAACCTCCCGCTGTTCCGCTCCACCGGCCAAGTCGTCCTCGACCCGTCCCAAGCCCGCCAGGCCGCCGAGTCCTACCTGGCCGCGACCGGGCACATCGGCACCGTCGCGGTCAACGGTGACGACGTCGAGGTTACCGTGTCGATCACACAGCCCATGCAGATCCTGGGAATCGGCGGAATCGGCAGCCTGAGCGTCACCGGCCACGGCAACGCCATCCCCGAGCACGGCGTCACAGGAGCAGGCACATGACCCGGACCATCAAGATTGCCAAGGGACTCTCCGCCTTCATCCTCCTTGCCGTCCTCCTCATCGCCGTGCCCTGGGCGCTGTGGCACTACGTGGGCTGGCCTCTGCCTCACGGCCTGCCCAGCTGGTCGCAGTTCACCGCCGCCCTCAACCAACACGGCATCCCCGATCAGGTGCTGCTCAAGGCTCTGGCCTGTGTCGTATGGATCAGTTGGGCGATCCTCGCCACTTCAGTACTCGTCGAGGTCCCCGCTGCCGTGCGCGGCCGCGCCGCTCAACGCCTCGCCGTCATCGGACCGCTCCAGCCGCTCGTCGGGCACCTCGTCGCCGCCATCCTCGTTGCCACTCTCGCCGTCCTGCCCCGACCGGAGGGCAACAGCCCGTCACGCCTGTCGGCCAACCTTCCCTACGGGCGGCCACGCCAGCCGGCCGTCGCTCTGGCCCTCGTGAGCGATGTCATCGCTGCCCAGACGCCGCCAGCCATCAACGGTGATCTGCCCGCTGCTGCTACCCCGGCGCCCGTCACTTACGTCGTCCAGCGTGGCGACACCCTCTGGGGCATCGCGCAACGCCAACTGGGCGATCCCCTGCGCTGGCGAGACATTTACGCCCTCAACGACGGTCGCCATCAACCCGACGGCAAGGTCCTCACCGACCCCAACTGGATCTACCCGGGCTGGATCCTCCAAATGCCCGCACCCTCGGTCGCCGGAACACCAATGTCGCCGACAACTCCTGCAGCCCCGCCAACCACAAACCCCGCCCCACCGACGGCCGCGCCTCCCCCCACGGCGCCGACTCAGTCGACCGATCCCAATCCGGCGACACCCGCCCACCAACCGCACGCACCGGCCCTAGCGGGCAACACAAGCGCGCACCAAGCCGGGACAACCAGCCCTCCCGTTCAGTTGCCGTCCGATTCGATCGTCGCCGGTTCGTTCGCGGCAGGGGTCCTCTCCGCCATAGCCCTCGGACGTTTGCGTCGCCGCCACGCCTACCGCTATCGGCCTCCAGAGCCCGGCCGGGACCTGGCTCCCGAACCGCCAAGTCCAACGCTGCGCCAGCTCATCTCCGCCACCGTCGACGACCCTGACGAGCCGAGGGAGGAAGCGCCATCCCCGGACCCGCCCTTCGACGACAGCGCGCGGCGCCGACATCCCGGCAGGTTTGACCTCGGCACCCGCGACGGCGCAACCGTTGCCATGGACGTCAGCGACCTGTCGGGTGTCGCCGTCTGCGGGCCGGCGACCGACGACATCGCCCGAGCACTCCTCGCCGCGCTGCTTGTCCGAGCCGGACCCGGGGCCGCCGAGATCCTTCTCGCCTCCAGCCTCGCCGAGCGGCTCCTTCCCGGACTCGCCCCCGACCCAGCCATCCGGCGAGCGTTGAGTCCCGACGATGTGGCGCGGGCCGTCGAGGCCGAGACGATCGCCCGAGCGCGAAGGCTTGACGCCGCCGAGATCCCGGATGCGGCCAGCTACCGGACGGCGAACCCTGAGAACCCACTGCCCCTTCTCGTCGCGCTCGTCGCCGACCTGCCCGACGAATCAGTCGGGCGTTGGTCGGCCCTCAGCGGTGCTGCCGTTCGCCTTGGCATCGCTGTTGTCTTCCTGGGCGACAGTGTGGCCGCCAACGGCCGTCTCGTCGCCGACGCCGGCCGGACTGTCACGAACGCGGATCCGCCCGTTCTCGCCCGCCGCCTCAGTGGCCTGACGCTTTTCGGCCTCCGAGCGGACGAGGCGGTGGAGTTGCTGGGGGTTGTTTTTGACAGCCGCGCGGATGAAGACATCTCCAAGGAGCTCGAGCTTGACGAGCCGCCAACCGCCATGGAGCCTCATAACCGGCCTGACAAGTTCCTTCCGCCGACCTCGCCGGTTGGCGAGCCATGGCCCGAGCAAGATCGCAGAGGGGACACGTCGACTCGGCCGATCGCCGTTCAAGTCCTCGGCCCATATCGCATCACCGCACACGGCCAGCCCGTCGCCGCCGGCCTGCGGAGCCGAGCCAAGGCGCTCTTCGCCTGGTTCCTAGTCCGCCCCGAAGGCGCCACCAGCGACCAGGCCGTCGAAGCCCTGTGGCCCGACACCATCCCCGAACAAGTGCAGAGACAATTCTGGCGGCCCTTCGGCGACCTGCGCGCCCGGTTCCGCGGCCCGGGCGGCGATGCTTTCGATGTGCTCACCAAGAACGGCGAGCATTACCAGCCCTGCGCGGACGAGATCACCTGCGACCTGTGGGACTTCCAGGCAGCCCTGGCCGAGACCGCCCGAGCCAGCAACGACGATCAAGCCCGAGCGGCTCTGCGTCGAGCGGTGGACACTTACCGCGGCGACCTCCTCCAGGGAAGCGACTACCCCTGGGTCGAACCGGTTCGCCAGGACTTGCATCGACGCGCCCTCGACGCTCATCTCCGCCTGGCGGAGCTCGAAGACCACGCCGGCCACCTTGACGCTGCGGTCGACACCCTGGAACGGGCCATCGACCTCGACCGCTACGCCGAGGAGCCCTACCGCAGACTCATGGCACTGCACGGTGCCCACGGCCGCATCGATGCCGTAACCGCAACCTGGAAACTTCTCCAACGTCGGTTGGCAGACCTCGATATTGACGTAGACAACGCGACGGACCGCCTTTACCGCACCCTCACCGCCGCCAACGCCATGACGGAAACGGAGCCCCGTCCGATCCGACTCTCATCGTGAAGCGGCCAACGCCACTCCCTGGTCTCGAAACGCCCGGCCGCATCGCCGCCGCGTGTGCCCTCGGTACCGGCATCGAGGCAGCCGTGGCGTGGCGGTTCGGCTGGTCGCCAGCTCTGCCGGCTTACTGCTACTTCGGAGTGGCGGCAGCCGTCATCAGCATGACTGATCTGGGCACCCGACGCGTCCCCAACCGGGTCGTCCTTCCTGCCTACCTCGCCGGACCGGCGCTCCTAGCGCTCGCCTCGGCGCTGTCGGGTTCGTGGTGGCCGTTGGGACGTGGCGGCATCGCCATGGCGCTGCTCGCAGGTTTCTACCTCCTCCTCGGCCTGGCCTTCCCGGCTGGCATGGGGTTCGGGGATGTCAAATGGGCCGGCGTGATCGGCCTTTACCTCGGCTGGCTCGCCTGGACCACGGTGTCGACCGGCACGCTCATCGCCTTCCTTGCCGCCGCAGTGTTCGTGACCGCCCGACACCTCCTCGCCGGGCGCGGGTGGCGGATCGTGCCGATGGCGCCGTTCATGAGCGCCGGGGCGCTCGTCGGCGTACTCATCACTCGATAAGCGAGCGGGTTTGGCGTTGGTTCATCGGGCGAATTCGCCAACAAGGTCGACCGACGTCAGATTCGCTACCAGTCTGGCGAGCCGGCGTCCCGTCGACGGGTGCAGGACGACGATCCGAATCTCTCACCCTGCGCAAATAGGCACAAAGTAAGCCGCGACTTTCCGGTACGGAGGGCTGCTGGCCCTGTTCAAGGACCATCCACGCTTCGCAAAGCGAGACGGTCTACCGTTGGTGTTCTCCCTTTGTGTTTGTGCTCCTTGTAGAGGTGATCCATGAGCGATGCATTCGCGTCGCCACTTGATCTCACCGGAATTCCTGGTGAGCTTGTCGGCGACATCAGCCAACTGGCACGAGCAGTCGATGTACAAGGAGCCCAGCTCGCCTGGTTCCTGGGTGCCGGAGCGTCGGCGATGTCAGACATCCCGACCGCGGGCGCCTTGATTCTGCGCTTCAAGCATGAGCTGTACTGCGCCGCTCACCACCTCGACGTACAGGACATCAACCCCGGATACCCTCACACCCGGGCCATCATCGAGGGCTACTTTGATGGTCGCAACGGCCTCCCACCACTCGGTGATCCCGAGGAGTACTCGGTAGCCTTCGAGACCGCCTACCCCTCGGCTGACCTGAGGGCGGATCTCATCGCCGACCTGTGTCAGGGCCGTGGCCCCAACTATGGCCACTATGTGCTGGCTGCGCTGATGGCGGCGGGGCGGCTCCAAGTGGTGTTCTCCACCAACTTCGATGACCTCGTCGAAGCGGGAGCGCACTCCCTGTTCGAACTGGCCGGGGTGACCCCCCGACCCACGCTTGTGATCGCTGGGCTCGGCGAGCCCGAGCTCGCGTCCCGTGCATTACAGAAGAGCTCGTTCCCCTTGATTGCCAAGCTACACGGCGATTTCCGCTCCGTTCGCCTGAAGAACTCGCTAGCCGAGCTCGCTTCGCAAGACGCCGAGATGCGCCATGTGCTCCGCGGCGCGTGTGGACGGTTCGGCTTGATCGTCACCGGCTACAGCGGGCGCGACACCTCAGTGATGAAGGTTCTGACCGACGCGCTGGGCGACAAGGAATCGTTCCCGGCCGGGATCTATTGGTGTCACCGCCCGACCGAACCGCCTGCCCGCGAGGTCATCGATTTCCTCATGGCCGCCCGGACAACCGGTCGTACCGCCTTCGCAGTGCCGGTAGACAATTTCATCGAGCTGGCCGGCGCAATCGAACGTGGCGTCCGGCTTGCGGACAACCTACGCCGATGCCTCGCGGAGCGTCGCCCAACCCCGGTGCTGACGCTCGCCCCCACTCCCACCGATCCGACTCGGCCTTACCCGATCCTGCGGCTGAACGCGCTGCCGCTGACGAAACTGCCGAGCCAGGTTCGTTGCCTCGACGAGCAGGCGCCGTGCGAGTTGGCTGAAGCTCAACGGGCGATCCGGGCCGGGCGAATCCGAGGTCTGGTTGCCCGGCGGTCAGGCGGCCAGCTCGTCGCCGTGGGCCATGAAGGACAACTCGCCGAAACGCTCCGACCACTTCAAGTCAGCCTCGCCGACCGAACCGAGACGCTGGACTGGGATGCCGAATCCATCGATCCCGCCGATCTCGGTCTCGCACTCGATGCCCTCACGCTCGGGCTGGGCCGCACCGACGGGCTGCGACACGTGCTCGCCCGTCGAGGCCACCAAGTCAGAGTCGTCGACCCTAAGGCCTCATCCCTCGCCCGCCTCAAGTCGGCATGCGGAGGACCGCTCTGCGGCGTCGTCCCCAAGACCTCGCTGTCCTGGTCCGAGGCCGTCGGACTGAACATCGAGCGGCGACAGGGCGCTTGGTGGCTGCTTGTTGTCCCCGAAATCTGGGTGTCCCCTCCGAAGGGTGTCCCTTCTCCGGAAAATCGTTCACTACGGCGAGCCGAACAGAGGACCGCGGGCGTGTTCGTGCAGAAGCAGCGCGCTACCCGCTATAACCGCGCTGCCAACGCCATCCTCGACGCCTGGGTGCGCCTCCTATGCGCCGGCCTTGGTCCTCGCGAAATCAGGACGTGGAACCTCGGACCGGCCGAGGGACTTGATCCGACCTTTGAGGTCGACGGCCACACGGCGTTCAGCCGCCCCCTCCAAGTCCGGGATCGCCAGGGGAGACAGCAGTCGTGAGCACGGAGCTACATGGCTACAGCGAGCTACCCGAGCCGAGCCTTGCGTTCGATCCCACTGATCGGTCGCAGACCGCCTTCAACCCGCTTGTCGGCTTGAACACGTTCGGTCCTTTTTCGTCTCGCGTATTCGAGAGTCCGCCCACTACGTTCCACATCGCCCTCCTCGCCCCCCAGGACGACCTGCCGCGGCTTCGCCAACAACTGAACGAGTTGGTGCACCCCCAAAACGGCGTCGAACGCCGCGAGTATCTTCCCGATTGGGCGGGCTTCGAGTCCGTTTTCAGAGCGAAGCTCGGTCCGGCCGACGAGTCTGCTCAGATCCCACTGCCGCCGGATCTCGACGGCGACCTCGCTGCAGCTGACAATCCTCACGAGCATCTGGCACAGGTCCTCGCCGACGGCCTACACAAGCTCGTCAGCGTCCGCGACCGGTTCAACGTTGTGGTCTTCTACCTCCCACCGAGGTATGAGCCGTTCTTCGAGGATCAAGATGCAGGCTTCGACCTTCACGACACCGTGAAAGCAGTCGCCGCGCAGCTCGGGCTCACAACCCAGATCATCACCGAAAGCGCGCTCAGCTACTCCTGTCGGGCAAGCGTCGCCTGGAGGCTTGGTACCGCCCTCTACGCCAAGGCGGGCGGCACCCCGTGGAAACTCGACACCCACGAGACCCCTTTGGACCCTGACACGGCCTATATCGGCCTCTCTTACGCCATTCGTTCCGTGCAGGGAGCCACCGCATTCGTCACCTGCTGCAGTCAAGTATTCGACTCCGATGGCGGCGGCATGGAGTTCGTCGCGTACGACGTCGGTCAAGGCACCGACCTACGAAACCCCTATCTCTCCCGAGAAGACATGCGCTTGGTTATGGCGCGCAGCCTCGCCCTGTATCAAGACCGACACGCTGGCCGCAGCCCTAAGCGGCTGGTCGTTCACAAGCAGAACCCCTTCCAGGAGCAGGAAGTCGCCGGGTGCACTGACGCTTGGGGCGCCACCACAACCCTCTCCTGCATCAACATCACCCGACCCCACTGGCGCGGTATCACCATGGATCCACCCCGCCAGGGGGACGGGGCCGCCCAACCCGGTTACGCCGTCGCACGAGGTACGGCGTTCCAGCTCGACGGGCGATCGATGCTCCTGTGGGTCGCAGGCAACGCGCGGGCCTCAACGCTTAGCGGCCAACACAACTACTACCAAGGTGGCAAGGGAACCCCCAGGCCCCTGCTGCTTACGAGAGACGCAGGTTCCGGACCGCTCGATGAGATCGCCTCCCAGGTCCTCGCGCTCAGCAAGATGGACTGGAACAACGACGCCCTCTATGACGGTCTGCCCTGCACCTTGCGTTACGCCCAGGTGCTCGCACGGACGATCAAGCACATGCCCGATCTCGCTCCCCGGCCGTACGACTACCGGCTGTTCATGTAGCGATGATCGATCTCGTCCATCCCCGCACGCGTACCGCCTTCCGCGAGACTTGCAGCGACTACGCGGTCGTCAGGCAGATCTGCCAAGTCTTCGAGAATGAAGGATTCCACCCGGGTCCCGAGGACGCCGCTCCAGAGGGCGGTTGGTACGGTCCCGGGCAACGACGAGGCACCTTCGACCGGTACAGCTCTCGCGTCGACTGGACCAACCCGAACCAAGTGCGACGCGTCCTTAACGTCTTCGAGGAGATATTGACTTGGCTGGACGACAACGACGAACACAGCACCGAGCGCAAGGAGCAGCTGTCGCGACATCTGGCTCGTGACGGCTACCAAGTCGGCGGCGGCGGACGAATACGATCCTCGACCCTCATCGCTTCCAGCCTCGACCTCTCGGGCCTTCGAGAGCCTGACGTGATCCTGGAACATCTCGAGCGCATGTCCGGCGCTATGGATACCGACCCCTCGCTTGCGATCAGCGGAGCAAAGTCGCTTATCGAAGCAACTACCAAGACGGTGCTCGATGAACTTCAGGAGAGCTACGACGACCGAGCCGACGTCCCCGCACTCGTCAAGGCCGCTCAAAAGGCCCTCAAACTTCACCCCGAGCTGCTCGCGCCGACGGCGAAGGGTGTCGAGAGTACCAAGCGAGTGCTCTCTGGGCTGTCGCAGATCGCCGTCAGCATCGCGGAACTGCGCAACGAATACGGCACCGACCATGGACGTAGTCGTCCCACGACTGGCCTCGGTCCGCGCCACGCACACCTCGCGGTGGGTGCAGCCACCACCTACTGCCGCATGCTGCTGGAGACTCTGGCAACTCGCCGTGCTGCTACCCAGCGCTGAACCAAGGCAGCGCTCAGGGCCAATTATGGCCGCGTCCCGCTCGGCTCAAGCTCAACAAGCAACGTTTCGATGCGATCGTTGTCGTAGTCGAGAGCCGGCGGATCGAGCGCTTGCCAACCATGCCCATCGCCTAACAAGAGGCCCGAGACCGGACGGGGCCACGTCGCAAGCCCTGACGCTACCCAGACCGCCGTGACCCCGGACGGCAGAACGACGACAGGCAACTGGCGTAGGGCTTGGTCGAAAGGTGGTTCGACGAGCGTCGAGAGGGCAGCCTGGCCGTCGCCGACATCGAGCCATACGAAGAGCTCCGAACGGTCCGCGTCAGCCACTTGGAGCTTCCTCCGATTATCCGCCTTGTCTACCTCGGCCTGAGCTTCCCACGCCACGGCACTGAGCGAGTAGGAGCCACCGCGAATGTGCGGGGAGACCGTCACCCAGGACGATTCACCGGTGGCATGGTGATGGTAGGCGCAGACTGAGAGGACGCCGAGATCCGACAGGCCGGCCGGAAGAGCGTCGGGGTCTGCGGGGTCGAGGCCGGGCCGATCGGGAATCCACCCATCAGTCCGGCCCTCCCGTTCCAACTGAGCGAGCAACGGTTCGATCTGGCGATGGAGGGCCTTGATGCGGGATGTATCCAGGGCCCTGAGCGTCCAAGACCATTCCAGAGTCGGGAATTGCCAATCGAGCTTCGCGACCTCCCGTCCGAAGCCGCTGCGGTCCTCTCTCGTCGTGGTGGTGACCTCCAGACGGCCGCGATCGATACCGTTCGAATCCACGAACTGGAAGTCAGCTAATTGGTCACTGCCCCCGCCAGGATCAAGGCGACGGAGCGCGATGCCATCGGTCAACGAGTCGACCGTCATTGCCGCCACGACTTCAAGCAGGGTCGCCCTCGCCAGGCCCGCTAGGGGTCCCGGCAATCCAATCAGGTTCATTGCGTCGACGAGGCCGAACGCGGGTGTGACCGACGGAGGAAATCGAGCACCTCGGTTCGGTCGAGGTCGGCTCGCGGGTACCCCGACGGCCGGCCGAGCATGAATCGGCCTCTCGTGACCTCGACGAAGGTGTCAGGGTAGGCCCGAAGCTCGGCGCGCACGGCCTGAGTTCGCTGCTTGAGATTTCCGCAGCCGTCGATGCTGCGTGCGACGTCGGCGGCAAGCATTGGCTCCTCGATGGTGGACTCGGTAGCCAGGACGTTGGCGATGACCTCGCCGATGCATCGTTGAGCACTCGGTGACACGAGGGTTCTTGCGAAGACCTCCCGCCCGACCGATCGACGCTCGCTGATCTCTTTGAGTGGCGGCCCGAGCGCATCGACGAGGTTTCTGGCGACCGGTCGGGAGCCCTCGTAGGTCCGTCGCGCGCGCCCGCTCGCGATGAACCAGAATGCGAGAAGGACCACCACGCCGACGACGACGAGCTGGACCTCCCTCTGCGTCTTCGATACCCCGCGCCATGCGGCACGAATGGACTCGGTGGTCACCGTGAGCGGAAGCCCGACGCCGACGCTCGCCATCGTGACTTCGGCGTCGTTGGCCGCCGCGTGTGCGATGGGGAGCCATTCGCTCACGCCGAGTCCCGGCGAATCGCACAGGTCGGGATCCTCGGCGAAGAGGTACGCGCAACCGAGCGCCACAGCCAGCCGGGCGGCGGGAAGATCGCTGGGATCGCGGGCTGCCAGCGTTAGGACTCGTACATCCCCTGCACCCCAGTGGCCGGGGATCTCGTCGATCACCGTCGCATAGGGCAAGTAGAGGGTGCGTAGCCGACGGAACGCCAGGTCCAGGTCGTCGGTCTGGGTCACCCGTCGCTGGAGTCGCCCTTCGACCTCATCTACGACGTGGCGGGGCAGGACGAGTTGTGCGCCGTCGTTATGGATGGCCCACAGCAGGCTCGTAAGCGCAGGGCCGCGGGAACTGCGAACGACGTCGCCCATAAGGGCGCCGGTGTCGGTGATGATGATCGCCGGGCCGCTCCCGCGAACCCACCTCCTGAGCATGGATCAAAGGCTATGCGGAGCCTGTGACGGGGCTCGTCGACTTCAGAACCCATCGAGGACCGCTGGCCACGCAGAGGTGGCGAACTCGGCGTGCGCTAGTCCAAAGTTGCAGGTGGACCACTCAGTTCTGACCCGCGTCTGGACTCATCGCTTGTAGCCGATCTTCGGTCATGCCCTCCTTCCAGATTGGCAGGTGGACGGCGCTGCGCCACTCACCTTCTTCTCGGGTGTCGTCGCCGAGATCGGCGAACGGCCGGAATCGTAAGGGCGTCCGTCGGGCCTTCTTAGCGAGCAGGGCAAGCGTGGCGGTGATCGTTGCTGCATCGACGTACCAGTGCTCGGTGGATCGGCCCTCAAGGCGGTAGGGGAAGCTGTGCCTGCACCACCGCCCGTCGAAGCTCCACGTAGAGAGGATCCCGTCGGCGTGTCCGACATCGATCTGGATCCCGGCCGAGGTGACGTCGATCCCTGTCGAGCCCTTGTTGACAACCTTCACACCTAGTAGCAGCGTCGGGTCGGCTTCGTCGGGCACGGTGGTCTGGGTGAGGCCCTCCAGCGGCATTACGAGGATGCTTTCACCGGCGATGCGGCCGCCGACTGCATCGATTGTGACTGCAACGCGAAGCGCGTCGTAGAGTGCGGACAGGGTGGACTCAAGCGTTCGGACGAGGTTGGCGAGATCGGCGTCGGACACAACCGTCCCACCGACCTGCGCGACTTGTGCTGCCTTCCAAACCAGCAGTTCCTCGGTCCTGAACACGGACTCGTTTTGGTCCACCGGCGTGTGATGCTTGCCGCAGAGGAGCAGAAGGTTCTCCTCCGTGTTGAGGAGCTCGCGCTGGTAGTTGGGCTCGTACCGGGGGCCGCTGGGTTTCTCTGAACGAATATGGGCGATCTGGACGGCGATCGAGCGGATTCCTCGGCTTGTGTCCTCGAAGACCAACGGTTCTACACAGTCGGGGTATGCACAATGAACGGCTTGTGCGAAGAGGGCTTTGATAGTCGGGAGTCCGTAGGTGTGACCCATGCCCATCGTCCTATTGCGCTCGCAGTCAGAGCAGAGCGTACGACCGCTCGACCGAGCATGCCCGCGCCCGTCCCTAGCGGGCAGGCGAGCGTTGCCGTTCGCACTAGATGCTGGGATCGGTAGCACCGATGTAGACATCCGACCCCCACGACGCTCCGACGGTGGTGGGGAATGACTCCACCCGGACATCGACTCCCGTGTGCGGGGCGTCGACCATCTGGCCGTTGCCGATGTAAATGCCTACGTGGGTGATGTCGGTCGGGCCGCCTCCGAAGAAGACGAGGTCACCGGGGTCGAGGGGGTCTTCCGGTCCGATCTTGGTGGTCGAGTCGTACTGGTCTTGGGCGACTCGGGGCAGCGTGAGGCCGGCCACTTTGTAGGCGGCCTGGGCGAGCCCCGAGCAGTCGAAACCGACGCCGGGGGTCTCGCCGCCCCATATATATGGAGTACCGACTTGGGCGAGGGCCCAGTCGACGGCGATCCCGCCGGCCGTGCCGGCGGCGACGGTCTGGGCTTGGGTCTGGCCGTACGAATAGGCGAGGTCGAGGACCTCGGAGACGTAGGTGTCGGAGTGGTTGTAGGCGAAGACAGCGGCGTTGAGGTTGGCGCCGTTTGCCGCCCCGTTGGCACAGAGCATTCGTGCGGCGGCGTAGACAGCGTCGGTCGGGTCATACGGGCTGGGCGGATTGGCCCCGCCGGGCGGGGTGGGGGTGTCGTAGGCGGCGAAGGTGACCGGTTCGAACTGCATGGGGCCCTCGGCCCCGGCGGAGTTAGCACCCGAGCGGACGCCGGGCAGATTCGAGGTGCCGTTCCCCGATTCAACGGTGCCGATGGCGGCGAGCACGGTCCAGGGGAGGCCGGTGCAGGTGGCGGCGGCCTCTTGGTAGAGGGTGAGCATGGCCGCGGGGATGTTGTCGGTGGCCGTGGCGCTCGGTGCGCTGTCGCCGCCACCGAGCAGGGAGGCGATTCCGGCACCGGCCCCGGCGGCGAGGACGGCGACAAGGAGGACGATGCCGGCGGCACCGGTGGCGATCTTGGTGCCGAGTCCGGAGGAGGCGGTGGCGTCGAGGCCGATGGTCACGTGCCGATTGCGAGCCCGCCGAGCTGGGCGAGGCGAAGGCGCGGACCGCGGGCAGCGACGGGCAGCCAGACTTCGATGTCGGGGCTGAAGCCGGGTGCGGGGTGGGGTGATCGGGCGGCAGTGGCGACGGGAACATCCGGGCGGGCGAGGACCCGGCGGGCGTCGGCCTCACGACGTGGGCCGGGGAAGGTGAAGAGGACCCAGTTTGGGTGGCCGGCCTCGGCGGCCAGCCTGGCGTAGCCGTCGAGCTTGCCGGCCAAGCGGGCGAGGCGTTCGGTGCCGTTGTCGTGTTCGAGGAGGAACGGCAGGGTGGTATCGCATTCGGTCCAGACGCCGTAGCCGTCGGGCCGGACGACCTCGCCCCACTCTCGGGCGCAGCGCCGCTCGGACCACCACTCGTCGAGCGAGCGGCCGGGGTGGGTGCGGGCGGAACGGAGCAGGGCGGTGAAGAAGCCGTTGAGGCCGACGAGGTGGGCCAGTCGTTGGCTGGCGGCCAGGTCGTGGACGAGGCCCCGGCGCCAGTCGAGGTCGGCGACATCGATGCCCGCTTCGGCGGCGACGAGAGCGGCGCCGAGCGGGCCGAGGACCCAGTGGAAAGGGGCCGGGTTCCCGCCGGTACGGGGTCGGAAACGGTCGAGCACGTCGAGGACGTACAGCTCGCCGAGCCGCATGCGGGCTCGTCGTTCCCCGGTGAAGCCGACGTCGGCTACCTGTGCGGTCGTGAGGACGCGATGGTCCTCGAGGAGACGGCACAGGTGTCGGTCCCGTTCGGTGAGCCGACCGAGGACGGGCAGCAGCCGACGATCGAGATCCCGCCATCCCCGACGACCGACGATCGGACCTGACGGCGCAGTCGATGCGGTGCCTGACGGCGCTGTAAGTGCCTTGATGGCGCCTGACGGCGCTACCTCCGACGATGCGATGCGGACCGGCTCTTGGCCGGACATCTCCGACGCACTCATCACTTCTCACCCTTTAAGTCCGCTCGCGCCACGGAGCCCCCTGCGGTCCGCTGTCGTGGCGGTCCGACGCGGGGTGAGGGCTCCGATTCAGGACGGAAGCCCTCGTGGAGCCCGTTACGGAGCCCTTGGTGGAGCCCCTCACGGACATCGCTCCCGCCTCGGGGCCGAGGAGCGGAGGGGCGGGCGGGGGCGGGCAAGGTCCGCCCGGCCAGGGCCGGCCGGGCCAGGGCCGCGGGCTTGACCGGGCGGGTGTGGGCGGCCCGGTTGGCGTCTCGAACGGCCTGCGCTCGCCCCACTATGGCCGGTGGCGCGGGCCGAGTGCGGAGCGTGAAGGCAGGGGTCTCTTCGCCGTCGACGACCAGGCGGGCTGCGGCGGTGTAGGCGCCGAGGTGGGACAGGTCATGCTCGGAGACTTCGGGGGCGACATGCCGGCCGAGGGTGTGGGCGTCCTCGGGGGACATCGAAAACCACACCTTGGTCCGGGCGTTGGCCGACACCGCCTCGCGGAGCTCTCGGGGGAGCTGGCCGAGGTGTTGGTGGGCGAGGACCATCGAAAGCCGGTAGCCGCGTGCCTCGGCCAGCATCTCGTCGAAGGAGCGGGGCAGGTTGAGGAAGTTCTGGCACTCGTCAACGACGAGGGAGGCGTCGACTCGGGCGGCTTGGCCGAGCCGGGCACGGTGGGTGGCGGTCTGCCACACCTTCGCCACCACGAAGCTGCCGAGCAGCTTGGCCGTCTCCTCGCCCAAGATGCCTTTGGGGACCCGGACTAGGCAGATGCCGCCGTCGAGGACGTGGCCCATATCGAAACTGGAGTCGGGTCGACCGACCACGGAACGGACGAAATCGCGGAGCAGAAAGGCCCGGAGCTTGTTCATCACCGGGCCTATGACTTGCGCCCTGCTGGCCTCGCTCATGGCTTCGTAGGAGTCCCAGAACCCGCCGAGCCCGACGGTGTCGTCGGCGACCGCGGCAACTCGTGGGGCACGGAACTCGTCGTCGGCCAACAGTCTCGGTACGTCGGCCAGGCTGGTCGAGGTGCCCGTCGCGGCCCCGTAGCGGAGCAGGGTGAGGCAGGCGGAGCGGAGCACGTCGTCGGTCCGGGGTCCCCAGAAGGCAGCGAAGATGGACCGGAAGATCCCAACCAGGTTGTCGACGGTGAGGTCGGGGTCCGGTCCCGACAGGACGTTGAGCACCGGGGCGGCCGCGGGGTCTTCGGGGTCGATGAGCACGGTGCGCGCCGCGGCATCTTCGGGAAGCCGATCGCACAGGTCGTTGATCAGGTCGCCCTTGGGGTCAATCACGACGACGCCCCGGCCGGCGGAGACGTCACCGAGGACCAGGTTGGTGAGCAGCGTCGACTTGCCCGACCCGGTAGCCCCCATGACGTGGAGGTGGTAGCGGGCGTCGGGTACGGCGAGGGCGACGGGGCGGCGCCCGCCAGCTTGGGCGTCACCGAGCATCTTGGGCATGTCGAGTGCTCGGGCGCCCTCTGAGTACGACCCGGCGAGGCTCGACACGTTTGAGCGGGCGACGGCCGGCGGTGGGGCCACGGCGTTGGCCCCCGCTCGGGCCAGGCCGGGAACAGCGGCGTCGGTGGGCAGGTGCGCCAGTGCAGCCAGCTCGGCGACCGAGACCAGATTCCCCCGTCCGAGGCGCCGTCCGGCGAGGACCTGGGCGGGCCGGCGGAGCCGGTGGCGGTCGAGGCGGTTCCGTCCGGCGTAGAGAGCGAAGGCGGAGGCGACGGCGTGCGCCCGGCCTCGCAGACGGGCGGCGGCTTGGCCGTCGGTGGCGGTAGTGGCCACGGCGTAGCGGACCGAGATGGCCCAGCACGGTTGGGCGGCCTTGTCCAAGATGTCCGCCACGTCCGCTGAGCGCGACGGGTCGGTTGCTGGGGCCTGGGTGGCCGGTCCGGGAGTGGCCAGGTCGATCAGTCGCGCGACACGGGTGGCGGGTCGCCCGGAGCGCCGAGCGGCGGCGGCCTTGTGGAGTCGGGTGAGGCGGCGGCCGGTGACGGGGCGGGCGAGGATCTGGATGGCGCCGGACTCGCCTTCGTCGAGGCCGGCCAGGGCGCCGATGAGTGGTCGGAGCGGATCGACCTTGTGCTCGGTACGGAGCGGGTAGTGCTCCGGAAGCGCCAGAGCGAGCGTGCCGCCGGTCGCTACCCCGTCGCCCACGAGCGGGGGGACGGCAAGGAGAGTGTCGGTGCGCGCTCCGGGCCAGGCGGCTTCGACGGCTCGCTCGACCAGTCCGGACGGGATCTGTCCCGGCACCCAAATGGCGATGGTGAGCCCGCCATCTGACGCGGTGAGCTCGAAGCCAAGGTGGGGCTGACCACCTAGGAAGCGGCGCCAGGCCGGGCGGAGCAGAGCTACGAGATTGGTCCACAAGGTGGCTGCCCCCTGGGGATCGACGTCGGGCGGGGTCAGGACCCGCACCAGCCGAGCGCCTTCGCCCATCCGGCGGGCCTGGGTCCGACGGGCCACGGTTACGGCCACCAGGCCGGCCAACGCCACACCAGCAACGCCCGGGCCGAACGTCATGGCCAGGTGGGCGGCCACGTGCGCCATGTGATGCACGAGCCGGTCGGTGGTGGCCCCGGGGTGGGTCAGGTAGTGCCCCAACGGACCAGACGGCAGGGTGGGGGGCGGGACCGGTTGGGGGGCGGGAAGGGTGACGCCCGGCGTTGCCATGTCGTGTGCTCCTTATCTCTAAAGGTCGGGGGTGTCGTCGAGGGCTTGCTCGATGCCCGTCCGGCACACGTCGTCCTCTTCGGCGCTGGCCAGGGCGGTGAATGCCACCCGGTCGACGCCCGCCGCAAGGAGGCCCTGACCGCGCGCCGCGCCGAGGAGGTATGCGCGTTCGCCGGCCGACAGGCCGAACGCTTCGGCCAGAGTGTCGATGGATTGGGGGGCTTGGCGGAGCAGGATCTGGGTGGCGGCGTTGGCGATCACTGCCTGCCCGAGGGGCGAGCCCAACAGATCGCCGGCGTCCTGGGTGACGACGGTGAGCCCGGCCCAGTGCTTGCGCGCCGACTTGGCCATGCGGAACAGGAACTCGGCCCCCGACGGCTCGGACATGAGGAGCCAGGCCTCGTCGACGGTCACCAGCCGGCGCTTCCGGTTCGCGGGGTCCGACACTCGCCGCCAGATGGCGTCGAGGGTGAGCAGAGTCCCGGCTGCTTTCAGCTCGCCGGGTAGGTCTCGTAGCGAGAAGACGATGAGGTGGCCGTCCGGGCGGGTGGTGGTCGGCCCGTCGAAAAGTCCCCGGTGGGTGCCCGTGGTGAATGGCGCGAGCCGGGTGGCCAACGTCCGAGCGGCGGAGTCGCCGTCGCTCTCCAAGGCGGCCGCGATGTCACGGAGCAGGGGTGCGGGACGGGCGTGGCTTCGGGGGTCGGCGGTGATCCCGACAGATTCGTAGGCGGCGACGATTCCCCGGTCAAGCGCTGCGGTCGATGCCGGGTCGGGTTTGCCGCCGAGCAGCACGGCGATGAGGGTGTGGACGAACAAGGCGCGCCGGGTGAGGGCGTCGGGTCCTGGTGCGAGGTCGAATGGGTTGACTCGGACACCGGGAGCGCCGAGATGGACGTACGCGCCGCCGACAGTCTCGGCCATTCGGCGGTACTCGTCTTCGGGGTCGACCACAGCGACCTCGATCCCTTGGTAGAGGGACCGCAGGGCTTCGAGCTTGGCCAGGTAGGACTTGCCCGCACCGGAGCGGGCGAGGATGACCGAATTGTGGTTGTCCTGGGCGAAGCGGTCCCACAGCACCAGCCCGGACCCGTTGGTAGCAGTGCCGTAGAGGACACCTTGTGCGGCGGATAGCTCGGCCGAGGCGAAGGGGAAGCTGGCGGCGAGGGCGTCGGTGTCGAAGGAGCGTCGCTGGCCGAGGGCGTCGACCCCGACGGGCAGGGTGGTGGTCCAGCCCTGCAGGGTGCGCCAGGTGGACGGTTGGGCGTCGAGGAGCATCGAGGCGCACACTGCCCGCACCCGTGCGCATTCGGCGGCGAGGGCCTTCTCGGTGCGGGCGTGGACGGTGAGGTAGAGCCCGACCCGGAACAGCTTCTGCTCGCCCCGGGCCAGCCCGGCGGCCAGCTCCCGGGCGTCCTCGGCGGCGACCTCGACGTCGGGGTCGCCCAGGCGACCTTTGGCGGCGTCGGCCCGGCGCCCGGATTCGAGGCGGGCCAGTTGGCGGCGGAGGCGGTCGGCGGCGATGTTGGCCGGGACCGGCTCAATGTGCAGTGCGACGTCGAGGCGGCTGGGGTGGGCGGTCAGCGGCTCGAGCCAGCCGTGGCCGACCTCGCGGGGGTAGCCGACGATGGCGAAGCTGGCGCACCAGCCGTCCCCTATGCGCACGGCTCGGGGGCCGACCTCGATGGCGTCGGGACCGAACGGCGACGGCGGCCGAGCGGCCGGCCGGGGAATGCGGGAGAGCAGACCGGTCACTGGCTTCCTCGTTTCGTGTCTCGATGCGCGGCGCGGTTCGGTTGGCGGCGAGCGGGCTGGGCGAAGGTGATGGGCTCCTCGGTGTCGTAGCCAGCAGCGCCGGCCAGGCTGGGAAGTCGGGTGGTGCCGGCGGGGTCGAGGGCGCGGGCCAGGCACTCCGCTGTCTCGGGGCCGTCGAGGACGTTGAGGGTGACGCCCGCGGCGCCGAGGGCGGCGCCGGCTTCGGCGGCCCGCCGATGGAGATGCCCCGCCGCGTCGTCACCGCCGCGCTGGCGTAGCACGACCAGCACCTCACGTCGGAGGAGGTCCCGCCGGTCGGCCAGCTCTACCAGGAACCGGGCGTGGCCGCGGGCGGCTACCTCCAGGGCGGGGTGCGGCAGGCCTGGTGCCGAGTCGAGCAACGCGTCGATGGCTGGGGTGAGGTCGACCGGCTCGGCCCGCACGAGGACCTCGACGGGCTCGGCGAGGGAGTTCAGGAACCGGGCGAACCCGGCAACGAGCGCTTCTTGTTCGGTCGGGGTCCGCAGGGCGAAGGTGACCGCGCTGGCCCGGCAAACCACCGCGAGCCCATCGCCGCCCAGGTCGACGATCCCGTCGGACCGGATGCCGGCGATCGGAAGGCGCAGCGGCGCTGGCAGCGGGCCGGCCGTACCGGCCGAGACGGCGTCGCTGACGAAGGTCGGAGCCGGTGCTATCCCGTCGGGGGCCGGCACCAGCCGGTGCGGGCTGCGGTGGTGCCGCCATGCCGCGGTCACCCACCGATCGGCGGCGACACCCTCGAACCGTCCGAGGGCGACCATCGCCGCCACCGCGGCAACGGGCACTGCCGCTGCGCCGAAGGCGGGGACAGGCACCACGTGTCGGGTCGCGGTGAATGCGGCCCACAGAGCCACCGCGGTGATACTCAGGATGGCGAGCTGGCGGGCGGTCAGGCCGGCCAGCAGCTTGTCGGGGCGCTCGACGTCGGCAGGGATGCGTACCCGGGTCCGGTCCCGTGTCCGCTCGGCGGGGCTCATAGTCCGACTCCCGCAGCGAGGGCCTTGGCGCCTTTGTAGATGATCACGTCGCGCGCCACTCGGCCGAGGCCGCCGTGACCGCGTGACCCGGAGAACACGACCCGGCTGACCCAGCCGGGGATCTTGACCAGGACCCAGCACAGGCAGGCCGAGACCAGGAGGTCGACGAGACCGCCGGTCGAGGCGATCCCCAGGTTGGCCGGTCCGCCCGAGGCGAGGAACACCCGTAGGGCGGTGACCAAGACCAGCGATTGGGCGACCTGGACGGCCAGGGTGCCGGCGAACGCCCGCCACCACAGCCGGGCCAGGCCCTCGGTCTGGGGCAGGGCGTGGCAGACCAGGCAGATCGGGGCTGCCACGACGAGCAGGATGACGAGGGCCAGGCGGACGATGAAGGTGGCGAGCAGGATGATGGCGAGCACGGCGACCACGCCGCCCAGCAGGACGACGAAGATGCCGCCATCAGCTAACGAGCCGAGGACGAGTTGGCGGAGCACGACCGCGGCCTGGGAGGGGTCAACGCCCTGGCCGAGGACCGCTTGGGAGAGCGAATCGGCCGTCGAGATGGCTAGGCCGGCGAGGCTGAGGCTGGCGTTCACCGCCACCGCGGCGACGACGATGCGGGGCAGGACGTCCTTCATGGCCGTGCGGGTCTGGATGGTCTCGTGGCCCATGACGATCGCCCCGCCCACCAGTACGAAGAGGACCAGGAAGGCGTCGGCGATGCCCTCGGTCATTCGCCACAACTCGCCGACGCGACTCTGGGCGGTGACGTTCGGAGTTGCCAGCAGGGTGTGGCCGAGCAGGGTGAGGATCGGGTCGAGGGCGGAGGTGACAAGGTCGCGGAACCAGCTGTCGATGGCAGCCTCGATGTGCCCGGTGATGTCGAACAGTCCCGGCGAAGGTTGGCTACCACCGCTCACCGCACCGCCGCTACCGGCGTCTGGGGTGCTCGGTGCGGTGGTGTTGCCGGGACCGACCTGGATGCCCGGCGGCCCCTCGCCCGAGGACTGCGAACTCGATCCGGACCCGGTCGGAGTAGTCGTTGGGGCTGTGCTGGCCGATCCCGAGGCGTGGGCGGCGGTCAACTCGACCTCCATGACGTTCATCGCGGGCCGCTGGAGAGCGTGGGCTTCGGCACCGTAAGCCTTGGATGTGTGGGCGCTGCCGCCAAGAGCGAGTACGGCGACCAACCCTCCGATCGCGACGAGCAGCTTCGGGTGCCGGGGTCGCCAGGTGGGGAGTCGGGTCGTCATCCGCCGACCAGCGAGGCGAGGATGGAGACCAGCAGCGGGGCCAGGATGGCTAGCGCGTAGCCGACGGCCGCTGACTTGAGGGCAATCTTGGCCTTCTCGACCTGGCCGGGGTCGCCGCCTGCGGTCAGGTAGCGCAGCCCGCCGATGGTCAGGAACAAGGTGGCGACCCCGGCCAGGATGCCGACGATCCAGTTGGTCAGGTTGCTGATCACCCCGTTGAGCGTCGGGGTGCCGCCGGCCGCGAACGCCGGGGGTGCGGCTGCCACCAGCAGGCCGAGGGTGATCAGGGCGGCGAGTGCCAGCCATCGCACCAGGGCCGGGTGCCGTCGCACCGGCCTCCGCGAAAGGCGTCGGCTGATCCGATGGCGGCGGGGCGGATTGGGTCGGGTGGGGTTCGTGGGGGTGGGATGTGTCGTGGCGGCCTCCTCGGGTCTGTCCCGGTTCGGCGCCCGGGACGTGGTGCGGGGCCGGCCCGGTCGGTCCGATCGGGCCGGGTTGGGCACTCTCACCTCCTCGGTGGTGGTGTCGAGCGGCGCTTGTCCGGTCGCCGGTCCATTGACCGGCCGTGCCGGGGACGACCCCCACTAGAAGAACAAGGGG